>Ga0315336_1000133_pt1 | contig 321519 bp, 273 predicted proteins | sample ASW5metaG_FD_204512 | JGI IMG/M metagenome (GOLD analysis project Ga0315336, IMG submission 204512) | Ammonia-oxidizing marine archaeal communities from Monterey Bay, California, United States - ASW #5 | ecosystem: Environmental > Aquatic > Marine > Intertidal zone | place: USA: California...
CCTCCTCACCCGACGAAGTATCCACCACTTGTTGCAGCCGCCACCCGATCCGACACCGCCAAATCCAGCGCAACTGGAGATCGCATATGCTTAACCGGACAGCAGTGGGTCAAGCCCGGGCATGACACACGAATGGAAAGGCCGATATCACCACCTCGGCTCTGTATGTCCAAAATAAACTTATCCCCCTCCCTTCCTCCGTACCCATATTAGTTTCATCTCGCTCCACCGAAGGGCGCGTCCGGACTGGCCGAATGCGTGGAGAGGGTGTCGATGCCTGCGGCGCGGGAAGTCCAGACCCCGCGTCCCGGGGGATCCCGTCGGTTGGTGGATACTACGGTCCACGGGTGTCCCGGCCGATAAAAGCCGGGAGTGCACCAGAGTTGGAAGTGGGGGATCCGAAAAATCGCCGCGCGGAGCGTCGGAGGAGGACGCACCCCGCCAATACAAACAAACAAAGGCGGCGTCGCCGCCGCTCCGCGCAACCTTCCCTCGAAGGCCGCACCTTGCGAAACTCCGAAGGTTCGCCTTGCGGAGCTCCCGGTGCATCCGTTCTGTCAGGCCTCGTCCCCGTGTCGCCCTAGTTCGCGGCGTGCTTCTCGCTATGCGTTTTCAACGCCTTGAGAATGTCCGCAGGGCGGAAGGGCTTGGCGATGTGGTCGTCCATGCCCGCCTCGAAACAGGCCTCGCGGTGATGCGCCATCGCGTTGGCGGTGAGACCGAGGATCGGACCCTTGTAGCCGCGCTGCCGCATCTCGCGGGTCGCGGTCAGACCGTCCATGACCGGCATCATCACATCCATGAAGACGATATCGAATGTCTTCTCCTTCACCGCTTCGAGCGCCTCGACGCCATCGAAGGCGTAGACGGGTTCGATCCCGGCAATCGACAGGACCGAGCCGATCACCTTGCGGTTGACCGCGTTGTCCTCGACGACGAGCACCGTGAGCGGGCCGGACGGTTCGGCGGCGGGACCTGCCGGCTCGTCCGGCATGGGCGGCGGCGGGGCCGGTGCGGCTTCCGCGGGCGCATGGCCTGCGGCGAGCGGCAAGCGGACACTGAAAACGGAGCCCCGTCCCGGCTGACTTTTCACGTCGATCGTTCCGCCCATTGCATCCACAAGACGGGAGACGATGGCGAGGCCGAGCCCTGTCCCGTCCTTCCGCTGGGCGTCCTCGTCGTTCGCCTGCTCGAATTCCTTGAAGATGAGCTCGATCTTGTCGGCCGGTATGCCGTGCCCCGTATCGCTGACATGCAGGATGAGGTCGAGGCCCTCATCGGTCGAACGCGTTTCCGCGGCAAGCGACACCTCGCCCGTATCGGTGAACTTCACGGCATTGCCGATGATGTTGAACAGGATTTGCGAGATCCGGTCGGGATCGCCCTTGAGCCAGTGACGTGTCGACATCGGCAGCACGGCGTTGAAGGCGAGCCCTTTCGCCTCGGCGCGCGCCGCCATCATGTCGCAGACGTTCCGCAACAGCGTTTCGGCATGGAAATGCGTTTTCGCAATCTCGACCCTGCCCGCCTCGAGCTTGGCCATGTCGAGAACGTCGTTGATGATCGAGAGCAGCATTTCCGCAGAGCTGCGCGCGGTGCGGATCAGTTCGAGCTGATCGCCGCTGACGCCGCTCTCCTGCAGCATGTCGAGCATGCCCATCACGCCGGTCATGGGTGTGCGGATTTCGTGGCTCATGGAGGCGAGAAATGAACTCTTCGCTTCGCTTGCACGCTTTGCAGCATCCCGTGCGGCGATGAGTTCGGACTCGGCCTGCTTCTGCGCGGTGATATCCTGAATCTGCGAAATGAAATACAGCGGTTCGCCGTTTTCCGCGCGCAGCACGGCCACGGCGAGATGCGCCCAGATGATTTCTCCATCCTTGCGGATGTAGCGCTTCTCCATCTGGTAGCCGTCGCGCCGGCCCTCGATACATTCGTGCAGCAGGTCGAGGTCGGTTTCGAGGTCGTCCGGAAAGGTGATGTCCTGGAAAGTCCGGTCGCGCATTTCTGCTTTCGAATAGTCCAGCATTCGGCAAAGGGCATCGTTCATCTGCAGCCAGCTGCCGTCGAGACCGACCATCGCGATGCCGTGCGCGGCGCCCATCAGCGCCATGCGGAAGCGCTGGTCGCTTTCCTCGTTCAGCGTATCGGCCGTACAGTCCTGCACGAGCCCCGTCACCGTGTTGCCGTCGCGTCCGGTACAGAAGACGCGGACAGCCACCGGGTCGTCGCGAAGCGTGAAGCTTGCCGTTGTCGCGTCACCCTCAGCGCAGGTCTCCAGCCAGCCGCGGAGCTGCTTCATGGAAGGCGAGAGATCCTCGCGCAGGGTGAAGAGCTTCCGAGAAACGTTCCTTCGATCGAGAACGGCCGTGTGCAGATCGAGTTCTCCGCTGACGAGATCGCAGCTCCAGCCGCCGATCGAAAACGCCTCGGCGAACGCAGCCGTCAGAGGTCCGGACATCGGGCCGGCAGGCGTGTTGGCGATGGTCTTTGGATCGGGCAGGCTCATGGGACGTTCCAGTTCAAACAAACCCGGACACGGCCGCGTCCGGGCTTTCTGCGATTGTTAGCCGGGGCGGCTTAACCATCGGTTTCCTTTCGAAAAACGCGCGTTTTCCGGGGCGAACCGGGGGCCGTTTTGGCACATCAAGGCCAGACGGCTAGGCTCCGCCCCTGTCCTCCAATATGGATGATCTGTCTTGAACGCCTATGAAACGCTCGTCGCCGTCGCCGCGCTCATCCTGGTTTACGGCCTTGTCTCAGGAGGGCGGTTCGGCCGCCATGTAACCGGCCCAATGGTCTTCACGGCCGCCGGCGCGGCTCTTGCGGCGGCCGGCTTCAGCGGCGGAACCGGGTCTGCGGAGCACGAGATCGCCAACGAGGCGATGAAGCTGCTCGCCGAATTCGGCCTCGCGATCCTGCTTTTCACCGACGCCGCGCGCATCGACCCGTCGCACCTCCGGCAGGAGGAGCGGCTCCCCGCGCGGATGCTGCTGGTCGGCCTTCCCGGTGCGGTCCTGCTGGGCCTCGCCGTTGCGTGGAGCCTCTTCCCGGATGAGTCGTGGTGGAGCCTCGTTCTCATCGCACTCATCCTCGCCCCGACCGACGCCGCTCTCGCGCAGAGCGCCATTGCCAATCCGGATATGCCGGAAACCGTGTCGCAGACGCTCAACGTCGAAAGCGGGCTCAACGACGGTCTCGTCCTGCCGCCGATCCTGATCGTGCTGGGCATTGCAGCGGGGAACGGTGCGGAAAACGGCGTGCTGTCGACACTCGCCGGCCATCTCCTCCTCGGTCCGCTCGCGGGAGTGGTCATCGGCTATGGCGGCGGGTGGCTTATCCGGCTGGCCGTCAGGAAGCGCCGGATGACCCCGCTTTTTCAGAGACTGTCGGCGCCCGCTCTTGCGATCATCGCCTATGCCGGGGCGGAGGCCCTCGGCGGCAATGGATTCATCGCCGCCTTTGCCGGCGGGCTCATGGTACCGCTGACGCTTCACCGCGATGCCCCCGCGCGGCGTCTGGAGGATTTCGCAGAGGCGGAGGCGAGCATTCTCACCTCCGCGCTTTTCCTTCTCTTCGGGGCGCTGATCCTGCCTATCGGCGCGGTGTACTGGAACGTCACGGCACTTCTCTATTCCGTTCTCAGCCTCACGGTCATCCGCATGGTTCCGGTCGCCCTGTCGCTCATCGGCGCCGGGCTCGGCCGGGGTGCCGTCGGCATCCTCGCCTGGTTCGGGCCGCGCGGCATCGCCTCCGTGCTCTATCTGCTGATTGCCATTCAGGCCTTCGGCGGGAATGCGCCGGAAGAACTCGTATCCGTTGTCTCGCTGACGGTGCTTCTCAGCATTTTCGTCCACGGGCTTTCGGCAACGCCGCTCGCCGCACTTTATCTCTCCCGGCAGGACGCCAAACGCCTCGGGCACGAATAGGTTCCGCGGCATACGGATGATTTCCGTTCAGGTCCGGTTCATTGAGGAACCTTAACCTGATCCGTTGACGAGCCGGTGCATGGCTTCGCTGCCATTCGCCGATTGGAAAACCGGACCAGGGTTGCGACATGACTGTGTCTCACGCATTCGAACTGGCGAAGGTGGCTGCCTGTCTGGTGGTGATCGCCGTTGCGGGCGCCGTACTGATGGCGCCGTTCGTTCCGCCCGCCGATCTCATCAACTCGATCGGCCACCTCGCGGACAACGGCTATCCCTATCTCTGGGCACCGCTGCTCATTGCGGCGCTGGCGCTCGCCGTTCTGATGGCGAAAAGCCGCTGGATGGCATCCATCCTGCCCGCCGTCGTTCTCTTCGCCATCAGTGCCGGCATCCTGTCGGCCAGTCACAGCATGCGTGGCGACGCGATCGCCTATGGCTCCGACCGCAACGAGCAATGGGCGATGGCTCTTGAAAACAAGCCTTACAATGCGGACGTTTCCTGGCTCCTGCCGGAAAGCGTCGCGGCCTTCCGCGACGGGGTCAATGCGCGCTGCTGCCGCGGCCCCGGCATCATCGGCGAACAGGACAGTTATCCGGTGATGCAGACATTCGGCCTGCCGGCCCCTGCTTACCCCGACAACCGCACCTCGATTGCCGTCGGCGCCTACACGCTGGAGCCGGGCTCGGCACTCCACGATTACATCGCGATCGCCAGGACGGAAGGCGACTGGCTCGCCTACTACGCCCAGTGCGTCGTCCAGCCGGGTACCGCCATGACCAGGGTCGCCGACAGCGCCAGCACGGGCGCGGCGGAGAGCGTCGCCATCAGGCTTGCATCCCGACCGGCCCAGCGGCCAGCGGCATGCCAGACGGCGCGCGGCGTCGAGGCCCGCTTCGGGATCGACCTGAAGGACGCCGTTGCGGGCCGGATCGAGGCGTCGGGCGGCAAGGCCGCCCGAATCCTGGCGGATAAAGGCCTCGCCGATGCCTGCAAGGCCCATGAAGACTGCACCCGGTTCCAGCGGGATTTTGCGATTTCGCTGGAATAACGGAGCTTTGCCTGTCGCAATCCGGTCAAAATCCGGGGCTAGATACTCTCGCCACGGGGCTTGCGATGCGAAAGGCAAAATGATGAAGAAGACAGCACAGTTTCTGGCGGTTCTCGCGATTGGCGCACTGACGGCCGCGCCCGCCTTTGCCGCGAATGTCTACGAGACGCTGAAGGGCAACCCGCAGTTCTCGACGTTGACGAAGATCATCGAGGCAAACGACCTCAAGTTCCGCTATACGGAGGGCAGCATAACGGTCTTCGCTCCGACGGACGAAGCTCTCGCCGCGCAGCCGGGCGGCATCGACGATCTCCTCGCCGGCGACAATCCGAGCAACAAGGAAAATGCCCGCGCGCTCCTCCTCTACAGCATCGTGAGCGGGCGTCATACGCCGGCCACGCTGGAAGGCAAGGTAACGGAAGCGACAACGCTTCAGCGTGGCAAGGTAAGGATCGACGGCACACAGAGCCCGATCCACTACGGCAGCGAACAATTCGGCGCGAATGTCTCGGGCGAGGCCATCGAAGCCTCGAACGGCGTCATCATCCCGATCGACGCGTTGCCGATTCCCGTCTTCGACGAGGAGACGCCGTCTGCCATGCAGTAACCGGCGTCGCTTCAGACGTCATGGTTTTCCGATAGCTGCTCCTTGATCTCGCGCGGGGTGAACCGGGTGTAGTCCTTGTTCACCTCGCCGACGATCTTCTCCTTTGTCTCCTCCGAGAGAACCGGCCGCAGGTTGCCCAGCATCTCCGGCGGCGCCACAATAATCAGCCTGTCGAAGGCGCCTTCCTGCGTCTTCTCCTTCAGCACACCGGCGACTTCGCGCGCGAAGTCTCTCTTTCCCTGCTCGTGCCAGTCGACGGGCGGTTCATAGGCGGAGCGCCGGTTGCCCACACTCTCGAAGGTACGGCCCGGCTTGTCCGTGCCCTGTTCGCGGGTGGGAGGGTTCGAGGTTTCGAGATCGGGCAACGCCACATGAGGATCCTCGTTGCGCTTGTCGCTCTCTAGAAAGCGGCACTTCTCGCCATCGGTGACGATGATCCAGATCCGCTTGGGCTGCATGCGTTCCTCCGTTCGAAAACCGCCCCTTCCCTCGAAGGAACCTAGGACGCCTGTTCCCACTGTCACGAGGCGGGCCGATAAAAAACGGCCCGGGGTGCAGAATCCCGGGCCGTTTTCTTCGATTTTCACATAAGCAGGAGCGACTCAGCCTTCCTTCTTCTTTTCGAGCGGCGGCGCGATCCGGATGTGAAGTTCCCTGAGCTGCTTCTGCTCGACTTCCGACGGGGCCTGCATCAGGAGGTCCTGCGCCTGCTGGTTCATCGGGAACATGGTCACTTCACGGAGGTTCTCCACGCCGGCCAGCAGCATCACCATGCGGTCGATGCCCGGCGCAAGCCCGCCATGCGGCGGCGCGCCGTACTTGAACGCATTGAGCATGCCGCCAAATTTCGTCTCAACCACAGACTTGTCGTAACCGGCAATCTCGAAGGCCTTGTACATCACGTCCGGCTTGTGGTTTCGCACCGCGCCCGACGACAGTTCCACGCCGTTGCAGACGATGTCGTACTGGAAAGCCGTCATGCCCAGGATTTCATCGGCATCGCCCTTGTCGAGGGCAAGGAACTTGTCCGCCGGGTAGTTGGGCATGGAGAAAGGATTGTGAGAGAAGTCGATCTTCTTCTCGTCCTCGTTCCATTCATACATCGGGAAGTCGACGATCCAGCAGAACTTGAAGCAGCCTTCTTCGACAAGTCCGAGTTCCGTGCCGACGCGGGTGCGCGCCAGACCGGCGAAGCTCGCGAACTTCGCGGGCTGTCCCGCGACGAAGAAGACGGCATCGCCTTCCTTGAGGCCAAGCTGGGTGCGGATCGCGTCGGTGCGTTCGGGGCCGATGTTCTTCGCGACGGGACCGGCGCCTTCGAGCGCGCCGCCTTCCTCACGGAAGAAGATGTAGCCGAGACCCGGCTGGCCTTCGCCCTGTGCCCAGGAGTTCATGCGATCGCAGAACGCGCGATTGCCGCCACCGGGGGCGGGAATTGCCCAGACCTCGACTTTCGAGTCCTTCTCGATCATGCCCGCAAAGACCTTGAAGCCCGAACCGCGGAAATGATCCGTGACGTTCTGCATCTTGATGGGATTGCGGAGGTCCGGCTTGTCGGAACCGTATTTTCGGATCGCCTCGGCATAAGGAATTCGGACGAAGGGATAAGGCGAGACCTTGCGATCTTCCGCGAATTCCTCGAAGAGCCCGTGCAGCACCGGCTCGATGGCAGCAAAGACGTCGTCCTGCGTGACGAAACTCATCTCGACGTCGAGCTGGTAGAACTCGCCGGGCGAGCGGTCGGCGCGGGCGTCCTCGTCGCGGAAGCAGGGCGCAATCTGGAAGTAACGGTCGAAGCCCGCCACCATGATGAGCTGCTTGAACTGCTGCGGCGCCTGCGGCAGCGCGTAGAACTTGCCGGGATGAATACGCGAGGGTACCAGGAAGTCGCGCGCCCCTTCTGGTGAGGAAGCCGTCAGGATAGGTGTCTGGAATTCGTTGAATCCTGCTTCCGTCATGCGGCGGCGAACAGAGGCGATGATCTTCGAACGAAGCAGAATGTTCTTGTGCAGCGTCTCGCGGCGAAGGTCGAGAAACCGATAGGTCAGGCGAATGTCTTCCGGGTAGTCAGGTTCGCCGAAGACCGGCAGTGGCAGGTCCTGCGCTTCGGAGAGTACCTCGACGGAGGCGACCGCTATTTCGATATCCCCGGTTGGAAGGTTCGGATTTACGGTCTCGGCAGACCGGGCCACGACCTTGCCCTCGACGGCAATCACATACTCGGCACGCAGTCTTTCCGCGACGGCAAAGGCTTCCGCCCGGTCGGGATCGAACACGAGCTGCGTCAGGCCGTAATTGTCTCGCAGGTCTATGAAAAGGAGGCCGCCATGGTCTCGCTTGCGGTGAACCCAGCCGGCCAGACGGACGGTCTCGCCCACATGCGACTTGCGAAGCTCGCCACAGGTGTGGCTGCGAAAACTGCTCATTGTCATAAAGCCTTGAGATTCAAGCACGAATCGGCACGAGATAGAGACGAACATACCCCGGCGACCGGGGAAAAGCGCATGGATCAGCCGTATTTGTCAAGGGCACGGCCTGCGCCGGGGCTGCCAACCCGCCACGGGACAGGGGCTTCAGGATCGGTTATAGAGCGGCGCATGGAAATCATCACGACAAGCGAGGCCCTGAGGGCCGCCTGTGAACGGCTCTCCGGAGCGGGTTATGTCACCGTCGACACCGAGTTCATGCGGGATTCGACGTTCTGGCCGGTGCTTTGCCTGATCCAGCTCGCCGGGCCGAAAGACGAACTCATCATCGATCCGCTGGCCCCCGAGATCGACCTGGCTCCCTTCTACGCGCTGATGAAGGACAGGAACATCGTGAAGGTCTTCCATGCGGCCCGGCAGGACATCGAAATCTTCTGTCACGAAGGTGATGCGATCCCGGATCCGCTCTTCGACACGCAGGTTGCGGCGATGGTGTGCGGCTTCGGAGATTCAGTCGGCTACGAAACGCTGGTCCGCCGCCTTGCCGGAGGGAGCGTCGACAAATCCTCTCGTTTCACCGACTGGTCGCGGCGTCCCCTCTCCGAGAAGCAACTTCAATACGCGATGGCGGACGTTACCTATCTCCGAACCGTCTACGAGGTGCTCGCGAAACGGCTCACGAATACGAAGCGGGCTCACTGGGTGGCCGAGGAGATGTCGGTGCTGCAGGACCCTGAGACCTACGCAATGCGGCCCGAGAATGCATGGAAGCGGCTCAAGATGCGCTTCCGCGGGCAACGTGGCCTCGCGGTTCTGGTCGAGATTGCCGCCTGGCGCGAGCGGCAGGCGCAGGAGCGCGACATGCCGCGCTCGCGCATCATGAAAGACGATGCGTTGTACGAGATCGCAACGCAGCTTCCAAAGAGCATCTCCGACCTCGATCAGCTCAGAGCGGTACCCAAGGGCTTCTCGAACAGCCGCGGCGCGGCGAGCCTGATGGAAGCCGTCGAACGTGGTCTCGCGATGAAGGAAGAGGATATTCCGGTCGTGGACGGACCGGAGCCGCTTCCTGCCGGGATCGGGCCGCTGGTCGAATTGCTCAAGGTGTTGCTCAAGCAGAAATGCGAAGAGCACGACGTCGCACAGAAGCTTGTCGCCAATGTAAGCGACCTCGAACTCATTGCCGCCCATGCCGAGGCCGATGTCCCTGCCATGAAAGGCTGGAGGCGCGAACTCTTCGGTGAGGATGCGCTGAGGCTGAAGCGCGGTGAACTTGCCATCGGTGCAAAGGGCAAGCGGATCGTGCTGATCGAGACGGGGCGCAGCTAAGGTCTACTTGCCGACCTTGATATTGCTCTTCCGGCCGAGTGCACGCGCCAGAGCTGAAAGCCGTTTTGCAACGATCTCGCCGACCAGCGGCTCATATTTCTTCGGCACGACCAGCGTGACGCTGTTCTTGCCGATGTCGAAGCGCGTTTTGGGAAGCATTCCCATCGTGGCTCCCGACAGTGTGAAAGCGAGGCGCAGCGCGAGGCCGAGAACGAGCGCCCGCTCGTGCTCCCGCTCCGTGAGATAGCCCGAGAGATTGCCGAGAAGCTCCGGCTCTCCCCTGCCCTCATGCCGGTGATAACCGACGCGGGCGAGATAAAGGCGGCCGGGATGGTCAATGCCGGAAAAGGGTGCGAGCAGAATCTGCGTCATTGCATGATGCGCGCGATAGTCGGGATGCACATACCAGCCGATATCGGCGAGGATGCAACCCGCGTGGCGCAGCCGCTCTTCACCGGCCGTCTCGCCGAGAACGCCCTCTGCAAAAATCGGTGCCGTCCAGCTGAAGAACTCGTCACCGTGCTGCGGAAAACGGGCAAGGCGGCCGGCCAGATCACGGCAACCGGCGATGAGCGGATCCTTGACCTGCTCCTTCTTGTCGAGACGGTCGAACAGGATGCCTTCGCGCAAACCATAAGCCGAGACGACGACTTCCTTTGCCTTCAGCGCAGCGATGAGCTTGTCCAGCACCAGCGCCCCGAACGGAAGCGCCTCTACCCGGCGCTCCGAAACGTCGGGGATCTGTGCCAGTGATTTCGGACCCAGCCGCTCGATCACGCGGGAAATGTCCGAGGCATCGCGCGCCGGAATCACATATTGATGAAGGACGTGGATCGGATAATTGCGCTGCGCCATATGGATGCGGGCGAGATTTCGCCAGACGCCGCCCACGGCATAGAAGCGCTTGCCCTGGAAGTCCTTGAACCAATCCTGCTCCGCGAGCGCCCTGTCGACCACGGATTCAGCTTCGGCGAGGCTGCCATGCGCAAGATCAATCAGGCGGAGCGGTCCGAGCGGCAGCGTGGCACCGGGTCCCGGCTTGCCGGCTGAGACGGGCACCAGTTCCAGACTGCCGCCACCGAGATCGCCGACGAGCCCATCCGCCTCCGGGATGCCGGAAAGCACGCCTTGCGCGGAGAGGCGGGCTTCGTCGATCCCGGAGAGCAGCTCGATCTTGAAGCCGCAAATCTCCTCTGCCTTGGCAAGGAATTCGGCGCCGTCCTCGGCATCGCGAACGGCCGCCGTCGCGGCCACAACGAGCTGTGGCACGCCGATCTGCTCGCGCAACGCCATGAAACGCCGCAGCGCTTCCAACGCGCGGTTGATGCCCTTGGGGTCGAGACGGCCCGTCGATGCCAGCGACCGGCCAAGCCCCGCCATTACCTTCTCGTTGAAGACAAGCACAGGGTTTCGCTCGGCCGCCTCATAGACGACCAGACGCACCGAGTTGGAGCCGACATCGACGATGCCGAATCTGCCACCAGATTTTCCGCGGTTCACAGCGTGACCTCTGCCGTTTGCCGCAAGGTAGAGTTATGCCGACTCGATGTCGAACTTGGGAGGAAGGTTTTTCTTGAGGGAGGTGCCACGCCCGGAAAGGCTCGCATTGTTCATGAAATAGGTATGGGCGTTGAACGGCTCGTCGCCACCCCGCACCGCGATTCGCCGATAGGTGCCATCGGACTTCAGTTCGTAACTCTGCTGGTTGTCCTTCAGATTGGCAACCATGATCTGATCGAGCACCTGATCGTGGACGGTCGGGTTCAGGATGGGTACGAGGACCTCCACCCGGCGGTCGAGATTGCGCGGCATCCAGTCTGCAGAGGCGATATAGACCTTTGCCTTGTCGTTCGGCAACCCGTGACCGTTGCCGAAACAGACGATACGGGAGTGTTCCAGAAAACGGCCGATTATGCTCTTTACACGGATGTTATCCGAAAGCCCCGGCACGCCAGGACGCAGGCAGCAGATGCCGCGGATCACCAGATGGATATGAACACCAGCCTGACTTGCCTTGTAGAGCGTGTCGATGATCTGCGCATCGACCAGCGAGTTCATCTTCGCCCAGATGGCCGCGGGACGGCCCGCCTTCGCATGCTCGATCTCGGCGTGAATGTCCGCAATGAGACGTGAACGCATGTTGATCGGCGATACAGCCAGAAGGTCGAGGTCCTTCGGCTCGGCATATCCCGTGATGTAGTTGAAGACCTGCGACGCATCATGAGCGAGGCGCGGATCACAGGTGAACATGGAGCAGTCGGTGTAAATCTTCGCGGTGACGGCGTGGTAGTTTCCAGTACCGAAATGGACGTAGGACCGCAGCTGTCCTCCCTCGCGGCGCACGACCAGCGAGATCTTGGCATGGGTCTTGAGTTCGATGAAGCCAAAGACCACCTGCACGCCCGCGCGTTCGAGGTTTCGCGCCCAGACGATATTCGCAGCCTCGTCGAAACGGGCCTTCAATTCGACCAGGGCGGTAACGGATTTGCCAGCCTCCGCTGCCTCGATGAGAGCGCCGACGATAGGGCTGTCCTTCGAGGTACGGTAGAGCGTCTGTTTGATCGCGACCACATCCGGATCGGCGGCGGCTTGCCGGATGAACTGCACCACGACGTCGAACGACTCATAAGGATGGTGGACGACGATGTCCTTCGAACGGATCGCGGCAAAGCAATCGCCGCCGTGATCGCGGATGCGCTCCGGGAAACGCGCATTGTAAGGAGTGAACTTCAGGTCGGGCCTGTCGTCCACGATGAGCTGGCTCGTCTGCGCGAGACCGAGGAGTCCTTCCACCTCCACGAGTTCGCGTTCCGTCACTCCAAGCTCGTGTACGACGAACTGACGCAGCGACGGCGGCGTCCGTGCCTCGATCTTCAGGCGGATAACGCTGCCACGACGGCGGCGTTTCAGCGCGCTCTCGAAATAGCGAACGAGGTCTTCGGCCTCTTCCTCGATTTCGATATCGCTGTCACGCAGCAGACGGAAAGCGCCCTGTCCGATCACCGTGTAACCGGGAAACAACCGGTCGAGGAACAGGCCGATCATGTTTTCCAGACTGACGAAGCGAATCCCCGCATCCGCCTCGCGCGCAGGCAGCCTGATGAAGCGTTCGACTTGCGTCGGCACGGGCAGCAGCGCGTCCATCAGCTTGCCGTCCGATGTCCGGCGGAGCTGCAACGCGAGGGCAAAGCCAAGATTTGGGATGAAGGGGAACGGATGCGCCGGATCGATGGCAAGCGGTGTCAGAACAGGAAAAACCTGCTCCAGGAAGCGCGTCTCGAGCCAGGAGAACTCATCCGGCGTGACTTCCTCCGGCTCAAGAACGCCAATGCCGGCATCGCGCATCTCCCGGCGAAGCGCGACCCACTGACGCTGCTGCTCTCGCATCAGGTCATTTGCCATCGCGATCACGAGATCGAGCTGCTGAGCCGGCGTACAGCCGTCCTGACTGAGCGTGGTGACGCCCGCACTGACCTGGCCGCGCAGACCGGCGACGCGCACCATGAAGAATTCATCGAGGTTCGAGGCAGAGATCGAGAGAAAGCGGAGACGCTCCAGCAGAGGATGATTCGTGTTCTGCGCCTCTTCCAGGACCCGCATGTTGAACGCAAGCCAGGAGGCCTCGCGGTTTATGAACCGGTCGGGGTTGTCCACGTCGATAGCCGGCACCTCGGACACCGACAGCGGCAGGTCCGGTTCGGCAGGCTCGGCGGCAGGACTCTGCGGGGCGGTGGTCATGAGATCACTTCTGCAAAAGAGGGAGTAAGTCTCTGCTATCGCTCAAGTTTATGACAAACAGATGACTGAGTCATTGCGGCCGCGAGACGGCGAGCGATTTCCAGACGGCTTCCCCTGTTGCCCGCATCAACGCCACTCGGTCCCCGGGCTCGATCCGCAGCTCCAGAATGCGCTGGAAAGGGCCGTGGATCATGGCGGCCATGACCTCGAAGGGCAGATCGGCGATGGCCCCCGCCTCCGCCCAGCCCCTGAGCGCCGCACGGGAGCGCCGGTCGAGTTCCTCCCGGAGCGCCAGACTCTCCGCGTCGAAGGCGTGGCCGATTGGGTTGCGTTCGTTGTAGAGCGCCATGTCGCGATGGCACTCCGCGAAATCGCAGATCCGCCGCCAGTAGGTTCGGAATTGAGCCTCGGGCGGCTCGTCATCGGGCCAGACATCAAGCGTGGCTTCGGCCCAGGCACGCTTGCAGTGGCGGAAAACAGCATTGCCCAGCGCCTCCTTGCTGGAGAAGCGCTGATAGAGCGTGCCGAGCCCCACGCCCGCCTGCGCCGCAATCTCGGGCACGGCGACGCTCGCATAACCCTCGGCCGCGAAGAGCTCTATCGCGGCGGCAAGAATGCGTTCTGCCGGATCGGGACGTGGGACGCGTGGGGGCGTTTTTTTCAACATGAGCCGATCAGTTGTTGACAGGGTACGACGAAGAAATAATATTCATTATTACAGTAATAATCATTACTGACAATGAGGGGAGGAAGATGGGCGAGACGCTATCCAGGCTGACCATGACAGGACTTCTGTTCCTTCACGTCGCCCTCCTCGTCTGGGCTCTCACGGGGCTCGCCGAATGGATTTTCGGTGCGGTGCCCTGGCCGGCCGTCGCCAATCCACTCTTCCCGCGACCGATGCTTTTGGCACACTGGCTCTCTGTGGCCGTCACGGCCTGCATCTTCCTGGCCGGCTATGCGCTTCGCTGGCCGGGCACGCCGCTCGCCGTTGCGGCGGGATATGCCGCCATGGCCACTGTCTGCCTCATCGAAACAACCCAATACCTCGTCCACGATGCGCGATGGCTCGCCATGGGACTCGAATACGCGGCCTATCTGGGCATAGGCTTCTATCTGTTCCGCTCGGCGCATGCGCAGGCGGTATTCGGCGGCACGGGAGGGCTTGCCGGAACGTCCGGATAAATCAAACCAAAGAGGGAGGATAAGACATGAAGACCGGAATGGCATTGATCTTTCAGAATCCGGGGAATGCGCGCAGCGACCGTGAGGTCTACGAAAAGGAGCTTGCGCTAGGCGACCAGGCGGAGGCTCTTGGCTTCGACTCGCTGTGGAGCGTGGAACATCACTTCACCGACTACACGATGTGCCCAGACGTGGTGCAGTTTCTCTCCTACTTCGCAGGCCGCACCAAGAACATCCAGCTTGGCTCGGCGGTGGTCGTGTTGCCGTGGCACGACCCTGTGCGTGTCGCGGAAGAAGTGTCGATGCTCGACAACATGTCGGGCGGCCGCATGATCCTCGGGATCGGGCGCGGCCTCGGCCGCGTCGAATTCGAAGGCTTCCGGCTCGACATGAACCAGAGCCGCGGCCGCTTCGTCGACTATGCACAGATGCTGCTCGAAGGCCTCGAAAACGGTTATGTCGAATTCGACGGCGAGCACATCAAGCAGCCACGCCGCGACATCCGTCCTGCTCCGTTCAAGTCGTTCCGCGGGCGCACCTACGCTGCCGCCGTAAGCCCGGAATCGGTCGAGATCATGGCGAAGCTCGGTGTCGCCATTCTCGTCATTCCGCAAAAACCCTGGGAGGAACTGATCCCGGAACTTGAGAGCTACCGCGCGAAGTTCCAGCAATATACCGGCGAAGAAGCTCCGCCCTGCGCGCAGTTTGGCTGGGTCTATTGCCACGAGGATGAAGAAAAGGCTCGCGAAGGCGCCATGAAATATATCGGTGGCTACTTCGAATCCGTCATGAAGCACTACGAGTTCCGCGACACGCATCTGCAGAAGACCAAAGGCTACGAGTATTACGGCAAGATGCAGGAGGGCATCAAAGAGCATGGCGACGATGCAGCCGTGCAAGCCTTTGTCGATCTGCAGATCTGGGGCACGCCGGAACAATGCGTGGAGAAGATTGCGAATATTTCGAACCGCATTCGCTCCGACAGTTTCACCGGTGTCTTCTCGTTCGCCGGCATGGAGTGGGCCGATGCTGAGCGCAACATGAAACTCTTCGCAAAGGACGTGAAACCGCATCTGCAGCGGCTTGCCCCTATCGGTGAGCGCGTCCGCGCGGCAGCCGAATAAGCCGGAACGGAACCAGACATGGGACGGGTGGAAGGCAAGGCCGCCATCGTAACGGGAGGCGCGTCCGGCATCGGTGAAGCTTGCGCAAAACTGCTTGCGCGCGAAGGCGCCCGCGTTGCCGTTTCGGATATCGACCGGGACGGCGGAGCACGTGTCGCAAAGGAAATTGAGGAAGCGGGCGGCACTGCCCGCTTCCTCGAACACGACGTCACCTCCGAAGCCCGCTGGCAGGAGGTCGTTGCACAGACTGTCGCCGCCTTTGGCGGGCTCCATATTCTTGTCAACAATGCCGGTATCGGCGTCGGCGGGCTCTGCGAAAACTTCTCGCTGGAGGATTGGCGCCGTCAGACGGCAATCAATGTCGATGGTGTTTTTCTCGGTACCAAGCACGCCATTCCCGCGATGCGCGCATCGGGCAACGGCTCCATCGTTATCATGTCCTCGGGTGCAGGACTTTCTGGCGCTCCCGGTATGTCGGGCTATTGCGCGACGAAGGGGGCCGTGCGGCTGTTCGCGAAGGCCGTCGCACTCGAGATGGCGCAGCTTGGAGACAACATTCGTGTGAATTCGGTACATCCCGGCGTTATCGATACACCGATCTGGACGAAGGTAACGCCGGAAACCCGGGCCGCTTTCGGCGGCGCGGCAACGGGTAACGCCGTCGACCCCGCCGTGCTCGCTGCGGCGATGGCCCCGGTCGGCAAGGCCGGAGTACCAGAGGACATCGCCTGGGGCGTCGTCTATCTCGCCTCCGATGAAGCGCGATACGTTACCGGGTCGGAGCTCGTCATCGATGGGGGCGCAACGGCCGGGTGAAACCCCTACTCCGATCGCCCAGAGAGAACTTCTGCGGCGAGCGGCACCGTAACCGGACGCTTTCCCGACAAGGACGCCCTGTCGAGCGCAGCCACCGCTTCGCGGGCGGCTGCGACCGACCGCTCGATGCGGCTTGCAAGATAGGAGATGACGGCCGGCGTCGCTCGAAGCTGCCTGTCGGCGAACAGTTTGACGAGAATACCGGCAAGCAATGCGTCGTCGGGCGGCCCGAGTTCGACATGCGGCACCGCGCGAAGCCGCGACACGAGGTCAGGTAGCCGGAGCTGTATCCGGGCGAGCGGATTCCGTGATGTGATAAGCAGGAACGCCTCTTCGGCCCGGACCAGATTAACGAGGTGAAAAAGCGCCCGCTCCTTGCTGGGATCGAGTGGACCGAGATCTTCGAGGATGAGAGCACGCCGGGCAACGAGATCGGGTATGGCGGTGTCCACCAGATCGCCGGGAGCTACCGAAGCAGCATTCGCCGCTGCCCGCCAGACCTCAGCGAGATGCGTCTTGCCGCTGCCTTCTGGCCCCGAAAGCGAGACAATCCTGTCCGGCCAGTCCGGCCAGGCGTCGATGGTCGCGACGGCCGTCTCGTTCGGCGGCGCGACGAGGAAATCCTCGCGGCCCGATGCCGGACGGTGACCGAGTTCCAGAACGAGCTGGCGCGCCATGATTCAGCTGTCGGTGTCGCGGGGCGGCACGGCGGCGCCGGAGGCCGAGCCGAGATAAAGCTGGCTCTTGCGGTATTGCGCTATGCCGAAGCGCGCGAGCACACCGAGTGCCGCCGCGACGGGCAGCGCGAGCAGCGCACCGACGAACCCGAACAGCGCAGCGAAGGCGAAGATCGCGAACATGACCCAGACCGGATGGAGCCCCACCCTGTCGCCCACCAGCTTCGGCGACAGGAAATTGCCTTCGATGAATTGCCCGACGGCAAACACCGCAACGACGAACCCGACCTGAATATAGTCGGGTGCGAACTGAAAGAGCGCGAGCGCAACACCAACGATAAATCCGAGAATGGTACCGAGATAGGGAATGAAACTGATGATGCCCGCAAGGATGCCGACGATCAGGCCAAATTTGAGGCCAACGAGCGTCAGACCGACGGCATAGATCAAACCCAGCACGAGACAGACGATAACCTGTCCGCGGATGAACCCGGCCAGCACGGTGTTGATGTCCACTGCGAGGCTCCGGATCGTGTCGCGATGGTCGCGCGGCAGGAGCGCATCCACCTTTTCGACCATGCGATCCCAGTCGAGCAGAAGATAAAAGGCAACGACGGGCGTGACCACGATCAGCGAAATCAGTCCGACGAGTTGCAGGCCCTGCAGACCCAGCGATGTCATCAGATTGACGACCCAGTCGAGCGAGCCGACGAGGCGTTCGGAGATTGCCTGTTCTACATCGGGTCCATGCACACCGAGGAGCTGGCCGAGGCGTCCGTTACCAATTGCGAGTAACCAGTCTTGTCCCCGCTGAATGAGGGACGGGAAGACCTCGATGAGCGCAATAAGCTGATTATAGAGAACCGGAACCAGCACGACGGCGAGGACGATGGCAACAAGCAGAAAAGAGATCGTGATGGTAGCGGTCGCCGCCATGCGCGACAGACCGTAGTCCTCGAGCTTGTCTGCAAGCGGGTCCAGAAAGTAGGCAATCGCCATGCCGGCCACGAAGGGCAGCAGAATGCCCTTCAGCAGCCACAGCATGAGGACAAAGACGGTGATGACCACCGCCCAGATGATCGCCTGACGCTGGATGCTCATGCCTCCCATCCCTTCCTCGGTCTATCGCAGGACGCTCAGATGCCAGCGAGGCGCGCGCGAAGTCGGCAAGGCAAAAGGATCGACGGGGGCAGCCGTCTCCCCGGAAGCGACTTGGGCCTCATCGGCCGAGAGTTCCACATTCTGCTGTGCGAGCGAGAGGGCCAGCATCTCGGCAGTACCCTTGTGGGAGATGCGAATTTCGGCGGCGCGTGAGGAAATGCCCGACACTTCCATGCCCTGCACCAGCGGGATCGAGGTAAGCCCTTTGCGGATCGTTTCCCAATCGGAGAGATTGACGAAATCAGCCTGCGCGGTAAGGGTCGAGAGGGTGCCGTCACGCACAATGATCTGACGTTTCCACTGAACGGCAAGGGAACTCAGCATGTCCGCGGCGGCCGCCTTCATCAGTTCGGCATCGTCTCGGCCCTGTCTCTCATAGGTGCCACGCAGGGACTCCGAAGCGACAGGACCGCCGCGTCTTGCAACGGTCACCTGAAGACTGTCGCCTGTCATGGACGCCTCTGCCACAACGACTTCGGACGTTCCGTAGTTCGCGGCAAGGTCCGAAAGCGCGGCCTGTGCCGCCTCGTCGGTCGAGACAGCCGTTCCGGCCGGGACCGTATTCATTTCCATGATCTCGCCAATGGGCAGGATAAGCGGCGTCAGTTCGTCCCCCGGCTCGAGCGAGGCCCATGCGGAACGCCAGGGGTTGGCCTCTTCCCAGAGCAGAAGCTCGCCATCGCGGCGAAGGACCGGCAGCAGCACGGCGGGGCGCGCCTGGGTTTCACCGAAAGGTATACCGGCGTTCCGCAAGAGACGGCGCACGGCTTCGGGCTGGAAGCTCACGATCATTTCCGCGATATAGCGCGTGGAACTCGTCTTCTCGCTCGCGACCTGGAAACCGCGCACCGCGTTCTGCGCCGTCGAATCGTCCACCTCCGGAAGCGAGGCCCAGTCTTCCGGCAGGGTCAGCTTCTTCATCATGGCGGTCAGGGCGAGGCGCTGTCCCTCGGCCTGAGCCGCAGCGCGCGCAGCGGTCGCGCTATCGGCCGACTTGTCGACGTGTATGCCGCGCACCGTAAACACGTCAGCCGCAGCCGCCGACCCGGCAAAGGTCACGGCAAGCACCACGGCAGCGAGCGGCGCGCGCAGAAGCCTGAAGGCAGAAATCATGGATAGGCCCTTGATCCGTCTCGATATTTGGCGATGAGCATGACCGCCGTGGCGCACACTATAGCACCGCTGCGCGCAGGCGAAGGCGGCAGGCCGAGGTTTTTCGTCTTTCTCTTGCGCATGGGCCCGATTTCGGGTGATTTGTGCCCTCCGCAGCCCATCGAGTCCCCAGAGAGCGACATGGCCCCCACCCCACCGAAGGACCGTCCCAACCGCTATACCTATGCGGCGGCGGGTGTCGATATCGACGCCGGAAACGAACTTGTGCGGGCAATCGGCCCGTTGGCTGCATCAACGAAGCGCGTAGGGTCCGACGCTGCGCTCGGCGGCTTTGGCGGGCTGTTCGATCTCGCCGCTTGCGGTTTCAGGGATCCGGTGCTCGTCGCCGCCAATGACGGCGTCGGCACCAAGCTCAAAGTCGCAATCGAGGCAGACATCCACGACACGGTGGGGATCGATCTCGTGGCGATGTCGGTCAACGACCTCGTGGTACAGGGCGCAGAACCCCTTTTCTTCCTCGACTATTATGCCACCGGCAAGCTCCATGTGGACGTAGCGCGCGACGTTGTAGCCGGGATCGCAGAAGGTTGCCGTCAGGCAGGCTGTGCGCTGATCGGCGGCGAGACAGCCGAGATGCCCGGCATGTATGCGAAGGGCGACTACGACCTTGCAGGTTTTGCGGTCGGCGCGGTCGAACGCGACGGTATCCTGCCGCGCGGCGATGTCGCGCCCGGCGATGTATTGCTCGGCCTCGAATCGTCCGGTTTCCATTCGAACGGCTATTCGCTGGTACGACGGATCGTGGAGGACAACCGCCTCTCCTACTCCGCCCCCTTCCCCGACGGAGACGGCGCCAGCATTGGCGAGGTGCTGCTCGCACCGACCCGCATCTATGTGAAGGCAATGCTGAAGGCGATCCGCGAGACCGGCGCTGTGAAGGCGATGGCGCATATTACCGGCGGCGGTTTCGTGGAGAACATTCCGCGCGTTCTGCCGGACGGCGTGGGCGTCGAAATCGACGGTGCCTCCTGGGCCATGCCGCCCGTCTTCCGCTGGCTCATGGAGCTCGGCGGGATCGACGAAACGGAAATGGGCCGCACATTCAATTGCGGGATCGGCATGGTCGTCGTCGTGCGTGAAGACCAGTCGCACGAGGTTGCGGACGCGCTTGCCGAAGCCGGAGAGACCGTTCACTACATCGGCCGCCTCACGGAGGCCGCCGCAAGCGGGTCCCGCGTCCGCGTGAAGGGCACACTGGGCAGCAAGACGTGAGAATCGGCGTTCTCATCTCTGGCCGCGGATCAAACCTCAAGGCGTTGATCGAGGCCTGCGAGGAACCTGGTTTTCGCGGGCGGATCGCGCTGGTGGTCTCGAACCGGCCGGGGGCCGCCGGACTTGCCGTCGCCGAAGCAGCAGGCGTCCCGACCGCCGTCATCGACCACAAGGAATTCTCGATGCGCGAGACCTTCGACGCCGAGCTGCACCGCGCGCTCACCAAGGCAGGTGTCGAACTCGTCTGCAATGCCGGCTTCATGCGCATTCTCAGCGATGGTTTCGTCGAGAAGTGGCGCGACCGGCAGTTGAACATCCACCCTTCCCTGCTCCCGGCCTTCAAGGGACTCCACGTGCATCAGCGTGCGCTCGATGCGGGCGTGAAAATCACGGGCTGCACGGTGCATTTCGTGCGGCCGGAGATGGATGAAGGCCCTATCGTCGCGCAAGCGGCGGTACCGGTACTGCCGGGCGACACGGCGGAGACGCTCAGCCAGCGCGTCCTCGACGCGGAGCACAAGCTCTACCCGCTGGCACTGAAGCTCGTGGTGGAGGAACGCGCCCGGGTGGTCGATGAACATGTGAGGATCGACTATGACGGCGCGACGGTCGGCGGACCGCTTTTCGTTCCCTCTAGCTGACCTTCAGCCGTGTCCCTCGGTTGCGATGTGGATGGTCGTGCCGCAATGTTTGCAGTGCACGGCATCAGGCTCATGACGGAGCAAGCCGCATTCCGGGCACTCGAAGGTGACCTTGTTGGGCCGGAACAGCACCTGTGCGAGGCGCAGAAAAAGCGTCACGCCGAAGATCATGATGATCACGGAGAGAAGCCGTCCCCATGTACCGGGAAGCGTGATATCGCCGAAACCGGTCGTCGTGAGCGCCGTCACCGTGAAATAGAGTGCGTCGGCATAATTGCCGATATCCGGGTTCGTGTAGCGTTGCGTCTCGTAGACGAGGCCCGTCATCACAAAGATGAAGACACCCAGATTTACCGAGGCAATGACGATTTCCTCATGCGCACGAAAGAACCGGAAGTCCTGACGCAGAAGCTTCAGTGTACGGTATGTTCTCAGCAGCCGAACGGTTCGCAGAATTCTGAGAAAACCCAGACCTTCGCCGGCGACCGGCGCAAGAAACGAGACAATCGCCACTATTTCGGCGACGTTCACCGGATGGAAGAAGGTTCGCATTCGCTGCCGGTCGATCAGGAAGCGGGCCACGAAATCGGCGAGGATCAGGACCCCAATCACCACATCCGCGATTTCAATGTAGAGGGAGCGTGGCGTGAAGGATGTCACCACGATGAAAAGGATCGTCGCGATATCGAAGATCAGAAGACCGTAGCGGAAGTGCTCGGCTTCTTCCGAAGACCCTTCGTAGTATTCCCGAAGGCGGCCAATCAATCCGGCGCGGCTCATTTCATCCCCTCAGGCTTGACGCAGATCACAACCCTAACCCGGGGCCCATAATGCAGAAAGCCCCGCCGTTTCCGGCGGGGCTATGCAGTACATCAGCCGATGAGAATCAGCCGACGATCTCGTCGTCCTTGAAGAAGTACCTGATCTCTTCGGCAGCCGTCTCCGGGGCGTCCGAGCCGTGGACCGAGTTCGCCTCGATCGACTCGGCGAAGTCCTTGCGGATCGTGCCTTCGGCGGCATTCTCCGGGTTGGTGGCGCCCATCACTTCGCGGTTCTTCGCGATGGCGTTCTCGCCTTCGAGAACCTGCACCACGACCGGACCCGAGGTCATGAAAGCCACCAGGTCGTTGAAGAAGGGGCGCTCCTTGTGAACGGCATAGAAGCCTTCGGCCTGCGCCTTCGTCATGTGGATACGCTTCGAGGCGACGACACGCAGCCCCGCGCTTTCGAAGCGGTCGATGATCTTGCCGGTAAGATTGCGCCGGGTCGCATCCGGCTTGATGATCGAGAAGGTCCGTTCGAGGGCCATGCTCAGCTTTCCCAATTCTGCAGGTGGAAGATTTGGCGCGGTTTATAGCCGGGCCTGATGACGGGAGCAACCGGCGGTGCTAAAAGCCCGCCCATCATGTTGCATATCAACGATCTGACCTTCCGGATGGAGGGGCGCCTGCTCCTCGACCATGTTACCGCCGCCATCCCGCCGGGGCAGCGAACGGGCTTTGTCGGCCGGAACGGGACCGGTAAATCCACGCTTCTGAAGCTCATTACGGGCGAATACGGGCCGGAAACGGGCGGGATCTCCTACCCCAGGAGCTGGCGGGTGGGCATGGTCCGGCAGGAGGTGCTTGCGGGCCCGACCTCGCTGATCGATACGGTACTCGCCGCCGATACCGAACGGTCCGCGCTGCTGGCGGAAGCAGAAACTGCCACCGATCCGCACCGGATCGCCGATATTCACACGCGGCTCGCCGATATGGGCGCTCATGCCGCCCCTGCCAAGGCGGCCACGATCCTGTCCGGCCTCGGCTTCGACGAGGCAGCGCAGGCGCGGCCCTGCTCCGACTTCTCGGGCGGCTGGCGGATGCGCGTCGCGCTGGCGGCCGTGCTCTTTTCCGAGCCTGACCTGCTGCTCCTCGACGAGCCGACAAACTATCTCGATCTCGAAGGCACGATCTGGCTCGAGGATTACCTCAGGAACTATCCCTATACGGTGCTCATTGTCAGCCATGACCGCGACCTCCTGAACAATGTCGCGCAGAACATCCTGCATCTCGAGCACAGGAAACTCAGCGTCTATTCCGGCAACTACGACCGTTTCGACAAGACGCGGCGCGAGAAGCTGATGCTGCAGCTTTCGATGAAGAAGAAGCAGGATGATGCGCGACGGCACATGGAAAGCTTCATCGAACGCTTCAAGGCAAAAGCCTCGAAAGCACGGCAGGCGCAGAGCCGGATGAAGGCGCTCGCGAAGATGGAACCCATCGCGGACGTGCTCCAGGAGCGCGTGCTGCCGTTCCACTTCCCGGCGCCGGAGAAGCCCCTCGCCTCGCCGATCATCCGGCTCGAACATGCGAGTGTCGGTTACGAGCCTGACAAGCCTGTGCTGAAGAACCTCGATCTCCGTATCGACCAGGACGATCGCATCGCACTGCTCGGCGCGAACGGCAACGGCAAGTCCACGTTCGCCAAACTCCTCTGCGATCGGCTCAGTGTATCCGCGGGCCACAAATACGCGTCGAAAAAGCTTCGTATCGCCTATTTCGCCCAACACCAGCTCGACGAACTCAATATGGGCGAAACGCCCTATGAACATTTCCGCGAATTGATGCCGGACGCCACGCAAGCACAGGTGCGTGCCCGCGCGGGTTCATACGGGTTCGGTGCGGACAAGGCGGACACGAAGGTGGAAAAACTCTCAGGCGGGGAGAAGGCGCGCCTTCTGTTCGCCATAGCGACCTTCCACAAGCCGCACATGATCATTCTCGACGAACCGACGAACCATCTCGACGTCGACAGCCGCGAGGCCCTGGTCATGGCGATCAACGAATATGATGGCGCCTTCATCCTGATCAGCCATGATCGCCATCTCGTCGAGACTTGCGCCGACCGGCTATGGCTTGTAGCGGATGGCGGTGTCGTATCCTACGAAGGCGACCTCAACGACTATCGCAAATGGCTGCTCGATCCTGCGCGGCGTGCGATACCGCTGGTGGCCGAGGATACGGACGAAACCACGGTCGAAGTTCCTCCTGCCCGCCCCTCGAACGACAAGCGGGAAGCACGCCGATTGGCTGCACAAAAGCGCGAACAAATGGCTCCGCTTCGGAAAAAGGCACAAGCCGCCGAGCAGGAGATCGCCCGATTGCAAAAGGCCGTCGAAGCGCTGGATGCAAAACTCGCCGACCCCAAGATCGCCGGCGATACCGCCGCCATGACGGCGACCGCGAAAGAACGGGTGGACACGTTGAAGGCTCTTGCGGCAGCCGAAGAAACGTGGCTCAGCGCAAGCGCGGCTTACGAGGATGCAATGGCATCCAGCTAAGCTCTATTCGTCAGCCTCTTGCGCAAGGACTTCTTTCACAATCTTCCCGTCGACCGGCTTGCCCGGCTCCAGGCCGAGCAACGCCATCACGGTCGGATGAATATCGATCATGTCGAGTTTCTCTATCTCCCGACCCACTGCGATACCGGAACCCCAGGCATAGAAAATGCCATGCATGTCGGGGATGTTCGGATCGTATCCGTGCGTCGCCTTTGCGCCCCCGATCAACGGCGTAAAGGTAGAAGGCCAGAAGGAAGCGATACCGAGCAGTTCCGCGTAATCAGGCAGGGCTTCGGGTCCTTCGATCCAATAAGGTGGCCTGGCAACAATCATGAGGTCACCAGACCGCGAACCGCCGATGTGCGCATAGGCCGGGTACTCCCCCTTGCGGTAGAGCGTGAAGATATCGCCGTATCCAGAGAGCGCCTTCGCAACGCGATCTGCGCTCTCATCCTTGTCCAGATAGAAGTAGGTGCTCGCGCCGAATGCAGCGATGTGGCCCTTGATATCGTGTCTGTTCACGATCCGACCGATGTTGACCAGCGGCCCTACGTCCATCATTCCGTGATCCGTGCCGATGACGAGGCTGGTCGCTCTATCCGGTGGCAGTGCGGCAATCGCATCCATAAGCATGCCGACGACGTCATCGCTTTCTTCGACTGCAGCGAGCGTTTCAGGTGCAAGCGTGCCGTTGAAATGCGCCACCTTGTCCGGCCCCTTGAGATAGAGGGCGATCAAGGCAGGGCGCACCGCCTGCGGCTTTTTCAGCAACCGTAGCGCTTTGCGGGCACGCGCCATATCGCTGCCCCGTTTCTCCCATCGCGTCTGCGTGTCGATCCTTGAGGCGAGCGCTCCGCGGGTTTCCGATTTTCTGGCAATGAAACCGAACACCGCCGATCGTGCCCCTTGGCGCTCAGCCGCCTGCCACATTGTTTCACATTCGGTCAGCCAATCCGCATCACGAGAATAGAGATACTTGCCACGTTCCGGATCGAAGAAGACGTTGCCAACGATGCCATGGCGGGCAGGCCAGCAACCGGTAGCGAATGTCGTGTGGTTTGGAAACGAAACCGTCGGGAAGACCGGGACGAGATGATCCGACCAGACCCCCTCCCGCCTGATCCTGTCGAAATTCGGCGTCGCGGCTGCGGACATCATCGACGGCGCAAATCCGTCAAAGAGAACGACAACAACTGTGCGATCCGCGGCAATCGCATTGCCGGAACAGAAAACGAGAATCAGGAGAACCAGAGCCGATCTCAGGCGTCCACTGAAGATAGCTGCCGCCCTGCTTTCCCCGGGCAACTTCATCACTGCATGGCCGAAGCTTCCGTTTCCATCACCGCGAGGTCAAAACCCTCCGTGAGGACACCTGCTTCCACGAGCCCTCCAACTATTTCTCCATCATGGCCAGGGACGATGGATATTTCAGGCTCCGCCTCGCTCAACCTCTTCAAGGCCGCAAGCTGCCCGAACACTGCCGTCCGGTCTTCCTTCAGGAAGAACTGGGTGACTAGTCGGGCCCGTTCACGCTGCGTGACAATATTGCGATAGTGCCACGCTATGTCGCCTATGAAGAGAATTTCCGTGCCGTCGGCTTCCTGTACGTAGATCATCTGGCTTCCAGGTGAATGACCTGGTGCTTCGATAAGAACGACACCCGGTGCAACCACGATGCTTTTTTCGTAGTCGAGAGGTTCGTAGCCGTCGAGAACCCCGTCAGAAAATGACGCGGGTGCACTGCGTTCGGGGTGAGCAAGCTGCTCGACCGTGAGGCGCGTGTTCGGCAGGATTGCCGCCAGATCTGGATGCTCGACGATGCCGCCAATATGATCCATGTGCTCGTGCGTAATGACGATGAGCGATGCGCCCGCCATTGCCTCAGTCATGCGCGCATAGGCATCCGGGTCAAACGAGACGAGATTGTCGCCTCCCAAGTCCGCACTCAGTGCCGTATCAATGACGACTGTTCGCCGCGGATAGACCAGCCTGTAGCTGAAAACCGGCATATCGCGCTGCGTCCAGCCATCGCCGGCGACGATCGCCGTCGCGGGAAAGCTGAAGGCAGCGATCTTTTCAACTTCGACCCTTTCCGGCTTGTCGCCAGGTACCGCGGCAACCATACGACGGACCTCGCCGATATCGAACGTATAGCCAGCATCCGACGGCATATTGCTTTCGACGATGAACCAATAGTAGCCAGCGCCGGCGACCACCAACAGAACTGCCAGTCCACCCAGCACAGCGCGAAGCCATTTAGGCATGATCCCGTCCCCCAACTATCCATCCCGTGTTTCGCAGACATGATGAAGCTGGCCTTAGGACAAATCAATCGTCTGAAAATGCATGACGGCAAAACGGCTTTGGACGAACCGTTAAGCCTTTTTCTCCCAGTTCCCTCTATCGCTCTGCTGCCAATAGGTGGCGTCGTGGCCATCCGCCTTCAGCTTCTTCCAGTGCTCGCGAGCGCTTCGAACCGCAGTTTCGTCGCGTCCATCGAACATGAGAACGCAGCGTTCATAGCTTTCGATGGTACCCGGCTCAGCGCCGTCCACGAGAAACAGGACATGCGCCCCATTTGGATTTTTCTCATCGATGGTCAGAAGAACCGGCTCCATCTCTGCCGGCCCGTCGTCGCTCGTTCCATGCGGCAGGAAGCTGTCGTCACGGTAGGTCCAGAGAAGATTATTGATGGCATCGAGCCGTTCCGGCCCGCCGGCGCGCACGATTGCCCGCCAGCCACGTTCCAGCGACCGCTCGAGAAGCTGCGGCAGAACCTTTTCAAGCGGCGCATTCTGAAGGTGATAGAAAAGAACCTCGGTCACCCGCCACCTTCAGCGTTCGTAGTTGTCCGCAACAAGACGATTCAGAATGCGCACCCCCCAACCGGAGCCCCAACTCTGATTGGTCGCCGTTTGAGGCGACGCCATCGCTGTGCCCGCTATATCCAGATGAGCCCAAGGAACCTTGTTGACGAAGCGTTGCAGGAACTGGGCGGCGGTTATCGAGCCGCCGTCGCGGCCGCCCACATTCTTCATATCGGCAAAACGCGAGTCGATCAGCTTGTCGTAAGCACTACCCATAGGCATGCGCCAGACTTTCTCACCTTCCGCGTCGCCAGCAGATCCAAGCTGCTTGGACAACTTGTCGTCATTCGAAAATAGGCCGGCATACTCCTTTCCGAGCGCAACCATTATGGCACCGGTGAGCGTCGCGAGGTCGATCATGAATTTCGGTTTGAATCTGTTTTGCGTGTACCAGAGTGCATCAGCAAGTACGAGGCGTCCTTCTGCGTCTGTATTGATGACCTCAATGGTCTGACCCGACATTGACGTCACAATGTCGCCCGGCCGCTGCGCCTTGCCGTCCGGCATGTTCTCTACCAGACCGATAACGCCGATCGCGTTGACCTTGGCCTTTCGCGCAGCAAGCGTGTGCATGAGGCCCGTGACGCAAGCTGCGCCACCCATGTCGCCCTTCATGTCTTCCATGCTTGCTGCCGGCTTCAGAGATATGCCGCCCGTGTCAAAACAAACTCCCTTGCCGACGAAGGCAACGGGTTTGTCTCCCGTCTTGCCCCCCATCCATCGCATCACCACGAGTTGGCTCTGATGCTGGCTGCCGTAACCGACGCCAAGAAGTGAGCCCATGCCCAATTTCTTCATCTGGGCTTCGCCAAGAACCTCGACCTTGACGCCCAGCTTGGAAAGCGCCTTCGTGCGCTTTGCAAACTCGGCGGGAAAGAGAATGTTGGCGGGTTCGTTGACCAGATCCCTCGTAAGGAACATGCCTTCGGCAACTTTTGACAGTACCGCATACTCCTTGCGCGCAGATGCTGCGGCTCGAGTCATTACGGTCAGAGACTTTACGTCCTTTTTTGCATCATCGTCTTTTTTCTTCGTCTTGTATTTTTCGAAACTGTAGGAGCGGAGTTTGGCGCCAAAGGCAACCCGCGCCGCCGCATCGGCGGCCGGGAGTTTCGGTGCGGCAATACCGTCCAACACAATCGCGAGCGCCGTATCCTTCGTCTTGCCGATTCGCCCGACGAGTTCGCCTCCGACCTTTTCGAGACCGGCCGAGGAAACAGCCGCCGATTTACCCAGCCCTGCCAGAAGCACCCGACTTGCGCCAATACCCTGCGGTCCCACGAGTTCGACATATGTCCCCGACTTGCCGGTGAAGCCGGCTGCCTTCACCGCCCGCTTGAGAGCTCCACCGAGCTTCCCGTCAATATCTGCTGCTACCCCCTGCAATGCGGCGCCTTCGGTGACAAGCACAGCCAACGCCCCTGGCTTCGCAAGCGAGATGTCGGCGAAAGTAATATTCATTTGGGGGCCTCTTTCCTGATTCTCTCCGGTGCCGACACCGAAGAACGAACGTTGCGACATATCTTGCAGCGACGACGCTGCCTTCCCGCCTTTTCCCGGGCTTCAAAATGGGATAACCATTTCTCTCAACGAAGCTCGGCAATCCGGCGCGTATCCTAACCGAATCGCCGCCAAGGGAAAGTCGTCCGTCGTCGAGGTGGCATTCAGGCAGAGTGGCCTGACAACCCGGACGCCGGTCAGGAACTCGATTTCATGCCCACCAGCCTGTCGAGATATCTTTTCCTGCAGACGCTTGGGCCGTTTCTCGTGGCAAGCTTCGTGCTCACGGGGATTATCTGGCTCACTCAGGCCTTGCGCATGCTCGATGTGCTCATCACGCAAGGGCAAACGCTGCTCACGTTCTTCGAGCTGACGGCTCTGGCCCTGCCCAGCACTCTCATCATCGTGCTTCCGATTTCGCTCTTTTGCGCGATCCTCTACACGCTTCACAAGCTGATTGGCGACAGCGAGATCGTGGTCATGTTCTCGGCCGGCGTTAGCCGATGGGTTGTCGCGACCCCTCTTCTCACTGTGGCCGTCGCGACCTCAATAGTCGTCCTGATGTTTTCCATACACATAGCTCCGTCCGGAATGCGCGCGCTCAAGAACCGCCTCTATGAAATCAGGAGCGATGTCGCGACGTCGGTGATCCGCGAGGGAACCTTCAGCAACCCTGCTTCGGGTCTTACCGTCTATGTCCGCGAACGGGATGCCGACGGCACGACCTACGGGATCCTGGTTCACGATGGACGCAATCCAGACGAGCCAATCACCTACATGGCTGAAACAGGAAGTCTGGTTGAAGGCCCAAACGGGCCCCTACTCGTCATGTTCAATGGAAATATCCAGCGTGTCTCGCGTGAGAACGGCGAGAATGCAGCGGGTGCCGCCACCCTCCTCTATTTCGACAAGTATACCTATGACCTTTCACAGTACGTCGACGATCAGCCGACTTTTTCCTACGAAGGCCGGGAACGTTACTTCCATGAGCTCGTGAACCCGGCGCCGGACGACTTCTACGCGCGGCAGAACCGATCGAAACTGTTGGCTGACGCGCATGAACGCGTCGTTGAGGGCTTATATCCCGCGATGCTGGCACTTATCGCACTTGCCGCGCTTCTCCCGGCGCCCTTCAACCGGCGTGGCTATGCATCACGCATGGCCATTGCTGCAGCGGCGGCTCTCCTGATCAGAATACTTGGATTTGCACTGGCCAATGCCACAAGCCGGGACCTCTATCTGGCGCCGCTGATGTACCTTCTGCCGCTATCAGTATGTGGCATCTGTGTCGCCATTATAAGCGGCGTCCGCTTCGACTTCCTGTGGCAAAGAGCACGCTGGGCCCTTACCAATCGAACCGGCTCCGCCAAGGACGAAGGGCCAGCGCCGTGAACCTTTCCTGGACACTCTCGCGCTATCTCGGCCGTCAATTTTTTTTCGTCGTGATGGTGACGTTCGGCGTATTTCTAGCGCTCATATTCATGATCGAACTTGTCGAGCTACTGCGTCGCAGCAGCGACAAGCCGGACGTATCCTTTGGATTGCTGATTTCCATGGCACTCATGGAAGTCCCGCGGCTTGGCGGCAAAACGTTGCCCTTCGCGGTACTGTTCGGGGGAATGGCTGCTTTTCTGCGCCTAAGCCGAAACAATGAACTGGTCATAGCGCGCGCAGCCGGGGTCTCGGTCTGGCAGTTCATCACCCCTGCCCTGGTCGTATCCTTCATCGTCGGAGCTTTCGTCGTCACGGTATACAATCCCGTGTCGTCCACGCTGACAACACGCTTCGGCCAGCTTGAGTCGAAGTATCTGGAGCAGCGGACCAGTTTCGTAGCGGTCTCCTCCAACGGTCTTTGGCTTAGACAGGCGGACTCGACGGGGCAATCGGTCGTTCACGCTCTCAGGATGGACGGCCAGGGACTGACGCTCGAAGAAGTGACAATCTATCTCTACGGCGAGGGCAACCGCTTTCTGGGTCGCATCGACGCAGAGTCGGCCGCTCTCCGGCCCGGCCATTGGGAACTCCACGATGTCTGGGTGCTCATGGTCGACGACCAGCCGCGCAAATACGAAACCTTCGAGCAAGAAACCTCGCTTACCGAGAAGCAGATTGAGGAGAGCTTTGCCCGGGAGGAGACGATCTCCTTCTGGGAGTTGCCGCATTTCATCAGCACCGCTGAAGCCGCTGGATTTTCGGCGCGTCGGTACCAGATCTATTTTCACCAGTTACTGGCCACACCGGCCATGCTCTGCACCATGGTGCTAGTGGCCGCGGTATTTTCCATGCGAGTATCGCGAATGGGGGGAATGCTGCAGATGGTTCTGGGCGGCATAATGGCCGGTTTTCTGGTCTATTTTCTGGGCAACCTGTCGATTGCGCTCGGTCTGTCCGGCATCTTGCCAGCCGCGCTCGCGGCCTGGGCTCCCTCTATCGTGGTTATGCTATTGGGGCTTGCGGTTCTCTTTCACCTCGAAGACGGTTAGAAATCAGGGTGACGCTCGCAATTGCTGAGCGATTCTAACAGACAGGCCGGGGGCGGGGCGTTCAAGGTGACGGAGGGGGTATCGATGAGTTCAGCCGGCCAGCGCGGCGCAGTTCTACTCGCGATGACGCTGGCTGCGGCTATGGCATTTGCGTCACCATCGAATGCCCAGCAAGGGCCTCAGGAGGAAGTCGGATTTGCCGACTCCCGTGAGGTGCTCATGCAAGCCGACGAACTAACTTATGACCGCGAAACGCGCGTCGTGACGGCGACCGGTCATGTCGAACTCGCTTATGGTGAAAGAGTACTGCTTGCAGATCGTGTGACCTACGACGAAACAACCGGTGTCGTTACGGCGGACGGCAATGTTTCTCTGCTTGACCCTCAAGGGGATGTCGCATTCGCAGATCACATTGTTCTGCGCAATGAAATGCGCGACGGCGTGATCCAGACATTGCAGGTCTTGCTTAGCGACAACTCGAGACTTGCAGGTAGCAGCGTTGTAAGAAGCGGTGGGAACATGACCACGCTTCATAGGGGTGTTTATAGCCCCTGTGATGTTTGCGAGAAGAAGGGTCAGACGACTCCGCTCTGGCAGATCAAGGCCTTCCGGGTCATTCACAACAAGGAAGAGAAGCGGATCATCTACGAAGACGCTTTCATGGAGTTCTATGGCGTTCCGGTCCTCTATATTCCTTATTTCTCACAACCCGACCCCTCGGTGAAGCGTCAGTCCGGCTTTTTGACGCCTACGCTGATGAGTTCAACAGACCTTGGTCAGCAAGCCGAAATTCCCTATTACTGGGCTATCAGCCCCGATAAAGACGTAACTCTCATTCCGAGATTCACCACGAAAGAAGGCACGGTTTACCAGGGCGAATACCGGCAACGGTTCGAAGACGGACGCATACAGATGTTCGGCACCGCAACCTGGCCCAGAACCCAGCAGGCAGGAACACCGGCCGATGACGATTTTCGGGGCAGCCTCTTCGGTAACGGCAATTTCGACATCGACGAGAACTGGAGCTGGGGTTTTCGTTCCGAGTTGACTTCCGACGACACCTATTTGCGCAAGTACGATCTGTCAGACGCCACGGACCTGGTCAGCAACCTCAACGCGACCTACGCAAATGGACGCAACAGCTTCACTGCGGATGCCTATTATTTCAGAGGTCTGCTTTCAACGGACAGCACGGCGACCACGCCGTGGGTGGCACCCATCCTTCAATATGATTACTCCTATCCGGATCAGATTCTTGGCGGTCGCGTCGGGTTTTCTGCCAATGCGATGGTTCTCGAAAGGCAGCAAGGCGCGAAATCCCGGCGAATTTCGAGCTCGGTCCGCTGGGACCACCGGGAAACAACCAGGTCCGGTTTCGTCTACCGCCTCTTTGCCAGCCTTCGCGGTGACTTTTACTCGGTCGAAGATGTGCCCAACACGGCAGTTCCGGGAGCAACTTTCGACGAAACGACGATTGCCCGCGCCTTGCCGACCATTGGCGCCGAATGGTCGTATCCATTGATGCGCGTGGATGGAGACGTGAGACATGTACTCGAGCCGATTGCCCAGATCATCTACTCCCCCAACGTCGGCAACACGGTTGAAATACCGGACGAGGATTCGCAGAGCTTCGAGTTCGATGACACGAATCTCTTCTCCGAGGATAGATTTGCCGGCCTCGATCGCTGGGAAACGGGCGCGCGCGCCAATGTTGGTTTGCGCTACTCGATCTATACGGCGGGCGGTGGTCAGGCGAATGCTCTGTTCGGACAGAGTTTCCGGGTAGAGGACAACAACAGCCTGGCGGCAGGGACAGGCTTGAGGGACGAATCTTCGGACTATGTCGGACGCGTCATGGTTTCGCCCAACAAAGACCTGCTCGCCGTTTACCGCTTCAGACTTGACGATCAGAAGCTGAAAATCCGGCGTAACGAGGTAAGCCTGCTCGGCCGCCGCGGGCCTGTGACCGGCGAACTTGGATACGCCTATTTTGCCGCGGACCAGTCCGTCTCATTCACCCCTCGCGAAGAAATCTATGCTGGGTCGGTATTGAGACTCGACGAGTATTGGCGCGTGTTCGGGCAAACGAGGCGAGATCTCGCCAACAGTCGAACCGTCGCCAACAGGGTGGGAATTGGTTACGAAGACGAATGTATCGATTTCTCCATCGGATTCTCACAGTCGTTCTATCGCGACCGGGACATCGAGCCTGACAAATCAGTCGTCCTGCGTATCACATTCAAGACGCTGGGGACCGCCCGGGTCGCGGGATCGACCGATTCAGAATAAACTGCGAGCTTGGCGCGCAAGCCACTGAAAATAGCTCGTTTTCAGGATTCTGATCGGTTGATTGGGGCCTTGATTCAAGTATTCTGTCGGCCCGTGAGATCAAGCTGACAGCGGGCCGAAGGCTCAGAAGAAAGACGCAATGACCCCAAAAGACAAGTACGCGCGCAATCTCATGCCGCGCCGACTCCGGGCTCTCAATACCATCCCAGGTATCATTGTCGCGCTTCTGGTCGGCTTTGCCATGTTGCCTGCCAAGTCAGCCGTCGCACAGGCAACTGCTTCCAGTACGCTTGGCTCCGGTTCGGACACCCAGGGTATTGCGGCGATCGTCAACGACCGCGTGATATCCTCATATGATCTCGACCAACGAGTGAAACTGGTCCTCCTGAGCTCCGGCATTCCGAACAACCGCGAAAACATCTCCCGTATTCGCGGACAGGTTCTCCGTTCTCTGGTCGACGAGTATCTGCAGATGGAAGAGGCGCAACGGCTCAACGTCGAGGTGACGGCGGAAGATATCGACAGCGCTTTCGAGCGTATCGCACAGCGCTCCAACATGAACCTCGAACAGATTGACCAGTTTCTTAAGGAAGGTGGCGTCGCACGAGAAACGCTCGAACGGCAGATCAGGGCGGATATCGCGTGGAACCGGGTTGTCCAGCAACAATTCGGCCCGCTTATTACCGTCGGCGAGACCGAGATTGATGAGGTGATGCGCCGTTTGCAGGAGGACTCCGGACAACCCCGATATCTTGTGTCTGAAATTCTCATCACCTTTGACAACCCCACCCACGCCGAAGAAATTGCCGCAGGCACCGAACGGCTGGTGAGGCAGATTCGTGAGGGAGCGCCTTTTGAGGCCGTCGCCAGACAGTTCAGTCAGTCAGCTTCGGCAGCGAGTGGCGGTGACATTGGTTGGATCCATGCAAGCCAGTTGCCCGAAGGGGTCGGCGAGGTGGTCAGGCAGATGCAACCCGACATGGTGTCGGACCCTATCCGCACGCTGAACGGTTTCTACATCATTCAACTCAGAGCAATGCAGACTGGAACGGGTGCGGATCCGATGCGGGATCAGTACGAGCTGATGCAAGTAATTCTGCCGCTGGCACAGAACGCAGATCAGCAAGCCGTTAGCAGGCGCGCCCGCGAAGTCAACGAATTCCGTTCCCAGGTAACTTCCTGCGACGACGCACCGAAACTGATTGAAAAGTACATCAGCGGCAGCGCCGGCCCCAAGAGACAGGTTATTGCCGGGCAATTGGAGCCCAGGCTTCGGCAAGCGCTTGCGAATACCGAGGTGGGCGGCACAACCGAGCCCATCCGATCCGAGCGTGGTGTCGAGATGATAGTCGTCTGCGCCCACAAGGCCGCTCAAGGCGAAATGCCGACGCGCGAGCAAATCGACAATACGCTCTATGAACAGCAGCTTTCGATGATGGGCCGCCGACACTTGCGCGACCTGCGCCGAGATGCAGTGGTCGTCTACAGATAGTTTCGCAACAGCCGCTTGGCAGCTTGGGCAGTACGGCCGAAATGGCAGATCCAGCTTCCGCATTGCCTCTCGCGATCAGCATGGGAGATCCGGCCGGCATCGGGCCGGAGATTACAGTCAAGTCCTGGGCGGAACGGAAGCGCGAGAACCTTGCCGTCTTCTTTGCGGTGGGGAACGCTGACCTATACAGGGAAACGGCGCGACTTCTGAAGCTGGATATAGACATCCAGGAGATATCATCGCCCGGTCAAGCCGGGCAGGTGTTTTCCGACGCGATGCCTGTTCTGCCGATTGATCTGGCCGAACCTGCCGCATCGGGCATTCCTTCACCGGCCAACGCCAGCTCGGTACTCGCTTCGATCGACACTGCCTGCGATTTCGCTCTTGATGGCAGTATCGCCGGCATGGTTACCAACCCAATACACAAACGCACGCTGTATGAGGGCGGACTTCGCGTCCCGGGGCATACCGAGTATCTCGCCGAACGATGCGGCGGTGCCACGCCTCTCATGATGCTATCCTGCCCGGGACTTCGTGTTGTTCCCGTCACTGTGCACCTCTCGCTCGGCGAAGCGGTGGAGTCTCTCCGTGCGGATGCAATCGTCGAGCAAGGCCGGATTTTGGCAGAGGCGCTGAAGCGGGATTTTGGCATTGAACGCCCACGGATCGCAGTCGCCGCACTCAACCCCCATGCGGGCGAGGAAGGGCATCTGGGTCGCGAGGAAATCGAGGTTATCGCGCCTGCCGTTGAAGCTCTGAGAGACTTGTGCCCGGATGCAAGATTCACAGGGCCAAGCCCGGCAGACACACTCTTTCACGCGGCGGCACGCTCCCGCTATGACGCCGTGCTCTGCATGTATCACGATCAGGCGTTGATCCCCTTGAAGACGATCGACTTCGAGAATGGTGTCAACACCACGCTGGGCCTTCCGATCATTCGTAGTTCACCAGACCATGGCACCGCTTTCGACATAGCTGGCAAAGGGATTGCCCATCCCGGCAGCCTCATTGCCGCAATACGCACCGCGAGCGAAATATCCTATCACCGGGCGAACGCATGACGGCGCATCCATCCGGGCTTCCGCCTTTGCGCGAGGTGATCGCCAAGCATGGTCTTGCCGCCCAGAAATCACTCGGCCAGAATTTTCTACTCGATCTCAATCTTACCGGCCGAATTGCCCGCGCTGCCGGACAACTCGATGGGCACGACGTTCTTGAAGTGGGTCCGGGGCCAGGCGGCCTGACGCGTGCCTTGCTGGCGTCGGGTGCCCGCCGTGTAGTTGCGATCGAACGCGACCGCCGGTGCATTGCGGCGCTTCAGGAGATCGCCCTGGCCTACCCGGACAGACTCGTCATTGTTGAGGGTGACGCCCTCGTAACCGACATGCGAGCGCTGGTAAGCACTCCGGCCCGTATTGTGGCAAACCTGCCCTACAATATCGCAACCCCGCTTCTTGTGGGATGGATGCAGACGGAACCTTGGCCTCCCTGGTTTGAAAGCCTGACCCTCATGTTTCAACGGGAGGTCGCCCAAAGGATTACGGCACGGCCGGGCACGAAGGCTTATGGCCGCCTGTCCGTGCTCACCCAATGGCGAACAAAGCCGCGTATTCTGTTCGACGTGGACCGCAGAGCATTCACTCCTCCCCCCTCCGTCACTTCATCGGTCGTTGAGCTCATACCCCGTGACAAGCCACTGGCAGAGGCCAATCCCGCCGCGCTCGAGCGAGTCGTCGCCGCAGCGTTCGGGCAGCGGCGCAAGATGCTGAGGGCGAGTCTGAAGACATTGGGGAGAGGCGATCCCGCCGCCCTTCTGGAAACAGCCGCCATCGCCCCTACCCGGCGAGCGGAAGAATTGACGGTCGAAGAATTTTGTTCGCTTGCCCGGGCCTTCGCAGATCGTATGTGATCTCCATTTGCGAGGTTGTTAGGGACGGCGCTGCATGCCACATTGGCGTCGAAATCGGCGGTCCCAAGCCGAAAACATCACGTCCCGGAGGCAGGTTTCATGAAGTCCGAAGCGATCGTCGAATACGGTGCCCCCTTGCAGCTCGTCGACAGCGACACGCCGCAACCTCAGGGCACCGAAGTGCTCCTGAGGGTCACTCATTGTGGCGTCTGCCATTCCGACGTTCACATCCATGACGGCTATTTCGACATGGGCGGCGGCAACAAACTGGACGTCCGCGCGGGACGGAAGCTGCCATTTACGCTCGGTCACGAAATCGAGGGTGAGGTGATCGCCACAGGCCCCGACGCCGGTGAAATTGAAATCGGAACCCAACGGGTGGCCTATCCATGGATCGGCTGCGGCGAATGCCCTACCTGCAATCGCGGCGACGAACATCTGTGCAACAAGCCGCGTGCATTGGGTATTCAGGTTGCGGGCGGATACGCGACCCACGTGCTGGTGCCCCATCCTCGCTACCTGCTTGACTACAGTGGTGTCGCGGAGGGCTTGGCGGCGACCTATATGTGCTCCGGTCTCACCGCTTACAGTGCGATGAAGAAGCTTGGCGACGTCAGCGCCGAAGAACGCGTGATGGTGGTAGGCCTCGGCGGTGTTGGCATGATGGGCCTGCAGTTCGCAAAGGCCCTCTTTCCTTCAGCCCCTCTGGGGGCCGATGTCGATGAAAACAAACTTCAGTCCGCTCGGGGCGCCGGAGCACACGAGGTCTACAACCCGAAGGATGCCGAAGCGATCAAGAAGGTTCTCGCCGATACGAATGGCGGCGTGCCCGCCGCGGTCGATTTCGTCGGCTCCGAAGCCTCTCTCAAGTTCGCATCAAGCGTCGTACGGAAGGGTGGGAAGGTCATCGTGGTCGGGCTATTTGGCGGCGGCTTCTCGATGCCGATCCCGCTATTCCCGATGCGCGCCATTTCCATCGGCGGCTCCTATGTCGGTTCTCTCGACGAAACAAAAGAAATGATGGAACTGGTGAAAGCAGGAAAGATCGACCCTATCCCGGTCAGCGAGCGCCCGCTCGGGGAAGGGTCCAAATCGCTCGACGATCTACGCAACGGTTTGGTGATGGGACGCGTGGTGCTGAAGCCGTAAGCGTTCGTTCGGACAATTCTGTCCGATTTTGGTGTGCATGTCCTAGTGAGTTGTCACTTCTCGCTCCGGGCTCTATTGTGCATACTCCAGAGCGCCCTCTATAATCAGTCCACTATGGTATGAATTGAGGCTGCTGACGGAGTTTCGACAGCTCCGTCCGATGCGCCAACGGCCATTGATCGTCAGAAGACACATGAAATTTTCGCAGCGGATATTTCAGAGCCAGATTGATCTTGTTGGCTATGCGGCAACACGCTTCGTCCGCAGTCGTCACCAAATCCTTCTCGCCTGTATGCCGAAAAGCGGCTCGACATTCCTCTCCAATGCGGTTGGCCGGATAGACGGCTTCCGAAAAACACGCCTCACTACGGCGTATGGCCGAACGGAACAGGAAATCGATCCACTTGTCGCCTTGCGACGGGCGCGACACGATTATGTTGCTCAGCATCACGTCAAGTACAACGAGAATACGGAATCCGTCATAAACTCGTTCGGGATTACACCTGTCGTACTGGTAAGAAATATCTTCGATTGCGTGGTGAGTCTTCGCGACCACCTGCGACGAGAATCGGTGGCCACTCCAATGGCCTGGTTCGACGAGCACCATCTTGAAATGGATGACAACGATCTGGAAGACATGATCGTCACGTTGGCGATGCCCTGGTATATCGATTTTTACGTGTCATGGTGCCGCCGCAAGGATGCTCTTTGGCTTACCTATGAGGAAGTGAAAGATGACACTCCGCGCGCGGTGGAAGCGATTCTCAATCACACCGGACGCCCCGTTTCTTATGATGAGATAGAAAGCAGCTTGCACATGGCTCATGCCGGTGCAGATCGACTGAACAAGGGTACGAGCGGTAGAGGGCTGGAGCTATCGGAGCGGAACAAGGATATCGTCAGGCACTATTGCAGCTTCTATCCTCATATCGACTTTTCGCTCATCGGCGTCGAATGAATATCTCCGAGACATGGCGTCTCATTCTCACAATTGCCTAAAATACCGATAGACGATCAGATCCCCTTCCACAAGCGGCTTAGCCAGTTCGCGCATTGCGGGAGAAAAATCGCGCGACACTATCTCTCTGCCTTTCCCGGAAGCGACCAGTTTTGATGTCACATTTACTCGCCTTCCTGCCGGGGGCGGCGGAAGTCCGGCCACTTCCGCGACACGTTTAAACGCAGAGTCCAGATCGTCGTTGAACCCAACAAGATCAATGGACTGCAAGTTTTCAACCGCTTTATTTGCGAGCCGTTGCCTGTCTTCATCCGTTTCTGGCAAAATGTCGAGGGATCCTGAAAATTGCCGCGCAACAAAGTTGTCTGTGTACTGCCTAATTTTTGGGTCTCTTGAAGACAGAAAGTCCTCAAGTGACATGTGTCGCATTTCATCGACCTCCGGCTCTCGTTCATAGCTGTCAGGCAGGTTGACGATAAAATGATAGAGCGAACGCAATCGCTGGTAGGGATCCCGCAGTACGGTAAAGGCAAACGTGTCCTCATCCCGGCAAAGTTCGAAGACGGACCATGGCATATGGCCCGTCACGAATCGAGCGGCTCTAGCCCGCGACGCAAAGAGGAGAGGATCGAGGTTCTTGAAATCGTCATAGCGAACAACCCGGCCGCTTCGCTTGGAACCGACATACTCCTTGAAATAGGTGCTAATGGAAGACCCGCCGGTCTTCGGCGTATGGATGAACACGATCCGTGGTCGCCGCCGTCCTGCACGCAGAATTTCGCTTGCTCGCTCCAGTCGATAGCGGATGCGTCGACTGAATTTCCAGAGTCTGGCATGCAATCTCATCATCGAACTTTCTTGCCGGGCGAAGGGGGCGATACCTAGCCTTCTAAGCGACGCCGCGCCGGCGCAACCACGCGTCGGGCCAATGGGTAATGTTTTCGGACAACGTCGATTCGTTGAAAAGCCATGCAGGGGGCTCCAGAGAGAAAGCCGGGTTGGCCGCCGCGAAGTCCCGCGCCGCCTTTGCCGGATTGTCAGCACCCCAATCAGCATTGCCGCGCGGAACGTCGGTCAAGTCCTGCATCAGCCCATCTGTCGCGACGATCCACGACCCCTCCGAGACGAGGGGTGCGTATGCCTCCAGTTCGTTCATCACATGCCGGTAGGAGTGATCGGAATCGAGAACGACCAGAACCTTCTCGCCCGGTTTTATCAATCCTTTCACTTGCTCCACGATCGCCGGCGCCGTCGAGGAACCTTCGATGAGCGTTATGAGATCGGAAAGTGGATGACTCTCGATCCGCTGGCGGTTGTGGGGCCTGATCTCAATGTCGACCGCAACAACCCTTCCTTTACCTAGAAGTCTGCAAAGACTTGCCGAAAAGATAGCCGACCCACCATGCGCAACGCCTGTTTCGATGATCACATCTGGTTGCAACGTCTGAATCGCCTCCTGATACCGGATCATGTCTTCCGGCAACTGGATTACCGGCACACCGAGCCATGAAAAGCTATAGGAATACTTCTGATTCCATCCGACTTTCACCCAGAGGTCCGACAAGACACCGAATGCCTCGTCACTAAAAAGAGGAAAGGATTTTCCATCGACGGAAAGCGTCTGCGCGGCGGTGTCTATGCTCAGTTTCATTTTTCTACTCTCCTCAATCGATCGCCACCAGCCGGGCAATGAGACCAACCTCTTGGGCTGTCTCGGAAATTTCTTCCAGATAGTTCGGGTTCATCACGAAAACCGTTCCTGGCCGCCGTTCCGCAGACTCCCGCGGAGAAATCACACGAAGGCCAGAGCCAGGTAGATAGTGCCCCTGCTTTCCGGGATTCACATCTATGACATGATCTATCATCTTCTGCTCAGGGTCGATCAGGAGCGAAAAGCTCACTCCTTTGGCCCCCGCGCCCCAAAGAGCAACCTTGCCGACATTGGCGGCATCTTCCATTTCTCTTTTCCAGCGGTTGATGAATTCTTTCCGCACTGTTTCCAGGAATGCGTGCTCCGTGGATGTTTCCAACGGCATCGCCTCAACATTTTCGGACGCTACAGCCGTTCCCCATAGATATTGCCCACCAAAAACATGCGTAACGCTCGGCGACGCAAACCCGGCCGCTGCCAGCGCGTATGCGAGCGCATTTTCTGTGAAGAGAGAGCAGTGTTCATAGAAGAAATCGTGCATCGCCCGATTTCGTAGAATCCAGCTAACACAAGGCGTTTCCACCCAGATACGCGCCTGCGATCTTTGCCCCAAGGCCTCCCGAATGGCTCGAAGGAACGCGATTGGATCCTGCACATGCTCAATGGTGTGGCGCGTTGCCACCACGTTCGGGGAATGATGCAGCAAGGAAACAGTGTCGATGTCGAAATACCGCCGGTAAATCCGACTTCCCTCCGGTCCTACGCCTTCCTCTCCGCGCCAAGCTGGATCGAACCCCTCTGCGGCCCGAAGCCGGTCGCCAGCCGAACGCGCTACTTCCCCAAGAAAGCGTCCCTGCCCACAGCCAACTTCGAGATAGCTGATCTCTTCGGTAGACGGCACGGAGTCGATCACATCCTTCGCCCGGGCCGACATATGCGCGCGGAAAGCAGGAGAATAAGCTTGGTCGTTCTCGTACTCTTCATTGTAGACGATCAGCGCCGGATTGAACGCTCGATTCCAGGTAAAGCCGCATCGTCTACAAGCAACGAATTCAAGAGGCCCGCGAGCGGCCGCCCGCCCTTCGACCGCAGAAGCGTAAATCCTGTTCATCAGGATCGGCATCTCGAGAGGGCGGTCCAATACGGCTGGGGTCCGCTCACTACATATCGGGCATTGGTCGCTCATGCGGAGACACCGCGACCACCGCGTCTGTTCCAATAGGCAAACGACTCGGCAAGTCCCTGTTCGATCGGCCTAGCTGCATTGAACCCCACTTCTCTTTCAAGCCGATCTACCTTTGCAACGATCCTCGGAGGCTCGCCTATGCGATCAGGCAAAGCCCCCAAACGAACCAGGTCCTCCCGTTCCGCAAGCCTGCCCAACATCCGTGCAATGTCAGCGATGCTTACCCCCCGCCCTGTGGCGATGTTGACCGGCCCTGCTAGATCGCCCGTCGCGAGAGCCGCCAGCGCGCGGCCGACATCTCTGACATCCATGAAATCCCTCACAGCGAGTCCTCTCGAACAATCGGCCGGTACTCCTGCGGCCAACGCACGCGCCAGCGACGAAACCAGTCGAGTTGGCGCTTCATCGGGGCCGTAGAGAAAAAATAATCGTGCCCACGCAAAGCTTACCCCGCTCTGCGCGAAGAAAGAGTCAAGCAACCCGCGCAAACAGTTCTTCGAGGTGTCGTAGAGAAAATGAGGTGACAGAGGCGTCGTGTGCTCATCGCAGTCACCGGCATCGGGCCAATTGTATTCGTAGCAGGTGCCGGTCGCTACAAAACGGGAAACACCAGATTCTACCGATGCGCGTGCGAGACGGAGGGTAGCGCTCACCCAATCGAGATTTACCGGATCGGTCCAGAACTTTCCATGCTCGACACACCATGCGAGATGCAAAACGCAGTCCGGCTTCACTTCCGCAATCAACTGATCGGCTGCGCCTTCCGAAAGCAAGTCTGCCTCGTGCCATCGATATCGACCACGCGCAGAGGGATGACGGCGTGAAACCGCATGAATATCGTCAGAATAAGCTGAAAGCGCGGCAAGCGTATGCTGGCCGACAAAGCCGGAAGCGCCGGTCAGGAGTATTCTCATTCTGAACGTTCACCGTCTTCGCAAGTCGTTCGGCGGGGTTATTTCTTGTACCAGAATTGCTGCCCCCTCCCCAATCGAATATTATGCAAAGCCTTGAAACAGAACGCCTTCCGGCTTTCGAGCCGGTTCCGGTGCAAAGGCTCACCAGTGTAGATGAACAACAATTCAATTCGGCCGAAAATAACCGTTATAATTCCCACTCGAGAGCGTTGTGACGTCTTTGCGAGCGCTCTGAAAACGGTAACCAGCCAAGGTTACGAAAACCTCGAAATCCTGGTCAGTGATAATTTCAGCGACGACGCCACCGAAGAGATCACGCGACAATCGAACGACCCGAGAATCCGGTACCTCAATACCGGAAGCCGATTGAGCATGACGCACAACTGGGAATTTGCCTTGGGGCATGTCACGGGCGACTGGGTAACCATAGTCGGAGACGACGACGGCCTGCTGCCTGGCGCGATTGATCGAGCTGCCGGTTTCATCCATTCAAGCGGCGTTTTAGCGTTTCAGTCGACGACGTGCAAATATCGCTGGCCGGGAAATAAAGGTCGACAGTTCGGCCGGATACGCGTGCCTCTTACGCAAGGAGAGGAAATCCGCGAAAGCCAGCCGTGGATGATGAAAGTTCTGGAAGGACGAAGGGTCTACGCCGATCTTCCAATGCTATATACGGGCGGCTTCGTAAGCATGGAGGTCATGCGCGAACTGAAACGAAAGACGGGCGCTTTCTATCGTTCGCGCATTCCCGATGTTTATTCGGGCTTTGCCATCGGGAGCCTGATCCCGAGATACGGCTTCGTAAGATCACCGCTCTGCATAAGCGGCATTTCGCGCCACAGTATCGGTGTCGATCAGTTCGCGGCGAAGAAGAAGGCCGAAGCCTCACCCTCACTCAAATTTCTCTCGGAAGATAACCTTCCTTTCCACAAGGATGTTCCACTTTCTGAGTCCGGGGATATCCCATCCTCCCTACAGGCGGTCGTTTATGAATCCTATCTGCAGACCCGCGATCTTCGAAAGAACGGGATCGGCGAACTCTCGGATCACCAGCTTGAAGTTATTCTATCCCGTTCGTCTGAGCATGATGAAGACATTTCCGCATGGGCGCGTAAATTCGCGGAGCTGCATGGGCTTAACTATGAACTGGCTCGTGCACGGGCACGATGGCGCCGCAGGCTCTACAAGCTTGAAGATATTCCAATCAATTTCCTGAGACGCACGAGACGGCGTACGCTTGGCTCAGCGCGACAGAAGCTCGAGAACGTCTATGAAGCAAGCCTCGCAGCAGATGCATTGCTCCGAAAAAAAGCACTGCGCTAGCTCGACACCGCCAGTTCCGGCACAGCCGTCACAAAACGCGCACCCCGCCCGCTCGCACCGGACAACTGCTTCATCACCTCTTCCTTGATATTCCAGGGCAGAATAATGATGAGATCCGGCCGATCCGCTTCCATATGCGTTTCAGCGACGATGGGAATCCGGCTGCCTGGCATGAACTTGCCCTGTTTCGCGGCGGCCCGGTCGACGACGTAAGGGATGAGATCGGGGCGAATACCGGCAAAATTCATGAGAGTGTTGCCCTTGGCAGCTGCGCCATAAGCGCCCACCTTCAAGCCCTTGCGCCTTGCGTCGATCAGGAAAGCAAGGAAATCATTCTTCACATTCTCCGCACGTGCCTGAAACCCCGAATAAAACTCGGCGTTCTCAACGCCTGCCTTTGCTTCCGTATTCAGCATCTCGGCTAACCGTTCGGTGCGTTCGCGCCTGCCCGTTTCGGCTTTCTGCGCAAACACCCGCAGACTTCCGCCATGCGTCGGTAGCTCCTCGACATCGAATACACCGAGTCCGTTCGCCGCAAAGATGCGCGCAACCGAGGTCAGCGAAAGGTACGAGTAGTGCTCGTGATAAATCGTATCGAACTGGTTCTCCGCGACGAGCTTCAGAAGATGCGGAAACTCGAACGTCGCAACACCATCTGGTTTCAACAAGGCAGCGAAACCTGAAACGAAATCATTGATATCCGGGACATGCGCAAGCACGTTGTTTGCAACCGTCAAATCCGCCTGTCGCCCTTCCGCCACAAGTTCGAGAGCCAGTTCGACACCGAAGAAACTTTCCTCGATCTCGATCCCCTTCTCACGCGCTGCCGCCGCCGTGCTCGCCGTCGGCTCGATCCCATAGCAAGGAATGCCCGCCGCCATCACATATTGCAGGAGATAGCCGTCGTTGGCTGCAACTTCGACGACCATGCTTTCTGGTCCGAGTCCAAAGCGTCCGGTCATTCGGTCGACATAGGACTTCGAATGGGAAAGCCAGCTCGCAGACGTCGAACTGAAATACGCATAGTCGTCGGCGAACAGTTCTTCGCGCCCGGCATGATCTTCGGTCTGTACCAGCCAGCAGGTTTCGCAAACGAGCACTCTCAGCGGGTACCACGTTTCAGGCGCAGTCAACATCTCCGGAGTCAGATAGGCATTCGAAGGTGGCGCCGATCCCAGGTCGACAAAAACGAGATTCAACGACGATCCACAATGGCGGCACTTCACGTCTTGCTTCCTTCCTGCAACGACTTGAGATTGGGGAAATTCGCGTCCCGCTCCGACCTTTCCACAATCTCCAGCGGCCAGTCTATTCGCAGTGCCGGGTCGTCGGCCCGCACGCCGCCTTCCGCCTCCGGGGCATACGCAGCCGAGTGGGCATAGAACATTTCCACATCGTCCGTAAGCGTCTGGAAACCATGTGCAAATCCAGGGGGAATCAGAAGGCTTGACGCATTGTCGTTCGACAGGCGTTCACCGTACCAGCGGCCATAGGTTGGCGAGCCCGGGCGGAGGTCCACAGCGACGTCGAAGACCTCCCCCCGCAGGCATGTCACGAGCTTCGCCTCTTCGTGAGGCGGATGCTGGAAGTGCATGCCGCGAATGGTACCCCTCTTCGCAGTCAGCGTCCGGTTCAACTGCGCGATCGGCCAAATCCAGCCCGCGGCTTCCAGTTCCTCAGAACAGAACAGTCTCTCGAGCCAGCCTCGCTCGTCACCCATTCGCTTGCGGCGGACAACGGAAAGTCCTTCTAGCGGCGTTCCCTTGATATCAAACCGGCCGCTCACGCCGTCGTTCCCATGTGAAGGGTCTCGAAGAGCTCGATTTGCGCCAGCGTCTTTTCGCGCATATCCGCCCCGGCGTTCAGCGCACGATACCAATCCGAGAGCCAGGAAACACACCGGTCTCCCGCGAGACGATCATGCCAGCCAAGACATTCGCGTGCCTTCGTGCTGTCAATACTGAGCGCCATCATCTCGAGCGGGCCGGGATCGTTCGCCGGCTTCCAGCCTGCCCCCCCGAGTGCTGCCTGCACGGCTTCTGCAAGTTCGGCGACCGTTATGGCAGGCGCATCGGACGCAGGGCCGAAGTTCAGAGCTGCCGGAACGGCCGCTCCCTCCGCAAGGCCGCGGGCAAAAGTGAAATACCCGCACAAGCAATCAAGCACGTGTTGCCACGGCCGCGCGGCCTGCGGATTGCGCAGCATCAGTGGCTCGCCTGCCCTGAGCGCCCGCCAGATGTCGGGGACAAGGCGATCTTCGGAGAAATCACCGCCGCCGATCACATTGCCACCGCGCGCCGTCGCGACGCGCACGCCTTGTTCTTCGAGAAAGGATCGCGCGTAGGACGAGGTCACGATTTCCGCCGCTGCCTTGGAAGCCGCATAGGGGTCGTGCCCACCCAGGGCGTCGTCCTCGCGGAAGGCCGCGCCAGTTTCGTCATTCTCGTAGACCTTGTCGGTCGTAACGACCAGAACAGTCTCGAGCCCCTCTCTGCCGCGCAGGGCGTCCAGCAGCCTCGCCGTACCCATCACGTTGACGTCGAACGTACCGATCGGATCCGCGTAGGAGCGTCGCACGAGAGGTTGTGCCGCCATGTGGATCACGATTTGAGGATCTGCTTCGGCGACGGCCTGCCTCAAGGCTTCTTCATCGCGCAAATCGCCTGTAATCGAACGCACGACGCTTTCCACCGCGGCAAGGGAAAAGAGATTGGGTTCCGTATCCGGCGCAAGCGCATAGCCCGTTACATCCGCGCCGAGCCGCGAAAGCCAGAGCGAAGCCCACGACCCCTTGAAGCCCGTATGCCCCGTCAGGAGAACGCGCTTGCCGCTCCAGAATTCCCTGTCGAGGCCGTCCAGCCGCAAGATCAGTCCTTCCAGGTCTTCCAGGGCGCATCTCCACGCGCCCACAGGTCTTCCAGGTGGTTCTTGTCGCGCAGCGTATCCATGGGCTGCCAGAATCCGGTGTGAGGAAAGCTCATCAGTTCGCCATCACCTGCAAGCTTCATCAACGGCTCGCCTTCGAACGAACTCCGGTCGCCCTCGATCCGGTCAAGCACGGACGGTTCGAGCGCGAAGAATCCTCCATTGATCCAGGCGTTGTCGCCCGGCGGTTTTTCAATGAAGCGGGCCACCGTGTCACCGCTGAGCTCCAGAGCGCCATAACGTCCGGGGGGCACCACCCTGGTCAAGGTGGCCTCCTTGCCATGCTTCTTGTGGAACGCAAGAAGAGCATTGATGTCGACATCGGCGACTCCGTCGCCATAGGTCATGAAAAAGGTTTCACCGGGATCGAGATAATCCTTCACGCGCTTTACGCGCCCGCCTGTAAGTGTGTCGGCGCCGGTATCGACCAGGGTCACACGCCAGGGCTCGCTCGCCTTCTGGTGAAAGATGACCTCTCCCGTTGCCGCGTCGATCGTCACGTCCGACGAATGCAGCACATAGTTCGCAAAATATTCCTTGATCATGTAGCCGCGATAGCCGAGGCAGATCACGAAGTCCGTGTGCCCGAACTGTGTGTAGATTTTCATGATGTGCCAGAGGATCGGACGGCCGCCGATCTCGATCATCGGCTTGGGCCGCAGCTGACTTTCCTCGGATATTCGCGTCCCGAGACCACCGGCCAGTATCACTACCTTCGTCATTCGTGTTCCCCCGGCCTCACAATGCTTCGCGAAGCTGCTTCACGAAATTCGACAGGCCTGTCAGCCGGCGCCGCCGAAGCCGCTCCGCTCGAAGTATCGCCTGCAGTTCGGCAAAGGCCTTGTCCATGCTCTCGTTGATGATGATGTAGTCGTACTCCTGATAGTGACTAATCTCATCAGATGCCTTCGCCATGCGCGCCGCCACGACGTCTGCCGGATCCTGTGCGCGTTTCTCAAGGCGGCGTTCCAGTTCCTGTACGGAAGGAGGCAGGATGAATACCTTTACCAGGTCTTCGGGCGCTGTTTCATCCAGCTGCTGCGTTCCCTGCCAGTCGATATCAAAGAGAACGTCATGGCCTTGCGCCAACGCTTCTTCGACCGGTTTGCGTGGCGTCCCGTAATAATTGTCGAAAACCTTTGCGCTTTCGAGGAAGTCGCCCTTGTTGCGCATGATGCCGAAGTCTTCCGTGGTCAGGAAGAAATAGTCTTTTCCTTCCACCTCGCCCGGTCTCGGCTTGCGTGTGGTAGCCGATACGGACATGTCGATCTCGCGGTCGCTTTCGAGAAGGCGGCGCGAAAGCGTCGTCTTGCCCGCGCCGGAGGGCGAGGACAGCACGAGCATCAGACCACGGCGATGTATGGCGATCCCCGTCATTTCCCCGATCACTCCACGTTCTGAATCTGTTCGCGAAACTGGTCGATCACCGCCTTCAAACCGAGGCCGATCCGCGTCAGACTGACATCGGCCGCCTTGGAGCAGAGCGTGTTCGCCTCACGGTTAAATTCCTGGGTGAGAAAATCCAGGCGGCGGCCGACCGGCTCTGTGCTGTCCATCAGCTCGCGAGCCTGTGCAACATGTGCGGTCAACCTGTCGAGCTCTTCCCGCACATCGGCCTTCGTTGCAAGAAGCGCCACTTCCTGCGCGAGGCGTTCGTCGGAAAGCGCAGGCGATGTCCCAAGCAGTTCCTTGAGTTGATCCGAGAGGCGGTTTTGCACGGCCTGAGGCATTGCTCCGGGACTCGAGGCCGCTTGCCCGGTCAGCCGTTCGATTTCATCGACTTGGGCGCGCAATACGCCTTCGAGCTTCGTACCTTCCTGCGCGCGGGCCGCGGCGAGGGCCGCGGCGGCGTCGGCAAAGGACGCTACGAGAGCGTCGTCGAACGCAGCCCGGCCCTCCTCGTCTTCCTTCGCCTCTTCCGAATTTTCGAGAACACCCTTCAGCGCGAGGATGCCTTCCGGTCGAGGAGGCATCACCTCCATCTCGCGTTGCAGTTCGCCGATCGCTTCCAGAACCACGCGAAGCGCCTGCCGATTCACCCTGAGGGGCACCGTTTCCGCCGTCCGGTCGAGCGTCAGGGTCACCTGACAATTTCCCCGGCGCAGATGCCTGGCAAGTTCTGTCCGCAGCCGGGGCTCAAGCGTGTCCATGCCCTGAGGGAGACGCAAACGGGCGTCCAGCCCCTTGCCGTTGACGCTGCGCAATTCCCAGTGCCAGCGCGCGGCGCCCAGCGTGCCTTCGACGCGGGCAAAGCCTGTCATGCTGTTCAGCGGCATCGGGTCTCTCCGGAATCACATTCTTGCGTCACGCGACTATAGCAGCCTAAGAGCTTCTTTCTGCACGCCTATTCGGCCCGCTGGCGTTCGATCCGCCGCCATTCACGCACGCGCTCCTGATGCTCTTTCAGGGTACGCGAAAAGGCATGCCCGCCGGTACCGTCCGCCACAAAATAGAGCTCGTCCGTCTCGGGAGGATTGAGCACCGCTTCGATGGAAGCCCGGCCCGGATTGCAGATCGGCGTTGGCGGCAGGCCGTCCACGAGGTAGGTGTTGTACGGCGTCAACCGGTCGAGCTCGCTGCGCCGGATCGGGCGGCCAAGAGCGCCTTTCCCGCCGACCAGGCCGTAGATGATCGTGGGGTCGGACTGGAGCCGCATTGGCGTCTTGAGCCGATTGACGAAGACGGCGGCAACGCGCGGCCGCTCCGAGGCCACGCCCGTCTCCTTCTCCACGATGGAGGCGAGGATAATCGCCTCCTCCCTGGTATCGAACGGCAGGCCCTCGGCGCGGCCTTCCCATGCCTCGTCGATGAGCTGCTCTGCGGCGGCCATCATCTCCGCCACGATTTCCTTGCGGGTTTCGCCACGCGTGAAGCTGTAGGTCTCGGGCAGCAGCGCGCCCTCGGGCGGCGTTTCTGGCATTTCGCCAACAAGGACGGGGTGGGCTTCCACCAGCTGCATGGCCTGCTCGCTGGTCAGGCCTTCCGGTATCGTGATCCGATGCAGGATCGAACGTCCCTCGCGCAGGATGCCCATGATCGCGCCCATGCTCGCATGGGCGGGGATATCGTATTCCCCGGCCTTCAGGCTGCTGTCGGCACGATTGAGACGGACGCCGACGAGGAAGATACGGGCGTTGGAAATGACCCCCTCTCTCTCCAGCCGGTTCGCAATGGCGCGCACGCCCATGCCGGGCTCCAGCATGACGATTTCCGCCTCGTCATGGGGACCATCTGCCTCGAAGAGATATTTGCCGTAGAGAAAGGCTCCTCCGGCCGCGAGCAGCGCACCCAAGGGCAAGGCGACCAAAAGAGCGAGGATAATGCGTGCGAGGCGCCCGCGCCGTTTGGGGGATGCCTCCGTCGCGGCTTCGGCGCCACCGGTCTCGGGCGCGTCAGGCGTGGTATCTTCGCCCGTCAACCATCGACCTTTTTCATCACCAGCGATGCGTTGGTACCGCCGAAGCCGAAGGAATTGCTGAGCGCGTAGTTCACTTCCTTGTCGCGTGACTTGTTCGGCACCAGGTCGATCAGCGTCTCGACCGCAGGGTTGTCGAGGTTGATCGTGGGCGGCAGTTTGCCGTCGCGCATGGCGAGAAGGCAGAAGATCGCTTCCACGGCGCCGGCCGCGCCGAGCAGGTGGCCGATGGAGGATTTCGTCGACGACATCGACACCTTCTCGACCGCATTTCCGAGAAGCCGCGTTACAGCGCCAAGCTCGATCGTGTCGGCCATGGTCGATGTGCCGTGGGCATTCACATAGTCGAGGTCGGAAGGAGATATCCCCGCCCGCTTCAGGGCGGCCTGCATGGAGCGGAAGCCGCCCTCGCCATCTTCCGGCGGCGCCGTTACGTGGTAGGCATCGCCCGAAAGGCCATAGCCGACGATCTCGCCATACATCTTCGCGCCACGCGCCCTGGCGTGTTCGTATTCCTCGAGCACGACGACGCCAGCGCCCTCGCCCATCACGAAACCGTCGCGATCGGCATCGTAGGGCCGCGATGCCTTTTCAGGCGTATCGTTGTACCCGGTGGAGAGGGCCCGGCAGGCCGCGAAACCGGCAATGCCGATGCGGCAGATGGCCGACTCCGCACCACCCGCGACCATCACGTCGGCATCGTCGAGCGCAATCAGGCGCGCTGCGTCGCCGATGGCATGTGCGCCTGTCGAGCACGCGGTCACGACGGAGTGGTTCGGTCCCTTGAGGCCATGCTCGATCGAGACATAGCCGGACGTGAGATTGATGAGACGACCGGTGATAAAGAAGGGACTGACCCGGCGAGGGCCTTTTTCCTGCAGGGTGATCGCCGTTTCGGCAATGCCCTCAAGGCCGCCGATACCCGAACCGATCATGGTGCCAGTGCGGCACTTCTCTTCCTCGGTGGAGGGCTTCCAGCCCGCGTCGGTCAGCGCCTGCGTGGCGGCCGACATCGCATAGACGATGAAATCGTCGACCCGCTTCGATTCCTTCGGATCCATCCAGTCGTCTGGATTGAACGCTCCCTCGCCTTCGCGGGGAACGGGCATTGCGATCTTGCAGGGAAGGTCCGAGACGTCGAATTTCTCGATTTTCCGCGCACCGGATTCACCCTTGAGAATCCGGTTCCAGGTGGTCTCAACGCCGCAACCGAGCGGCGACACCATTCCCAATCCAGTGACGACGACCCGTCTCATGCCGATGAACACTCCCACCTCGATCCGAAGGCCGGAACGACTTACAGGAACGACAGCCCGGGAGCGCTTGTGCTCCCGGACATGTCGTCAGAAAACCGAAGATCAGGACTTCGCGTTCGCCTTAACGAACTCGATCGCGTCCTTCACCGTCAGGATCTTTTCGGCGGCATCGTCGGGGATTTCCACGCCGAATTCTTCCTCGAACGCCATCACCAGCTCGACGTTGTCGAGACTGTCCGCGCCCAGATCATCGATAAAGCTTGCGTTCTCGGTGACCTTGTCGGCGTCGACGCCCAGATGCTCGACGACGATCTTCTTCAAGCGTTCAGCGATATCACTCATTTCAAGTCCTCAGATCTCTTGGTTTTAACCGGCCTCGCACATCCCGCTGCTCGCTTTAGGCAATCGAGGACTGGATGTGATCGAATACGGCGGAAAGGTTGCCCCTCTTCTGGCCCATTTCAAGGCAGGACCGCAAGCCAAATCGAGGGCTTAGGTAACACACTTTTCGGCCCTGCACCAGCAAACGCAGAAGGGCCGCAACGCACACTATACTCCTGAATTCGTTGACCTTTCCGGTGTCCTGTCAGGACCGTCCGGCTAGATCATCGCCATACCGCCGTTCACGTGCAGCGTCTGGCCGGTCACATAGGCGGCTTCCTCGCTCGCCAGATAGACGGCGGCCGCCGCAATCTCGCTTGCCTCGCCGAGCCGTCCGGCGGGAATCGTCGACATGATCCGGGATTGCTGGTCCTCGTTCAACGCGTCGGTCATGGCGCTGCGGATGAAACCCGGCGCGATGCAGTTCGCGGTGATGTTGCGGCTCGCCACTTCCTGCGCCAGCGATTTGGTCATGCCGATCATGCCCGCCTTGGATGCGGCATAGTTTCCCTGTCCCGGATTGCCCGTCACGCCGACAACCGACGTGATTCCGACGATGCGGCCCCAGCGGCGTTTCATCATCCCGCGCAGCACGCCGCGCGACAAGCGGAAGGCCGCGGTGAGATTGACGCGGATGACCTCGTCCCACTCCTCGTCCTTCATGCGCATGAAGAGATTGTCGCGCGTGAGGCCGGCGTTGTTGATCAGAACATCGAGGCTTCCCATAGCCTCTTCTGCCTGTTTCGGCAGCGCATCCACGGCCTCCGCATCGGAAAGGTTGCAGGGAACGACGTGCGTGCGCTCACCCAGTTCGCCCGCAAGCGCATCCAGCGCTTCCTTCCGCGTGCCCGACAGCGCAACTACGGCTCCCTGCGCGTGAAGGGCGCGTGCGATGTCCGAACCGATGCCGCCGGAAGCCCCGGTCACCAGCGCGCATTTGCCTGTGAGATCGAACATGCCGGCTCCTTTGTCAGATCGTCTTCAAAAATGCTTCAACATCGCCCGGCGTTCCGACCGAGAGGATTTCGGGTTCTTTCGCGATGCGCTTGACCATGCCTGAAAGCGCCTTGCCTGCACCGACTTCCACGAAACTCGATACGCCTTCAGCTTCCATATAGAGAACGCTCTCGCGCCAGCGCACCATGCCGGTCACCTGCTTCACGAGCAGATCGCGGATCGTCGCCGGATCGGCGACGCGCGACGCGGTGACATTCGCGACCAGCGGTACGGAGGGCGACCTGAGATCGACGCCGCCAAGCGCCTCGGCCATTTCATCCGCCGCGGGCTGCATCAGCGAACAATGGAACGGTGCGCTCACGGGCAGCAGCATGCTCCGCTTTGCGCCCTTCGTCTTCGCAATCTCGATCGCCCGTTCGACGGCCGCCTTCGCGCCGGAAACGACGACCTGGCCGCCGCCATTGTCGTTCGCCGCCGCGCAGACATCGCCTTGCGCGGCTTCGCTTGCGACTTCCGCCGCCTGGTCGAATTCGAGCCCGAGCAGCGCCGCCATGGCACCCTCGCCCACCGGAACCGCGCGCTGCATTGCCTGGCCGCGACGCTTCAGGAGACGCGCCGTGTCGGCGATGCTGAACGAGCCTGCCGCGGCGAGCGCCGAATATTCGCCGAGCGAGTGACCGGCGACGAAGGCCGCCTTGTCCGCGAGAGCGAAGTTACCTTCCTTTTCGAGGGTGCGGATAACTGCGAGGCTGACGGCCATGATCGCGGGCTGCGCGTTCTCGGTGAGCGTCAGGTCCTCCTGCGGACCTTCCCACATCAGCTTCGAGAGGTTCTGGCCGAGCGCCTCGTCCACCTCGCCGAAGACTTCGCGCGCCGAAGCGAACGCCTCCGCCAGCTCGCGGCCCATTCCGACCGCCTGCGATCCCTGTCCCGGAAAGGTGAAGGCCCTCGTCATCCTCGCTCCCTGCTTACCGTTAGCCCGCAAAGACCGCAGGTTTCCGGCTTTTTTGTGGTCAGGCCGAGGCCCGTTTCGTGCGCCAAGTGATACTCCCTGACCGGCTCGAGTCAAGCCGAGCCCGTGGCGTTAAATCCCTTGCCTTGCCTCGCATTTTCCGTATATTGCCGCCCTTCTGAAGGCCTTGGTTGGAGGCTGAACGGAACACCATGCCTCAGGCGGCATGGCGGGATGAAAATCCGGGTTCCGGTGTCTCCGCTTCTTTGGTGGTCCTTTCGAGCCTTTTTGAGGGCTCAAAGGGGGCTTTGCGCCGGGGCCGGACAAAAAAGGAAAAGGCTCAATGGCTCTCTACGAGCACGTTTTCATTGCGCGGCAGGACGTGTCGCAGCAGCAGGTCGAGGCGCTCACCGAGCAGTACTCGACCCTTATCAAGGAACAGGGCGGTTCCGTCGGCAAGACCGAATACTGGGGTCTTCGCAACCTTGCGTTCAAGGTGAAGAAGAACCGGAAAGGTCATTACACGCTGATGAATATCGACGCGCCGCACACCGCGGTCGCGGAGATGGAACGCCAGATGGGCATCAGCGACGATGTCATCCGCTTCCTCACGATCCGCGTGGACGAACACGAGACGGACCAGTCGGCGATGATGCAGAGCCGCGGCGACCGTGGCGACCGCGGTGATCGCGGCAGCCGCTTCGGCGACCGTGGCGATCGTGGTGACCGCGGCGATCGCGGCGGCGACCGCAGCAGCCGCTTCGGCGACCGTCCGCCGCGCCGCGACCGTGAAGAAAGCACCGAAGGAGGCAATGAATAATGGGCACCTCGCAACCCGCACGCCGGCCGTTCTTCCGCCGTCGCAAGACCTGCCCGTTCTCCGGCGCCAACGCTCCGAAGATCGACTACAAGGACGTGAAGCTCCTGCAGCGCTACGTTTCCGAGCGCGGCAAGATCGTCCCCTCGCGTATCACGGCCGTTTCGGCCAAGAAGCAGCGTGAACTCGCCCGCGCCATCAAGCGCGCCCGGTTCCTGTCGCTTCTCCCCTACGTCATCAGCTAAGGCCCGGAAAGGAGACTGAGCGATGCAAGTCGTACTTCTGGAACGGGTGGAAAAACTCGGCCAAATGGGCGATGTCGTCAAAGTAAAGGACGGCTTCGCGCGGAATTTTCTGTTGCCGCGGAAAAAGGCGCTCCGCGCCACCAAGGCGAATATCGAGCAGTTCGAGAGCCAGCGCGCGCAGCTTGAAGCCCGCAATCTGGAACTCAGGAAGGAAGCCGAGCAGGTCCACGCCAAGGTGGACGGCCAGGTCTTCATCGTCCTGCGTCAGGCCGGCGAAACCGGCATTCTCTACGGTTCGGTCAGCACGCGCGACATCGCGGATGCGATGACGGGCGGCGGCTTCTCCACGGCCCGCAACCAGGTCGTCCTCGACAAGCCGATCAAGACCATCGGCCTGCATGACATTCGCGTCATGCTGCACCCCGAGGTTTCCGCCACGATTTCGATCAATGTGGCGCGGACCGAAGAGGAAGCGCAGCGCCAGGCGGCCGGCGAGGACCTGACCCAGCGCCGCGACGAAGCCGACGAAGACGCCCACGAAGCGGCCGAATTCTTCGAATCCGAAGAGCTTGCCCCGTCGGAAGACGAGGAAGGCGCGGAAGAAGCGTCCGCCGGCGAGGACGCGGCAAAAGAGTGAACCTTCCGGCCCCGGCCGGCATGTGACCGAGATGAAAAGGGGTGCCTCGCGGCGCCCCTTTTTGCTGGAACCCCCCGCGAAGCCTGCGCGTTCCCACTTGCAACGGGCGGAGGATTAACTTTAGATAAATTCCAGAAAGCCTGTTCGCGCCCTCCCCGCCAACGGGATTCCGGACGCGAAAATCTGAACTTCAATCCTCGGTACGGGAGGGTTCGATGCTTTTCAGCGCGCTTCTGCGGAAAATCGTCAAGCGCGGGTCGCTGACGGTCGTGAGTGCGAACGGCAAACGGCGGGATTTCGGCGACGGCTCCGGTCCCCCCGTCACGATCAGATTGCACGACGCCACCGTGCCTTACGAACTGGCGTTCAATCCCTATCTGAAGCTTGGCGAAGCCTATATGGACGGCCGGATGACGATCGACCGGCCGGCGACCATCTACGAGCTGCTGGACCTGCTGACGGGCAATCTCGGCAACCAGTTCGCGGGGCCGGTTTTCGAGGCGTATGGCGCGCTCAGGCGCATGAAACGGCGGCTCGACCAGCACAATCCCGTGGGCAAGGCGGAGAAGAACGTCGCCCATCACTACGACCTCGACGGCGGCATCTACGATCTCTTCCTCGACAAGGACAAGCAGTATTCCTGCGCCTATTTCCGCGAGCCGGAGATGACGCTGGAAGAGGCGCAGCTCGCGAAAAAACGGCACATTGCCGCCAAATTGCAGATCGAACCGGGCATGCGCGTGCTCGATATCGGCTGCGGCTGGGGCGGCATGGCGCTGACGCTGGCGGAGGAAACGGGCGCGGAGGTGCTCGGCGTGACGCTGAGCCGCGAACAGCTGAAGGTGGCGCAGCGGCGCGCGGAGGAGCGCGGACTGGCGGAAAAGGTGGAGTTCCGGCTGCAGGACTACCGCGCGATCAAGGAGAATTTCGACCGCATCGTCTCGGTCGGCATGTTCGAGCATGTCGGCGTCGGCCACTACGCGGAGTACTTTGGCGGGGTGCGGCATCTGCTCGCGCCGGAGGGCGTCGCGCTGATCCACACGATCGGCCGGCTGGACCCGCCGGGCGCCACTAACCCATGGATTGCAAAGTATATTTTCCCGGGCGGCTACATCCCGGCCTTGAGCGAAATGGCGGGCGCGGTGGAGCGCAGCGGGCTCCTGATGACGGATGTCGAGGTGCTGCGGCTGCATTATGCCGAGACGCTCCGGGAATGGCGGAAACGCTTCATGGAGAGGCGCGAGACGGCGGCGCGGATCTATGACGAACGGTTCTGCCGGATGTGGGAGTTCTATCTCGCCGGGTCCGAGACCTCGTTCCGCAACGAGGGCATGGTCGTCTTCCAGATGCAGATCGCAAAAAGCCTGCAATCACTGCCACTTAGCAGGGAGTACATGGTGGACGAGGAGCGCCGCCTGAACGCGGGCGCGGAACGGGCACCGAGACGGCTGCTCGCCGGCGACTGAGCGGAAAGCGCGGACGGAAAACGAAGGGCGGGCCCCAAAGACCCGCCCTTTTCAATGCGTTAGCGCGAGACCGCTCAGGCGCCGCGGCGACCGTCGAGGCTGAAGCCGCCCGCGCCATGGGCGAAGACGAAGAGCATGCCGCCGGCAATGGCGAAATTCTTAAGCAGCATCGCCTGCTGCACGGGATCGCTGAAGTCGAGATGGAAGACAAGCGCCGAAGCCACGCAGAACACGGCGAAAGCCAGCGCCACGAGCCGCGCCTGGAAGCCGATGAGCAGCAGCAAACCGCCGCCCAGCTCGAGCGCGACGGTGCCGACATAGGCCACGGGCGCGAGCGGCAAGCCCTTGGATTCTATATAGGAAATGGTCCCCGCCGGGGCCGCCGCCTTGCCGATGCCGGCAAGAATGAAAAGAACACTCAGAAACACGCGACCGATGGCGGTCGCCACGCCGAAAGAGCCACTCACGGGTTATCCTCCCCCCAAGGTGTTGACGCGAAAGACATTATGCGCGCCGGGGGCGAATACAAGCGGCCCGACTGTCACCGAACTGTCATCGAAACGTCACAAACACGTTCCGGCCCGCCGCGCGCGGCCGGCGCGTGACGCCCCGTCAGCGAAAACGGGGATAAACGCCCTCCCCGCGCGCTTTCCGCCTGACGGCCCGCGACTCACGGTAAAATCGAATCGGTCCACAGCCTAGTCCCGCGCAAAGCCCAATGGTTTCAGGGGCTTCGCCGAATTCTGCCGGGTTATGCACAGGCTCTGGAGAAGAAAGCCGGGGATAAGCGCGCGGCGGACCGGATTCGCCCGCGAAGCGCGCCGCGCCATCCGCTAGAAGTGAGCCATGGAAAACGCAACGCACGCCTATTCGACAGAGCCCGGCGAGGGCACCGACACCGCCTACCGGGTGCAGCCGCACAATATCGACGCGGAGCAGGCGCTCCTGGGCGCCATCCTCGTCAACAACGAGTCCTACGACCGGGTCGCGAGCTTTCTCGAGGCGACGCATTTCTTCGATGCCGTACACGGACGAATTTACGAGGCGGCGGCGAAACTGATCACGCAGGGCCACCTCGCCTCGCCGGTGACGCTGAAGAACTATTTCGAGCGCGACGCGGCGCTGGCCGAGATCGGGGGCCCGCAATATCTCGCCCGGCTCGCCGGCGCGGCGACGACGATCATCAACACGGAAGAATACGGGCGCACGGTCTACGACCTCGCGGTCAGGCGCGAACTCATCAATGTCGGCACCGACATCCACAACCGCGCCTATGACGCGCCGGTGGACGACACGCCGAGCGCGCAGATCCTCGACGCGGAACAGGCGCTCTACCAGCTCGCCGAGCGCGGCAAATACGAGGGCGGCTTCCAGAGCTTCCACGAGTCGCTCAAGGTCGCAATCGACATGGCGGCCGAAGCCTACAAGCGCGACGGCGGGCTTTCCGGCATCTCGACCGGCCTGCGCGATCTCGACCAGCGGCTCGGCGGGTTGCAGCCGTCCGACCTCGTGATCCTTGCGGGACGCCCGTCGATGGGCAAGACGGCGCTTGCGACCAACATCGCCTTCTCGGCGGCGAAGGCCTACAAGGCCGAGCACCACGCCGACGGCAGCGTCGAGGCGATAGACGGCGCCATCGTCGGCTTCTTCTCGCTCGAAATGTCGGCGGAGCAGCTCGCGACGCGCCTGCTCGCGGAGCAATCCGGCGTGCCGTCGGAGCGCATCCGCCGCGGCAACATTCACGAGGACGAGTTTCACCAGCTGGTCGACGCCTCGCGCGAGCTGCAGAGCATTCCGCTTTACATCGACGACACGGGCGGCCTCACCATCGCGACGCTGGCGGCGCGCGCCAGGCGGCTGAAGCGGCAGCGCGGCCTCGGGCTTCTCGTCATCGACTATCTGCAGTTGCTCGCGGGCTCGGGCAAGTTCGGCGAGAACCGCGTGCAGGAAGTGACGCAGATCACGACGGGGCTGAAGGCGCTGGCGAAGGAACTGAACGTGCCCGTTCTGGCGCTGTCGCAGCTCTCGCGCCAGGTGGAGGCGCGCGACGACAAGCGGCCGCAGCTATCGGATTTGCGCGAATCCGGCTCCATCGAGCAGGACGCCGACGTCGTCATGTTCGTCTTCCGCGAGGAATATTACGTCTCGCGGCGCGAGCCGACCGAGGGCACGCCGGAACATCTTCAGTGGCAGGAGGACATGAACAAGGTGCACGGGCTGGCCGAATGCATCATCGGCAAGCAGCGCCATGGGCCCACGGGCACGGTGAAGCTGCAGTTCCAGGCGGACGTGACAAGGTTCTCGGACCTGGATCAGGTGCATACGGAGGGGTTTGAGTAGAGGGGAAGGCAGAAATACATTCAGTGACGATAGGAGGAAAATTTGCACGACGTCTTTATCTGCCATGCAAGCGAAGACAAAGACGACTTGGCAAGACCTCTTGCTGAAGCGCTTCGATCTGAGTATTTCGACGTCTGGTACGATGAATTTTCGCTGGAGGTAGGCGACAGCCTTCGTGAAGCAATTGACCGCGGCTTAGCGTCATCCAGATATGGCGTTGTTGTACTGAGCCCCAATTTCTTTCAGAAACCTTGGGCCCGCAGAGAACTCAACGGACTAACGGCACGTGCTCTTTCCGAAGACAGAAGGCTACTTCTGCCCGTTTGGCACAATATCGGCTACGAAGAAGTGCTACGACAGTCGCCACCTCTAGCAGATGTTTTTGCCATATCATCGCGAAGCGGCATACCCAACATTGTCAGCACACTGCAAAAGACACTTCGTCCGCTAGAAAGCCCCCTTGTTGTAGCTCGTAATTTCTTAGTCCAAATGGGCGTCAGCGCACCTTCTGTAACTGATGGATGGTGGTTGGAACTCATAGAAACAAAAGAGGCTCATTTCCGCTATCCAGACTTGAATGATTGCTGGCGTTGGATATTTCCTCTCCCGCACCCTCAGGAGAGAGACAACAATCAAAAGGGATTGAATATCGCGCAGACTGCCCTGCAACTAGACTGGGCCTCTGACGCAGAAGATCTTGATATAACGCAAATCACCCCTCCAGAAAGGGTGCACGAATTCCTGCGTAAATGGCCGGGACTTCTGGAATGCGCCGAGAGTAATCCCGGAACCCTCGCGATGTACGCCCCGCAGCTTACAATTCCAGGCTTTGATGACGGCTTGGAACTTGTATTTGATGAGCTTATGCATCCAGAAAATCCAAATGCTTATCAATCACCCGGATATGGAGGAGGACCTGAAACAATTGATGGCACTCCCCCTCTTTGCGGCGAGTTAGTTGCTTGGCGACACCCATCATTGGGTAACTACCAAAACAAAGCCTTGGCTTATTCATTTGTTCGAGCACACGATTTTTCTTATTCACGTCAGGCAGTATCCGATCTCGGATGTCTTGCTTGGCTACTGAGCGATGCATCAAACTGGCTTCCCGGAAAAATTCGAGATGCATTACTCAATGGAATGCGCGACAGCACGTATTGGTGGACCAGCGAGATGTGGGGCTCAAGCGATGTTCTTAGTCATGCGTTTTTCGACAAAACGCGAAGCAAGTTTAGATATACGCGAAGCGTTCGCGCCGCGATAACGGACCTGTTTGAAAAAGAGATGACGCGGTTTGTGTCCACCAACAGCGCTGCCGAGATTTGCGAGAGGTTCATCTCACGAGACTTCGTCGATGCTCATTTTGAGGAACAAGAGCGGATTCGTCATATTCGCTCGAGGAGGAAACCAGATGCAGGGTGACACTCAAAGTTTATCAGCAGCATAGGCTCGGCGCGGCCGCACAACTTCATCGCTCTTGCTGAGGGAACCAATGGATCCCGGCCTTCGCCGGGATGACATTTGTGGGTTTGGTTGGTGTGGTGGCAGCTTGCGTGCTCCGGGTTCTCTACAACTCTGCGTGCCAAGCTTTTTTCACGCAGAGAACGCAGAGAAGAAGGAAATCTCACGCGGAGGCGCGGAGTAGAAAGACGCGGATGGCCCGCCTGAAGCGGGCCATGACGAAAATAAATGAACGTCATTGCGAGGAGCGCGCTTGCGCGACGAAGCAATCCAGGGGCGGCGTGCTCCGAGTTTGCCGCCCCTGGATTGCTTCGCTTCCGCCTTCGCAGCCAAATCTGCTTCGGCGCGACAAGTCGCGGGGCTCGCAATGACGGGGTTGGGGCTGGTGTTTCAGGCAAGGCTTGACCGTGCCTCTTCCTCAGGGTCATTCCGGGGCTCATCCCCGGGGGCGCATTGGCATCGCCGGGTGCCGTGAAGTGGATTGGGTCCCGGCAACGAGTGCCGGGATGACATCCGTGGGTGTTGTTGGTGCGGTGGCATCTTGCGTGCTCCGGGTTCTCTGCGACTCTACGTGCCAAGCCTTTTCCACGCAGAGGCGCAGAGAGCGCAGCACGCGAAGCCGCGAAGGGCGCGAAGGAGAAAGGCGTGGATGGCCCGCGCTTCCGGGCATTCAAGGTGGGCGGGCCATGACGATTTTCCAAAAGAGCGTCACGCCGCTTTCTCCGTGGGCAGATCGAGTTTGGTCCACGCCGTCATGCCGCCCAGCAGGTTCGAGACCTGCGTGTAGCCGGCGCGGGCGAGGAGGCTGGCGGCGAGGCCGCCGCGGTGGCCGACGCTGCAGGTGACGGCGACGGGCTCGTCGCGGTCGAGGCCGAGATCGTCGAGCTTTTCCTCGAGGCGGCCGGCATGGACGTGGCGGGCGCCGGGGATGTGGCCTTCCGCGAAGGCGCTTTCCTCGCGGACATCGATGACGGCGGCGCCCTCCCCTTTCAGGCGCTCGGCGAGTTTGCGCGGGGTGGTGGTCGCCAGCGTCGCGACCTCGCGGCCCGCATTGCGCCAGGCGGGGAAGCCGCCCGCGAGCGCGCCCTCGACGCGGTCGAGGCCGATGCGGGCGAGCGCGAGGCGGGCGTCGAGCGCGGCTTGCGGATCATCGGCGACGAGCCAGACGGGGTCATGGGCGCAGCCGATCCAGCCGCCATAGATCGCCATGCCGCCCTGCCAGACATTGACGGAACCGGGAATGTGGCCGCCGGCAAAGGCCTCGACGTCGCGCGCGTCGATGACGACGCCGTTGGCGCAGCGGCCTGCGAAGTCCTCCGGCGAGAGCCAGGCGAGCGGGCGCTCCTCGAGCGGACGGCCGGCCTGAAGATTGACGTCCTCCATCAGCCGGAAATAAGGCGGGCGCGCCATCTGCTCCGACAGCTTGTGGCGGACGAAGCCGTCGCGGTCGAGGCGGCCGGCCGCGTTCGCCTGGCGCTCGATGCCGAGCGTGGACCATTCGCGGTCGGCGACATTGCCGCCGCAGGCCGAGCCCGGCCCATGCGCGGGCAGCACCAGCGCCTGATCGCCGAGGGGGAAGATCTTTTCGTGGAGGCCGTCGTAAAGCTCGCCTGCGTGCTCGCCGGTCTTCTCCGCGTCGGTGAGATCGGTGCGGCCGGTGTCGCCCATGAAGAGCGCGTCGCCGGTGAAGACCGCCCAGACGGCGTCCGGCGCCTCGTCGAGGGTAACGGCGTAGCACATGCTCTCCGGCGTGTGGCCCGGCACATGGAGCGCGCGGAAGGAAATGCCGCCGCCGAGACTGAAGGTGTCGCCGTTCTTCAGCCGCTTGTCGGCATGGGGCATGATCTCGTGATCGCAGGCGGCGATTTCCGCGCCGGTGATGGCGCGCAGCGCCGCGCCGCCCATCTCGAAATCCTCCTGGCGGTGCGTCTCCAGCACGTAGCGGAGCGTCAGGCCATTCCTACGCAGAATGTCGAGATAGCGTTCGACATCGCGGGCGGGGTCGATGAGGGCGGCGGCGCCGCCGCCACCGAGGATGTAGGCGAAATGGGCGATGCCCGGCGTTTCGATACGCTGGAAAAACATGGGTGCCTCTCTTTCCGTCGGTCGGGAAGGTAACGCGAGGCGGAGGAGCGGGTTCCAGCGGTGACGCAGGGAGAAGATGAACTCACACGGAGACACGGAGGCGCGAAGAAGGAAGGCGGGGATGGGCCGCGCTTCCGGGCATTCAAGGTGGCGGGCCATGACGGTTTTTGGGGAGGCGTCTGGTTCTTCTGCCTTGCCTCCCCCTCAGTGTCATCCCGGCACTTGTTGCCGGGACCCATTGGCTTCCCGGCTTGCCGTGAAGTGGATTGGGTCCCGGGAATAAATCCCGGGATGACACCTACGGGTGTGGTTGGCGCGGTGAGCAATCGCTCTTGCTGAGGGAACCAATAGGTCCCGGCTTTCGCCGGGATGACACCTGTCGGTTTGTTGGTGACGGAGTGCGAACGCGGGCTGGCCCTTCGCTTGCGCTTCGGGCGTTCGATGCTCGAAAAGGTCCACCGGACCTTTTCGCTTGCGTTCCGCAAAGGCGTTCTCACCCCTCTCCCCCGGCGGAGAGGGTCGTTCAGCCGGCGGTGGCCTGCAATGCCATTTCGGAGAGGCAGCGCGCCGGCGGGAGCGTGATGGTGACGGTGGTGCCGCGGCCGGGGGTGCTGTCGATGGCGAAGCTGCCGTCGTGCTGGGCGGTGAGCGCCTGGACGATGGCGAGGCCGAGGCCGAGGCCTTCATATTTCCGGTTGAGCTGGTTCTCGATCTGGCCGAAGCGCGCGAGCGCCCTGGGGATGTCCCTTGCCGCGATGCCGATGCCGGTATCGGCAACCGCGATCGCATAGCCCTCCGGCCCGCGGCCGAGCGAGACCGTGACCGTGCCGCCCGGCTTGTTGAACTTGATCGCATTGCCGACAAGGTTGGTCACGATCTGACGGAGCTTGCGCTCGTCGACGCGGACGGGCGGCAGGTCTTCGGGCGCGTCGAGGCGGCAGACGACGCCCGCCGCGTCGGCCTTCAGGCGCAACGTGTCGAGAACCTGCTGCGCGACCGTCTCGATGCGGACCTCTTCCTCGCACAGACTGTCGGTGCCGGATTCGACGCGCGAGATATCGAGAATGTCGCTGACGAGGTCGAGGAGATGGGTGCCCGACTGGTTGATGTCCTTCGCGTAGTCGACATATCGGGGCGCGCCGAGCGGGCCGAACATCTCGAGCTTCATGGTTTCGGAAAAGCCGATGATGGCGTTCAGGGGCGTCCTGAGTTCGTGGCTCATGGTGGCGAGGAATTCGGACTTGGCGCGCGAGGCCTGCTCGGCGAGGCCCAGCGCATGGCTCAGTTCGGCGGCGCGCGCCTCCAGCGCCTCGTTCGTTTCGACGAGATTGCGGTGAAGCACGTCGCGCTCGCCCTCGACGCGGCGGAACTTCAGCACGAAGGCGCGGATGTGCAGCGCGGTGACGAAGACGATGACGAGGTTCGAGAGCTCCATCGACGAGCCGACGATCTTCATGCTGGTGAGAATTTCGTAGACGAAATAGACCGCCGCGGCGAGGAGGACGATGAGCGCGTCGCGGCGCGCCTCGATGTCGGTGAAGATGGTGCGCAGGATCATGCCGCCGACGGCGAGGATGATGAGCGCCCAGAGCGCCTGGAAGGGTTCGCGCAGCAGCGTGATGGTGCCGGGCGCGAAGAAGGGCGCGCCGATGAGCGCGAAGAGGCAGAAGACCGCGGAGACGGCGTAGATGAACCTGTCGAGCCAGATCACGCGGCCGTCGCGGAAGAGATAGCAGATGAAGGCGTAATAGGCCGGCGCGATCAGGAAGAGCGAGAAATATTCGAGATCGTATTTGCGCGCTTCCGGGAAGGCGGGGAGATAGTCCCAGACGAGATTGCTGACGAGGAAGACGCGCAGCGCCGAGGCGGCGCAGAGCGCGGCGAAAATGAAATGGCCGCGCGAATTGCCCGCCGCCCGGCCGACCGCGATGGCGGCGCCGGCAACGAGAAGAAGCAGCAGCGTCAGCGCGGTCGGAAAGGCGCTGGCGCGGCGCTGCATGGATTCCATCTTCTGCAGGAAGCCGATCTCCGGCACGTCGACGATGCCGCCCTGCTTGTGGACGTAGTTGGCGAGATGAACGACGAGGCGGAATTCGCGCAGATCGTGCGGCAGCGCGATCACGGGGGCGGTCGGGTTCACGGGAACCATGTGCTCGGCCGCCGCCGGATTGCCGTTGCGGTGGAGAAGGGTCAGCTTGAGTTCGCCGTGGCGTCCCTTCGAGACGGCATGAATGTCGAAGACGGAACGCGTGGTGCCCATGGAGAGGGCGAGGAATTGCGAGGTGTTGGGAAGAACGATATCGCGGCAATAGGTGGCGACGCCGTGGCCGGTCGAGACGTCGGTGGTGAGCGCGGGGCCCCAGATGTCGGGCAGCGAGACGGCGCGGGGATCGAGGCCGGGAAGCGACAGACCGCAGCCGCCGGCAAAGCGCGTCTCGGCGACCAGCGCGTCGCGGTAGACGGTCCAGCCGTCGCGGAGCGTGAGCGCCTCGCCATGCGCGAGATCTTCCGCACCGGGCGACGGCGCGCCGACGGCATGGGTGGCGGCAAACGACTCGCCATGCGGCGCGGCGGCCGCAGACGCCACCGCCCCCAGCACAAACAAGGCGGCCATGAAGAATGTCTGCCGCGTTTTCCCCGCTCTCCGACCCATCGCAAGACGCGCCTCCTGCGAATGAGTGTCGGCGAATATTGTTAAGAAGTTCTCGCGCCCCGGGACGGGACGGCGGCGGCGTCATCGTCAACGGCCGTTAACCATGACGCGCCGGGAGCGGCGGCGTCAGGTATCGCCCTTCCCTTCGCCTTTCTCCTCGTCTTTCTCCTCGTCTTGCTCCTTGTCGTTCTGGCGCCCGACGAAGCGCGCGGCGAGGGTTTCGAGGCCTTCGGCGGAGACGATGTGGAGATCGCGCTGGGGAAACGGGAACTCGACGCCGTTCTCGTGGAAGGCGTCCCAGATGGCGAGGCGGATGTCGCTGGCGATGTTGACGACGCCCTTTTCGGGGTCGGTGACCCAGATGCGCAGTTCGAGGTCGACGGCGGAATCGCCGAAGCCCAAGAGCCGGACCACCGGCTTGTGGGCCTCGTCCGCCAGCACGCGGGGCTGCGCCACGGCGGCCGCGGTCATCAGCTCCATCGCCTGGCGGACACTGGAGCGGTAGGAGATGCCGACCGCGATGCGCAGGCGGATGGCGCGGTCGGTGTAGGACCAGTTGATCACCTGCTGGGTGATGATGTCCTCGTTGGGGATCAGGATTTCCTTGCCGTCGCGCGTCGCCACCGTGACATAGCGCCCGCTCATCTTCTCGATCCAGCCATAGGCGTCGCCGACCTCGATGACGTCGCCGGGCTTCAGCGAGCGGTCGAGGAGAAGGAGGATGCCGCTCAAGAGGTTCGAGACGACCTTCTGCAGGCCGAAGCCGACGCCGACGCCGACCGCGCCGGAGAAGACGGCAATGGCGGTGAGGTCGACGCCGACGGTGGTGAGCGCGACGACGACGGCGCCGGCGATGACGGCGATGCGCAGGATCTTGAAGATCAGCACGCGGGCGGCGGGCGAGACGCCTTCGAGATGCGCCATGCGGGCATCGGCAAGCCGCAGGACGAAATTCGCGACGAGGAGGAAGAGGCCGAAAAGCAGCAGACTGTCGATGATGCCGAGGAGCGAGATGCGGAACTCGCCCGCCGTGAAGGCGACGGCGTCGAGCGCGGCATAGAGCGGGCCGAGCCAGCCGAGCAGGACAAGCGCGGTGACGAGCCAGACCAGCGTGGCGAGGAAGGAGGCCCAGCCGCGCTGGCGGATGAAGCTCGTGAGGAGATGGATGACGACCCAGGCCGTCAGCAGGTTGGCGGCGATGCGCAGGAGCTCGCCGTCGAGGCCGAGGGGGCCGCGCAGGCCATAAGCGGTCCAGACGAGGAGCGCCGCGACGAGGACGGGCACGAGGACCGGGAGCCGGGCGAGCGGTTCGGCCAGCGGCTCGCGGAGACGCAACCTTCCGCCCCCTGGGCCATGTAGTGCTGCAGCCGGGGCACGAGGAGGCGGCGGACCGCCAGCGCGACAAGCGCGGCGAGCCCGAGAAGCCCGAGCTGGACCGCCGCCGGCGGGGAAAAGAGATGGATATCCGCCCAGGCCTCAGCCGCCGCGGCCGCTTCCCCGATATCGATCCAGCCGCTCTGCATGGGCCCTCCCGGTCGCGCGTCGCCGAGCCCCGATTATGACGCCCGGGGCCGCGGGGGCAACCGGAGCGAAACGTATTAACTCTTTAATCCGCAACGACTTTCGCTTGCCAGCCGATCCGCTATGATCCGCGCAAGCAAGATGTCGCGCGACCAGGAGGGGCCGAGCCCTGCCCGATACGTCTCCCATGAACCCTGAGGTTTCTTCCGGCGAACCCGTTTCCGGCGCGGACAGCGCGGAGAAGGCGGCGGGCGCGCTGCTCACCGTCGATCTCGACGCGGTGGCGGCGAATTACGCGATGCTGAAGGCCGATGCCGCAGACGCGGAGGTTTCCGCCGTGGTGAAGGCGGACGCCTATGGGCTCGGCATGGAACCGGTCGCGGAACGGCTCTGGATGGAAGGCTGCCGGACCTTCTTCGTCGCCGATGCGACGGAGGGGGCGGCGCTCCGGGCGGCGCTGCCCAAGGCCGTCATTTATGTGCTGAACGGGCTGTTTTCCGGCACGGCCGCGCTTTACGCCGAATACGGGCTCCGGCCCTGCCTCGGCTCGCTGGCGGAACTGGCCGAATGGCGCGGCGCGGGCGCGCCGCAGCCCGCCGCCCTCCATTTCGACACCGGCATGAACCGGCTCGGCATGAGCGCCGGGGACGCGGCCGCGCTGGCGGCGGACGGGACGCTCACCGAGGGCGTCGAGGTGGCGCTTGTGATGAGCCATCTCGCCTGTTCGGACGAGGCGGCGCATCCGCAGAATGCGCGGCAGCTCGGGCGTTTCAATGACGTGCTGGCGGTGCTGAAGCGGCGCTTTCCCGACGCGAAGGCGAGCCTCGCCAATTCGGGCGGCATCTATCTCGGGGAGGATTACCGCTTCGACCTGGTGCGCCCCGGCGTCAGCCTTTATGGCGGCAACCCGTTCACCGGGCGGGCGAATCCGTTCCGGCCCGTGGTGACGGCGCGGGCGCGGATCCTCGCGGTGCGCGACGTCCCGGCCGGCGAGACGGCCGGCTATGCGGCGACCTGGGAAGCGGCGCGGCCCGCGCGCATCGCGGTCCTTGCGGCCGGCTATGCGGACGGCTATTTCCGGGCGCTTTCTTCCGGAGAAGGCCCCGAATCGGGCGGACAGGTCTACATTGCAGGCTACACTGCGCCGGTCGCGGGCCGCGTCTCGATGGACATGGCGATGGTGGATGTGAGCGGGCTTCCCGAGGGGGCGGTCTCGCGCGGCGACTGGGCCGAACTGATCGGTCCGCACATGAGCGTGGACGAGGTGGGGCTCCGGGCCGGCACCATCGGCTACGAGATACTGACGGCACTGGGCAGACGGTACATGCGGCGATACATTTCCGGCGGCGTGAAGGACAGCGGGGGCAAGGCGTGAACGTATTCGCGATTATCGGGCGGGTGGTGCTTGCCACGCTCGCCGAGATCGGCGCGCTCACGCGCTTCGTCTGGCTCGCGCTGACACATATCGTGCGGCCGCCCTTCTTCTGGCGGCTGATCGCGCAGCAGATGCTCCGGATCGGCTATTTCTCGCTGCCGGTGGTGGCGCTGACGGCCTTCTTCACGGGCGGCGCGCTGGCGCTGCAGATCTATTACGGCGGCAACACGTTCAATTCGGAGTCGATCGTCGCGACCATCGTCGCGCTCGGCATCACGCGCGAACTCGGCCCCGTGCTCGGCGGGCTGATGGTGGCGGGGCGCGTCTCGGCGGCGATCGCGGCGGAGCTCGGGACGATGCGCGTCACCGAACAGATCGACGCGCTGACGACACTGTCGACCAACCCGCATAAATATCTGGTGGTGCCGCGCGTGGTCGCCGCCGTGCTGACGCTGCCGCTGCTCGTCTTCGTCGCCGACATCATCGGCGTGATGGGCGGCTTCGTGGTCGGCACCGGCTCGCTCGACTTCAACCCCGGCGTCTACATCAAGAACACGGTCGATTTCCTCGAAGCCGACGACGTGATCTCCGGCCTCATCAAGGCCGCCGTCTTCGGCTTCATCATCGCGATCATGGGCTGCTTCCACGGCTTCAACTCGAAGGGCGGCGCGCAGGGCGTCGGCCGGGCGACGACGAATGCGGTGGTGACGGCGTCGATCCTGATCCTTGCGGCGAACTACGTGATGACGTCGCTGCTGTTTGCGAATTGAGGACGGAGATGAGCGACGCAAAGATCGAACTCAGGAACGTCCACAAGCGCTTCGGCAAGAAGGTGGTGCTGGACGGCATCAACCTGACCGTGCCGAAGGGCGAGTCGCTGGTCGTGATCGGCGGCTCGGGCACCGGCAAGTCGGTGATGATCAAATGCGTGCTCGGCATTATCCGGCCGGACAGGGGCGAGATCTTCGTCGACGGCAAAAACGTGCTGAAGATGGATGCGGGCGAGCGCGAGAAGGTGCTCCGCAAGTTCGGCATGCTGTTCCAGGGCGCGGCGCTGTTCGACAGCCTGCCGGTCTGGGAGAACGTCGCCTTCGGCCTCATCCAGGGCCGCAAGATGAAGCGCAAGCAGGCGAAGGAGATCGCGGTCGAGAAACTCGCCAAGGTGGGTCTCGGCGCGGAGGTGGGCGAGCTCTACCCGGCCGAGCTGTCGGGCGGCATGCAGAAGCGCGTCGGCCTCGCGCGCGCGATCGCGGCCGACCCGGAGATCATCTTCTTCGACGAACCGACGACGGGGCTCGACCCGATCATGGCGGACGTCATCAACGACCTGATCGTCGACAGCGTGAAGGATCTCGGCGCGACGACGCTGTCGATCACGCATGACATGGCGAGCGTGCGCAAGATCGCGGACAAGGTCGCGATGATCCACAAGGGCAAGATCATCTGGGCGGGCTCGCGCGAGGAGGTGGACGCGAGCGGCAACGACTATGTCGACCAGTTCATCCACGGGCGCGCCGAAGGACCGATCCAGATGGAAGTGCTGAAGCCGTAGCAGGCACGGCGTTTCTTTTCCTTTGCCGTCATGACCCGCTTTATGCGGGTCATCCACGTCTTGGCGGAGATTGAAGAAGAAAGACGTGGATGGCCCGGACAAGCCGGGCCATGACGATTAAATTTGGGAACAAACCACAGATGGCCCGTCAGTCCCGCACCTTCGTCTGTCAGTCCTGCGGCGCGGTGACACCGCGCTGGGCGGGACGGTGCGAGAGCTGCGGCGAGTGGAACACCATCGTCGAGGAAGCGGGCACGGCGGGCGGCGTGGGCGCAGGGCCCGCGGCGAAGGCGCTCAAGGGCAAGGGCCGCACCATCGAACTTGTCGAGATGAGCGGCGAAAGCGCGGACCCGCCGCGCTACGAGAGCGGCATGGGCGAGTTCGACCGGGTGACGGGCGGCGGGCTGGTGCCGGGCTCGGCGCTGCTGATCGGCGGCGATCCGGGGATCGGCAAGTCGACGCTGCTGCTGCAGGTGATGGCGGCGCTGGCAGGACGCGGACAATCGGTCGTCTATATCTCCGGCGAAGAGGCAATCGCGCAGGTGCGGATGCGGGCGCGCCGGCTCGGCCTTGCGGAAGCGCCGGTGCAGCTCGGCGCGGAGACGAACCTGAAGGACATCATCGGCACGCTCGAGAACGGCAAGGCGCCGGACGCGGTCGTGATCGACTCGATCCAGACGATGTGGACCGACACGCTGGACAGCGCGCCCGGCACGGTGGCGCAGGTGCGGGCCTCGGCGCAGGAACTGGTGCGGTTCGCGAAGAAGAGCGGCACGGCGATCATTCTCGTCGGTCACGTGACGAAGGAAGGCCAGATCGCGGGGCCGCGCGTCGTCGAACACATGGTCGATGCGGTGATCTATTTCGAGGGCGAGCGGGGACACCAGTTCCGGATTCTCCGCGCGGTGAAGAACCGCTTCGGCCCGGCAAACGAGATCGGCGTCTTCGAGATGGGCGAGAAGGGTCTCGGCGAAGTGCCGAACCCCTCCGCCCTGTTCCTCGGCGAACGCGACGGGGGCACGAGCGGCTCGTCCGTCTTTGCGGGCATCGAAGGGACGCGGCCGGTGCTGGTCGAAATCCAGGCGCTGACGGCGCAGAGCACGCTCGGCACGCCGCGCCGCGCGGTGGTCGGCTGGGACAGCGGACGGCTGTCGATGGTGCTGGCGGTGCTGGAAGCGCGCTGCGGGCTGTCGCTCGCGGGCCAAGACGTCTATCTCAACGTCGCGGGCGGCCTGCGAATCAACGAGCCGGCGGCCGACCTCGCCGTGGCGGCGGCGCTGATTTCGTCGATCACGGGCAAGCCCTTGCCCGAGAACTGCGTCATCTTCGGCGAAATCAGCCTTTCCGGCGCGGTCCGGCCCGTGAGCCAGATGGATGCGCGGCTGAAAGAGGCGGAAAAGCTCGGCTTTTCGCGCGCGATCCTGCCGGCCGGGGCGGCCCGGACCAGGGGGCCGGCGGCGCTGACATTCACGGAAATTTCGGACCTTGCGGGTCTTATTGCCAAGCTGGCGGCAGGCGGGGACAAGGGCTCCGGCGGACGCCGCGCCGCGGATATGTGATAGGATGAGCAAGGTTTCCGGGAGAGTGATTTGACGCTGTTCGACGTCATCGTCATAGGTGTGGTGCTGGTTTCAAGTGCGCTGGCGCTGCTGCGCGGCTTCACGAACGAAGTCCTGTCGATCATCGCCTGGGTCGTGGGCGCCCTTGCAGCGCTGTGGCTGTTTCCCTATCTAACGCCTGTCCTGCGCGGCGTGATCTCGCCCGAGTGGCTCGCGGCGGCGATTGCGGCGGTGGGTATCTTCATCGTGGCCTATGTGATCGTCGCGGCCTTCACATCGCGCTGGTCGGACTCGCTGATGGATATTCACGAGCGGGCGGGCCTGCTCGACCGGACGCTCGGCTTCATTTTCGGGCTGGCGCGCGGACTGCTGATCGTGACCGTCGCCTATCTCTTTTTCGCCTGGCTGGTGCCGAACTCCGACGACCAGCCGGACTGGATCCGCAACGCGAAGACGCGGCCCCTGGTCGAAGATACGGCAGCGCTGCTGTTCTCGCTGGCACCCCAACCGGGCAGCGGGACGACGAACGGATCCGGGGACAGAACGACGGCGCCGCTGCAAAGCCAGCCGCCGCGTCAACAGGCCGCGCCGCCACCCGCAGAACCCCGCCAAACGCCCCCGGATTCGGGCGCTGACACGGGGAATGGGCCGGGGTATAACCCGTCCGAACGGCGGGGGCTCGACCGTCTGTTCGAAAACACGACCGGGGAGTAGATGTCCGTTTCTTCTGGAGTTTCAGGAATGTCCGACCAGATGCAACTCGATCTCCCCCTTGCGGGCTCCGGCCCGAACCCTGCCCGAAAACCGGCCTCCCCTTCCCCGCTTACCCTGGCAGACGACGATATCTACGGCGACAAGCTGCGCGAGGAATGCGGCGTGTTCGGCGTGTTCGGCCATCCGGATGCGGCCGCGCTGACGGCGCTCGGGCTCCATGCGCTTCAGCATCGCGGGCAGGAAGCGGCGGGCATCGTCGCCTATGACGGCGAGCACTTCCATTCGGAACGCCGCCTCGGCCTCGTCGGCGATCATTTCTCTTCCGCCAGTGTGGTCGGACGCCTCAAGGGCGACATGTCAATCGGGCATACGCGCTATTCGACGACGGGCGAGACGGTGCTGCGCAATGTGCAACCGCTGTTCGCCGACCTTTACGGCGGTGGATTCGCGGTGGCGCATAACGGCAACCTCACCAACGCCATCACGCTGCGCAACGAACTCGTGCGCGGGGGCGCGATCTTCCAGTCAACATCGGACAGCGAAACCATATTGCAGCTGGTGGCGCAGAGCCGCCAACCGCGTCTCATGGACCGTTTCGTCGATGCGCTCTCACAGATTCAGGGCGCCTATGCGCTGGTGGCCCTGACCAACAAGAAGCTGATCGGCGCCCGCGATCCGCTCGGTATCCGGCCGCTCATTCTGGGAAAACTCGCGGGTGCGCCGATCCTCTGTTCGGAAACCGTGGCGCTCGACATTATCGGCGCCGAGTTCGTGCGCGAGATCGAGCCCGGCGAGATCGTGGTTGCAACCAAGGACGGGATCGAGTCGATCCGGCCCTTCCCGCCGCAGCAAGTGCGGCCTTGCGTGTTCGAGTATATCTATTTCGCGCGCCCCGACAGCATCGTGGGCGGCAAGAGCGTCTACAATGTCCGCAAGCGGCTCGGCCAGGAACTGGCGCGCGAGTCCGGCGTCGACGCCGACGTCGTGATCCCCGTGCCGGACTCCGGCGTCCCCGCCGCCATCGGTTATGCGGCGGAGAGCGGCGTGCCCTTCGAGCTCGGCATCATCCGCAACCATTATGTGGGCCGCACCTTCATCGAGCCGACGCAGCACATCCGTCAGCTCGGCGTGAAGCTCAAACACAATGCGAACCGCGCCATCGTGCAGGGCAAGCGGATCGTGCTGGTGGACGACAGCGTTGTGCGCGGCACGACCTCGATCAAGATCGTGAAGATGATGTACGAGGCTGGCGCGAAGGAAGTGCATCTGAGGGTCGCGAGCCCGCCGATCACGCACTCCGACTTCTACGGTATCGACACGCCAGAGCGCGAACAGCTTCTCGCCTCGAATTACGACCTCGAAGGCATGCGCAGCTATATCGGCGTCGACAGCCTCGCCTTCATTTCCGTGGACGGGCTTTACCGGGCGATGGGCTTTACCCATCGCGACCAGGAATGCCCGCAACTGACGGATCATTGTTTCACCGGCGACTATCCGACGCCGCTCATCGACAGGGATGGCGAGCAGCGGACGAGGCAGCTGTCGCTGCTCGCCGAAATCGCCTGACGGGAATCCTTCAATGACGGGACGTTTGCAGGATCGCCTTGCGGTCATTACCGGCGCATCGCGCGGCATCGGACGGGCAGTGGCGCTCGGCATGGCCGCGGAAGGCGCGCATGTGATCCTCGTCGCCAAGACGGTGGGCGGGCTCGAGGAAGTGGACGACGAAATCCGGAAGGTCGGCGGCAAGGCGACGCTGGTGCCGATGGACCTGACCGACTTTCCGGCGATCGACCGGCTGGGTGCGACGATCTTCGAGCGCTGGGGAAAGCTCGATATCCTGATCGCGAATGCGGGACTGCTCGGCACGCTGACGCCGCTCTCCCACATGGAACCGAAGGACTGGGACAAGACACTCGCCGTGAACGTGACCGCAAACTACCGGCTGATCCGTTCGCTGGAGCCGCTGCTGAAGCGTTCGGACGCGGGACGCGCGGTGTTCGTGACGTCGGGTGCAGCGCAGAAGTGCAAGCCCTACTGGGGCGGCTATTCGGTGACGAAGGCGGCGCTCGACGCCATGATGAAGACATGGGCGGCGGAAACGGAGAAGACGCCGATCCGCGTGAACTCGGTGAGCCCCGGACCGACGCGCACCGCGATGCGCAAGAAGGCGATGCCGGGCGAAGATCCGACGACGCTGACGAAACCCGCGGAACTGGTGCCGCTGTTCATCGAACTCGCATTGCCCTCTTGCGAGCGGCATGGCGAGATCGTGGAATACCAGAAGGTGAAGGCCTGAACCGCCCGCTTCCGCTCCTTCAATTTGACTATCGACCGGGGCGCCCTACCTGAAATTGCTCAGTTCAGGAGAGGCAGGCTTTTGGCAGAAGACACAGCTCGCGACCTCAGAGGCGTTCTCGACCGGGTGAAGAAGGCGGGCGATGGCGAAGACCAGGTCAATGTCGGCGAGATTCTGGAAACTGTCGGACAGCACTCCTTCGGCCCCATCCTCATCGTCATTTCCCTGATCGCCTTCACGCCTCTCGGCGCCGTGCCCGGTGTGCCGATATTGCTTGCGACGCTCGTCGTCCTGATCGCCGGTCAGATTCTTTTCGGCGTCCGGCACTTCCGGCTGCCCCAGGCAATCCTCAGACGGCATATGGAACGGGAGAAATTCACCAGGAGCCTCGGCTTCACGCGCAAAGCCGCGCGGGCGGTGGACGCCATTCTGAAGCCGCGGCTCAGCTGGCTCTTCAGCGGACCTTATGTGCGTGTTGCGGCACTTGGTTGCATTCTCGTCGCACTGACCGTGCCGCCGCTCGAGGTGGTTCCCTTCGCCGGAACGGTTTCCTAGGCGGCGATCGCCGCATTCGGCCTCGCCCTCGTTGCTCATGACGGCTTCTTCGCCATCGTTGCGCTCGGCTTTGCGGCGACAACGCCCTATGTCATCTGGACCACGCTTTTCTGGGAGACAACGATGATCGATGTGAGCCGGACCGACGACGGTGACCCGATGACATTCCGCGTCGTGGTACGGGACGAGGAAGGCACCACCCGCCACGAAGTGACGATGGCGCGCAAGGCGCACCAGGATCTGACGCCGGGCCATACACCCGAACAGCTCGTGGAGGCGGCATTCCGGTTCCTGCTCGATCGGGAACCGAAGGAGAGCATTCTCGGGCGTTTCGACGTGACGATAATCCCGACCTATTTCCCCGAGTTCCACAAGGAACTGCCCGCCTATCTCGACTAAATGCCCGTGCCCGCCAACTATGCCCCTCGTCCGGATGCGTATAGACTGGACCATACTGGCATGATCACCGGGTGAGACGGTACGAATGACGGGGGGCAAGGCGGGAGGAGAGGGAAACGGCGCGTATCCGTTTCTCGGGGGCGACAGCGAAATGGCGCGACGGATCGCGGCGTTCGACTGGGCGGCGACGGAACTCGGCCCCATCTCGGCATGGCCGCAAAGCCTGAAATCCACCATCGGCATGATGCTGCTTTCGCCGGTGCCGATCGCCCTCCTCTGGGGCGAGAACGGCGTCATGATCTACAATGACGGCTATGCCGAGGTCGCGGGCGGGCGGCATCCGGCAATTCTCGGATCTCAGGTGCTGGACGGCTGGCCGGAGATCGCCGACTTCAACCGCAACGTGATCGAGGTCGGGCTTGCGGGCGGAACACTCTCCTATCGCGACCAGGAGATGATGCTGAACCGGAGCGGCGCGCCGGAAAAGGTCTGGCTCAATCTCGATTATTCGCCGGTGATGGACGACGAGGGGAAACCCGCGGGCGTCATTGCCTTCGTCGCCGAGACGACGCGGCGCGTGCAGGCGGAAACGCAACTCGAACGCGGCTTCGAGACGCTCCGGCAGATGTTCGAACAGGCGCCGGGCTTCATCGCGATCCTGGCGGGACCGGAGCACACCTTCGCGATGGTCAACAAAGCCTACATGCAGCTGGTCGGCCACCGGGATGCCGTCGGCAAGCCGGTGCGCGAGGCCCTGCCGGAAATCGTGGACCAGGGGTTCATCGAGCTTCTCGACCGGGTGCGGAAAACAGAGGAGCCCTATATCGGCCGGGGCATCCGCGTGCTGCTGCAACGCGAGCCGGAATCAGAGCCGGTGGAACGCTACCTCGACTTCGTATTCCATCCGGTTTCCTCCGCACAAAGCAATGTGCGCGGCATTTTCGTTCAAGGCCACGATGTGACCGAGCAGCGGCTGGCGGAAATCGCGCTGCGCGAAAGCGAGGAACGCTTCCGGCTCGTCGCGGAAAGCGCGCCGGTGAAACTGTGGATGGGCGATGCCGAAGGAAATTGCATCTACCTGAACGCGATGCTGCGCCGCTTCTGGGGCGTGACACCCGAAGAGGTTCCGCATTTCAACTGGCTGGAGACCGTGCATCCCGACGACATGGAGACGCTGAGGGAACCCTACCAGAGGGCAATGCGCGACCATGCGCCCTTCTCGGTGGAGGTGCGCTTCCGCCGGGCGGACGGCGTCTACCGCATCATCAACACGACGGCCCAGCCCCGCTTCGGGCGGCACGGCGAATTCGAGGGGATGATCGGCGTCAATGTGGACGTCACGGAAAGACGGCAGGCGGAAGAAGCGCAGCAGGAGCTGAACGCAACGCTGGAGCAGCGCGTAGAGGACGAAATCGCCCGCCGCTCCAAAGCGGAAAACGCGCTGCGGCAGGCGCAGAAAATGGAAGCAATCGGCAAGCTCACGGGCGGCGTTGCGCATGATTTCAACAACCTGCTGCAGGTGGTGTCCGGCAATCTGCAACTTCTGACGAAAGACGTGGCCGGCAACGAACGCGCCGAGACGCGGGTGGCAAACGCGCTGGAAGGGATCAGCCGCGGCGCGAAACTCGCGAACCAGCTTCTCGCTTTCGGCCGCCGCCAACCGCTGGAACCGAAGGTGGTGAATATCGGGCGGCTGGTGAACGGCATGGGCGACATGCTGCGCCGGACAATCGGCGAGGGTGTGGAAGTCGATACGATGGTGTCGGGGGGCCTGTGGAATACGCTGGCCGATCCGGGGCAGCTCGAAAATGCCCTGCTCAACCTCGCGATCAACGCGCGCGATGCCATGGACGGAACGGGAAAACTCACCATCGAGGTTGGGAACGCTTTCCTGGACGACGCCTATGCGGCCGACCACCCGGAAGTCGAGGCGGGGCAGTATGTGGTTCTTGCGGTAACGGACACGGGCGAGGGAATCGAACCCGAATTGCTGCAGCAGGTTTTCGAACCGTTCTTCTCGACCAAACCGCAGGGCAAGGGGACCGGCCTCGGGCTCTCGATGGTCTATGGCTTCGTCAAGCAGTCCGGCGGACACGTCAAGATCTACAGCGAGCGCGGCCACGGCACGACGGTGAAACTCTACCTGCCGCGCGTCACACAGAACGAAGACGCCATAACGCCGACAAGTGCGGCGGCGGCAACCGGGGGGACGGAAACGGTACTCGTCGCAGAGGACGACGACGCGGTGCGCGCGACCGTGGTCGATATGCTGAGCGAACTCGGCTACCGCGTCTTGACGGCGAAGGACGCGGCGGGCGCGCTGACCGTGATCGAGAGCGGCGCGCCGGTGGACCTGCTTTTCACCGACGTCGTGATGCCCGGGCCCCTGAAGAGCACGGAGCTCGCGCGAAAGGCGAGAGAGCGGACGCCGAGCATCGCGGTGCTGTTCACATCCGGCTACACGGAAAATTCCATCGTGCATGGCGGGAGACTCGACGCCGGCGTGGATCTTCTCTCGAAGCCCTATACACGCGAGGCGCTGGCGCGGAAGATTCGGCAAGTGCTTGGCCGCGCGGGCCCGTCCGGAAACGTCCGTCCTTCAGCACCGGCTGCCACGCCAAAGAAGCTCAGCGTGCTGCTTTGCGAAGACGATGTGCTGATCCGCATGAGCACGACGGAGATGCTTGAAAGCGCCGGCATGAAGGTGATCGAGAGCGGGAGCGGCGCGGAAGCACTCGCCGCGATCGAAGCGGAAGTGCCCGACGTGCTGATCGCGGATGTAGGGCTTCCCGACATGACCGGCGTCGAACTGGCAGAAAGGGTGCGGGACATCTCGGCAGGACTGCCCATCATCTTCGCGACCGGCCACAGCGACGTGCCGGGGGCGGAGACGATGCCGCGCACGGCCATCGTGACGAAACCCTATGACATGGGAAAACTGCAGGGCTCGATAGACGCACTTCTCGGCGGAGGCTAGGCGCGCTTCTTCTTTCCCGCATAGGGGTTCTTGCCCTTGCGCATGAAAAGGCGGATGGGGACACCCGGCAGCTCGAAGGTCTCGCGCAGCGCGTTCACGAGATAACGGCGATAGGAGGTCGGCACGTCGTCGGCGCGGCTCGAAAAGACCGCGAAGGTCGGCGGACGCGACTTCACCTGCGACATGTATTTCAGATTTACCGGACGGCCCTTGGCGGCAGGCGGCTGGTGGCGCGAGACGGCCTCCGTGAGCCAGCGGTTGAGTTTCGCGGTCGGGACGCGCGCATTCCAGAGCGTGTGGATGCGCTCGATGGCGGGCATGAGCCTGTCAGTGCCCTTTCCCGTCAACGCTGAAAACTGGACGATCGGAACGCCGCGCACCTGCGGCAGAAGGCGTTCCAGCTCTTCCTTCAGCATGCGGAGCACTTCCTGCGGGTTTTCGACCTTGTCCCATTTGTTGACCGCGATGAGCAGGCCGCGGCCTTCCTGTTCCACGAGATCGGCGATGTGAAGGTCCTGGCGCTCGAAGGGCTGTGTGGCGTCGAGCAGCACAACCACGACCTCGGCGAAGCGGACGGCGCGGAGCGTGTCCGCGACCGAGAGTTTTTCGAGCTTTTCGATGACCCGGGCGCGGCGGCGCATGCCTGCCGTGTCCCAGAGTTTCACGCGGCGGCCGCGCCACTCCCATTCGATGCCGATGCTGTCGCGCGTGATGCCCGCTTCGGGGCCGGTCAGCATGCGGTCTTCGCCGAGCAACTGGTTCACGAGGGTCGACTTGCCGACATTCGGGCGGCCGACGATGGCGATGCGGAGCGGCGCTTCGAGATCGGGCTCGTAGGGTGCATCGGGATCGAAGCCCTCGACAGATTCTTCTTCGGCGAGCGCATCTTCCAGCGCCTGTTCGGCATCGTTTCCGGCGAGGCTGTTTGCGTATTCGGCGAGCGCATCATAGAGATCGCCGAGGCCTTCGCCATGTTCGGCGGAAAGCGGCAGCGGCGCACCGAGGCCGAGTTCATAGGCTTCCATTCGCCCCGCCTGCCCTGCTCCGCCTTCGCATTTGTTGGCGGCGAGGATGACGGGCGTCGGCGACTTGCGGAGGATCTGGGCGAAGCGGCTGTCGAGCGGTGTTACGCCGGCCCGCGCGTCGATGAGAAGGAGACAGACATCGGCCTCGGCAATGGCGAGATCGGTCTGGCGGCGCATGCGTGCTTCGAGACTGTCGCCGGTTCCCTCTTCGAGGCCGGCGGTGTCGACGACCGTGAAGGAGAGATCGCCGAGCTGCGCCTCGCCTTCGCGCCGGTCGCGGGTGACGCCCGGCGTGTCGTCGACGAGCGCCAGCTTCCGTCCGACCAGACGGTTGAACAAAGTGGACTTGCCGACATTGGGCCGGCCGACGATGGCGACCTTGAATGACACTTTATGCGGCCCTTTTCATGCCGAGTGATGGCGCGCCGCAACCGGCGGCGGCCTGCCGGACCGGCTTTCGCGCGCTACTTGAGCGCGATGAGCTGCGCGTCGTCCGTCAGAATATACAGCGTTTCGTTCGCGACGACCGGTGCGATGAGAGCGCCACCCGGCAGATCGATGCTGCCGAGAACCTCTCCCGTGTAGGGCGATACGGAGACGGCATCGCCAATCGAGGAGACGAGCACCAAGCGGTCGCTGACGAGAACGGGGCCGGACCATTCGATCGGATCCTCACGATCGTCCGGGTCTTCCCAGCGCGGCAGAGGGGTGATCCAGCGGATACGTCCGTCGCGGCGGGAAACCGCCGCCACTTCCTGGGTGGTGGTGACGACATAGATGAAATCGCCCGCGGCCCAGGGGGTCTGCACACCGCCAATGTCGCGTGTCCAGACACGTTCGCCGGTGCGCAGATCGATCGACACCATGCGGCCCGAATGGCTGATGGCGAAGACGCGATCGCGGTCGATGACGGGCCGGCCCGCGATGTCGTTCAACTCGCTGAGCGAGGTGACGTTACCCGTGCGGGTGAGCGAATCCGTCCAGACCGGCGTCCCGTTTTCCACACGCAAGGCGACGAGTTCGCCGGAAGAGTATGGCGCGACCGCGACCGAACCGGCGACCGCCGTGCTGGACGCCGCGAGGATGCCCGCGCTTTCAACGATGCCGCGATGGCGCCAGAGCACTTCACCGGTCTCCTGGGCGAGGCAGATCGCCTGATTGTCCGCCGTGATGGCAAAGACGCGGCCGCCATTCGCGGTCGGCGAGGCGCGGAACGGATCGCCGACGGCCTGGCTCCACTGAACGGCGCCGCTGGCGGCATCGAGACCATGCGCCGTCCCGAAACCCGTCACGACAAAGACGCGGCCATTGTCGTAGGCCACGCCGCCGCCACGGCCCTCGTCGGCGTCCTCGTCTTCGGGAACGAGGCTCGTTTCCCAGAGTTCCTTGCCCGAAGATTGTTCGAAAGCCCGGACGGTCGCTTCGGCGTCGAGCACGAAAATCCTGCCTTCGGCGATCACAGGAGGCGCCATGAGCTGGCCGACCCGGCTCGACCCGGCGCCGGCATTTGCCGACCAGACGCGGTCGAGCGGACCGGGCGCGGCCAGATGGTACATGGCGTTATCCGGCGTGCCGCCGGGCTGGGGCCAGTTTTCGTTCACATAGGGCTTCGGCAGGATGATGAGTTCATCTGCCAGTTCCTGATCCGCTTCGAGCTGTGCGCCGAGCTCCATGACCGACAGACGCTTACCCGGCAGAACGGTCTTGTCGTCGGAGGAAAACATGTCGGAAACCGTGTCGCAGCCGGCCAGACCCGCCACGGCAAGGGCGAGAACCGCACCGCGAAGGATGCGGCCGATTGCGAATGCTTCAGCCGAATTTCGGTCCGTCATCTTCAACTACTCCGTCTCGGCCGGGGTTTCGGCGGCTGGCGTTTGCTGTATTTCGGGCGATGTTTCCGTGCCGGCTCCTGCTGCCGCAGAGCCGTCCGTCTCCGTATCCGCCGGTGCGGCGGCGGGTGGCGGCAAATGGGGAGCGGCCAGCGCCTGAATGACATGGGCGCGGTCGCGAAGACCACTGGGCGAAGCGGGATTGGCGATGATGCGTTTGACGTAGCCGTCGGCATCGGTCCAGGCGCCTTCGCGCATGGCGACGAGCGCGAGAAGCTCCAGTGCATTGCCATGCCAGGGCGAGTCTTCCGACATGATGGGCGCCATGCGCGCCTTCATGTCGTCGTAGCTCGCCGTATCGACGACAATAAGCCCCGCCCTGACGGTCGCCATGCCGCGCACAAGGCCGAGGGAAGCGTCGTTGGCGACTTCCTCATAGACGGCGAGCGCCGCGTCGCGCTCTCCGGCTTCAAGCAGCCGGTCCGCCTGCTGGAGACGCGCGAGGGTCTCGTAGCCGCCGCCCGTCTCGGCCGCGAAGTTGTCGAAGGCCGCGGCCGCTTCTTCCGGCGCGGCGCCTTCTTCCAGTTCCGCCACAAGCTCGTCGTAGCGGGCGGACGCCTCGACCCGCGAGGCGTGGGACCAGGCACGCCAGCCGACGACGGCCGCGACGACCAGGACAATCGCGACGGCAAGGCCGATCACGTAGATCCCGTATTTTTCCCAAAGTTTGCTGAACTGTTCGCGGCGAAGGTCTTCTTCGACTTCGCGAAAGAGATCGGTCACAAGAATACTCCGCGGAGAAATGCTGATGGGCGCGGAGGAAGCGCCCGGCGCCTGCCCCCTGCAGGCGGCGTAAAATAGCCCGGCAACCGACCAATAGCAAACCGCCCGGCAGGGGCCGCCGGGCGTGCAATTGCTTGAGCTATTTCGCCTTTTTCATGCTGTAGGTGTGTTCCACCGCCGGGAAGCTGCGGTCGCGGACGGCGCGGCCATAGGCTTCCGCCGCGCCCGCGATCTGGGCCCCGAGGGAGGCGAATTCACGGACGAATTTCGGCGGCTTCGGCGAGAGGCCAAGCATGTCTTCGAGGACCAGAATCTGACCGTCGCAATGGGCGGAAGCGCCAATGCCGATGGTCGGGATGTCGATCTGGCCGGTGATGCGGGCGGCAAGAGGCTCGGCCACGCCCTCGACAACGACCGCGAAGGCGCCGGCGTCGGCGACGGCCTGCGCGTCGGCCTCGATGGCAGCCCATTCGCTTTCCTCGCGGCCCTGCGCCTTGAAACCGCCCATGACCTGGACGTTCTGCGGCGTGAGGCCGATATGCGACATGACGGGGATGCCGCGCTCGGAGAGATAGTGGATGGTGTCGGCAATGCGCGTGCCGCCTTCAAGCTTCACGGCGGTGCAGCCGGTTTCCTTGATGACGCGGCAGGCATTGCGGAAGGCGATTTCGGGGCTTTCCTCATAGGAGCCGAAGGGCATGTCGACCACGACGAGGGCCCGCTCGGTGCCGCGCACCACGGCCGCGCCGTGCGCGATCATCATGTCGAGGGTGACGCCGAGCGTCGTTTCCATGCCGTACATGACCATGCCGAGGCTGTCGCCCACGAGCAGGAAGTCGACATAGGGGTCGAGGTAGCGCGCGGTGTGCGCGTGGTAGGCGGTGAGCGACACGATCGGCTCCGCCCCCTTGCGGGCGCGGATTTCCGGCACGGTGATGCGCTTGATCTTCGACTGGACGGACATTCGGATCATCCCTGTCAGGTGGCGCGCGACGGCTCCCTCAAGAGATGGGGACTTGCGCGGCACATTGCGACGGCGGCCGGATGCCGCTGCGAAAAGGGCATACAGAACAAGCCCTTAGGCGCCTCCCGGCACCTTTCCTGATCCTTGTGGGCGGACCCTACAAAAAAGCGGGCGAAAGCGCAATCAGAGCCCGGGGGTGGGCTCGGCGGCGGTCGCCTCGCCCTCGTGCCCTCCCGGCAGGCCGACGATCTCGCGATAGGCGACGGAGAGCATGGTGACGGAGAGCATCACGAAATAGAAGTAGGCCGCGATGCCGACGACGCCCGAAATGGCGAGAACGACCGGGCCAGCGCCCAGGACACCGCCAAGGATGGCCAGGACGAATATCAGGACAAGAACGACGACGCCGTAAAGAAGCCCGATCAGCAGCGCGTAACCGACCATGCGCCAGGTATTGCCCTGCGTGGCCGCGAGGACTGCGCGGACCTTGCCGGGCAGTCCGATCGCCACGTCCGGCAAGGAGAGCATCAGACGCATGGAGAGGCCGAGGATCAGCAGATAGCCGATGGCCATGCTGATCGCCAGGACCATACCGAGAAACCCAGCCCCCGCCGGATTTCCTCCCCTTTCAGCGATACCGGCGATGCCGGCGATACCGAAGATGACAGCGAAAAGAAGAACAGCCATCAGGAAATAGAGCAGCGTTACCTTGATGAACGTCCAGATGTAACGTGCGTCTTCCATGCGCAACAGGAAGCTGCCGCCTTCGCCCATCAGCACAAAACGGTGCCAGCGGACCGCAGCTACCGCGCTCGCCAAGGTCGTCAGGATGAGGGCCGCATAATAAACCGGCCCCGTGGCGCGCTGGGCGACGGCTTCATAGGCGGCGCCGATTTCCTGCGGCGGTGTCCCTTCCTCGTTGATGAGATCGAAAATCGCGCCGATACCGGCCTGATGGAAGGACCACGCATAGAGCCCCATCGCAACAAGGATGAAAATCAAGGCGGGCCAGGCAACGCCGATCAGCTGAAAATAATGCCTCGTGACGCCCGAGAACACTTCTCCGACCGAGCGGAATACCGGCAGCTTTCTCATCTTCATCTCCCCCCAGAGAATCGGCAGCCTGCTGCCGCGATATGGAGCGTTTACCTTAGACGGGGGTTCACGATCCGCCAACCTGTTCGGCGGGTCAGAGGGAGGGGTCCGTGCGGGCGGAGGACGGGACGGAGCCGGGCGGGCCGACGAGTTCGCGATAGGCGATGGAGAGAACGGCGACGTTCACCACCGCGAAAAACACAGAAACAAGCGCGAAGGCGGCGATAGATATGGCCTGGAGAGCCAGCCCGCCGCCCAGCAGCGACCCGAGCAGCACCGCGAGCACGAGGACCGGCAGCGCAACAGACAGGAACACCGCCGCCAGCCGCCAGAAATTGCCGCGGGTCCGCTCCAGCACGAGGCGAGGGTCGACCGGATCGCCGATGGAGACAGCGGGAAGAAGCAGGGAAAGCCGGACGAAGAAATAGATCGAGACCAGAAGAAGCAGGAGACCGAAGAAGCTCAGGAGCGATCCGGTCATGGTCTGCGCCATCTGGCCGGCCGCCACGGCGAGGACAGCGCCGGGGACCAGGATCAGAAACAGGAATACGGACACCAGAAGGAAGCGTGCCTCGCGCCGCCCGAAGGAAAAGCGGAAAGCGCCAGCGGGTGCGTCGCCCATCAGGATGAAGCGGTGCCAGGCGACCGCAATGACGGGCCAGAGGAAGAGGCCCGCGAGTTCCAGGACGAGCGCGGCAAAGAACTGCTCTTCCACATTCACGAAGGCGCTTGCCGTGGAGAAGCAGAGATAGAGAATACCTGGCAGCCAGATGAGCCGGATCATTTCACCCAGATGGTTCCAGGCGCCGCCATAGGCTTCGCGGATCGTGGCCAGCACATCGAGCTTCGTGCTCATCGTGTGTCGCGTCCCAGAATCTTGTCCTTGTAGGCCTGGTTTTCGGGGTCGAGCCCCAGGGCCGTCATGTAGAAACCGCGGGCCCCGCCATGGTTCCCCCGCGCCTCTGCAATGGCGCCGCGCACGTACCAGGCGCCGGCGCTTTTCGGCTCGAGTTCGATGGACTTTTCGATGTCTTCGAGTGCGGCGTCATAGTCGCCCATCTCGCGGAGCGCATTGGCGCGGTTCTGGTAGAGGAGCGCATCGCGCGGCGCGATGTGGAGCGCACGGGTGTAGTCGTCGACGGCGCTTTGATAGTCGCCCGTCGACTTGTACGCGACACCGCGATTGATGAGAGCGGCGATCAGATCCGGTTCCGACAGGTCTCCGGAGTCAATCGCGCGGGTGCAAAAGTCGATGGCAGACTTGTAGTCGCCCGTGGCGAACTTCGAATAGCAGATGTTGTTGTCGCCAATGGCATCGGCTCCGGCGGCGGACGGCAGGGCCGACCAGCCGACGAAGATCGCTACAAGTCCCGCTCTGATCGACATGTCTCCATCCCAAACTGTTCAGGATGAGAGACTACCCTTTCCGCGGTCTACGAGAAAGCGGCCACAGCGACCGCCGTGTTCATGAAATCCCGGAAACGCAGCCATTTCCCGTCCTTCAGGGTAATGACATGAACGAAATCGGAATCGATCGGCCGTCCCGTCGAGCGCGCGGTCAGGTTCAGGTGACCGGTGACGATCACCTTGTCCCGCTCGGCAATGAATTCCTCTGCGTCGAATTGATGAATGTCGACGGAGGAAAGCACGCGTTCGAAGAAACGGCGGCACTTCTCATGACCCCGATATATCCCCGCATAGGGGATGGTCGAGGGCCCGTAGAACTCTACGACGCAGTCCTCGTGAAGGAATTCCATAATCGCGGGAATATCCTTCGCGCCAAAAGCGAGGAAGAGCGCCTTGGTCGTAGCAATGTTGCGGTCGGTTTCAAGGATTGTCGAAGACATCAGGCAGCTCCTTTCCGGCGCGGGACAAAACGGAGCGTGAGCCTGTCGAAGCCGTGGTTCAGCAGGCTGGTTCGCTGCGCCACGGGCGCTTCGGCACCGAGACCAACATCGTCCATCCGCTCAAGGAGGGTGGCGATGAGCGCCCTGCCCTCCATGCGCGCGAGCGCGGACCCAAGGCAGTGATGAATGCCGACACCGAAGGTGAGCTGCTTGTTGAGGTTCGGCCTCTCAATGTCGAACTTCTCCGGCTCCGGAAACATGGCCGGATCATGGTTCGCGGCGGCGAAGAACAGCGCGACCCACTCGCCTTCGCGGATCATGCGGCCCGCAACCTCGACATCCTGCGTTGCGATGCGGAAGAGGCGCTGCGGCGGGCCGCCGTGGCGCAGGCTCTCGTCGATGAAGGCGTCGATCAGCGAGGGATCGGCCGCGAGTTTCCGCCGGACATCCGGCATGGTGGCGAGATTGTGCAGCAGATTGCCGAGAAGGAAGGTCGTGGTTTCGGAACCGGCGACCACGAGGGTGATACAGAAGCGGATGACCTCGTCGAGGGTCAGTTGCTCGCCTTCGACTTCCGCCTTCAACAGCGCAGTGATGAGCGAATCCGGCACCTCTTCGTTCGCTTCGATCTTGCCGTAGAGCCGGTCGACGGTTTCGGTAAAATACTGCACGAGTTCGATGTTGCTCGCCTCGCGCTCGGCCGGGCTCATATCCGCCGAAAGCATGAAGGCCGTCGCCCAGCGCCGAAAGCGGTTCACGACGTCTTCCGGCAAGCCGAGAAGGCCAACCATGACGCGTGCCGGAATGCGCGAGGCAAGCTCATCCATGACCTCGACATCGCCCTGGCCGATGGCGGCGACCATCCCGTCCACGATTTCGCGGACCCAGGGTTCGAGCGCTTCCATGCGGCGGCGCGAGAAAGCGAGGTTCACGATGCCGCGCAGGCGGTCGTGTTCCGGATTGTCGTGGTTCACGAGCATGAGCGTCGGCGCGGAGGACTGCTCCTGCAGCGGATCGCGCGAGGAAAAGCTTCGGTGGTCGCGCGCGGCGGCCGAGACATGAGCGTAGTCGAGCAGGACCCAGGCGGTCACCGGTTCATCCGCGTCTGGCACCGTGCCCGGCGGATAGTCGCGATAACCATACGCCGGACAATGCGGCCGCAGACTCTCGTAAAGCTCATAGGGCGACGCGATGGTGTCGCCCGACGGCAGCGCGGCGACAAGCGCCGCTACATCCCGGTCAGCGCCCGAGACACGGACGTTCTGCATGATGGTCCTCCCCTAGATCGTTTGCCGATGCGCGCCTCCACGCGCATATTGTTTATTTCATGAATTGTTTCTTTTGTAAATTGTTTAGATCATGATGCAGACGCACCCAACGCCTACAATCCGCGAAGGATTCGGGCGGCGCGGAGCAGCCCAAAGGAGGCGGCGTGAGCGACAAGAGAACGGGCGTGAAAAGAGAGAAGAAAAAATCCGGCATTCCGGACGCGGCGCTGCGCTTTCTCGAATATTACTATCCCATTCACTACAAGGCAGGGATCGGCGTCGAGGATGCTCTGCGCGGCGGGCTACTCAACCGTCATCAGGTGGCGATGCTCTGGCTGATCCATTCGGAAGGCCGGGACGGCCGCGAAATGAACCGCAAGGCCATCGAACGCTCGCTCGAGAGCTGGTTCGAGATCTCCGGCGGGGCGATCACCAAGGCGCTGCGGAGCATGGCACAGCCACCGCTGGAACTGGTTCAACTCGTGGAAGACCCCCGTTCAGGCCGCGAGAAGATCGTGAAACTGACGCCGAAGGGCGAGACACACATGAAAAAGATGATCTCTGGCGGCGAGACCTTCGTGCAGCAGATCATCGACCATATGAGCGACGAGGAAATCGAGCGGGGGCTTCATTTCTTCAAGCGGGTTTCGGAAATCGTGGACATTCTCCGGAACGAGTGAGGCGCGGCCTTCCGCCCTCTTGCCCGGCTCCTGCGCCGCTGTTATAGGCACGGCGCTGCAAGGGCCCATCACGGGGCCGATCCGGAGTCCAGACAGATGAATGCCAATCCCGTCGTCGCCATAGCGGGCGCGACCGGCGCCGTGGGCGTCGAGATGATCCGCTGCCTCGAGGAACGCAGTTTCCCGGTGAAGGAGCTGAAGCTCCTGGCCTCCGCGCGCTCGGCCGGCAAGATGATGAAATTCCGCGGCCAGGACGTCGGCGTCGAGGAACTGACGGAAGAGAGTTTCAAGGGCGTCGACATCGCCTTCTTCTCGGCGGGCGGCGGCATTTCGAAGAAGTTCGCGAAGGCCGTGAAAGACGCGGGCGCGGTGTTGATCGACAATTCGTCGGCCTTCCGCATGGACCCGGACGTGCCCCTGGTGATCCCGGAGATCAATCCGGAAGCGGCGCTGAAGCATCACGGCATCATCGCCAATCCGAACTGCTCGACCATCATCGCGATCACGCCGCTGTGGCCGATCCACAAGGTGAACCGCGTGAAGCGGATCGTGGCGGCGACCTATCAGGCGGCGTCGGGCGCAGGCGCGGCGGCGATGGACGAACTGGAAAAGGCAACGCGGGCATTTCTTTCGGGCGAAGAGTTCGAGCAGAAGATCATTCCACATCCCTACCCCTTCAACGTGTTCAGCCACAATTCGAACGTGGACCCGGAAACGGGCTACAACGAGGAAGAGCTGAAGATGGTGAAGGAGACGAAGAAGATCTTTGGCGATCCGGACATTCGCGTGACAGCGACCTGCGTGCGCGTACCGGTGCTGCGCGCGCATTCGGAGGCGCTCGACTTCGAATGCGAGAAGCCGATCACGCCGAAGGAAGTACGCGAAATCCTGTCGACGGCGCCTGGCCTCAAGATCGTGGACGACGTGCCGGGAAACTATTTCCCGATGCCGAAGGACGCCTCCGGACAGGACGACATTCTCGTCGGCCGCATCCGGCAGGACATTTCGGACCCCGAGGGCCGGTCGATCGCGATGTTTGTCGCGGGCGACCAACTCCTCAAGGGTGCGGCGCTCAACGCCGTGCAGATCGGCGAGATCCTCGTCCGCGCGGCGTGAGTCAGCTCCGCGGGCCGACCAGTGCGAAGGATGCGCCCTGCGGATCGAGCGCATGGATGATCCAGGCATCGCCCGGCACCTGATGCGGACCGTCGACAACCTTGCCGCCCTTCGTGCCGATGCGGGCAATGGCGTAATCGATGTCGTCCACGCAAAAATAGAACGTCCAGTGCGGGCCGGCGCCGTTCCGGCGCTTCATCATCGCGCCGACGGGCTCGCTGCCGGCCGCGAAGAGCTGATAGACCTCGCCTTCGCCCATATCCATCGCCTGATCCTTCGTCCAGCCGAAGAGACCCGAGTAGAAGGCGAAGGCGCTTTCGACGTCGCCGCCGTTCAATTCATGCCAACCGACCGTTCCCGACGTGCCGGACGGGAATTGCGGCATCTCCCCGCCGAAGCCCCTGAAAATGACGAAGGGTGTGCCGTGCGGATCGGCGACGACGGCGAAACGGAGCATGCCGGGCACATCGTCGGGATCGCGCAGCACGCTACCGCCCGCCGCGACGACACGCTTTGCCTCCGCGTCTACATCGCCGACCGCGATGTAGCCGATCCAGCCCGGCTCCGCGCCCTGATCGCAGGCTTCCTTCGGCAGTTCCATCATGCCGCCGACGCCCTGATCGCCGATCCTCAACAGCGTATAGGGATTGCGCGGCGTGCTGCCGTCACCCGTGTTCCAGCCGACGACATGGGAATAGAAGTCGCCCGCAGCGGCAGTGTCGGACGTCATCAGTTCGTACCAGAGAAAATTGTTCGGCGTGCTCATGGAACTGTTCCTCATTCGGTTGATTGCAGGAAAAGGACGGCTCAGCCTTCGACGACCGACTTCAGTTTCTCGAGACCAGCCTCGAAATCGGTACCGACCATCTTGTCCATGTCGATGAAGAGACCCGCCGTCCTGGAAATGAGATTGGCCTCGCCTTCCATCGCCCATGTGACACGGGTCGCCGCGCCTTCGGGCTCCAACGTGAAGATCGCCTGGTTCTCCGCCTTCATCGGCGCGGTGAAGACGAGCGCGATGACGATCTTCGACGGTTCATCGGTTTCGACGATCTCCATGTGGCCACTGCCAATGCTGCCGTCGCCAGACCAGGCATAGGCCGCGCCTTCGCCCTTCTCCGCGCCGCTATAGGTGCGCTGCATGTCGGGATCCCGGTTTTCGTAGGGCGACCACGCAGGCCAGGCGTGGAAATTCTCGATCAGCGGATAGATTTCTTCCGGCGCGGCGTCGATGAGGATGGAGCGTTCGAAGCGGACATGGTCGGGTTTCGTCGAGGCGTAGATCAAGATCGCGCTGACGATCGCCACGAGAACGAGAACGGCAATCAGCAGATATTTCAGCATGGGTTCCTCACGGAAAAAGCAGGGGATCAGTTCCTGTCCTTGTTCTTTCGGCTCTTCTCGCCGCGCGGCTCCCTTTTCAGAAAGGCGTCGAGGCGGTCGAGGCTCGCCTCCCAGAGGCGGCGGTATTTCTCGAGCCAGTCGTCGACTTCGCGCATGGCTTCAACATCGAGCCGGCAGGGACGCCACTGCGCCTCCCGCCCCCTCGTGATGAGGCCAGCCTTCTCCAGAACCTTGAGGTGCTTGGAGACAGCGGGGAGGCTCATCTCGAAGGGCGCGGCAAGGTCCTTCACGGAGGCCTCGCCTTCGATCAGGCGAGCGAGGATCGCGCGGCGCGTCGGGTCCGCGAGAGCGGCGAACTTGACGCTGAGAGGGTCGGCATCCATGAATTAAACCATCAAGTTAATTAACTTGATGGTTTAATACGATCGAAGGGGCTGTGAGTCAAGGGAGGAATAGGAAGATCAGGCAGTGGCGGGTATCTGTCACGGCGCTGATCGCGGCGGACATCTTCGCGCCGGCCGTTTTCGCGAGCGCGATGATGTCGGGCGAGGCATGGGCGAGCACGGCGTATCGATTAACGCTGTGCTCCCTATCGCCGCCACGCTCTCGGTAGGGCCATCCCCCTGCCGCTTTCATTCCGCGCCATACGCTTCATAGTGAGCAAGCCAGAACGGGCGGCTCGAGGGAGAAGATATGCGACTTGTGATACGAAATGCGCGGCGGCTCGATGTCGAGAAGATGGAATTCGTCGAGGACGGCCCTCTTGTCGCGGAAGACGGCAGGATTGCGAGCATTGGCGAGAATGCTCCAGTTGGCGCCGCTGACCTCGAAATAGACGCGAAGGGAAGCTTCATGCTTCCCGGCTTCATCGACGCCCATGTTCATTTCCGGCTGGCGACGCTCGATTTCGCGCGGCTTCAACGCTGGTCCGAAGTCGAGTACGGCATCGTCATGGCCCGGTTGGCGAAGGAAACGCTGCAGCGGGGTTTTACCACCGTGCGCGACATCGGCGGCGACGTGGAAGGGCTGATGCGCGCCATCAAGGCGGGGATGGTGGAGGGCCCGCGGATTTTTCGCGCCGGACGCATGCTCAGCCAGACGGGTGGACATGGCGACGCCGAATCCGGGCCGCGTCCCGTACCGACCTGCGCCTGCGAGATGCGCCATACCGCGTTCGGCATCGTGGCGGACGGTCCCGACGCGGTCCGCAAGGCGGCGCGCCACAATCTGCGCGACGGATCTGATTTCCTTAAAATTCATGTATCTGGCGGCGTCGCCTCGCCGGCCGACCCGCTCGAATCCATTCAGTATACAGCCGCCGAAATCGCCGCCGCCTGCGAGGAAGCGCGCCACCGGCAAACCTATGTGGCGGCACATGCCTATTCGGCAGAGTCGATCACGATGGCGGTCGAAAACGGCGTACACACGATCGAGCACGGTAACATGATCGACGCCAAGGCCGCCGCTGCCGTCGCGCGTCACGGCGCTGTCATGGTGCCCACGCTTTCGACCTATGAAGCGATGGACCAGCTCGGACGCAAGATGGGTTTCCCGGCCGCGAACCTCGCCAAGAACAGCAAGGTTCTGGAGGCCGGCCTGAAATCGCTGGAAATCGCGCGCGATGCCAGGGTGACGCTCGGCTTCGGAACGGACCTGATCGGCGAAAGCCAGGCGCGGCAGCGGCGTGAGTTCGCCATCCGCGCCGAGGTGGAAACGCCAGAGGAAATTCTGCGGTCGCTCTATGTCGTCAACGCGAAGCTTTGCAAGCTGGAAGGCCAGATCGGCACACTGACGCCCGGTGCTGCGGCCGATATCGTCCTGACGAAAGTCAATCCGCTGGAAAACATTGCTGCGCTCGGCGCGGAAGATGCCATCGAACGCGTGATCCAGGCCGGACGGCCGGTGAACTGAAGCCGCTCACTCCCACTCGATGGTACCCGGCGGCTTCGACGTCACGTCATAGACGACGCGGTTGATGCCGCGCACCTCGTTTATGATACGCGTCGAGACGGCACCGAGGAACTCGTGAGAGAAGGGATAGTAATCCGCCGTCATGCCGTCGAGCGAGGTGACGGCACGGAGCGCGCAGACGAAGTCATACGTGCGCTCATCACCCATGACGCCGACGGTCCGCACGGGGAGTAGAACGGCGAAAGCCTGCCAGATCTGGTCGTAAAGACCGGCGGCACGGATCTCTTCCAGATAGATCGTGTCGGCCTTGCGGAGGATTTCGAGCTTCTCTCCGGTGATCTCGCCCGGCACGCGGATTGCGAGGCCCGGTCCGGGGAACGGATGACGGCCGACGAACTGTTCGGGCAGGCCGAGTTCGCGGCCGAGCTCGCGCACCTCGTCCTTGAAGAGTTCGCGCAAGGGCTCCACGAGCTTCATGTTCATGCGCTCGGGCAAACCGCCGACATTGTGATGGCTCTTGATGGTGACGGAAGGGCCGCCCGCGAAAGAGACGCTTTCGATCACGTCCGGGTAGAGCGTGCCCTGAGCGAGGAAATCCGCACCGCCGATCTTCTTTGCTTCGGCCTCGAAGACGTCGATGAAGGTCGAGCCGATGATCTTGCGCTTCCGCTCGGGATCGGTGACACCGTCGAGCTTGCCGAGGAAGAGCTCGCTCGCATCGACCGCAACGAGCGGGATGTTGTAGTGGTCACGGAAGAGCGAGACGACCTGTTCCGACTCGCCCGCGCGCATCATGCCGGTATCGACGAAGACGCATTGAAGCTGGTCGCCAATCGCCTCGTGCAGCAGCACGGCGACGACGGATGAATCGACACCGCCGGAAAGGCCGCAGATGACCCTGCCCTTGCCGACTTGCTCACGCACTTTCGCGATCTCGGTTTCGCGGAAGGCGGCCATCGTCCAGTCGCCCTTGCAGCCGCAGATACGGTGCGTGAAGTTCCAGAGCATGTCGCGGCCGCGCGGCGTGTGGACAACTTCCGGGTGAAACTGGACGCCGTAGAAGCGGCGCTCCTCGTCCGCGATGGCCGCGAAAGGCGCACCGCGGCTCTGCGCCACGACCTTGAAGCCGGGCGCGAGGGCGACGACGCGGTCGCCATGGCTCATCCAGACGGGCTCCGTCTCGCCCTTGCCGACGATGCCCTCCAGTAGGGGCGTTTCCTCGGCCACCTCGATGGAAGCACGGCCGAACTCCCGCTCGTCATGCCCTTCAACCTTGCCGCCGAGCTGCAGCGTCATGGTCTGCTGGCCATAACAGATGCCGAGAACGGGAAGCCCCGCTTCGAAAACGAATTGCGGCGCACGGGGAGAGTTTTCCGTGCTCACGCTGAAAGGGCTGCCCGAAAGGATGATGCCCTTGGGGGAGAAGCTCTCCCACATCTCCTCAACCTTGTTGAAGGGTACGATCTCGCTGTAGACGCCGCTTTCGCGGACACGGCGCGCGATGAGCTGTGTTACCTGGCTGCCGAAATCGATAATGAGGATGCGGTCTTCTGTCATGTTCCGTCTACGGATCGGTTGCTGGAGAGGAAGGATCTGATGCGCCGGACCCGAGCGCGCGGGAAAGTTTCCGTGTTTCCTCGCAAGCGGGGCAGAAGGCGCGAAGCTTGCGGAGGCCGGCTTCGGCGCCTGCCCGGTTTCCGGCTTCGAGATCAAGTTGCGCCAATGCGCTCAGCGCATGGCGGTCGGCGGGATCGATCGAAAGGGCGATCCTGTAGTATTTGCGGGCGAACCTGATTTCATTGCGCGCCTGATGCGCCTCGCCCAGCCCCGTAAAAGCGCCCGCATTGCCGGGATTGGCGACGATGGCGGTTTCATAGAGTTTCTGGGCTCTGAGGAAATCTCCCCGGTCCATCGCATCGGCCGCCTTGGCCGCGAGCCTCAGCGACGCACTTTCGGAACGAGCGTCGACGGCTCGCGCCGACGGGCTCGCAAGCATTGCCGCGAGCACCAGACCAAGCAGCAGGTACACGAAACGGCGGGATTTGCGGGAAAGAGCGGCCGACATCCATCCAGGCCCGTCAGGAAAGAGGCTTCCGATAGACCATCCTTCCCCCGACCCGTCAAGTCCGTTGCGGCGATGCATCATGACAGCTTCTTTCGGCGAAAAAGGCAGACAAAAAACCCGTCCGTTCCGGTACTTGCGGGGCTGAGACGGAGGCCCTGTCCGAGCGGTGCGGGCGGCGGAAGAAGTCCTTCCGGCCAGAAGGCCGACCAGGGGATCGACGCAAAGTCCGCGTGGCTTTCGAGGAAGCGTTCCGCCCGCCGTTCGTTCTCCGAGGGGAGCAGTGAACAGGTGACATAGACGAGGCGGCCACCGGGCTTCACGAGACGGGCGCCGCGGGCGAGCACTTCGTCCTGGGCCGCGTGATAGCCGGCAAGTGTATCCGGACCGAGACGCCAGCGGGCGTCGGGGTTACGGCGCCAGGCCCCGGTGCCACTGCAGGGCGCGTCGACGAGAACACAATCGGCATGTCCGCGCAGGCCTTCGAGGTCCATATCCGGTTCGCCTTCGACATAGGGGCCGAGCGTCCGGGTCTGCAGGTTTCGGACACCGGCGCGCTGTGCGCGGGGCATCAGGGGGCCGAGGCGACGGGGATCGGTATCGCAGGCGTGAATCTGGCCCCGGTTTTCCATCATCGCCGCGAGCGCCAGCGACTTGCCGCCGCCTCCCGCGCAAAGATCGACAACCTGTTCACCGGGTTTCACACCCGTGAGCAGACAGGCGAGTTGCGATCCTTCGTCCTGAATCTCGATGCTGCCGTTCTTGTAGATCGCGAGCCCGGGAAGATTGGCTTTTGCGGAAATCCTGAGCCCCCAGGGCGACCACGGACAAGCCTCCGTCGCGACGTCCGCTTCCGAAAGAGCGGCTTGCGCCTTGTCACGCGAGGATTTCAGCGTGTTGACGCGAAGATCGGCCGGCGCGCGCTCCATGAGCGCCGCCATCTCGCGCTCGAGGTCGCCACCGAAGGCTTCCTCGAATTCGGCGTGGAGCCATTCCGGGTAGTTGAGCCGGACCCAGGGCGCCGCTTCGCCCCCCGGCAACGCAGCGGCGGCGAGCGTCTCACGCTCTTCACGGCTCAGGGCCTCCGGAGCATGGCGCGATCCGTCGGCCATCGCGTCGAGCGCCTCGAGGCTTTTTTCTTCCACAAGAAGGAGGGCCGCAAAGGCCAGCAGACGCGCGTCCTCACGGCCCGTCGCGGCGGAGAGTTCGGCACGGCGGCGCAGGACCGTGAAAACGATGTCGCTCACTGCCGCGCGATCCTTGGACCCCGCGAAGCGGCTTGCGCGCGACCAGTTGTCGAAGACGCGGTCCGCCGGGCGGCCGCTCAGGAAAATGTCGCCGAGAATTTTGATTGCGGATTGCAGACGTGCGCCGGGTGTCATGTCGCCCTACCCGGCTTTCGCTCCGCGATCAGCTTGCACCGCCGGGATAGTTGGGGGCTTCGCGGGTTATGGTGACGTCGTGGACGTGGCTCTCGCGAAGGCTCGCGGAGGAGATGCGGACGAACTCCGCCTTCTCCTGAAATTCCTTGACGGTGGAATTGCCCGTGTAACCCATAGCGGCGCGGAGGCCGCCGACGAGCTGATGGATCACGGTGCCGACGGGACCCTTGTAAGGCACTTGTCCTTCAATGCCTTCGGGGACGAGCTTCAGCGAATCCTTCACATCCTGCTGGAAGTAACGGTCGGCGGAACCGATTGCCATCGCGCCGACGGAGCCCATGCCGCGATAGGCCTTGTAGGAACGGCCCTGGAAGAGGAAGACCTCGCCCGGACTTTCTTCCGTGCCCGCAAAAAGCGAGCCGAGCATGGCACAATCGGCACCTGCTGCGATGGCCTTGGCAAGGTCGCCGGAGAACTTGATGCCGCCGTCGGCGATGACCGGGACCTCATTCTTCCGCGCGGCTTCGACCACGTCCATGATGGCGGTGAGCTGCGGTACACCAACGCCCGCGACGATGCGCGTGGTGCAGATGGAGCCCGGGCCGATGCCGACCTTGATCGCGTCGGCCCCGGCATCGATGAGCGATTTCGCGGCATCCGCCGTTGCCACGTTGCCCGCGATCACCTGCGTCTTGTTGGAGAGCTTCTTGATGCGCGATACGGCTTCCGAGACGCGGGCGGAGTGGCCATGCGCGGTGTCGACCACGATGACGTCGGCGCCCGCGCTCATGAGCGCTTCGGAGCGCCCGTATCCTTCGTCTCCCACCGTCGTCGCGGCAGCGACGCGGAGGCGGCCCTGCTCATCCTTCGCGGCGTTCGGATGAAGCTGCGCCTTTTCGATGTCCTTCACGGTGATGAGGCCAATGCAGCGATAGGCCTCGTCCACGACCAGGAGTTTCTCGATGCGATGCCTGTGGAGCAGGCGCTTGGCCTCGTCCTGGCTTACGCCATCGGCCACCGTGATGAGGTTTTCCTTCGTCATCAGGTTGCGCACGGGCTCTGCCGGATTGCTCGCAAAGCGCACGTCGCGATTGGTGAGGATGCCGACGAGCTTGCCCGAATCCGGCTCGACCACCGGGATGCCGGAAATGCCGTGGCGCTGCATGTCGGCCAGCGCATCCGCAAGTGTCGCGTCGGGCCCGATGGTGACGGGGTTCACGACCATGCCGCTTTCGAACTTCTTTACCTGGCGGACCTGCTCGGCCTGCGCCTCGGGCGACATGTTGCGATGGAGAACGCCGATGCCGCCGGCCTGCGCCATCGCAATGGCGAGGCGCGCCTCCGTGACGGTATCCATCGCGGCGGAGATGATCGGAATGCCGAGGCTGATCGATTTCGTCAGGCGGGTTCTGGTGTCGGCCTGACTTGGCAGGACCGTCGAAGCGGCAGGCAGCAGGAGAACGTCATCAAACGTCAGCGCTTCGCGGATCATACTGCCAACCTCCTGGGCCGTGAAAAGCCGGCCACCCTATCGTGTGTTGGCGCTGGCTTTTAACACCTATATGCGGGAAAGCAAAGGACAGGATGCCGCGGCCGCGAAATATTCACGGGACGTCTCCGGTTTCACTTTCAGAGCGCCCTTTAAAGCCTTGGGCAAGCACATACATCTCCGCCGAATCGGCACGGCTGGCTTCGGGTTTTACGTGACGAACGGTATTGAAGTGCTGCTTGAGCATGGTCAGCAGTTCGTTCTCCGTCCCCCCGCGCAGGACCTTCGCCAGGAAGGCCCCTCCCGGCGCCAGAACCTCGATGGCGAAATGCGCGGCCACCTCGCACAGGTGCATGATGCGCAGGTGATCGGTCTGCTTGTGGCCCGTGGTGGGGGCCGCCATGTCGGAAAGGACGAGATCAGCCTCCCCGGCCAGCAAGTCCTTCACCGTGTCGTCCGCACCCTCATCCAGAAAATCGAGCTGGAGGATCGTCGCGCCGGGGACAGGTTCGGTTTCGAGATAGTCGAGCCCGATGACGCGGCCAGCGCGAGGCGACGAGACATCGGACTTCACGCGCTTTGCGGCAATCTGGCACCAACCGCCGGGCGCGCAGCCAAGATCGACCACGCGAGCGCCGGGTTTCAGCAGGTGGAACCTGTCGTCGATCTCCAGAAGCTTGAATGCCGCGCGAGAACGATACCCTTCGCGTTTCGCGGCGTGGACATAGGGGTCGTTCAGCTGGCGCTGCAACCAGCGGGCAGAGGAGTTCGACCGATTGCGCGCCGTCTTCACGCGGACCTTGAGCGCGCGCGTTCCGCCGCTCACCGATCCCTTGCCGCCGCTCTTGCCGCTCTTTGCCATGCTCAGACCACTCCTGCGGGAGCCGTCGTCCCCGCCCCGCGTCGCGACTTGCGGCGACGGCGGCGACGGCGACGGCGCGCCGCGTCCGCCTCCATGAGCGACATCAGGATGCCCTCGCGCAAGCCCCTGTCGGCAACGCGGAGGCGGTCCGCCGGCCAAGCATCCGAAATCGCCTCGAAGATCGCACAGCCCGCCAGCACGAGGTCCGCCCGCTCCTGCCCCACGCACGGATGGGCGGCGCGGCGGGCGTAGTCCATTTCGAGAAGAGAGCGGGTGACGCGGCGCACGTCCTGAGGCGAGATCCATATGCCATCGACTTGCATCCGGTCGTAGCGCTCGAGACCGAGATGAACACCGGCGATTGTCGTGACGGTGCCGGAAGTGCCGAGAAGATGGAACGCTCCCTCGCGGGTATCTGCCTGCTGCAGTCTGTCGAGAAAGGGCACAAGCCGTTCGGCCACTTCGGACACCATGTGCCGATAGACCTCGCCCGGCACTTCGACGCCGCCATGACGTTCCGCCAGCGTGACCACACCGCAGGGAAGCGAAACCCAGTCGCCAATGACAGGACGGCATTTGTCGGCAGTGTCCTTTTCCAGGCGAACCCAGATCAGTTCGGTGGAACCGCCGCCAATATCGAAAACCAGAGCGGAGGTGCACTCGCTATCAAGGAGTGGCGCGCAGCCTGCGACCGCGAGGCGCGCCTCATCTTCCGTCGAGACGATCTCGAGAGAGAGACCGGTCTCCTTTCTGACGCGGGCGATGAACTCCTCACCGTTGGCGGCCGTACGGCAGGCCGCCGTGGCGATGGTGCGTGCTCGCGTCACACCGCGACGCTTCATCTTCTCGGCACAGATACGCAAGGCGTCGATGGCGCGCGCCATTGCGGCATCGCTGAGGGCACCGCTGCCGGCGAGCCCCTCGCCGAGGCGAACAATGCGGGAATAGGCGTCCACTACCTTGAACCCTTCGGGGGCGCGCCGCGCGATCAGAAGACGGCAGTTGTTGGTGCCAAGATCGAGCGCGGCGTAGAGCCTGTCCGACTGCGGCGACCGCTCCGCGTCGCGTTTCGGCGCTGCCGGTTTTGCTTCCGGCGGTCGCGCACCACCCCTGCCCCGGCGGCCACGCCGGCGCTTGGCTCGTTTGGATTTCGGCTTTTCGGGGATTTCGCCGCGTGGTTGACCATCCTCCGTCTCGGCGGAGGAGCGGGCCTCTCCCGGCGGGCGCTCTCGCACCCCATGCTTTGCAGCAACGGGCCCTTCCGGGCCACTCATGCCACCGTCACCTTCATGGTGCACTTTATTTCAGACCCGGGAAGCGCCGGGCCAGACGACTGGCCGCGCTTCGAACCGGATTCCCTATATTTTTCAGTTGGGTGGAGTGTAGCAGGCTGAGCCGCCCGGTAAAGGACGGGGCGGCCCGCTGCTTGATCCGGAGAGTTGACGAACGGGGGAGCGGCGACTAGGTTTCGCGCGCGCAACCAAGGTGCGCGGGCCCCGAATCGAACCTGAAAACGGTGAAAAAGGGCGCCAAACGGCACTTTGGGGGATCGTCTAACGGTAGGACAGCGGACTCTGACTCCGCCAGTCTAGGTTCGAATCCTAGTCCCCCAGCCAACTCCCATCCATGTCGGCGAGCGAACGGACGTTCCCGGGTGAGAGGACGTCGCCCCCATACATGCCCTTCGCCAACTTCGGGCACCCGGGAACCGGACTCAAGCCAACGTCTATTTGCCCGCGGGCACAGCGACGCCCTGCATCTCGATCCGTCCGCTGCGTGCCTTCCGGCATTCCTCGCGCACAACGGACTCCGCGGTGGCGATGTAGAGGGTATCGCCTTTGCTCCCGCCCAATGCACAGGCAATCGCCTGACGTCCGGTTACGACGCGGTCCGCGATCTCGCCGCCTTCCCTGATGCGCAAACAATCGCCGGTGGCAGGCGACGCCACCCAGACCGCATCCTCCGCATCGATGCAAATACCATCGGGGATCGCGCCATCTTTCAGGCTGGCCCATGAGCGCTTGTTCGAGAGATTGCCGGCGTCATCGATATCGAACGCGGTGAGGCATGCGGCAAAGGTTTCCGCAACGATGAGCGTGGAGCCATCCGCGGTGATCACCATGCCGTTCGGAAACAGGAGATCTTTTCCGGCCGCCGATACCTGGCCGCCCTGCGTCACCAGCGCCAGAGATGTCGTGGCCTGGGGTTCATCCTCGTCGAAGTCAAACCCGAAATTGCCAACATAGGCGCGTCCCTTTTCGTCCACGATCATGTCGTTGGTTCGACGCGGCGCGACGCCCGAAAGGTCGGCATAATCGGTCAGCTTCCCATCAGCCCCGAGCTTCAGAAGCTTGCGGTCGAGCATGGAGACAATCAGCAATTCCCCGCCGGGCAGCCAACCAAGACCGGAGGGGCGCCCAGTGACGTCGCAGACCCGATGGCGCGTCCCGTCCTCGGAGACGCGCCAAACGCTGTCGTCATGCATGTCGGAAAACCACAGCTGCCCGTCGCGCCAGCGCAGGCCTTCCGCGAAGGCCAATCCGTCTACGAGCACACTCAAAGCCATATCATCCTCCCCGATGACGTTTCTTCAAGACACACAATGCGAAGCATTACGTGCCCACGCAACACGCCTTTGAGGATCAGCGGCGTATTCGCGCCGCTGAAGGCGAGTTGGTCAGAAAGCAGCGGACAAGAAACAGCAGCGCGATGCCGTGCAAGCGATTCAGCTCAGCTCCAGCCCCGGAAGGTTGTTCTCCGCGCGCCAGTCTTCCAGAATCTTGATGAAGGCAACGGAGCCCGCACCATAGAAACCGTTCCGGATGGCGGCTTCGGAGGGCTGACCTTCGTTGTTGTAGTAGCCGGGGGTGCATTCCTCAAGATAGCGCCGATTGAAGACGGCCACCTTCATGACTTCCTCGACCCAGGCGTCTTCCGCTTCCTGCGAGGTTTCGACGACGCGCGCCTGCCGGTCGACGCACTGTTTCACGATGTAGGAAAGATGCTTCGACTGCTCGTTCAGCATATGCGGATAGTTGGCGGTGAAGCCGGCCTGCGCGTTCGAGACGATGAAGCAGTTCGGAAAACCGCGCGTATGCATCCCGTGAAGAGAGGAAACGCCGTCCTTCCATTTCTCGGTGAGGGAATTGTCGTCCCGACCGTAAATCTCGAATCCCGCGCGGCGCGTGTAGCCGGTGCCGACCTCGAACCCCGTCGCATAGATCAGGCAATCGATCTCGAACTCCTGGTCGTTGGCGACGATGGCGTTTTCGGTGATCCGCTCGACGCCTCTGCCCTCGGTATCGATCAGGTGGACATTCGGACGATTGAAAGTCTGCAGATACTCGTCGTGGAAGCAGGGCCGCTTGCAGAACTGATTGTACCAGGGCTTGAGCGCCTCTGCGGTTGCATCGTCGCCGACGACGTTGTCCACACGCGCGCGGATCGACTCCATTTTCTTGAAGTCGGCAAGCTGGACGATCTCGCCCATTTTTTCCGGCGCAAGGCCGTCTGGATTCTTGCGCGCCAGGACGAGCAGATTGCCGATGATGTCGGTCCACCCGTCATTGACGAGGTCTTGTTCCTGATAGCCTCCCGACACGAGCGTATTGAAATTGTCCATGCGGTACTGCTGCCAGCCGGGCTCAAGGCTCTTCACCCATTCGGGGTCGGTTGGCTGGTTGTTGCGCACGTCGATCGATGACGGCGTGCGCTGGAAAACATAGAGCTCCTTCGCCCAGGCTCCAAGGTGCGGCACACACTGAACCGCGGTCGCGCCCGTTCCAATGATTCCGACGCGCTTGTCCTTCAGCTTTTCGAGGCCGCCATTGCAGTCGCCCCCCGTGTAGCCATAGTCCCACCGGCTGGTGTGGAAGGAGTGTCCCTTGAAGCTCTCGACACCCGGAATGCCGGGCAGCTTCGGCCGGTGAAGCGGACCGCTCGCCGTGACCACAAAGCGCGCGCGGATGGCATCGCCCCGGTTCGTATGGACGATCCAGCGTGCGGCTTCCTCGTTCCAGCGCATTTCCTGCACTTCGGTCTGGAAGAGTGCGTCGTCGTAGAGTTTGAAATGGCGGCCGATGGCGCGGCTGTGTTCGAGAATTTCGGCCGCCTTCGAGTATTTCTCGACCGGGATGTAACCGATCTCTTCAAGCAGCGGCAGGTAGATGTAGGACTCGATGTCGCAAGCCGCACCCGGATAGCGGTTCCAGTACCAGGTACCGCCGAAATCGCCCCCCTTCTCGATCATGCGGACGCGTTCGACACCTGCTTCGCGCAGGCGCGCACCAGCGAGCAGACCGCCGAATCCGCCACCCACGACGACGACGTCGACTTCATCGGACAGCGGTTCGCGCGCGAAACCGGGCTCGACATAGGGGTCTTCGAGATAGTGAGCGAACTGACCCTTGATCTCGACATATTGCTCGTTGCCGTCCTTGCGCAGCCGCTTGTTTCGCTCGGCGCGGTATTTCTCCTTGAGGGCCGTCGGATCGAAACCGAGTTCGTCGCCGTTCGCCGCGTTTGCCTGGTCCGCCATGTTTCTCTCCTTCGCCGCCGTTCCGTTCCGCATTCCGATGTGCGGATGGTGCGGGATGCCTGCGTTTTCGCAAATGATAATGTGGATTTACTACCTGTCAAAGCAGATCGAAAACGCGAGCCGGACGCAGCGTCAGATTTCTCCACGCGGCAGCGGAACAACCGAGATGTCGTACAAACGCCAGTCGCTCTTCTCTACAGAACGGCGAACCTGATCCATACGCTCGGCGACATTCCCGGCCTCCGTCATTTCGACATAGACGACACCGGTGAGCAGGTGTCCTTCTTCACGGAATTTTACCGCCGCCTTCCCGACGCCTGCTACATCGGCGGCGGCTTCGCGAGCGGCCTTGATCGCAGGATGGACGGCATCGCGGTCGACGGTATGCGGAATACGATCCGAGAGATCGCCAATGGCGCGCCCGACATGGCCCGCACCATCGCGGATGACGCTGAGAGAAATGAAGAGTGCCGCCGCCGCATCCGCCCACCACAGACCGAACCCTACACCGGCGATGCCGACGATGGCGCCAAGCCCCGTCATCCAGTCGGCCTTTTGCATACTGGCATCGGCCATCAGCGGCTTGTCGTGAATTTCGCGCGCGACGGGAAGCTTGAGACGACCGAGAACAACGGGCGGCAGAATGCTGTAGAGGAGCGCCGCCATCATCACCCAACCGCCCCACACCTCGTATCCCGCAATCGACATGAGCCCGATTGTCGGATGCTCGAGATTCACAAGCTTGATCGCGTTGTCTGCCAGCAGATAGGCACCGACAAGAAGCGTTGCTGTCGCACCGACGAGATAGGCGACGGAAACGGCGCGGTAAAAGCCAAACGGAAACCGCTCGGTGGGTCCGCGACGCTCGAAGGACACCGCGACGAGATAGGCGGCGGCGGGGACGAGACCGAGAATGTCCTCCGTCCAGGCGGTACGCATCGCCTGCGAACTGCCGAGAACGAAATAGAGAACGATGACGACACTCGCCATCGCCACCAGCGTCGCCCATTCCAGCCGTATGGCGCGGCGACGAAGCGTCGCCTTCTCCTCCGGCCAGACATAAGCCTCGCGTGTTTTCACGGGCGAACCTTCCATTCTGCAGCGACAGCCTTCGGACCGTTCCTTGAGAAGAAGCGGTCAACGAAGATCAGCCATGCATTTTCGCCGGAAGGCACGACGACGACATGATTTCTACCGGCAATATAGGGCCGCGTCACACCGAGCGTTGCAAGCCAGGGATCGCCTTCCGTCAGCCCGCCGACCAGAATGTCGAGCCGCCTCGCCACCAGTTCCTCGTAAGCGCGAGGACCCGATGCTTCGGACCATTCCACCCTTGCGTCGAGCGACTGAGCCAGCCGTTCGACAAGGCGAACTTCTATGCCTTCCGGTTCTTCACCGTCCCTGAGAGCCCAAGGTGGATTCTCGACAATACCTGCACGGAGGGTGCCTCCGCGCACCCGGTCCAGCGTGCCCTCCGGATCGCGGGGATAGTCGTCGCATGACTGGAGCAGGAAGAGCACCGCACCAAGAAGGAGAGCGCCGCCTGCCCTTCCCGTGGCTCTGTTCATTTTTCGGCCCGCCTGTTCGTTCGAAGCCGCGATACGAGCGGCCAAAGAACAACGCCGAGCGGCGGGCCGGGTTCCGCCCGGAACGCAAAAGGCTCCGCCTTGCGGCGGAGCCCCTGTGTGCCCGTGAAGGTATATTGCGGATCAGCCGTAGCGATACGGGGCGCCAGCCTTGCGCATCGTTTCCTGATATTCCTTCAGAATTTTCACGACCTTGGCGTTGCGCTCGCTCTTCTGGGCAATCTCATCCCAGAATTTGAGCGCTTCGTCTTCGACCGCCTGCCATTCGGATTCCGGAATGGTCGTCAGTTCGAGTTTGCCGCCGGTCGCGCGGTAATGCGCCTCGCCCCACCAGTACCAGTGCTGCCGATAGTAGTGCGAGCTGTCCATGGCGAACTTGAACATCTGCTTGAGATGATCCGGAAGGGCTTCCCACTTCTCCGTATTGGCGATGTAGGAACCGGCCCAGGCACCGGAGATGTTGTTCGTCAGGTAGTACTTGTTGATGTCCGCCCAACCGACCGTGTAGGTCTCGGTTGCGCCGCACCACGCGACGCCGTCGAGTTCGTTGGTCTGGATCGCGACTTCGATGTCTTCCCAGGGAAGCGTCACCGGCACGACGCCGAAACGCTCGAGGAACTTGCCGCCTGTCGGGAAGGTGAAGACGCGCAGGCCCTTCAGGTCTTCGAGCGAGCGGATCGGCTTCGTCGTCACGAAGTTGCAGGGGTCCCATGAACCCGTGCTGAGCCAGGTCACGCCCGGCACCTCGGCATAGGCTTCTTCCCAGATTTCGCGAAGCCCGTACCATTCCCAGAGGACCGGCACATCGAGGCTGTAGCGCGAGGCGAAGGGGAAATAGGCGCCGAAGACCGACACGTCGATCGGCGCGGCCATGGAGTCGTCGTCGCTCTGAGCGGCGTCGATGGTGCCGTTCTGCACGGCGCGGAAGAGTTCGCCTTGCGGCACGAGCTGGTCGGCGGTGTAGAGCTCGATCACCATTTCGCCGTTCGCGGCGGTGTTGAAGGCGTCGATGGACGGCTTGATGACGTGTTCGGCAAGCGAGGCGCCGGCATAGGTCTGCATACGCCATTTGATCGGCGACTGCGCGCGCACCACGTTCGGCGCGGCGATGGCCGAGGCGCCGATGGCGGCGGCGCCCACACCGGCTTTCTTGAGGAAGTCGCGCTTGTTCAGATTGGGACGATCGGTCATATCGATGGGCTCCTTCTTCTCTAGATGGTTTCAGGTCGATCCAGCCCCATAGCCAGACCCGGCCCTCTCACACGAAGAAATCAGCTTACTGTCGGATTTTACTGTCCCGTTGCCTCACCTCCTATCGCCCGAATTGGTAGCTGGGCAACCAGAGGGTCAACTGCGGGAACACCATCACGATGACAATGGTCAGGATCATGATCCCCACAAACGGTACGATTGAGCGATAGATATCGACAAGCGTTATCTCGGGGGGCGCCATGGCGCGCATGAGAAACAGATTGTAGCCGAATGGCGGCGTTATGTAGGCGATCTGGCAGGTGATGACATAAAGCACACCGAACCAGATCGGATTGAAACCGAGGGAAACGACGAGCGGGATGTAAAGCGGCGCGACAATCACGAGCATGGCGGTATCGTCAAGGAACATGCCCAGAACGACGAAGGACATCATCATCATGATGAGAATTTCCCAGGGACCGAGATCCCAGGTGTCCAGAAGCAAAATCTTGATTGCATTCTTGGCGCCGAGCCCGTCATAGACCGAGCCGAAGCAGAGCGCGGCGAGAATGATGAACATGAACATACATGTGATCGCGAGCGTCTGACGCATCGTATCGTCGATCACCTTGACGGTGAGGCGGCGTTTAACGGCGGCGGCAAGAATCGCGCCTGTCGCACCGACGGCGGAACTTTCCACAAGACTCGTGATGCCGGTGACGAAAAGTCCCATCATGCTGCCGAAGATCAGAAAGGGGATGATGCCCGCGCGAAGGAGGCGGAACTTCTCGCTCCATGTGATTTCGGCGAGTTCCTCTTCCGGCAATGCAGGACCCAGGGCCGGATTCCGGCGGCATCGGATATAGATGTAGATGGCAAAGAGCGCTGCCATGATCAGGCCCGGCAGCACGCCTGCCAGCCATAGCTGCAGCACAGGCTGGCGGGCGATCATGGCGTAAAGCACGAGAACGACACTCGGCGGAATGAGAATGCCGAGCGAGCTGCCCGCCTGAATCACACCGGTGACCATCACCTTGTCGTAACCACGCCGCAGAAGCTCCGGCAAGGCTACACTCGCTCCGATCGCCATGCCGGCCACGGAGAGACCGTTCATTGCCGAGATGATCACCATCAGAAAGATCGTGCCGAGCGCGAGACCGCCGCGCACACGGCCCATCCAGACGTGGAACATGCGATAGAGATCGTTCGCAATGCCCGACTCCGCCATCATGTAGCCCATGAAGATGAAGAGCGGCAGCGTGAGCAGCGGATACCAGTTCAGGACCTGAAAGCTTGCGTTGAAAGGCATTTCGGAGGCGCCATCGCCCCAGAGAAGAAGTGCGGCGCCCGCCGCAACGAAGCCGATGGCACCGAAGACGCGCTGCCCGGTGAGCAGCATCACCATCAGCGACGAGAACATGAGAAGCGTGATGAGTTCGTAGCTCATGCAACTTCCTCACCGCGAACCCGGGCAAGGTCCTTGAAGAAAATGGCGATGGCCTGCAAGAGCATCAGAAAGATGCCCACCGTCATGATCGACTTGATGGGCCAGAGGAGCGGCGCCCAGGAAGTATAGTTCACCTGCTGATACTCGATGGCGTATTGCGTGCTCGATATGCCGCCGATGAGGAGCGTCGTCAGATAGAAGACGAGGCAGAAGGCTGTGATCGTGTCGGTGAAGGCCATCTTTCGCGGCGAAAGGCGCCCATAGAGCAAATCCATCCTCACATGAGCATTGATCTGGAGGGAATAGCCACCGCCCAGAAGATAATAGGCAGCAAGAAGGAACTGACCCATTTCCATGGCCCAGTTGATCGGCATGCCGAGCATCGTCCGCGAGAAGGATGCGTAGAGCATCACCCCGATCATGACGAAAATCAGATACATGACGGCGCGGCCGACAACCCTGTTCACCGCATCGACGTACCGAACGTAAACTCGCGCAGCTTTCGGCAATTTTCCTCGATCCGCTCGGGGAGTGGAACCTCTGAGCAATCCGGTCCGGAAAATCTGCCTTCCGGCGGCCGGGTGCCAGCGCACCCCTCGAAGGCTGCACGGATTGCCGCGATATGGCAACTGCGAACGTTCGTCATCCGGGCCAAACGATCATCCGGATCATGCGGAATTTCGTGCATTTCCGGAAATGACGCCAATGAGGGCGAGATGACGCTCGATGAGGCAGCGGGACGACCTCGAAAGCGGCAAAGTCCCGGGGAAAGCCCCAAGGCCAGCTCATTCGAACAAGGGAATCGAGCAGATGTTCACGGTGCAGAGCGCTCGGATACCCGCGCGAAGATCAGACCACCGATGGCACCGGCGATCATCTGGGCGATAAAGCCGGCCGTCGAACGCGCGCCCGCAATCGGCGTGATGTCGTAGACCATGCCCATCGCCAGAAGAGCGGCGGCAACGGCAACGGCTCCCGCGACGGTGTAGATCAGCCGGCGCTGGATACCCGCGAACCAGAAGACGAGCGCGCCCGCCGCCATTGCGACAAGGAACCCCAATCCGATGATGGCACCAAACATAGGGCCCATACCGACAATGTCGTGCAGTGTCATCGAGAGGCGCTCTGAGAAGGGAACGGCAACGCCCAGGTCCGTAAGCCGTCCGAGGACAAACTGCGTATGGGCGACAGCGCCCAGCACCGTCGTCACCACCACCGCCAGAACGAAGGCCACAACGACCCATAAAATCCGCATTTCCATCCTCACGATTTCTTTCGCCCGCTTTCTCGCGGTATGATTGCACAAAATATCACCAGACGGGACGGGAAACAGCCAATGGCGAAGCGGGCACGACGGATGCGGGCACTGGCCGGAGCGGCTATCGCGGTTGCCCTTCTTGGGGCGAGCAGCGGCTCCTACGCGCAAGATACTCCGGGCTACAATATCGTTCCGGTGGCAGAAGGACTGGACCACCCGTGGAGCCTTACCTTCATGCCAGACGGTTCGATGCTCGTCGTGGAGCTTTCGGGGCATATTCGCGTCGTTCGCGATGGTGCACTGACACCCGATCCCGTGGGAGGCGTGCCGCCCGTCTATTTCGAGAGCCAGGGCGGGTTGTTCGATGTGCTGCTCGATCCCGATTTCGAGGAGAACAACTTCGTCTATCTCTCCTATGCGCATGGCAATCCAGACAACAACGGAACGCGCGTGACGCGCGCCCATTTCGACGGCGCAACATTGAGCGACCTGAAGGTGATCTTCGATGCCGTGCCGACGAAGGACACGCCCGTTCATTACGGCGGGCGCATGGCCTTCCTGCCGGACGATACGCTGCTGGTCACGGTGGGCGACGGGTTCGATTACCGCGAGGAAGCACAGAAACTCGACAACCATCTCGGCAAGGTCATTCGCATAGACCGCAACGGCAACGCGCCTGAGGACAATCCGTTCGCCGGACAGGAAGGTGCCCGACCAGAAATCTGGAGCTACGGCCACCGGAATCAGCAAGGCCTGCTTTACGACGACGTTTCGGGCCGCGTCTATGAACACGAGCATGGCGCGCAGGGCGGCGACGAAATCAACATCATCGAGCCCGGCAAGAATTACGGCTGGCCCGTCATCACCTGGGGCATCGACTATTCGGGTGCGCGGATTTCGCCCTACACGGAATACGAGGGCATGGAGCAGCCCCTTCTCCACTGGACGCCCTCCATTGCTCCGGCCGGTTTCACGCTCTACCGGGGCAACCTGTTTCCGCAGTGGGAGGGGGACCTCTTCGTGGGCGCACTTGCCGGGCAACACGTGCGGCGGGTCGACATGGAGAACGGCGATCCCGTCGGCCAGGAAGAACTTTTCGGCGAACTCGGCACGCGCATCCGCGATGTGCGAACGGGACCGGACGGCTATCTCTATGTCGTGACCGACGGCGAAGATGGCAGCGTGCTCAGGATCGAACCCGGCAAACAGAGTTGAGCCGCTACATGCCGAGACGGCGCAGCGCCGTCGTCGTCAGATAGCGATCATAGGCCGACTGATCGTTGACCATCATGGTATGGCCGCCTTTGATGCGCTTCACCTGTTCAAGGCGGGTGATCCGGTTCGTCTGGATGTTGTGGGCATGGACATGCGTCCATGACCAGTAGGGATGCGCGCCGTCCATGACTGCCTCCCCGCCCTTCTTGTATTGAGAGAAGGCGCCGTCGAAAGAACGGAACACCTCGCCCTTCCTGTCGAACGAGACCATGACGAAAGGCAGCATGGTGCGCGCGTCGAACCAGACCCGCTTCTTGCCGACCGGCGCGCGCGCGAACCGGACGGGTTCCGCCTCGACGACCAGCGCCTCAGGCACAAGCTGAACCTTCGTGTCCCAGAAGCTGACGCCGTTCGGACCGCCATGCGTGCGGTGCTCCCAGTTCGGATGTTCCGCCTCCCAGCCGCCGGACAGAGCCGCAAGGGCCGGGCCCTGATGCACCAGCTTGTAATTGCCCCAGGTGTGCAGTGGATCGCCGGCAGCCCAGGCGTCCGACAGATACAAGGTCGAGCCGGCAATCAACGGCTCGAACCGCTGGTTCGTCGGAAAGCGGCGAATGCGTTTGAAGGCCGGCAGGTAGCCGTAAAGTTCCGGAAATTCGTTCTGGTCATACGGCCAGATGTTCAGGAATGACGTTCCCTTCTCCTCGTTCGGATAGGTGAAGGCCACCGACTGGAAGCGGAGCTTGTCCTTGAACTCGGGCCAGTAGGGCTTCGGTTCGACGACCACGCGGCCGACCGGCGCCAGTTCGGCCCAGACGGATTCATACGTGTAATCGACCACACCGTCCGGGGCGAGGTCGTATTCGCGTGTCGCATAGACGGAGACGTCATGACGGCCCCAACTGAGCGTGAGCGCGGCGAAGATTTCGAGCGCACTCTTCGGATCAGGAAAGGGATTGCCACCAATCCACGGCTCGCCATCGAGCGTCACGACGTTGCCGCTCTTGTCGAAGCGCGCCTTGCCCTTGTTGCGCAGCGTGGCTTCCAGATATTCCCATGGGCTCAAGGCCATGAGATCGGTCGTGGGTGCGACGACTTCCAGAACGCGCCCCATTTCCCTGATCTGGCGATAGCGGATCGGATCGAGCAGTTCCTTCACCAGGTCGACATTGTCCGCCGTGATGCGGTCTCCGGGGGAGATTGCGCCTTTCGTATAGGCTTCTATGGAAAGCAGTTCGTCGGGATAGGCGCGGGAAGCGTCACCGTGCGCGGCCAGCGTGTGCCAGAGCGGCGCCGTCACGCCGAGACTGACCACGCCGGAGGCAAGACGCTTCAGGAACAGTCGGCGGGCGTAGTCATGTGTGAAGCGCCGGATATGCACGGTTCTCTCCGCCTATTGGCCCTTCTGTCTTCTCGAGCGAGGTCCGCCCGGAGGCCGGTGCGTGCTTTGGGGATACACAAGCGCCATGTTTCGAAATGGCTTCGTGCAGCCAGCACCGGCGTTCCGGGCGGAACAACGATGGCCGGGATCAGAACTGATAGGTAATGCGGAATGTCAGTTCGTCTGCCCAGTCGATCGTATCGATGATGTCGTCATTGCCACCGTCCGACATCGTGATGTTGGCGAAGGCTTCCGCCGTCCACGCCTCGTTCGGCTTCCACTTCAGACCCGGCTGGATCAATGCGCCGCCGTTGAGATCGTAGAGAACGGAGAAGTCCGCACGCCAGATCAGGTTCGGGAAGGGCTGCTGAACGGCAAAGGCAATCGCGTTGAACGAGTCCTCGCCGCTCGGCAGACCGCTTGTCCTTGCGCCGGTCGCCCCCATGCCGTCGAGATGGCGGCCGAACATGTCGCTTTCCGACTTGAAGAGGTACTGCAGCACCATGAACGTCGCGGGGAACTCCTGCGAGAAGCGGTGATACTTCTCGAAGACGAGCGAGGCGACATATTCATCCTCTTCGATATGGCTCTGGCTGAGATCCGGGCTCGTGAACACCTTGTCCGGCGTCCAGGTGAACTCGCTGCGGATAACCAGCTGATCGAAGAAGGAGTCCGGACCTGCGCCCACGACGTAGTTTGCGCCGACACCGAAGATTTTCTCCCGCGGATAAACGCGGGCAATGTGACCGCGGAGCGGACCGAGCGCCTGGAAGAAGTAGTCGAGTTCCGCTGCGGCCAGAGTCTGGTTCGGAGCTTCAAACGCGCCGAGACCGCCGGTCGCAGGCTGGAATTCGCGGATCGCGGTGTTGAAGCCCGTGAAGCCGTTGAGACGCGCCATACCGGCATAGGTGAACCACTCCTGAGCCGAGTAGACGCCGGTGCTGCTCATCGAGAAGGGCGTGCCGCCGAGAACCGGATCGCCGGAGTCCGTCCAATGGAAAACACCGTCCGGATTGCGGCGGTTGACCGCAATCGCCTGCAGCGCAAGATCACCAAACTGCGCCTGGAGCCGGCCGCCGACATTTGCCGACCACTCGGCGTCATCGAAGCCTTCCTGCTGATGGATCGTGAACTGCGACGGGATCACGTTGTAGGGCGTGTCCGGATTGGCGAGCACCGACGGGCTGAAGAGCTGTGTGAAGCCTTCGATCTCTATGTCGTTGTTCACGCGATAGGAGCCGCGGATACCGGGTGCGGCAACACGTTCATCCGCGAACTCTTCCGCCACGAGATCGAGCAGAAGGTGGCGGCGCAGATCGAGGCCGTTTGGAACGTCAAGCACGCGGAAGAACAGCGATTCACCCCAGGCGATCTGCTGGTTGCCGAAGCGCAGCCAGAGTGGACCGTCCGAGTAATCCAGATAGAGAGCCGGCAAGTCGACCATGTAGTTGCGGCCGTTCGCCTCGAGGAAGGTGCCCCTGCCACCACTCCAGAGATCCGTTTCGAAGAACTCAGGATCACCATGGCTATCGAAGATGTCCGGCTGGAAATATCCGCGGAAGCGGGCGAAGCCGTTCCAGTTCGAATTGAAGTTCGCCTGAAAGTCGACCTCGAGGCGCGTGGCCATCAGGTTGAAGGTGTTGTCCGCTCCGCCGATCGGCCGGGTGGTCGTCGACACGCCAGCACCGGGCGCAGGGATCAGCAGGCTCGAATCCTGCGTGACGGTCACACCATTGTAGATGTTGCCCTGCTGATTGTAGGGATTTTCTTCGTCAGTCAGCTTGATTGCCGGCTCCTGACGGATGAACCCCTGAACGTTGTAATCCGCCGCCTGCGCGCCGGTCACGACTGTCATCGCTGCGAACGCGACACCAGCGAGAAGCCCCCTTCCAATCCCGATATCTGTACGAGACATGTTCTCCCCTCCCTTGGATAACCCGTGATGGGTTGAAATCAGTTCCGAGCCCCTGCGGCTCACTCATCCATCTCCAGAATTCTTCCCCGATGGCCGACCAGGACCGGCTTGTCCCGCGCCGCCGACGACGCGACCGCCTGGTACCAGCCGGTCTCGATGTCGCTGCGGTTCACGGATTTCCAGCTGCGGCCGCCATCGTGACTTGCGTAAGCACCGCGAATACCGACGGCGAAGGCCCGCGGGCCCGACTGCCAGACGCCAAGCAGGTTCGTTTCGTCAAGCGATTCCAGCCTTTGCCATGACCGGCCGCCGTCTGGCGTACTCAGCGCGAGGCCGGTCTGGCCGACCGCCAGCCCCTTTCCGTTCCGGTCGAACGTGAAGCTGAAAATCGATTCCTCGCCCTTGTGCACCACCGTCCATGTCGTGCCGCGATCCTCCGACCTCAGCACGAGACCGAATTCTCCCGCGACGACGATGGCGTTACCGACAATTGCGACCGCGTAGAGATGGGGCTCGACGTAATCATCGAGGATCGCCATCCAGTCGATCTCAGGGGATACCCATGTCGCCCCGTTGTCCTGCGAGGTCAGAATGGTGCCGAAACCGCCGACGACGGCGGCAAGCCCGCTTTCGCCGAGCGCGACCTGAAAGAGCCGCGCATCGGTACCGCTTTCGAGCGCTGTCCATCCATCCTTGCCGGCGCGGAATATCCTGCCCGACTGGCCGACAGCGAAACGGCGCTCTCCCTCGATGGCCACCCCCAGAAGCGCGAGCTCCGTTTCCGGCCGGCGGTCCTGCTTCCAGGTCAGCCCGCTGTCTTCGCTCGTCAGCACCGTCCCGCCACTACCGACCGCGATGCCATGGGAACCGTCGAAGCCGACGTCGAAAAGCGCGTCGTGCGGCGTTCCCTTGTAGCGAAGGAACGGATCGTCCGTGGCAGCAGCGGCGAAAGCCACCGGCAGCGCAACAAGAACAAGGATCGCAGCGGCAATTCTCTTAAGCATTGTTACTCCCCCAAGCGAAAGGAGTGCGGCACAGGAGCCGCACTCCCGCCCTCGCCTTACGTGCCGAAACGGCGGATCGCCTGTGCCGTCAGGTATTTGTCGTAGACGCTCGGTCCGATGTTGTATTCGGGACCGAAACCGCCGGTGATCTGCTTCGCCTGGACGAAGCGGCTCATGCGGTTGGTCTGGACGTCATGACTGTGGACATGCGTCCAGGACCAGAGCGGATGGCTGCCGTCCATGTAAGCCGTGTCGCCGTCCTGATACTGACTGAAGGCCGGTTCGAAGGACTTCCAGATTTCTCCGCGCCGGTCGTAGGTCAGGTACGACACGAACATCATGTTGCGCACATCGATATAGACGCGCTTCTTGCCGACCGGTGCACGCGGATAGCCGATGGGCTCTGCCTCGACCACGAGCACTTCGGGGATCAGCTCCTTGTAATCCTCGAAGAAGGTCTGGCCGTTCGGACCACCATGAACTTCGCGCTCCCAGTTCGGATTGCTCTTGCCCGTCCAGTTGCCGGACACCGCACCGAGATGCGGCTTGGTGCCGATGACCTTGTAGTTGCCCCAGGTAAGCATCGGGTCGCCGGCGGCCCAGGCATCGGACAGAAAGATCGTGATGCCCGGCACCAGCGGCTCGAAACGCTGGTTGGTCGGAAAGTTGCGGACGCGCTTGAAGGCAGGCAGATAGCCCAGCAGGTCCGGGAACTCGCGCTGGTCGTAGTACCAGGTGTTGAGGAACGCCGTACCCTTGGCGTCCGTCGGCGAGGTGAACCAGACAGCCTGATAGCGCAGCTTGTCTTCCTCGCCCGCAAGATAGGGCGAGGACTTGTTCACGAGCCCTGTCGTGTTCTGCTCGGCCCAGACGAAATCGTACTGGTAGGACAGGCTGCCCGAAGGCGAAATGTCCCAGTCACGAACCGCATAGACCGACTCGTCATGTCGTCCCCAGGAAAGGGTGAGGTTGTAGAAGGCTTCCTCGCCCGTCTTCGCATCCGGGAACGGGTTACCACCGATCCAGGGCTTGCCGTTATCCGTAACGACATTGCCGTTGGCGTCGAATTTGGCCTTGCCCGCATTGCTGAGTGTGGCTTCGAGATATTCGTGCGGGAACAACTTGGTCACATCGGTCGTCGTTTCGACGATGGTGATGCGCCTTCCCATCTCCTTTACCTGCCGATAGGCGATCGGATCGAGGAGGTCCTTCACGATCTCGACATTGTCCGCCGTGATGACATCGCCGGGCTTTATCTGGCCCTTCGTGTAAAGATCGATCGAGAGAAGCTCCTCCGGATAGGCCTTGTCGATCGTTCCGGAGCGCGCAATCTCGGGCCAGAGCGGCGCGAGAATACCCGCCGTGGCAACGCCCTTCAGCGACTTTTCGAGAAAAGCCCGCCGTGTAAAGTCTCTGTCGTACTTCCGAATTCGCATTTCCTTCCTCCTCCCAACAGGACAGGAACCCTCCGGCGATCTACGGCCGGACCGGGGCCACTTCGACCATTTCGGTTTTCGGGTGTTTCACATTCTCCGCAGCTTTCTTGCGGAGCGTCTCGTCGTTCTCCTCGGCAGCAAGGGCAGCGAGATCGACGCCTTCGCTGACCAGCAGTTCCTTGGACTCGATGAAGCGGGGCCGGATCAGCCAGACCAGAAGCGGCACCACGATAAGTGCGATGACCATGTTGATGAGCATGACCATCACCAGCAGCAGTCCCATGTCGGCGAGGAACTTCAGTTCCGACAGGAAGTACCAGGGCAAGATGCCGATCAGCACGATCGTCGCGGTAAAGAAGATTGCCTTGCCGGTCGTCGTCACTGCCGTGAGGATCGCCTGCGCCATGTCCTTGCGGAGCTGGTATTCCTCGTAGATCCGGCTCAGCAGATAGATGCCGTAGTCGATGCCGACGCCGACGCCGATGGCGGCGATCGGAAGCGTGTTCACATCGAGGCCAATCCCCATTTCGGTCATCACCGCGCCAAGAAAGAGATTGGACAGGTTGACCGGGATCAGCAGCAGGATGCCCGCGACGGCCGAGCGGTAGGCAATGCTGCAGGTGACGAAGATAACGGCGTTGAGAAGACCGAGGATAACCCACTGGTATCGGTCAACCGTGTCGTTGATCGACTGCTGGAGCGCAATCGTGCCGCTGCCCAGACGGATGCGGAAATCGTCAAATTCCGTGCCGACGATGGCGAGCGCGGCGCGTGCCTGGCGCAAGGCTTCGTCGACGGTTTCCTGCCTGTTGTCCTTGTACCAGAGGGACACCGTGCCGTTACGCTGCTCGAAATCGGCGACGTGCAGGAAGGCCTTCGGACCCGTACCGACCATCAAGGCACCGGCGGCAGCGCTCACGGCCGCGTCGTCGTGATCGAGCGGCCCCCATTTCGGATTGCCGCCGCTGAAAAGCCGGTTCGCTTCCGGTAGATAGTCGGCGAAGGACAGGGACGCTTCGGGCGGGTTCGGCTGGCTTTCCAGCATGTGCTGGAGCCGCTGCATGGTGAGAGCGGTTTCGGCCTTGCGCACGACACGCTCGAGGCTGTCCGGCGACTTCGACTCGAAGATGATCTCGAGGGTATTCAAACCCGGAAAGTGACTATTGATCCTTGATACAGCGACATTGAACTCCGAGTCCTCCCAGAGAAGGTTGCTTCCTTCCACGGGATTGCCGACCTGGATACCGAGAACCTTGCCGAAACTGAAAACCGCGAGCGTTCCGACGACGAGCGCCGTCAGCACCGAGGTCCGTCCGATGGAGAGGCGGCCAATCGCGCGAAGCAACAGCCGGATGCCGCCGAAGCGCTGCTGGTCCTCGGCCTCACCGACCATGCGCTTCACATTGCGCGGTTGCGGCAACAGCATCATGAGCAGCGGCGTCAGAAGAACATTCGTCGGCACCAGCATCATCGCCCAGAAGCCGCAGAAGAGCGCGAACCGCTCCATGGCGGGGATGGGCGCGACGCCGATGAGAAGGAGACCCATCGCGTCGGTCGTAATGCCGAGAACGCCGGGCACCATCATGACGCTGAGCGAGATTTCGGCGGCACGGCGGCGGTTCTTCACATGGTGCAGAACTTCGTAGTAGCGCTCGATGAACTGCACGCAATGGCTGAAGGAGCGTGCAACGAGGAGAAGCGGCACCACCATGATGAGCGGTTCGATGGGTTGTCCGAGCCAGCCAACAAAACCGAAGCCCCAGATCGCGGCAACAAGGCTCGTAACCAGCGGCGCCACCACGCCGACCACGTTGCGCATATAGATGATCAGCGCGACCAGAAGCGCCAGGCCGGTAACGGCGAAAATGCCGAGCATCTGCAGTTCGTAGAAATAGACCCACCCCGTGAGCACAGGCTGGCCTGCCATGTGTATTTCGTGCTTGTCGTCGCGCGCGTCCTTGACGAGCTTGTCGAGGTACTCGAACGTTTCGCCGTAATCGAGCAGGCGCTCGATGAAAGTCGCCGTGATGAGCGTTGCGGTCTCGTCTTCCGAGACCATGAAATTGCGTACGTTCGGCGACTTCAGGAGACGATTGCGGAATTCTTCAATCTCTTCCGCGGTGCGCGGCGCGTGATCGCCCATGATCGGGCGGGAGTCGATGCCGTTCGGCGTGGCTTCGGAATAGCGCGCCTTCTCGGTCGCCACGGAGAGAATCTGGTCGTGATCCACCGCCGGTGCGAGGTCGACATCACGCGTCAGATTCCAGACCTTCTGAAGCGTTTCCGCGTTGTAAATGTCCTCGCCGTCCGTGCGCTTTATCATCACGGTGACGGTGAGGGGATTACCGAAATTCGGGTGATCCTTGTAGGTCTGTACGAAGGGATGGGTGCTCGGCAGCAGATCGCTGAAAATCGTACGCAGCTCCACGTTCCGGAGCTGCGCGCCGAAGAAAACGGTAATCGCAACAAGAACGAACAGCGACAGCCAGCGATACGTCATCGTGGCTCTGGCAATTCGCGCACTCAGCCTATCCACCCAGGCATCCCCCGATACAGCTCCCGGCACACCTGGCACGACACGCAAACGCACACGTGCCGCAGCTCTTCAGCGTGTCGGGGCAACCCTCTCCCGTTCCCTCTCCCGTCCGGTCCCGTTCATTCGGCAAACGCGAATCCGGACCGTTGCAGGGATGGTGAGTGACGGCGTCCAGATGCACCCCGCCCTAAAGGATGGCGGTGCGGTCTTCGCTGAAAACACGACCGAAACAGCGATATTTCCGACACGCATCGAACTTGCTGCAGCGCATCACGACGGTGCCGTTTCTCCACCCCGGATCGCATGGTGCGCGTCACGGACAAGGCGCGGAATTACACGAACGAGTTGGGAGGGCCGCTCAATCGGAGAGAACGGCACAGTCAAGCGCCGCCCAAACGGGTGGGGATAAGGCATGCGCGTCCTTCCTAGGATCACGCCAACAAGAAGCGGTAGGCATGAGGGAGAGAACGCCGTGGCCAATATGGGAGACCTGCTGTGGACGCCGTCGCGCGAGATGGTGGCGGATGCAAACATCACCGCGTTCACCGACTGGCTGAACAGCAAAGGGCACGACTTCAAGAGTTACGAAGATGTGCGGCGCTGGTCTGCGGGCGACATTGCCGGCTTCTGGGAAGCGATCTGGCAGTATTTCGGCCTCACCTCTTCGACGCCCTATGACTGCGTGATGCGTCATCCGGAGATGCCGGGGACGGAATGGTTCTGCGGCGCCCGCGTGAACTACATCGCCACGCTGCTCTCGAAAGGCGAAGGCGACAAGACGGCCATCCACGCCGCCGGGGAAGAAGGCCCGGCGAGAAAAATCAGCTGGGACGAGCTCCGCAGCCAGGTTTTCAAGGTGGCGACATCACTCAGAGAGCTTGGAATAAAGCCCGGCGACCGCGTCGTTTCCTACATGCCCAATATCCCGGAAGCCGCCGTCGCCTTCTTCGCGACGGCCAGCATCGGCGCGATCTGGTCGAGCTGCTCGCCGGATTTCGGCTCGGCAAGCGTGATCGACCGGTTCGGACAGATCACGCCGAAGCTCATGTTCGCGAGCGACAGCTACCGCTACGGGGGCAAGGATTTCGACCGGCGGACGGAAGTGCGCGCGATGGCGGACGCCCTGCCCTCGCTCGAACATGTGGTGCATGTGAAGGGCTCGTCGCCGGAGTTCAGCAGCGAGCCCGTGACGCCGAAAGCCGTTGCGTGGCAATCACTTGTCGACCGCGACGAGGTGAGCGATTTCGCGTTCGAGGATACGAGGTTCGATCATCCGCTCTGGATCGTCTACTCGTCGGGGACCACGGGGCTGCCGAAGCCCTTCGTGCACGGGCATGGCGGCGTCACGCTGGAGGCGCTGAAATTCACGCATTTCCATCTGAACCTGAAGCCGACGTCGTGCATGTTCTACTTCACGACGACGGGCTGGGTGATGTGGAACATCCTGCTTTCGGGGCTTGTCGCAGGTTCGGCCGTGGTGCTCTACGACGGTAACCCGATGGTGCCGAAAGCCGAGCGTTTGTGGGAACTTGCGGCGGAAACCGGCATGACGCTCTTCGGCGCGAGCCCGACCTTTCTCAATGGACAGATGAAGGCCGGCATACGCCCCAACAAACTCTACGACATGTCGAAGATGACGAGCATTCTGCTCGGCGGGTCGCCGGTGATGCCGGAGCACATGGAATGGTGCTTCGAGAACCTGCAATCCGACATCTGGGTGACGTCGCAGAGCGGCGGTACGGACGTCGCTTCCGCCTTTGTGGGCGGCATGCCGACGCTGCCGGTGCATGCCGGCGAGATCCAGACACGCTGCCTCGGCGTCGACGTAAATGCCTTTGACGACGAAGGAAATCCGGTTATCGGCGAGGTCGGCGAGCTTGTCGTCTCGAAGCCGATGCCGTCGATGCCGCTCTATTTCTGGAACGATGAAGGCGGGCACCGCTATCACGACAGCTATTTCGACACCTATGAAGGGCACTGGCGGCACGGCGACTACTTCAAGGTCAACGAACGCGGCGGCTGCTTCATCATGGGGCGTTCGGATTCGACGCTGAACAGATATGGCGTGCGGATCGGGACAGCGGAAATTTACCGTACGATAGAAGGACTTGAGGAGATCGAGGACTCGATCATCGTCAATCTCGACCTGCCTGGCGGCAATTTCTTCATGCCGCTTTTCGTGACGATGGCGAAAGGTGCGACGCTCACGGACGAGGTCAAGGCGAAGATCAACAAGGCGCTGAAGGAAAAGTATTCCCCGCGCCATGTGCCTGACAGGATTTACGAAATCGACGCGGTGCCCTACACGCTGACGGGCAAGAAGATGGAAGTGCCGGTGCGCAAGATCCTGCTCGGCGTGGCGCTGGAGAAGGCGGCGAGCCGGGACGCGATGGCGAACCCTGCGGCGATCGACTATTTCGTGCGCTTCGCGGAGACGCAGACCGAGTATAAAACGGCCGCTGCGTAGGCGACTGTCATCGAACTGTCACGAAAACGTCACAAAGCGTTTCGTGGCGATACTGCGATGCGTGGCGGCGGGGTTATCCCCGCCCCGCGCAGATGCCCTTGTCCCCGATTCTGGCCGGAAATGACCCGGGGATAAGGCTGATCGTCGGGTTCGAGATGTCCCCTCCCCCGCCCCGAAAAATTCCGTGAATTTTTCGACCCTCCCCGAGGGGAGGGTGGGAAGGAACGCCGTGCGAGGACGAGAAAAAGGCTGCCTCGCATCGAGGGCGAGGCAGCCGAAGTCTGGCGGGGAGACGGAGGGAATGCTCCCCGCGGAGTATCGCTCGTAAGTGGCGCGAGTATTCCGTACACGGCGGATGAGCGGAATTACACGAAAGGGGAAACAGCCGTGCGCAGACGGGCCTGCCGAGCGAGGTGGTTTACCCCTCCCCGAAATTTGCCAGCGCAAATTTCGACCCTCCCACAGGGGGAGGGTGGTCCGGATGGCGGAGACTGAATTTGCCGCACCGGATGCCCGGGCTTGACCCGGGCATGACATTTCAAGTGGATGAAAAAAGGCTGCTCTCCGTTGCTGAAGAGCAGCCAAGTCATCCGGGAGTGGAGGGAAATGTCTCCCGAGGAGGATATTCAGGCTGCCTGACCGCTCAGTTGCCTGAGCCTCGCGAGCACGGTTTCAGGAACCATGTCCGCCGGCACTTCCGTGAATGCCGGACTATCCGATACCGGCGCCGCGGATGCCCCCTTCCAAATGGCGGCAGGGAGAACGAGACCGCTGCCGCCCTCCCCTTCGCAGAAGACAGCATCGAAACCGGAAGCCTCGGCGGCGGCGGCGGCGGCCGATGCCTCGCCCGTCAGGACGAGGACGGAGGCGGCTTCGTAGTGGCGGGCGACATTGGTGAGCGGGTCGAAGAACTCGAGTGCGCGGGGGTTGCTCTCGGCGAAACGGAAGGCGGAGAGCTCCGGGCGGTAGAGCGCGCGGAGCAGATCGGCGAGCGAGAGCGCAAGGTCGTCCAGCGCGTCCTCGTCCACTTCATCGGCTTCGACGCAGAGCGCGGCGAGCGCACCGGGACCGGGAAGCGAGAGCGCGAGCGAGCGGGACCCGAGCGCGCCTGCCGCCGTTTCGAGCCCGCGCTTGAGGTGAGCGCGGAAGCGCGTGTCCGCCATGAGCCGCTCCATGCCGTCCGCCCCGAGGGAGCCGAGAGCGACGCCTTCCATCTCCCCCCAGGCGAGGATCGCCGGCAGAACCGGAACCTCGACGAGATCGAGCGAGAGAAGCTGTGCGAGGTCGCGCAGGAAGAAGCCGAGATCGTCCGGCGTCTTCCACGGCTCCTCGCCGCCGCGCAGGACGCGGGCGCCGAAGGCATAGCCGTCGATCCAGAGCGCGGGCAGCGATGGCGCGGCCATGTCCTAGCCCTGCTGCTTGCGGCAGGCGGCAAGCTCGGCTTCGAGCCTGTCGATCTTCACCTGCAGCGGGTGCGCCATGACGACGGGCGGGTTGATCTGCGCGGCCGGCTGGAGCGTGTCCGGCGAGCCGGTGTGGACCATGCTCCTGTCGTCCCAGGACCCGTAATACGGCACCTTGCCGGTCGGCTTGTCCTTCACCCACTCCTTGCAGAAAGCGTCGAAGGGCTTGCTCTTCGCGATGCGTTCGCGGCGCATGATCTCGCGCGCTTCCGCGGTCGCCTGCTCGTCGACATGAAGCGTTTCGTTGTCGTAGACGACGCGGTAGACGCGCCAGGCGACATCATGCGTGATGAGGTCTTCGTCGAGATCGCGGATCACGTCCTCCGGCTTGCGGTCGAGCGGATCGCCGAAACCGCCGCCGGTGCCCTGCGAGATCATGTAGAGCTCGCCGCGGCTCGCCAGCGTGTAGCCCAGCGTCATGGGATGGGTCGAGTATTTCGCGTCCTTGAACGGACGGTCGTTCATCAGCTCCTCGATCGAGTAGCGGAAGGAGCCCGGATCCGTTTTCAGGATTTCGAAGACGTCGACGCCCGAGACCCGCGCGAGCGGATAGGTCGGGCAGCCATAGCCGCCGAAGAGGCCCGGAATGTTCGGGAACTTGGCACCCATCGCCGTCAGCATGAAACCGAAGGCGGGGCTGTCGCGCATGGCCAGCACCATCTGGTAGCCCATGCCGCCGCGCTGGCGGCCGAAGCCCTGATTGTCCCGCATCATCTTCTTGGAGACGATCTGGATGAAGGGCATCTCCTCTTCGATGAATTCCTGCTCGCCGATGTCCGACATGGTGGCAAAGATCGGCGAACAGCCGTGCTCGCCGTCACGATCCGCGAGCGCGCCGCCGCCCATGCCGTTGATATCGGCGCAGACGTTACCGACCATTTCGCCGTGCTGCGTGAGCCCGCCGAAGAGGAAGGTGTTGATCATGTTGAACCAGGGCGCGAGCACCCGCGTGTATTTGTTCGGATTGGAATAGAGGAACTTCATGGCGCAGACCTGACCCGCGCTCCATGCCGTGAACACGGTCATCATCGATTGTGCGTTCGGCGTTCCGAAAGAAGGCTTGAGCACCGAGGGCGTGTCGAAGACGAACTTCATCGGCGCGAGCACGCCCTGATTTCGGGGAATGTCGGGCCAGATGAAAGTAAGGAAGAGCTGCGCAAGCATGCCCTTCACCGTGATGTCGAGGCTGTTGTTCGACCGGTTGGTGAATTCGGGGCTCGAGCCGCGATAGTCCAAGGTGAGCTCGTCGCCCTTCTTGGTGAGTTCGAGGTTGATCTTGATCTGCACGTTCTCGCGGAGCGTGCCGTCGGTCCACCAGGCATGACGCGTGGTGCCGTCCGGCCATTCGAGAAGGCGACGGCGCACTTCGGCGTCCGTGTCCTCGAGGTTCATGCGCAACGCGGCGACGACGGCTTCCACGCCATATTCGGCGATCGCCTCGTGAATGCGCGTCTCGATGCGGCGGCAGACATACATCTTCACCTTCATGTCCGCATATTGCAGCTTCGGCTCGCGCACGGAGTTCTGCAGGAAGGTGACGAGGTCGCGGCGGAGCTTGTAGTTCTCGGCAACCTTGAAGGGCGACATCTTGAGCCCCTCGTCCCAGATCTGTTCGGCAAGCGAAGGCATGCCGCCGGGTTCGATGGCGCCGTTCTCACCTTCGTGAACCGTGGCGCCCGCCCAGGCGATAATGCGGCCCTCGTGGAAGACGGGCATCATCATGGACTGGTCGGTGTTGTGCGCCTGACCGTAGCGGGCATCGTTGACGATGAAGACATCGCCTTCGTTGATGCCGACGGTGGGGTCCCCCGACCAGTACTTGTTGACGAACTTGATCGGATATTGAACGAGATTGCAGAAGATGACGACGCCGCCGGAGCTGGCAAGCGAGAGGTCGCCTGACGCCGTGTAGACGGCGGAGACGCAGTCGCCCCACTTCGCGCCGGGCGCGGCGCCCATGTTTTCCAGCATCTCGTAGGATTCGTTCACGCCCGCGAGAATGCGTTCGCGGACGATCTCGAGGCGAACGGGGTCGCTTTCCTTGCCGATGCACTGGTCTTCATAGGCCGTGCGCGGCTCGAGACCGTGATTGTTCATGATCTCCGGATCGGGCGCGAGATAGAGGCTCGTTTCCTTCAGGAAGTCCTGAACGGCGGAGGACGGTGCGCCGCCGATGTCCATGTCGTCACCCATAGTGTTTCCTCCCGAAGGTCGTTTGTTGTTTGCAGTTCAAATCGTCATTGCGAGGAGCGCGGGACGCGCGACGAAGCAATCCAGGAGCCGCAAGCACGGTGGTTGCCGCCCCTGGATTGCTTCCCGCTTCGGCTTCGCCTCGCGGTCGCAATGACGTGGATGGGTGAGGTGCAAAGAAAGCGCCCCCGCCCCGAACCGCCTTTGGCGGTTCGACCCTCCCCAAGGGGAGGGTGGGTTGCAGCGTCCGGTGCAAGCGACAGGTCTGCATCCCCTACTCCGCCCTCATGAAGAGGCCGGCGCCGTAGCGGCCGATGCGGAGTTTCCAGCCGGGTTCGACCAGATAGGTCGTGGAGGGCGAGATGACGACGGCGGGGGCTTCGACGACGGCGCCGAAATCGAGCTCGGCGAGTTCGTAGAAGCCGGTGGCGAGCGGCGCGTCGTGGCCGACGAAATGGCAATCGCGCGTTTCCTTTGCCGCCGGCGCCGCGGTGAGTTCCTTCTCGTCCGGCAGGACGCCCTGGAACTTGAGCGTCGACATGCTGGAATAGGTCGCGACGCGGATGGTGTTCACGCGGATGCCGGCTTCCGGCGCCTGGCTGCCTTCGCCGTAGCGGCGGCCATAGTCGGCGGAGAATTCCTTCATGACTTCGAGCAGGTCCTCGGCGGAGTTCAGCCGGTTCTTCGAGACGACGACGGCCGTCTGAGCGAGCTGGTTGCCGTAGCGCATGTCGAGTTCGAGGCGATGCTGGATCGATTCTTCCGCCACACCCTGGCGGAGGAGATCGTCCTTGCCCTTCTGTTCCAGCTCCTCGACCAGCGCGTTGAAGCGCGGGAAGTCGTCGAAGAGCGCTCGGGTGTTCGAATCATAGAGCGAGAGATAGAGCGAGCGTTCGTGGAAATGGAGCTGGTCCATGTTGCCCGCGCCGATGGCCGAGAAGATGGAGGTGAAGGGCGGAACCATGACGCGGGAGACACCGAGCATGTTGGCGATGCCGCAGGCATGGAGCGCGCCGTTGCCGCCATAGGCGAGCAGCGTGAAGTGACGCGGCTCGTAGCCCCGGACGCGCAGTTCCTGCGCGATGCCGTTCGCCATGTCGTTGTCGACCTTGTCGCGGATCAGCTTCGCGGCGCCGACGGCGTCCACGTTCATGATCTCGCCGATCTCCTTTTCGAGCGCACGGGTGGCGCGGCGCTCATTGAGCGGGATCGAACCGCCTGCGTAGCGGTCGGCAATCAAGTAGCCGAGAGCGAGGTCGGCGTCGGTCACGGTCGGGTTGCGGCCGCCACGGTTGTAGCAGGCGGGGCCGGGGTCGGACCCTGCGCTTTCCGGGCCGACAGCGACGGCGCGGCGGAGACGGTCGTAGCGGGCGATGGAGCCGCCGCCCGCGCCGAGCGTGACGAGATGGACCATCGGGATGTTGACGAGCCAGCGCTCGATCACCGGGTTGAAGTCGTAGAACTTCACGCCGCCCTTCACGACGAGGCCGATGTCGAAGGAGGTGCCGCCCATGTCGGTGCAGACGACATTGCCGAGATCGGTCTGGGCGGCGAGATGTTCGGACGCATTGATGCCGGCGACGGGACCGGAATGGATCGTCTGGAGCGCGTCGGTCGAATTCAACTGCGCCATGCCGCCCGAATTGTGAATGACGAGCATGGGCTTGCGGTAGCCATTGTCGCGGAGATTCAGTTCCAGTGAGGACAGGCCGTGATACATGGCGTTGTGCAGGAAAGCGTCGATGATCGCCGACGAGGTGCGGGCATATTCGCCCTTGCGGCCGCCCACCTTGTGGGACAGCACGATGGGCGCGGAGCCGAGCAGATGCTCGGGGAATTCGTCGCGGATGATTTCCTCGACAAGCAATTCATGCTCGGGCTGCACGACCGCATTCACCAGCGAGACGACGAAGGCCTGGACGCCATTGTCGACGAGCTTGCGGACGCAATCGCGCACGTCTTCCGGGTCGACGGCCATGACGATTTCGCCGGTCTCGGCGACGCGTTCGCGAATGCCGACGATCATCTGAACGGGCACGAGCGGCGCGGGGCGCTGCGCCATTGGAAGGTCGCGGCGGAGACGGTCCGGCAAGCCCTCGCCATAGCCGCGGCCGCGGCTCAACGGCACCATCGCCTCGAAACCGGCGGTGACGATGAGACCCACACGGGGGCCGCGGCGCTCGATCAGCGCGTTGGTGCCGAGCGTGGTCGCGTAGCGGACGCTGTCCACCTCGCGCATGACTTCTTCCAGCGAGAGGCCGAGCTGCTCGTAGGCGATCTTCAGGGAAGCGTTGAAGCCGAGCGCGAGGTTCTGGTGCGTCGTCAGCGCCTTCGCCTCGACATAGACGTCGTCCCAGACAAGCGAGCAATCCGTGAAGGTTCCGCCGATGTCGACCGATACGCGACGCATGCTTTTGTTCCTCGTTGGGTTTCGTTCAGTGCGAATGCGGGGGCGCGACGAAGTCGGGGCCGAGCACGGGCGCCGAGAGCGGTTCGCGCTTCGCCCATTGCGCCTTCAGGGCATCGATGTCGAGATCGATGTCGTGCGCGGGCGGATGCCCCGGCGGGAGATATTCGACTTCCGCGAGATGGCCGCAGTTCGGGCAGCAATATTCGAGGATGCGGCACCAGTCGGCATCGGGCGCGAAGGTGAAGTCGTATTTCTCCGCGTCGAGGATCGGCGCGTGGATTTCGGAGGGGTCACGGTCGCGGACGAGGAGACCCTTCTTGTAGTTGTCGCGGGCATTGCCGATGTCGTGGCCGCAGGAGCCGCATTCCCAGCGCTCGCTGTCGAGGTCGATGGTGAGCATCGACGTGATGAAGACTTTCATTTTGTTTCTCCCCTTCGGGGGGTCGCAATCCCGGACGGCGAACCGGCGTCCACTTCGCCTGGGATTGCTCCCGGTTACTTCTTAAGCAAGAGATCGCCATTGCCGCTGACGGCGAAGCGCCAGCCGTCGCGGACATGCGTGGTGAAGAAGGCTTCCTCGACGAGACAGGGACCGGCGCCCCAGTCGCCCGGCGCGAGATCTTCCAGGCGGAAGAGCGGCAGATCGGAGGTTCCCTTGCGGATGCCGGCGGGCTTCGCCTCGCGCTTCTCCTTGCAGGCCGGGTCGCCGAGCGCGATCTTGTCGATCGGCTTCGTCACGCGCAGTTCGAGCCAGCTTTCGGTGTTGGCGCCGTCGTGGCGGCCATTGAGCTTCGCGCGCGTGTAGCCCGCGCCATTCTTCGTCAGCACCGCATAGTCAAGGCGGCATTCGGCGAGATCGAAGCCCTCGGCGAGCATGCCACGGCGCGCCTGTTCGGCGAGATCGGTCTTCGCCGCATCGACGGCATCCTCGCGGCCGGGGACGAGCTCGGCCATGTAGCTGTGCTCGATGTCGGAAAAGGCGATGCCGTAGGCGGAGAAGACGGCGGCGAATTTCGGGATGAGGACGGTCCTGAGGCCGGCCTTCTCGGCGACGCCGCAGGCGGACATCGGGCCCGCGCCGCCGAAGGCGAGCAGCGTCGCGTCCGGATTGCCTTTCGCCCAGGCGCCGATCTCGTCGGCGATCTTTCCGTGATAGGCGTCGGCCATCGCTTCAGCCGCTTCGGCGAGCGAGAGGCCGAGCGGCGTGCCGACTTCGGCCATGATGGCGCGTTCGGCGCGCTCGCGGTCGAGCGGCATGCGGCCGCCGAAATAGGAGGACGGGTCGAGAACGCCGAGGGCGAGGAAGGCATCCGTCATGGTCGCCTTCGTGCCGCCGCGCGCGAAGCAGGCGGGGCCGGGCGCGGCGCCGACGCTTTCGGGACCGACGAGGATCTTTCCGGCTTCGGCGCGGATGATCGAGCCGCCGCCCGCGCCGATGCTGTCGATGGCGGCGAGCGGGATCGACACCGGCGCGCCTTCGATGTGGCCGGATTGCGCGACGGCGACGGCGGAATCGTTGAACATGGCGATGTCGGTCGTGGTGCCGCCAATGTCGATGGAACAGGCGGCGGGAATGCCGTAATGCTTCAGGAGAACCTCGCCGCCGACGACGCCGCCCTGGGGACCCGAGGAATAGGTCTTGATCGCGACCGTCTTCGCGACGCGGGTCGAGTTGCCGTCGTTACGGAAGATGAGGAGCGGCTTGCGGGCGCGGTGTTCGCGCAGGCGGTTCTCGGCGTTGTAGAGGAAGGTTTCCATGGCGGGATGGAGGAAGGCGTTGACGACGGAAGTCCAGACGCGCTGGTCGAGCGTGCCGATGCGCGTCAGCTCCGTCGAGAAGAGAAGCGGCACGGCGCCGAGCAGGTGGCGCGGGAAGGCGCGGTAGAGGACGCGCTTGGCGGATTTTTCGGACGCTGCCGCCTCCGCGCCGGAGAAGGCGATGACGATGCGGGCGGCGCCTGCCGAGACGAGCTTCGAGACGGCGGTGACGAGTTCGGCCGTGTTTTCCGTCGCGGCGGCGGGCGAGACGACGCGGACGCGGTCGCCGACAAAGGCTTCGAAGAGCGCGGGGGCGGCGTTCATCGCTCCGGTCGCGACGGCGTCGTCATCCGTCAGCAGGCCGATGCGCGGCCCCTTGCGCTGCACGATGGCGTTGGTGCCCTGCGTGGTCGAATAGCGGATGTAGTCGATGGAGCCGACGAGCCTGGCCAAGTCGATCTCGCCATCGAGCTTTTCGGAAAGCGCTTCGAGGCACTTCACGAAGCATTCGGTCAGATCGTGCGGTGTCGTCAGCGTCTTCGCGTGAACGGTCGAAGCGCCGTCGGTCGCGCAGACGTCGGTCAGCGTGCCGCCATTATCGATGCTTACAAGAAGCCCCACCGCAAGTTCCTCCCCGATGTCTTTTCGGCGGGCGCCGAAACGAAGCGACCCGACCCTTTATGAGGAGAAAATTAGCGGTGGCCGACCCCCCGAACCCCACCCGAAAGGATGGAAATGAGAGGGAGAGAATTGCCAGGGAAAGGACTTCAAAAATCAACACGTCTTGCCGACAGATCGGAAGGAAGACGTGGATGACCCGCATGAAGCGGGTCATGACGATTTTCAGAGTTCAGTCAGCAACAGCCGTTACTCAATCAAGCCGAAATGGCGGGCGACGGAGACGGCCTGCATGCGGTTGCTGATCTGCAGTTTCTCGAAGATGTTCCTGAGGTGCCACTTCACCGTGTTGGTCGACAAGGAGAGCCGGTCGGCGAGCGCCTTGTTGGAAAAACCGTTGGAGACGAGACGCAGAATCTCGCGTTCACGGTCCGTCAGATCCTCGAGCAGCGGCGCGCCCGCATCCTCGTCGGCATCGTCCTCATCGTGCTGCGCCAGCGGCGGCGCGAACTCGCCTGCTTCCGACAGGAGTTTGTCGAGATAGACGGAAACGCGGTCCTTCTGCGGCAGGTCGGGGAACTTCGGCAGGGCCTGACGCGCCTCGTGCAGCAGACGGACGGCCTGCGGGCCTTCGTCGAGAACGAGACGGATGAACTGGTCCGGCGCGCCGACCTGGAGCGCCTCGATCAGCGCACGGCGGGCGGAATTCACCTGGCCCTCGACATTGAGCGAGATGGCAAGGAGCAAATTGAGCTTCATGAAGCGGCGGAGACGGCGCTGCGCGCGCGCCTTGCGGGCGGCGGGCTGGATCAGCGCGCGGGCATCGGCATGGCGGCCGGCGAGAATCAGCAGGCGCGCCTCGGTGACGGTATGCGCTTCGGTTTCGCCCGCATGAAAAACGAGATCGTCTTCATTGTCGGGCTCGGCATGGGCGAGGCTCGCGAAGCGGGTGCGGGCCTTTTCGAGATCGCCGGCAAGCGTCGCCTGACGGACGAGTTCGGCCTTCGCATAGGTGACGAGGCGGCGCAGATTGTAGCGGTGACCGAGATACATCATGCGGTCGAGGACTTCCTCGGCCTCACGCTCCTCGCCGCGCAGATTGGCGATGCGCGCCATGGTGAGGAAGGCGAGCGCGAGCGGTTCGACGATCGCCTGCTGTTCGAGGAGCAGAAGATGATCGTGGAGCAGCGTTTCGGCCTCCACGATGCAGTTCTTCTCGTAGAGCGTTTCGGCGAGACAGGCGGCGATCACCGAACCGGCGGTGACGCTCGCCGTCGCGCATTCCTCGTTGTGGACATAGGCCTGTTTCAGGCTCTTCAACGCTTCCTCGTTGTAGCCCTGCGCCGCGAGGACGTTGGCGTGAATCCACTCGCAATAGGAAAGACCGAAGGGATTGTGCGCGCGGTCATGAAGCGCGCGGGCCTGCAGCGTGACGTCGCGCGCCTCCTCGAAGCGGCTGTTCAGGTAGAGCCAGTATCCGCGTGCGTTGAGCGCGACGGCATATTCGAAGCCCTTGCCCGGCGTGAGATGGTCGAGGGCGAGCTGCGCGTTGCGGCCGATCTCGACGACCTGATCCTGTGCGGCCGTGGTGAAGATGCGGGTGTAGTAGTGGACGCCCCAGGCTTCCTGCGACGCCCCTTCCCTTTCGAGCGCGGCCTGGCGGAGAGCGAGGATGCGGTTTGCCTTGGCGAACTCGCGGCGGAACCCGTAGGCGACGATGGCGGCGTTGAGGATGTCTTCGTATTCCTGGATGATCTCCGGCGGGAGGCGATCCGCGTAGCGCACGATGAGATCGAGGCGCTCCTCGCCGACGAGCCGCTCGATACCGAGATTGAGGAGCGCGGCGGCTTCCTTCTCGTGGCCGGCGTCCAGATAATGCGTGATCGCTTCCTCGCGAAAGTCATGCTCCGCGTACCACTCGGCAATCCGCTTGTGACGGGCAAGGACTTCCGTTTCCGACATTTCGCGGCGGAGCCGCGTCAGCAGGACCTGCCGGAAAACGGTGTGAAAACGGAACCAGCGCCGCTCCATGTCGACCGGCGTGAGGAAGAGGCCGAGATGTTCGATCTCGTCGAGGCAATGGGCGCCGTCGGGCCGGCCTGAGACATGCTCCAGCAGTTCGGGACAGATGCGCTCGGGCATGCAGGCTTCGAGCAATACGCGCTGGAAATCGGCGGACAGATTCTCGAAGACGTCGGTGGCGAGGAAGTCGATCAGGTCCGGCGTGACGCCCGAGGCGGGAAGCGCGCGCGCCCGGCCGGTGCGGCCGCGCATCGAGAGGCGGATGCATTGAAGGGCGGCGGGCCAGCCATCGGTCGCGGTCTGATAGCGGTCCACTTCGGAATCGGAGATGTCGCGAAACTCGCGGAAGAATTCCGAGGTCTCGTTGGCGCGAAAGCGCAAGCCCTCGACGTTGACGACGACGGCCTGTTCGCGCAACTGAAGCCGCGGAAGATTGATCGCCGGGATCACGCGCGTGCCGATGCAGAGCTGGGCGCCGGAGGGCAGCACACGGACCAGCTGCGCGATCACGGCTTCCATGCCGGGATGCGCCGCCTGTTCGAAATTGTCGATGACGATGACGATGTCCTGCTGCACGGCGCGAACGCAGCGCAGGAAATCCTGGATCGACGCGGACGAGGTTTCGGACAGGGTGACGACCGGCTCGCCGTCGGGGATCGCTCCCGTGATCGCCTCGCAGAGAAGGCGGAGGAAAGGGGACGGGTCGGAATAATGCGCTTCGAGATGAAGCCAGGCGATGCTGGCGCCCTGCCCCTCCCGCCAGGCGCAGTATTGCCGCAACAGCGTCGTCTTGCCGAAGCCGGCGGGCGCCTGCGCGACGATGAGGCGGACGCCGGTGTGATTTTTCAGGCGATCGATCTGGTGCTTGCGCAGCACGATGTTGTTGGAGGCGGGCGAGCGGGACAGCGCCTTCGCGAATGAGGGCGCAGCCGCCTTCCTCCCGCGCGGGCCATCCCGCGACACCTCAGGTTCCGCTGCTCCTCCCATCGATCCCTCCTCCAAGGGTGGTGGGCGCCGAAGAGGCGCCCGCGCGACCGGGATGCGCTTTTTCGCGCGTTATTTTCCGATACGCACCATCAGTTTGCCGTTGTTGCCGCCGGTGTAGAGCAGGCGGAGCGCGTCCACCGCGTTTTCAAGTCCGTCTTCGATATGCAGGCGGTATTTGAGTTCGCCCGAACGCATCCATTCGACCAGCTTCGCGTGGTATTCCGGGAAGTGCGCCGCGTAGTCGAGTATGACGAAGCCCTGAATGGTGAGGCGCTTCATGATGACATTGCGGAACATGTAGGGGCCGGGCACGGGACCGGACGAATTGTAGGTCGAGATGAGGCCGCAGATGACGACGCGGCCGCCCTCGTTCATCAGGGTGAGGCCGGCATCGAGCTGTTCGCCGCCGACATTCTCGAACTGCACGTCGATGCCGTTCGGCGCTTCGCGCTTCAGGGCTTCCAGCAGGTCTTCCTTGCGATAGTTGATGGCGGCATCGAAGCCGAGCTCGTCCGTCAGCCATCGGCACTTGTCGTCCGATCCGGCGACGCCGACGACGCGGCAGCCCTGCAGCTTCGCGATCTGGCCGACCAGCGCGCCGACCGCACCGGCGGCGGCCGTGATGACGACCGTGTCGCCCGGCTTCGGCTTGCCGATCTCGATAAGGCCGACATAGGCCGTCGGGCCGGCGACCGCGAGGATGCCGAAAGCGTCCGCGAGCGGCACGCCTTCCGGCCTCGGAAAGGACGCATAGCCTTCGCCGCCGGTCACGATCCAGTCCGACCAGGTGCCGAGGCCGGTGACGAGGGAGCCTTGCGGGAAGGCGGGGTTCCGCGATTCCGCGACCTCGCCGAGGATGAAACCCAGCATGCGCGAGCCGGTCGGCAGCGGGTCCATGTAGGTGTCCCAGTCGCTCATCCAGACGCGGTTGGTGGCGTCGAGCGACATGTAGAGGGTGCGAATGAGGATCTCGCCGTCCTGGAGGGCCGGGAGCGGCTCTTCCTTAAGGATGAGCGTGTCGTCCTCGATGACATCCTTCGGGCGCTTGTTGAAATACCAGTGACGGGCTTTCGCTTCCACCCGAGCCTCCCCCTTTTCGACCGGGTCCGCGGAATTTTCTCCACGAATCCAGTTACTTATCGTTTTCAGCACGCTTTCCTCCCCAGGTAGCGTTTTCAGGCGGGCATGCTGAAGCAGATATTCCCACCCATACCCACCCTAAAGGGTGGGTAGGTGAGAATGACATACTTCGAGGCCGGAAGGGTGAACGAAGGCGGGGTCAGTTCAGCCGCGGGGAAATTCTCAAGGTGAGCTGAAGGGGCGCGCGGGCAACGGAAATGCCCGCCGGGAAGGGAGCAAAAGGTACGCTGCGCTGGATCGCCGCAAGGGCCGCCCGGTCCAGGACCGGGTCACCCGTCGATTGCAGAACGCGCAACTGCTCCAGCCTGCCCGTCCGGTGAACGAGAAGGACAACGACGAGTATGCCTTCACGGCCGCGTGCTTCCTCCGGATAGACGACATTCGAGACAATCCGGCGGCCCATGGCGTTCAGGTAAGCGTCGCCGCCGCTCGCCTTGGCGAGTTGCTGTTCGGCGCTCGAGGCGCCCTGATTGCCCGCATTGAGGTCGTAGCCCTCCTCAACGGTTCGGGCCCAGCCCGGCAGGTCTTCCTTCTCAGCCTTCTGCTCCTTCTCGGCGGGCTTTTCCTCCGGCTGCTTCTCGACTTCCACGGGCTCTTCCTCCGTCGGCTCCTCGCGATCGCCAGGGGCGGACGGATCGTCGGTCGCGCCGGAACGGGTGAAGGTTCGCTCCTGAGCCGCTTCTTCCTGTGGCTGCGGCTCGGGTTCGGGCTGGGGCGGCTGTTGGGGCTCCGGCTTCGGCTCCTGCACGAGTTCGACGGAAATGGAGGGCGGCTCCTGGCGGGAGGGCGCGTCCGGGGCGAGGAGGAGGAAGGAAGCGATCACCAGAATGTTAAAAAGGAGCGCCAGCGCGAGCGCGATGGCGAGTTCGCTTTTCCATGTCTTCGGGCGGGCGGGCGGCGGCGGCGCGACATGAAACGTGGCACGCGGGGCACCGTCGCCGGGGGCCCCCTGGCCATTACTCACCGTCGCAGAAACCATTTCAGCCGAAATTCCTCACATCCGCGCCACAGCGGACGCAGGGCGAAGCTTATCAGGAGCCATGCCTCGATGGCAGGGGCGGCCGCGGAAACAGCGGCTCAGGGGTCAATTCGCGTGCCCGACCGGCCCGACAGAATATCCGCCGCCTGCCCGAGCGCGCCGATGAAGGCGGGATTGCCGGTCGCCAGCGCGAAGTCGCGCGCCGCCTGGATCTTGGGGCCCATCGACCCCGCGGCAAAGGCGGCGGGATCGAGGGTCCGGGCGGAGAGGACATCGATGCGGGCCTGCGCGGGCGTGCCCCAGGCCTCGTAGACGCCGTCCACATCCGTCAGGATCAGCAAGCGGCCGGCGTCGAGATCCTGCGCCAGAAGACAGGCCGCGAGATCCTTGTCGATGACGGCTTCGACACCTTCCGGTGCGCCTCCCGGACCGGCGCGGACGGGAATGCCGCCGCCGCCCGCGCAAACGACAAGACACCCGCTTTCGACGAGGCGGCGGATGGCGGCGAGCTGCACGATCCGGCGCGGCGCGGGCGAGGCGACGACGCGGCGCCAGGCCTTTCCGTCCGGGCCTTCCGCTGCGACGGCCCAGCCGCGTTCGGCGGCGAGCGCGCGCGCCGTGCTTTCGTCATAGACAGGCCCGATCGGTTTCGACGGCTTTGCGAATGCGGGATCCGCGGGATCGACCAGCGTCTGCGTGAGGACGGTGACGATCTCGCGATCCGGCAGCGCGCGGCGCATCGCTTCCTCGATCACATATCCGATCATGCCCTGGGATTCAGCGCCCAGCACATCGAGCGGATAAGGCGGCGCGCCCTTGTAGGCTTCGGCTTCGAGCGCGAGGAGGCCGACCTGGGGGCCGTTGCCGTGCACGAGCACGACCTCGTGTTCGCGCGAGAGAGCGGCGAGCATGTCCGCGGCCTCGCCCATGTTGCGGCGCTGCTCGCCGATGCCGAGCGTATCGCCGCGTTTCAGAAGGGCGTTTCCACCGATGGCGACGACGAGACGCATGGCTCAGGCACTCCGCGGCGCGGGCTGCTGCTGGGTGATGCAGTGGATGTTGCCGCCGCCGAGAAGAATTTCGCGGGCGGGAACGGGGACAACCGTGCGGCCGGGAAAGAGCCCGGCGATCCTTTCGATGGCCTCGCCATCTCGCGGATCGCCGAAGACGGGCACGGCGACCACGCCGTTGGCGATGTAGAAATTAACGTAGGAGGCGGCGAGGCGCGCATCCGCCAAGCGCGGCTGGGTGCCCTCGACCGCATCGACGCCGCGACTCTCCTCCTCCGTGAGATAGAGCGGTCCCGGCTGGTGCAGCTTGTGAATGTCGAAGCGCCGTCCGCGCGCGTCCGTCGCGGCGGAAAGGCGCTCGAAGGCATCGCGGGAAATGTCGTATTGCGGGTCGGACTTGTCGTCGGTCCAGGTGAGCGCGACGACGCCGGGGCGCACGAAGCAGCAGAGATTGTCGATGTGACCGCTGGTTTCATCGTCGACGACGCCGAGGCCCAGCCAGACGGTTTTCTCGATGGAGAGATAATCACCGAGAACCTGCTCGATCCCGGCGCGGGAGAGGCCGGGGTTCCGGTTCGGGTTGAGAAGGCATTCCTCGGTCGTCAGCAGCGTGCCTTCGCCATCGACATGGATGGAGCCGCCCTCGAGCACGATGGGCGCGCGGTAACGCTCCACGCGCTCAATCTCCGCCACCTTGGAGGCGACGAGATCGTCCTGGTCCCACGGGAAATAGAGGCCGCCATCGAGACCGCCCCAGGCGTTGAAGATCCAGTCGACGGCGCGGACATCGCCTCGCCCGTTCACGACGAAGGTGGGGCCGCAGTCACGCATCCATGAATCATTGTTCGACAGTTCGACAACGCGGATGGAGGGCGGGAGCATCGCGCGCGCATTGGCGAACTGGCGCGGCGATGCGCCGACGGAAACCGGCTCGCCGCGCGCAATTGCTTCCGCGACGGCGACGAAGGCATGCTGGGCGGGCTTGGCGCCGAGACGCCAATTGTCCGGCCGCTCGGGCCAGAGCATCCATGTTCCGGCATGAGGCTCGAATTCGCCCGGCATACGGAAGCCATCCGTCCGCGGTGTCGTGGCAAGCGTCCGCACCATTGAAGCCCCTCAAGAAGAAAGAGGCGGCGACTGTCATTTTCAGCCAGCACGCTTCCGTTCGGCCCAACGGACAAGGCCTTCCCCGATGATGAGCGTGACCACGACGCCGGCAACAACCGAGGCGGCATAGATCATGTCGAACTCGCCCGGTGTATAGATGAAGAAGACCACCGCCTGCAGGATGAAGAGCATGCAGATAACGGCAAGGACAACCGCCCCGCCCTTCCCGCCGGGCACGCGGTAGGGACGCGGCGTCGAGGGATCGCTGTTTCTGAGTTTCAGGAAAGCCGCGAACATGGCGAGATAGGGCAGCAGAAAGACGATGGAAGAGAAGGCAAAGAGCGTCCAGAAAAGATCTTCCGCATCCGCCGCGAGGAACCCGTAGATGACGATGACGACGGTCGTCACGACGCCTGTGACGATGGCGGCGCTGGCGGGTGTCTTGTGCACAGCATGGAGCCGAGAGAACATCGGCGGCAGATTGCCGTCGAGTGCCGCTTCCGCCGCCGAACGGTTCGCTCCCATCGTCCATGTGACCATGTTGGCGAGGAAGGAATAAAGCGCCATCAGGCCGAGAGCGACCACGAAGGCACCGCCCGCACCACCTTCGCCGAGCAGGACGCGCAGCGTGTCGACGATGCCGCTGACGAGGTCGATCTCGTCGAGCGGCAGCGCGATCAGGATGCCGATGGTGGCGAAGAGATAGAATGCGGCGATGAGAATGCCGGATACGGCGATCGTGACGGGCACGTCACGCGCCGGATTCTTCATTTCCGCGCTTGCGCCGGACATGAGTTCGAAGCCCATGAAGTTGTAGACGATGACCGGCAGAAAGGCGAGCGAGGCGCCCCAGCTCGGCGTCATGCTGGAAAGGGTGAGTTCGTTCGCGACACCGTGATTTGCCGCGTAGACGAACCCGCCGATGCCGATTACGAGCATGATCGCGACCTTGAAGATCGCGCCGAGATTCGGCACCCATTTACCGATGTCGAGACGGACGACATTGATCCAGACGGTCAGCCATGTCAGTGCGACGGCAATCGCGATCTGCGTCCAGAGGCCGAGATCGGGCATGAAGAGCGCGGCGAAGATGCCGGCGAAAAGAATGAAGACCGAGGGCTGCCAGAGTGCAACGTTGATCCACCATAGCCAGGCGGTTCGGCCGCCCCAGCGCGCACCGAAGGCCCGGCGCACCCAGGCATAGATGCCGCCCTGGTCGGGATAGGCGCTGCCGAGTTCGGCCGTGATCAGCCCATAGGGAATGAAGAAGAACACCATGGTGAATATCCACCAGAAGACGGATTGCGGGCCAATGGCCGCGGACGCCGCAAGCTGGTCGATGACGAGAATGGCGCAAACGGTGAACAGGGTGAGATCGAGGCCACGCAGGACCTTCTTGTAGCCGCGCTGTTGCGGCGCGCCGGCGGTGGTATCGGACATCGTCTTTTCCCCCTTCAAGGGTTGTTCGCATGGAGCACGACCGAGTCCCCACCCACCACCACGGTCAGCCGAGGAATGCCTCGACGAGGCCGCGATGATGCGCGATCAGGGTCTCGGACGCACGCTTGAGACGCGGGTACACGAACCAGACAAGCAATGCTTTTTCGGTATGGAGCCTGTTTTCCGACTGATCGTAGATGATGGATTGAGGTCCATCCATGACTTCGTCGGTCGCCTCGACGCCGCGCGAGGCGGGCAGGCAATGCATGAAACGGGCTGTAGCGGGCGCTTTCGCGAGAAGGTCCGAGTTCACCTGGAATTTCGGCATGAAGGCGGCACGGCGCTCGGGAATCTCGTCTTCCTGACCAACCCACCACCAGAGATCCGTGTAGACGAAGTCGGCGTTGGAGACGGCGGCCACGGGATCGTCGGTGAAGGCGAGCGTCGCACCGGACTGCGCGCAGGCTTCCTTCACCATGGCGCGATGTTCGCCGGAAACCTGATATTTCTTCGGCGCGGCCTGTGTGAAGGAAATACCGAGGCGGGCGCAGATGAACATCAGCGAGACGCAGACATTGGTCGCATCGCCGACGAAGGTGAGTTTGAGATCGGTGAGTGCTTTGCCTTTCGGCGCGTATTCCGTCATCGTGAAAACGTCGCAAAGCACCTGTGTCGGGTGATTGAAATCGGTGAGGCCGTTGATGACCGGAACGGTTGCGTATTTCGCGAGGTCGAGCACCGTCTGATGCTTCAGGGTACGCGCCTCGATGACATCCACCATGCGGGAGACGACGCGGGCCGTATCCGCGATCGACTCGCGCGCGCCGAGGTGAATTTCGCCGGGACGCAGATAGAGCGCGTGGCCACCGAGCTTGGTCATCGCAACCTCGAAGGAGACGCGGGTGCGCGTCGAGGGCTCCTCGAAGATCATGCCGAGAGATGCGCCCTGCAGAAGCCGCGGACAGGCCCCTTCCTTGTCAGCCCGTTTCAGAAGGGCCGTCAGTTCCATGATCTTCTGCAATTCGCTGCTTGAAAAATCGAGTATCTGGACGAAATGGCGCAGCATGGAATGAGGCCCCCTTGCCAAAACCGGAAATGGGTCAGGCAAGAGGATTAGAGCCGCCATGATACGAAGAGTCCATGAGGCCGATCGGCGTCAAATTGAAGCAAGGCAGCAACGACGTTGTCTCCGCTTCACCAGAGAGCGGATTTGCGACAGTATGGCTGACGCATCAAGATCGGTGTCTGGACCATGTTGCAGTGCGATCCATATGCGTTTGATGAACCCTGTCTCCTTATAGAAGAGTGTACGACATGACGCAGATGACGGTGGCCGCGACGCAGATGGCTTGTGGCTGGGACAGGGACGAGAACATCGCACGCGCCGAGAAGCTCGTTCATGCGGCGGCGGAGCGCGGCGCCGGCGTGATCCTGCTGCAGGAACTCTTCGAGACGCCCTATTTCTGCAAGGATACCGAGCCGGACCTGCTGCACCTCGCCGGTCCCGCGACCGACAATCCCGCCGTGCAGCATTTTCGCTCCCTCTCCGCAAAGTACGAGATCGTGCTCCCGATCTCCATCTATGAGCGGGCAAACAACGCGCAATACAACTCACTTGTCGTGATCGATGGCGGCGAGATACTCGGCATCTACCGCAAGTCGCATATTCCGGACGGACCGGGCTACCGGGAGAAGTATTATTTCAATCCCGGCGACACCGGCTTTCACGTCTGGAACACGCGGCGCGGGCGCGTCGGCGCTGCGATCTGCTGGGACCAATGGTTTCCGGAAACGGCGCGCATTTTGACGCTGAAGGGTGCGGACGTCGTGCTCTATCCGACAGCCATCGGCTCAGAGCCACATGACGAGACGATCCATTCCCGCGATCACTGGCAAAGGACGATGCAGGGTCACTCGGCGGCGAACCTGATCCCTGTCGTTGCGTCGAACCGGATCGGGCGCGAGGAGGGATCGAGCTGCGCCATCACCTTTTACGGATCGTCCTTCGTCACCGACGCAACCGGCGCGAAGGTCGCCGAGGCAAGCGAACACGAAGAAGAAGTGATCCTTGCAAGTTTCGACGTCGAGCAGAACAGGCGGCAGCGCGTGGCCTGGGGCGTGTTCCGCGACCGGCGGCCGGAACTCTACGGGGACATCCTCACGCTCGACGGATCGCAGCGGCGCTGAGCACTACCCGATCCCGATGTCGGCGACGATAGGCAGATGGTCCGATGCGTCGCGTGCATCCAGGTCGCTCCAGCTGCGGAGGATGCGGGCAGGTGCGCCGCAGTAGATGCGGTCGAGGCGGAGAAGCGGCCAGGCGGACGGAAAGGTCCGCTCCATCGTGCGCGCAGGCAACACACCCTTGAGACGGCGGCGGACCCAGCCAAAGGAAAACCAGTCGTTGAAATCGCCCATGACGACGCAGGCCCCCTCGCCTTTGCGTGCGAGAGCGGCGAGCGTCGCCGACTGCGCACGCCGTTCCCAGATGCTGAGGCCGAGATGCGCGGTCACGAGACGGAGCTGCCCTTGCGGCGTTTCCACTTCCGTGGAGATGGCGCAGCGCGGCTCGCGGGCACCGAAGGAGAGGTCGTGCACGCAGGTGCGGTTCATGGGGAAACGGCTGATGACGACATGGCCATAATGGCCGTCGGGCGCGGAGATGGTTCGCGCTTCGGCAGCGTGTTCACCGAGTGCCTCGCTGAGGAAACGCAGGGGAGCGCTTTCGGCGGAGCGGCCGCGCGAATCGACTTCCTGCAGGGCGACGATGTCCGGATCATGGCGGGCGACCAGATCGACGACGCGCGCGAGGTCGTAGCGGCGATCCGGGCCGACGCCGCCGTGAATGTTCCAGCTCAGAAGGCGCAGCGACGACGGCATCAGTCCGACTTTCGCCACCTTGCGATCAGCTTCTGAAGCGCGAACGCAAAACCGATCCAGAGCACGAGCGCGCCGAGGACGATGGCGAGATCGCTCAGAGAAGGATCTTCCAGCATGGCGAAAACCCGGTCGCCCATGACCGAGAGCAGCACAATGCCCGGTGCAAGACCCAGCAATGTGCCGAACGTATAGTCGATGACGGGAAGGCGGAAGGCGCCCGCAACGAGGTTCACCAGCATGAAGGGGGCGACGGGGACGAGGCGGATGGTGGCAACGGCGAGAACGCCGCGCTCGCCGATACCACGGCTGATGCGGTTGATCCGCGGGCCGATGAGATTGCGCAGGAAGCGCGCGCCGAGACCGCGCCCCGCGCCGTAGGTCGCAAGCGCGCTCGACATGGAACCGAGCCCCGCATAGAGGAGGCCCGGCCAGAGGCCGAAGGTGCCGGCTGTGACCAGAATGAGCACGGTGACGGGGAAGGCAAAGAAGCCGGCGATCACATAGAGCGCGACGATGGCGAGGACCGCGAAGGGATTGTCCGCCATGCCGCCGAAGGTTTCACGCAACTTGTCGGGCTGGGCATATTCGGAAAGCGGCGTGTAGCGCCAGAGAAGACCGAGCGCGACGACGAAGAGAAGCAGAGCCGCCGCCTTGACGATGGTGGAGAAGCGGCCGCGACTTTCCTCGCCTCCCAGATCGACGATATCGGCGAAGTGCTCGCCGGACGCGATGGGGCGGCCGGGGTCGGCGATGGATTCGATGGCGGTGAACGCTTCGCCCGGCGGTTCTTCGCCGTCGGCTACGGGACGGAGGCCGCGATCCTTCACCCTGGCGCGATCCATCGCGGCGAAGATCGAACCGGTTTCACGCAAGGCGCCGGCGATCTCGTCCGAATCGACGCCGCAATGTTCACCGAGCAGACGGCCGAGGGCATCGAGCACACCAGCACGAGAGGCATCGTCCGAGGCCTCGATGACGAGGTCGCATTCGGTGTCGGTACCCATGGAGCGGTTGCAGAGATTGGCGGAGCCGACGCGCAGCAGCGCATCGTCGACGATCATGACCTTGGAATGGACCATCACATCGACTTCCTGGCCTTCCTTGCCGACGGTGGGATAAACGAGGCGGACACGATCCGCGACATCCGCCTGGCGGATGATCTCCATGAAGCGGATGCGTCCCGCGAGCATGGTCTGCTGTTCAAGCCAGGCTTCATGCGTCTTCGGCGCGACAAGCAGCACCTCGAGATCCGGGTTTTCGCCGAGACGCCCGGCCAGCGCGCTGGCGACTTCCGTACAGGTGAGAAACTGGTTCTCGATGTAGATCCAGCGTTGGGCGGCGGCGATCATGTCGGGGAAAAGCGTCTCGATCTCGCGCACGGCGGGGCTGCCATTGACGGCGGGCTCGGTGCGCGCAATGCCGATGGCGACGCCGGTAAAATGCGGGTCGACGCCTTCCGGCCAGGGGTCGCCACCGGCGGGCGCGGGAGTCAGCTCCTCGCAGGCGGCACGGTGCCAGCGCGTCCGCGCCAGTTCGCCGAGCGCGGCGGCGGCGTCGCCATCGACCATCATCTGAACGTCGTGGAACGGCTTGTAGGGCTCGTCACCCGGATCGACGCGGAGATCGTTTGCCGGATCGTGCGCCGGGGTATCCCAGCGACGGACCGTAATGTCGAGGCCGCCGCTGAAGGCGAGACAGTCGTCGATGACGACGATTTTCTGGTGATGGGAAGCGCCGAGTGGAATTTCATCATCGAGGCAGAGATCGATGTTGCGCGGCGTGTTCCAGCGGAGCGGCACGGCGGGCAGCAACTCGCGCTCCATCGCGTAGATGACCGAATAGTCCCAGAGGAGGAGCTTTATCTCGAGGTCCGGGTTCTCCCGCGCGAGAGCGGCAATGAATTCGCCGAATGTTTCGGGAAGGTCATCATCCACCTTGCCGGAGGGACCGACAAGGCGCGTGCGGCTGTCGATGTCCCAGCCGACGATCAGGATCGAATGGCGGGCATTCTTCATCGCCGTGCGCAAGGTCTCGAAATAATGCGCAGCATCGACGAGGAGGCGGGCACGCGCCGCCTCCTCGACACGCCAGACATTGCGCGACGGTCTCAAAACTCCCGTCTTTTCCGACTCTTCCGCGCGGGAAAAGTCCTGAACCGACATGCGATCTTCCTGTTCCGGTTAAAGCTCTCGCAGTGCACAACGCTTCAACCGGCAGAAAGTCTCACCTTTTTGCCGAAAATTTGGCGACTCAGAGCTTGAGGCCGGTCGGTCCTTCGAAGGAAGCGAGGTCGAAATAATCGCTGAAACGATAGATTTTGCCGTTTTTCAGCTCGAAAACGCCGTTGACCGGAAGATCGAGGCTCCTGCCGTCGTGAAGGCGGAAATGGTCGACCCTCTCAGCAAAGACGAGATTCGGTTCGGCGGCGATACGCACGATCTCAAGTTCGGCGTAGGAAAAGACCGAGAGGAAATCCTCGAAGATCTTGCGGATGCCGTCGATGCCCTTGATCGGGGCGACGGGGATGTTGTGATAGACCGCATCGTCGGTGAAGCACTCCATGATGCCAGGCACGTCGCGCTTCTGCCAGGCGCCGAGAAAGTCGGCCACCACCTGCTTGGATGCTTCGGCCGTCATGGTTCCGGTTGTCGTGTTCATGTCTTTCCTCCCTTGATCGTTCGATTACTGAGATACGTAGCCGCCATCGACCGCGAGCGCGTGGCCGGTGACGAAGCTCGCGGCGGGTGAGGCAAGCCAGATGGCCGCTTCCGCCGCCTCCGAGGGCGCGCCGAGGCGTCCCATCGGTTTCAGCGCGAGCAGACTTTCGCGGAAATTCGGCGCGCCATCCGCCAGACGGTCGACCATCGAGGTCTCGATCATGCCGGGGCAAAGTGCATTGACGCGGATGCCGGACTTGGCGACGTCGATCGCGACCGACTTCACGAGACCCACGACGCCATGCTTGCTGGCGACATAGGCCGCGAGCCCGCCCGCACCGACGAGACCCGCGACGGAGGCCGTCGCCACGATGGCACCCTCGCCCGCCGCCATCATGCCGGGTAGAACGGCGGAGATGGTGCGCCATACCCCGACGATATTTGTGTCGATAACGCGGGTGAAATCGTCCTCCGTCACATCCCAGGGCGCGGCGAGCTTACCTTCGATGCCGGCATTTGCGAAGGCGACCGTGGGAACCGCACCCAGTTCCGACTTTGCACGGGCGACGAGCGCATCCATGTCCTGTTTCCTGCGAACATCCGTGCGGAGAAAGAACGCTTTCGTTCCCTTCTTGCGCAAGGCTTCCGCGACGGCCTCGCCTGCTTCGGTAATATCGCCCAATGCGAGCGACGCACCTTCGCGTGCCGCGGCTTCTGCCATTGCACGGCCGATGCCGACCGATGCGCCGGTGATGACCGCGACCTTACCTTCCAGTGCGCCCGGCATCAGCCCTGCCCTCCGGCCTCGGCAATAAAGCCGTAGAAGTTGTTGGAAGGGGTGGCACCGCCAGCGATGTATTCAGCCTTCACTTTCGAGAGCGCATCCGTCTTCCAGGCGGCATCGGGCCGTGCGAGGTCTTCGAGGCCGTAAACCTGCGTGGCATTGCCGGCGAAGATCGCGCTCTTGACCGCACCATCGGCGGCGCCGAGTTCCGCGAAGCCGTGAGCCTCGCGCATGTCTTCGGGGATTTCGATGCGGCGCATGGCCTCGATCTGCCATTGCGGCGAGCCGTACCAGACACTGTCCGTTCCCCAGATGATGTGGTCCTCGCCCATGCCACGGATGAGGACGCCCATGAGCGCAGCGGCGAGACGCGGATGCGTGATGGCGCAACTACCGAAGGTCGTACCGAGTTCGGCATAGACGTTGGAGACGCCGTATTGCTCCGGAATGTCCGCAAGGTCGCTTACCCAGTCGATGCGGCCTTCCCTTTCGAACTGCGCCAGCAGCGGATCCGGCGCGGTGAGCAGCGGACGGAAGCCCGAGTGGTAGATGATGAAGTTCAGCTCCGGCCAGTCGCGCGCGGCGGGGCCCACATCGTCGACCATGGCGTGGCGCCAATGGGTAATGACGTTTTCGTAGTCTTCCGGCAGCAGGCCCTTGTGAATGCAGACATTGCGGATGCCTGCCTTCACCATGCGCTCGTAAGCCGGGTACATGAGCTTCTCGTCGTCAAGACGCCAGGGATATTGCGAATTGTCGAACGGATCGCCCAGTGTGTAGCCCTTCCAGCTGTCGGGCTTCAGCACTTCGATGGCACGGTCGATCTCCTCGAGCCAGCCGGGTTGGCCGGGCGCGATGACCGTATGCGAAAGCATGCGGCGCGAGCCTGACGCCTTGTTGACGAAGTTGCGTGCGTCAGCAAGCCCGTCATTGTTCATGATGACATTCGGGCCGTGGTCCGCCGGGGCGGCGCTGATGAGACCTATCTTCGTGTCGCTGTCGAAGTAGACCTCCTTCATGAAGTTATCAAACTTGAAATTGTCGAAAGTGATTTCGCCGAGATCTGCGTTCCATTTCCTGGCGTAGTTGCCGAGATGAAGGATTCCGTCCCAGGCATAATCGTCGCGCACGAAATGAAGCTGCATGTCGACGATGTACTGGTCCGCGAAGCGGGATGCGCGCTCGGCGGCAGCGGCGGGGTCCGTCGTTTCGGCATGGGCAACGGAAAAGACGTCCCCGCCGAATACCTTGTTCATGACGAGAAAGGATGTGGCGAGACCTGCCGTGGAGCGCAGGAAGGAACGGCGGTCGAGACCGAGCTTGCCACCCTGTTCGTCCGCCGCGGCGAGGATTCCGCTTTCGACGCGCGCCTGATCAGGCGTTTGCTGCAACGGCATGTATTCGCCGTTGGACACCATGCGCGTCGGCATAGGAATGCCGGACGTCTTCTTGTCGGCTGGAGATACCCGTTTTCTCTGCTTGTCCGTGAGCCACATATTTCCCTCCCTCTTTTTGTTATTCGGTTCGTTTCGGTCAGTGCGCCCGGGCGAAAAGCCCGTGCGCCAGAACACGCGCAGCGAGCGGCGGCGCCAGGAGCGATGCAGGCGGGCGCAGAAGATGCATCACCTCCAGAAAGCTGTGCGCGGCGCGGCGATCACTCCACGACAGTTCGTGAACCTGTTCGAGATACCAGTTGGCGAACTTGGTCCAGAGCGGCGGATGCGCGGCGACCATCGGGTCCCGATATTCCTCCGTTGTCGAGATGAGCCAGCACTGGTCCGCGAATTTCGCGTATTCACGCTGAAAGACCGGACCGAAGCCCTTGAGGCTCAGCTTTCCGCTCTTCCGCCGCCGCGCAACGCAGGTGTCGAGAATGCGTGCGGCGGTGGCTCCCTGTGTCATGCCCTGCGCATAGATCGGATTGAAGGAGCAGGCGGCATCGCCGATAACGACGAGACCATCCGGCATGGTGGCGAGCCGTTCGTAGTGACGGCGGAGATTACCCGGGAAACGATGAAGCCCGGCGGGTGTCAGCGGTTCGGCGTCGCGGATCGCCTCGTAGATGTCCGGCACGGGGAGCCCGCGCGCAAACTCGAGGAAGCCTTCGTCGTCGGCCGGCGGATGGTCGCCGCGCGAACCGACCAACGTGACGAGCCAGCGATCGCCCTCGACGGGGATGATGACGCCGAGGCGGGAGTCCGGATAGCGGGGATGCACGATGAGCGAGAGCCAGTCGCGCTTGCCGGGCGGGATGCGATAGGCACGCGTCGCATAGCCGACATCGACGGGAAGCTCCGAAACCTCGACCTCGCCGAAGCCGAGCGCGGCGAGGCGCTGCGGCGTCTTCGAGTTGCGGCCGGAGGCATCGACAACGAGATCGGCCGTCACCTCCTCGCCCGTCTTCAGGCGCACGCCGCAGACGGCGCCATCCGAGACGAGATACGTGTCGATCTCGGCCTTGTCGCGGACGATTGCGTTCGGAAGGTTTTCGACGCGGCGGCGAAGGGTCCATTCCAGGAAGCCCTTGCTCTGGCAGTACATGGTGATGCCGCTGTCGAAACGCGCCTTCCAACCGCCCGCATAGAACCAGCGCGTGTCCGCCGCCATGTCGACACGGCGGCCGCCCGCAGCCACCAGTTCGTCGGTGACGCCCGGAAAATATTCGCTGATGACATCCTCGCCGCATCGAAGCAGCAGGTGGACGTGACGCGACTGGGGTACGCCCTTTCGCCACTCCGGCTCCTCAGGCAGCGTATCCCTTTCGAGCACGATCACTTTCTCGAAATGACGGGACAGAGCCGCCGCCGCAATCAAACCTGTCGTGCTTGCCCCGATCACGATCGCGCGCATGGGCGCGACGGCGGACCCGTTTCCGTTCGCCAATTTCCTGCCTCCTGTTTTCGTTGGGAGAAGGATCGGCGAAGGACGCGCGAGGCGACACTACACGGATGGGGAAAGGCGGCCCCTCTTTCGGGGAAAATCCGCAGAAATCCGGACTATTCGATCAGTTGCTGACGGAGCGCGATGGCGACCGCGTGAGCGCGGTCCGAGGCGTCCAGCTTGTCGTAGAGGCTCTTCAAATGGGCCTTCACCGTGTCTTCGGTGATCGAGAGCGTGTAGGCGATGACCTTGTTGCTCTGGCCCTCGGCGAGACATTCGAGAACCTGAAGCTCGCGCGAAGTGAGCGTTGCCTTCTGCCCGGCGGAGCGGGCGTCCTGCGCAAGACGCCGGAGCAACGGTTTCGTAACCTCGGCCTGGAGATATCCCGCGCCCGCATGAACCGCACGGACGGCGCGAAGGAGATCTTCCTTGGAGGCGCTTTTCAGCACATAGCCGCTCGCCCCGGCATTGGTCGTTTCCCAGACATAGGCCGGGTTGTCGTACATGGTGAAGATGATGATGCCGGTGCGCGGGGCGCTCTTCACGAGTTCGCCGATCGCGGCAAGACCGCCCATGCCCGGCATTTTCAGATCGAGCACTGCGACATTCGGCCTGAGGCGTTCGATCTCGCCGATGCCGGTGCGTGCATCACCGCTTTGTCCCACAACGACGATGTCTTCTTCCGCTTCCAGCATTTCGACCACCGCCTGACGCAGAACGTGATGGTCATCGATCAGATAGGTTGTGATTTTTTTCACGACCCGCCTCCCCCGGCACCGTGACAACAAGCGCCGTACCCTGCGCCGGTGCGCTCGATACTGCAAGCGTTCCGCCGAGCGCCTCTGCGCGCTCGCGCATGGTGAGAAGACCGAAATGGCCAGGACGGGCAAGCGCCGGATCGAAGCCGCAACCGTTGTCCTCGATGCTAAGACGCGCACCGCCGCCCGGCTCCGGCGTCAACGCGATCGAAACCTGCGAGGCCTTTGCGTGCTTGCGGATATTGAGCAGCGCTTCCTGCAGGATGCGAAACAGCATCGCGTCCGTCAAGGAACGCCAGTGGCGCAGCTCCGGCGCAATATCGAGCGAGATCGTGAACGGTGCGCTCTCTCGCTGTGCGGCGATATATTCCTCCATTGCGACGGCGATGCCGAGATCGTCGAGCACGGTCGGATGCAGCTCGTTCATCAGAGCGCGGATGTCACGAGACATCCCGTCGACGGTGTCGCTGAGCGCGCGATCCTGAGCCCGGTCTGCGCCCTGACGGAGCGCGAAGAGATGACCGCTCATGCGGTCGTGAAGATCGCCCGCCATGAGGCGCCGTTCCTCTTCCTGCGTGCGGATCAGGCGACGGAGAAGCGAGCGGGCACGATCCCGCGCGAAGCTCAATGCACGGGCCCGGTCGAGCGCGAGGTCGAGGTTTTCCTGCGCCCAGCGCGCGAGCAGAACACCGAGCGCTGCTGAAAAGGCGAGATAGAAGATGCCTATGGCAAGTGCCGATAGCCCCGGCGACTCGACCGGCGCTACGAGATAGAGGAAGACGGCAAGAAATATCGTGAGGACGAGAAGACCCAGCGTCTCGTGCCAGCCGAAGCGGAAGGCGGCGGCAAGAAGCGTGAAATAGTAGAAGGGAAAGAAAGGAGACGAGAGACCACCGGTAACGATGCACATGAGCGTGACCAGAACGGGGTCGCCGACGGTCGTCATGCGGGCGCTCGAGAGGATCGACCCAGCGCCTGCGATGCGCCAATGCGCGAAGGCGGTGTAGGCAAGACCGCCGGCAAAGATGAGCCAGGGCCAGGAGATATCCGCCGCCAATCCGCGCGAGAGAATGAAGGCCCAGCCGATCATGCCGAGCCAGCGTAGCCACACGATCTCCCTCTCGGCCTTTCGCAAATGGCCGAGGACGGCACGTTCCAGCGTTGTGTCGGCGGCTGGCTTATCGCCGGATGCAATGTCGGCGCTCATGGGCGCTAGTGAGCCGCGAACCGGACGGGACGTCAAGCCATCAGGAAGAGGGGGAAAGAACCGTGCGGAAACCGAGATGCGTGGTGGCAAGGTCGGCTTCCTGCGGCTGACGGGCACCCGGCCTGTAGCGCAGGCAGTAGGAGGGCGCGCAGAGCCACGAACCGCCCTTGATGACGCGGGAGCCGGGCGCGCCTTCGTATTCGTCCGATGTCCATTCCCAGAGATTGCCGATCAGATCGTAAAGGCCGAGTGCATTTGGCTCGAAGCAGCCGACGGGCGCTATGCCGACGAAACCGTCTTCGGCCTGATTGACGACCGGAAAGAGACCCTGCCACGTGTTCGCTTCGCCCGGTTGTGTACGGTCCTGCGGGACTTCGGGCTTGCGCTCGCGCGCCGCCCATTCCCATTGCGCTTCTGTCGGAAGCGACCTTCCCTTCCATTCTGCGTAAGCGAGGGCATCCTCATGGGCGATGGCGGTGACCGGAAAGTTCTCCTTGCCGTCGATAGATGTATCGGGGCCGCCGGGATGACGCCAGTTGGCACCCGGAATGTATTGCCACCATTGCGAGATATCGCCGGTACCGCGCACGTCGTTCGGCATGACGAAGACGACGGCCCCGGGCTTGCGCATGTCGAGCGGCAGGTTCGGATGGCGCTCGATGTCGACCGGGCGCTCGGCGACGGTGACATATCCAGTGTCGGCGACGAAGGCGGCGAATTCAGCGTTCGTCACCTCCGTGCGATCCATCCAGAAGCCTTCCACCTCAACGTCGTGCAGCAAGGTTTCTTCGGGATAGAACGTGTCGCCCATGGTGAAGCGACCGCCCTCGACCCAGACCATGCCGGGATACGGAGCGGACGGATCTCCCGCCGCCAGATCGCAGTGACGGCGGTCGGCTTCGGCGAGGCGTGCGGTATCGCGACCAGTGCGCGACCACAGGCTCGCCGCCGTTGCGGCAACGGCGGCAAGCCCTATCGCTACAATCAGAACAAACCAGCGCCTGCTCATCGCGTTTCCATCAGATCGTCAGTTCGCCCAGTAGACATACTCATCCTCGGGCCCGCGCGGCGCGCCGCCGAGCGGGCGATCAATCATCATCGGCGCCTCGACAAGGGATGGCCATATCGGCGGCGCCTGTTCGCCGTCGATCTCCTCCAGAACGGCCATCATTTCGCCGAGCTTTTCAGGATTCTTCTCGGCGAGATTCTTCTGCTCGGTCGGATCCTGCGCGAGGTGGAAGAGCCAGGCCTTCTCGGGACGCTCCGCGACCTGAAGCTTCCATCCGCCCTTGATGAGCGTTCTGTAGTGACCGGAGCGGAAGAAGAGCGGACGGTCGACGACGCCGGCTCCATCGACATACCGCATCAGGTCGATGCCGTCATAGACGCGGTCCTGCGGCAACGCGGCGCCCGCAGCGGCAGCGGCCGTCGCGAAGATGTCGACATGGGCGGCTATACGCTCGCTCCGCGTTCCGGCTTCGATGCGGGACGGCCACTGCATGAAGAAAGGCACATGGATGCCGCCTTCGAAGAAGGTCGCCTTCCAGCCTCGATAGGGTTCGTTGATGTCCGGCAGGCCGACATAGTTGGCACCGCCATTATCGCTGGTGAAGATCACGATGGTGTTTTCATCGAGGCCCTGCGCCTTCAACTCATCGAGCACCTTGCCAACACCACGGTCGAGCGCGACGATCATCGCGGCGTAGGTGCGCAGGGTGTGGTCCTCGATATGCGATAGTGCGTCATAGTCGGACTTCAGCGCCTGAAGCGGTGTGTGAACCGCGTTGTAGGAAAGATACATGAAGAAGGGACGGTTCCGGTTTGCCTGGATCGCCTCCACGGCTTCATTCGTCAGATAGTCCGTCATGTATTCAGAGGGCTCGAAGCGGTCGCCGCCATTGAACTGGACGGCGAAAGGCAGATTGGCCCAGAGAAACTTGTCAATGGGGTCGAAGTCCTGGACGGAGTTCACGACGTTCGGGTCATTCTTCGGCAGGAAGAGCGAGGCGCCGGGCATGAAGCCGAGGGCTTCGTCGAAGCCGCGCGTTTCGGGGCGCGTTGTATCGGTGCCGCCGAGATGCCATTTGCCGAGCATCAGCGTCTGGTAGCCCTGCTCCTTCAGCATCTTCGAGATATAGATTTCGTCAAGCGGCACACTCATCTCGTCGACGGGCGGCGCATCCTTCTCGCGTTCCTCGAAATAGACCGCGCCATTGTCCGCGAAGGTCGCGATGGTTTCCGCGAACTGGGGCGGCGCCGGCGTGAACTCGAAGCCGAAACGGGTCGCATACCGCCCCGTCATGATGGCGGCGCGCGAGGGCGCGCAGGTCGCATTGCCGGAGTAGCCATTCACGAAGGTAACGCCGTTCTTCGCGATGGAGTCGATGTTCGGAGTAGGAACGCCCGCAATCCCTCCGCCGCCGAAGGAGAGATCGTTGAAGCCGAGATCGTCGGCGAGGATCACCACGATGTTCGGCGCGCGCTCGGCAACCGGCACGGCAGGTTCTTCAGGCCCCTGCTCCCATGTCACTTCGCGGTTCGGCTGAACGGGATCGCGCAGTTCCTGAAGAATACCGGGGAGGTAATACCAGTAGCGGCTGAACAGGATCGTGCCTACGGCGACCACGACAACAAGCCCGGCAATGACCACCAGGCCGCGTTTCCCGATCTTCATCCCTCTTCCTCCCCAAAGTTTTTAATGTATCTCATTAAAATAGAAGAGGTGCAGGAGCCGCACAAGGTGAAACACCCGGAATTCCGTCAGGCGAAACTGTGCAGGTTTCAGACCGCCGGCCGGGCCTCACCGCTTCCGCGGCGCGTGCTCCGGAAACGGCGCTCTGCCGAAGGATCGCTATTCACGAAAGGGCGGCGGGCCGGTGCCTCATCCAGAAAGCCACGAATGAGCGGAAGCACTTCCTTCGCCCGGGAGACAAGGAAGAGGTGCCCGCCGGGCACGATTTCGAGACGCGCGCCGGGGATCAGGGAGGCCAGGAACCGTCCGTTGACATGCGGCACGATCTGATCGTTCTCGCCTGCGAGGATCAGTGTCTGCGGCTTCAGGAAAGGCAGGAAGGGAACGCTCGTCCAGCCCATGCCGGCGAGCAACTGGTAGAAATACCCCCGGAAGCTCGGCGCGCGGAGGCGCTTCGCATGTCCATCCGCGCCATCCGCCTCGTCGCCATAGAGCATCTCGAAATGCTCCAGCATGTAGGCGGGGTTCATATAGCGCTTCGGATGCGCGAGCTTCGCGAGGGCGGCAGGTTTGCCGGGCACCATGAAGAAGCCGGCCGATGTTGCCGCGAGGATGAGGCGGTGAACGCGGGAACCGAACTGGAAGGCGAATTGCTGCGCCATCGCCCCGCCCCAGGAAACACCCATGACATCGACTTCGCCGTAGCCGAGTTCGTCGAGAATACCCGCCGCCATGCGGGCGAACTGCCAGGGACGATAGGGAAAGGCGGCAGATGGCGAGCCGCCGACGCCGGGCGCATCGAAAGCGATCACGTCACGATCCGTGAATTCCTCCGCTAACGGCGCAATCAACTCGATATTGGCGCCGATGCCATTGAAGAAAAGCAACGGGCGATGAGGCCCCTTGCCTTCCCAAACCGCGGTTCGAAGTATGTTCGATCCCACCCTAATGTCGCGGTATCGGGGTTTTCCACTATTCATTCAGAGCACCGGCCTTTCGACTCACACACGTTTGCCTCAGCCTAATACATAGGTGCCCGGAGCGGCATCCATAGGCTTGTATTTGCGTGAACCGAGCTTTTTCGGCGCGGGCTGCGTCTCGCCGGAGCGCTGATCCAGCCATTTTGCCCAGCGTTCCCACCAGGATCCATGAACTTCCGAAGCCCCGGCTGCCCACTCGTCCGCCGTGGCCGGGAGGCTGTCATTGGCGAAATATTTCGCCTTCGGATTGCCGGGCGGGTTCAGAATCGCCTGGATATGGCCGCTGTTCGAGAGGACGAATTCGCGCTTGCCACCGAGCATTTGCGTCGTCCGGTAGCAGGCCTTCCACGGCGTGATGTGATCCGTCACACCGCCGACGATGAAGGCGTCAATGTCCACCTTGCCGAGATCAATCGGTTCTCCGAGAATCATCTCCTTGCCGGGGTTGGCGAAGGGCTGCGTCTCGTAGAGCGAAAGATAGTCGGAATGCAGCGCAGCCGTCAGGTTGGTCGAATCGTTGTTCCAGTAGAGTACATCGAAGGCAGGTGGCTTCTGTCCGTGCAGATAATTGTTCACAACGTAGTTCCAGACGAGATCATTCGGTCTCAACCACGCAAAGACACGTGAGAGGTCCGATCCCGCAAGTACGCCTTTCTTGGCCGATCGTTTTCGTGCCATCTCGATGCCGCGTTTCGTGACCAGCACGCCGACATCGCTGTCTTCCATGCGCGGGTCAAGGACGCAGACCCAGAAGGTGACGGAGTTGACCCGCTTGTCGCCTTTGGCGGCGAGGTAGCTCAGGAGCGTTGCCGTGGTGATGCCGCCCGAGCAGCCGCCGGAGATGTTCACCTTTTCCGAGCCGGTGATGGAGGTCACCACGCCGATCACCTCGACCAGCGCGGAGACGTAGTCCGCAAGCCCCCAGTCACGATGTTCCGGCCCCGGATTGCGCCAGCTCACGACGAAGACCTGGAAGCCCTGATCGACCAGATAACGCGACATGCTCTTTTCGGGCGTGAGGTCGAGCACGTAATATTTGTTGATCTGCGGCGGCACGAAGAGCAGCGGCATCGCGCGCACATTGCCGGTCTTCGGCGTGTACTGAAGAAGCTCCAGCATCTCCGTGCGATAGACGACGGCACCTTCGGTCGTCGCGAGATTTTCGCCGACCTTGAAGGGCGTCTTGTCGACTTGCGAGGGCATGCCGTGATTGTTGCGGAGATCGTCGAGCGCATGGCGCAAGCCCTGCACCAGCGACGCGCCGCCGGTGTCGAGGGCGAGCTTCACGGCGGAGGGGTTACCGACGAAGGTGTTCGTGGGCGCGACCGCATCGATCATGATATCGGCGACGAGCATGGCGCGTCCGTGTTCGACGGGGTCGAGGTCCAGCGACTTGATGAAGTCGTGCATCTCGCCGCGAAAAGCGAGCCAGCCTTGCATCAGTCGGCGATAAACCGGGCTCTTCTGCCAGGCCGGATCGACAAAGCGGCGATCTTTCGGCTCGGGAGCGAACCTGGCCTCGCCGCCAACGATGTCCACGACGCTGCGACCGAACGATCCGATATGCTGCATGAAGGTGAATGGCTGACGCGCCGCTCCGCCGAGAATGGAGCCGATCGCGGAGAGTACGTCCTCACGGCTGATACCGACGATGGGACTCAGCACATTCGGCGTTTCCGCCGCTTCCTCGCCAATGCCCGCGCCGAATTCGTCCTTTTGCCGTCTCGCCATGAAACCTCCCCTTCTCTCAATATGCGTCCCTCTGCCCTGTTTCCTGCTCTGGCAAGCCTTCCCTCCCCGGAAGGCGCCACCCGGATTGCTGTTTGACAGCCAAGGCGGAGAGATATGATGCTCCGGGGCGCCGCTGGTCACAAGAGAAGCTTGAAAACTCCTGCATTTCGACTTGGGGATCCGCCAATAAATTCCGTGTTTCAACATGGATTTCCGGCATACTTAACCCTCACATCGAGAACAGCCTGCTTTCCAGGGTCAATTGAAGACGCTCTACATCCATATCGGGCCTCACAAGACGGGTACGACTTCTCTGCAGCATGTCTTGTATGAGGAAAGAGAGCACCTGCTGGCAGTGGGCGTTCTGTTTCCGCAAGAAGGTCTGGGTAGTTGGCGTTCGCAGCACCGGCTTGCCTTCTCCCTAAAGGGCATCGCCGACCACAAGACCGGAGACATACCGGACCGCGAGGAAGAATTCGGCTCCGTTCTTCGGGAGATCGCAGCATCGCCTGCCGACAAGATCATTATCTCCGCGGAAGGCTTCTTTGCGATACGCAGCGAAGCAATCCACTATCTCCGGGACATCTTTGTCAACTTCGATGTCCGGATCGTCTTCTACGCACGAAGGCAAGACGAGACGTTCCTGTCCACCTATACGCAGCAGGCGAAGAATCCCAGATCGGCGCTCGTGAAACCCATTTACGCGTATCTTGATGCGCCAGAAAGCCTGAGCCCCGATCTAGACATATATGGCTGCGCTTCAAAATGGGCGGCCGTTTTCGGAAAGGAACGACTTGTTCCGCGTCTATATGCCGAGGCCAGTGACATACCGAGCGACTTCATGAACTGCGTTGGGGAAGGGCGGCTAGCCGAGTTAGTGCACACAGCAAAGCCGCGACGGCTGAACGTCAGCCAGACACTGGAAGCGCTGGAGTATCTTCGCGCCTTCAAGGAAATGGAGCCAGATACAAGCCGTCACGCGGCGGCGCAGCAAGCACTGTTCCGCCATTTTGCGGCGACCGGATGTCCGGCTTCGAGCCTGCTCTCGACACAGGACAAACGAAACGTTCTTAACCACTATCGCACAAGGAACGAACATTTTTTCGCGGAGTATTTCGAAACGGACAACCTGTTCGATCCCGACAAGCTGCTACGCGGCGAGGCGATAGAACGCACCCAGGTCGATACGTCTGACGCCGTAAACCTCGTGGAAAAATTGCTGGCGGCGAAGTCGTCCTCACCGCCCACCAGTCAGTTGCGCCAGTCCCTGGCCGGGCGGTTGCGCGACACCTTCTTCAATGTGATCAATCGCGGCTAGGCACCTTTCGCCTGACGGGTACCGATGTTCAACTGACCGGCAAGACCGGCTTCGCGGTGTTCCTCGATGGCGTGGTATTCCGGTGACATGACCATTTCGAGAAAGGCCGCTCGCGAGGGGTATTCGACAAGCGCCACCTGATCCCACAATTCATCGACCTCACCGAGCATCAGGCCATCGACCGACCCGGCGAAGATCATTCGTCCGCCGAGCTTCGCGACGATCTTCGAGACCTCGGCGCCGTAGCGCAGATAGGCTTCGAGGCCGCTCAAATGCGCGTCGCGACCATCCGGATAGGCAGCGTGCTCGCGGAACTTCAGGAGGTTGACCATGACGACCGGGCCGTCCTTGTCCGTACCGGCATTGGCGAAAAAGCTCTTCAGTTGCTCGTCGCCCGGGCGCACCGCATTCTCGACTTTCATATCAGCCTTTTCCGTCGTCCCGCCGTCGGTTTGACGACAGGATGGACTTTCTTATATTGACACTTATTATGCCAGTTTATTTACGAGAATACCTGAAGGTCAAGGCCGGGCAGCTTTTTCGGAAACCCGGTCCAACCGCAAACATTCGTTTCACAAAAACGAACGGCGAGACGTGAAATACTCGGCCGCATCGTCATCGGAGGAGAAATTCATGAGCACGCAGATCCGGGAATTCATCGTCAACCGCGCGAACTACGCCGACAGCAAGTGGATTGCCCGCGAGGCCGAGGTCGAGAATGGCCAGGTTCTTGCGGAGATCGAGAAATTCGCCTTCACTGCCAACAACATTACCTATGCGGTGGCGGGCGACATGCTGAACTACTGGGCCTTCTTTCCGGCAGACGAGGGCTGGGGAAAGATTCCCGTCTGGGGTTTCGCGAAGATCGTGAAATCCAAGTGCCCGGACATAAAGGAAGGCGAGCGCATCTATGGCTACCTTCCGATGGCGACGTCGTTCGTCATGCAGCCGGAAAAAGTGACGGGCGGCAGCTTTCTCGACCTCTACAAACAGCGGCGCGAGCTTCACCCCGTCTACAACAGTTATTCGCGGGTGAGCGCGGAGCGCCCGCATGACGATCTCGAACCGATCCTTCGCCCGCTCTACACGACCTCCTTCCTGATTGACGACTGGCTGGCCGACAATGACTTCTTCGGCGCGAAGCAGGCGGTGCTCATCAGTGCCTCCTCGAAGACGGGGCTCGGCCTCGCCTACGGGCTGCACCAGCGCCGTCCAGAAGGACCGGAAGTGATCGGCCTCACGTCGGCAGGCAACAAGAAGTTCGTGGAAGGGCTCGGATACTACGACAAGACCGTCGTCTATGGCGATGTTGCAGCGCTGGACGCAAGCCTCCCCACACTCGCGGTCGATTTCGCGGGCGATGGCGACGTGATCGCGGCGGTCCATCGGCACTTCGGCGACAAACTTGTCGAAAGCACGACCGTCGGCCTGTCGCACAAGGACGCGCCGCGGCCGCCTTCGAATCTCCCCGGAGCAAAGCCAAGTTTCTTCTTTGCGCCCGACCAGATGAAGAAGCGGTCCGACGAATGGGGACGGGACGGCTTCGACAAGAAGCTTGGCGAAAGCTGGAACGAATTCGCCAAGGCGTCAGCGCGATGGATCAAGGTGGAGCACGGCAAGGGCGAGGACGCAATCGCGCGCGTTTATTCGGACATGCTGGCGGGCAAGATCAATCCGGCCGAGGGTCACATCCTCTCGCTCAAATAAAATGCAACACCGACAGAAAATTTCGCGGAGGAAAGAAGACATGACGCTTGAAACACCGCTGCTTCTGAGCGGCGCACCTGGCTCGCCCTATACACGCAAGATGCTCGCCGTGCTGCGCTACCGGCATATTCCCTATCGCTTCTTGTTGTCGGGACACAATGTGCCGAAGGGACTTCCGGCGCCGAAGGTCGCGCTCTTGCCGACCTTCTACTTGAAGGAGAATGGCGGGGAGTATCAGGCGGCCGTCGACTCGACACCGCTGATCCGACGCTTCGAGGAAACCTTCAAGGGGCGCGCCGTCGTGCCCTCCGATCCCGTAATCGAGTTCATTGACTACCTGCTCGAAGATTATGCGGATGAATGGCTTACAAAGGCAATGTTCCACTATCGCTGGCACTACAAGCCCGACATCGAGCGGGCGGCGGCGATCCTGCCGCGCTGGCGCGGTATTTCCTCGCCGGAAGAGGACATGCTGAAGATGGGCAAAATATTTGCCGAACGGCAAATATCGCGGCTCTATGTCGTCGGTTCGAACGACACAACGGCACCGGTGATCGAGGCGAGCTATCTACGTTATCTTGAAGCAATGAAGAAGGTGCTTGAGGTACAACCGTTCCTGATGGGCAATCGTCCCGGCGGCAGCGACTTCGGCGCTTACGGCCAGCTGACGCAGCTCACTCATTTCGACCCGACACCGATGGAGGAAACCTTCCGCCATGCGCCGCGCGTCTTCGCCTGGGTCGACCTAGTGGAAGATCTGTCGGGCCTGGAGCCCACTGAAGACGATTGGATGAAGCGGGGGACGATTCCCGAGAGCATACGCAACCTGCTTGCCGAAGTCGGCCGGGTCTATGTGCCGGCGCTCCTTGCCAATGCGAACGCGCTAATGGTGGGGGCCGAAAAGGTCGAGACGGAAATCGACGGGAAGCCCTGGGTGCAACAGCCCTTCCCCTATCAGGGCAAGTGCCTGCAATGGCTGACGGAGAAGCGCGCCGCACTGACAGCGGCCGACAGGAAAGCCGTGGATGACGTGCTCGACGGAACGGGCTGCGAAAAGTTGTTCGCTGCCTAAAGGTCAGCCCTTGTCACGCCGATGAGCGGCAAGGAGCGCCGAGGTCACGGCCTCGACGACACGTTTTCCCTGAGCGACGGAAAGTTTCTGGTCGATGCGCAGGCGGCGCCAGAAGTCGAAACTCAGCGTTGCGTCCAGCGCTTCAATGAGCGTGCGGTCCTTGCGGATGCCTGCGGGCAGCGCGGATCGCATGATTTCGCGGAACTCGGTGTTCATGCGATTGCGATCCGCTGCGAGGAAGGCAGAGCGGTAGGCGTTCGCGTCCGCTGCCATGCGGAACGGCATGATACGTTCGAAGAGCTTCGTCCGGCGATCGATCATCTCCGCGATGATCTCGTCCACCGTGCCTGAAGGCGGCGGGAGGAGAAGCATCGGGCGCACTTCAGCCAGGATCAATTCACTGATCTCGCGATAAAGGCCCTCCATATCGTCGAAATGGCGGAAGACGCTGCGCAAACCGACCTCCGCGCGTGCGGCCACTTCTTCCGCGCGCGGCGACACCGAACCTTCTCGAACGAGATCGCGCATGGCCTCGACGATACGCTTGCGGCTGGCGGCGCTGCGCAGACGGCGGCCATCCTGTTTTTGCCTGGGTTTGGATGCGGTCATGTCGGGAAACTCATGGAAGAAATTGGCCTCATCCCTATCATTCCAAAGCGGAACGGCAAAAGCTACCCGCGAATGACCGCACGGAATAGAATTGGCACTAATCGTGCTCATTCTCCAGGGCACGCCTGATCCGGCGAAGGATGACGCGACGCGCCTTATCGTCGGCGGCCTTGTCGAGCTCCTCCTCCAAATCCAGCCAGAGTCGGGAGAGATCGTTGTGCCAGTCTTGATGACCGACGAATTCCGGCTGCAACCGCCGCGGCGCAGGCCGCTCGCGCGTGGCGGGCGACTCCGCCAGAAGATCGAAAACCGCATCGAGCTCGGGAGCAAAGATACGCTCGCCATCGAGCCCCCTATCCGCGAGGCGCTCGTCAAGGCCCGCAATTCCCTCCTTCTCACCATGGACAAGGATGATGCCGCGCGATACGGGCCCCCGCTCTTCCACCCAGCTGGCAAGCCCGGGGCCATCCGCATGCCCTGAATAGATATCAAGTGTTCGGATGCTGGCGTTGACCTTGACCTCCTCTCCCTGGATGCGAACCGCTCGAACGCCATTCTGAAGGATGCGTCCGAGCGTGCCTTCAGCCTGGTAGCCGACCATGAGAACAGTGGCATTGTTGCGCCACAGGTGGTTCTTCAGGTGATGGCGAATACGGCCGGCGTCACACATGCCGCTGGCGGCGACGATGATGTGACTGCCTTCGATCCGCTCGATCATCATGCTTTCCTGAACCGACTCAGTTGTGCGCAGAAGCGGCGAACGCATGGCGTGGCGGAAGGCATCACCGTCCTCCAACTCGCGCGCGTGATCGACGAACACTTCCGTCGCCCTAATGGCCAGCGGCGAATCCAGAAAGATCGGCACCTGCGGAATGCGCCGCTCATGGGCGAGCGCCAGAAGATCGGACAAAAGTTCCTGGGTGCGTTCGACAGCGAAGGAAGGAACGATCAACACGCCCTTTCCCTTCAACGCCTCATTCACCTCGGCAGCGAGGAGATCACGGCGGGACGCAAGCGTCATGGCAGGCCGCTCGCGCGCGCCATAGGTCGCTTCGCAGATGAGGTAGTCGAGGTTGCGAGGTGAATCGGGCGTGGGATGGAAACTCGTTACCTCGGGGCCTATATCCCCGGAAAAGAGAAGACGCATCGTGCGCGGCGACTCGATCCCGGTCATCAATTCGATTTCAATCGAAGAGGAACCGAGAATGTGGCCTGCATTCCAGAAGCGAGCACGAACGCCCTCGGCAGGCTCTATCCATTCATCATAGGCGACAGGACTGAATGTCCGCAGCGCCGCCTCGGCATCTTCAAGCGTGTAGATTGGCGTCACTTCCGGGCGGCCCCGTCGCGCATTGCGCTTGTTGAGCTGATCAACCTCCGTTTCCTGTATGTGTGCGGAATCGGGCAGCATGCATGTCAGCAGGTCGATCGTGCCGTGCGTTGCATAGATGGGGCCGGCGAACCCTTTCTTCACGAGTTTCGGAATCAGGCCGGAGTGGTCGATATGAGCGTGGGTCAGCAGAACAAAGTCGATGTCGTCCGGTTTGAAGGGAAAATCCCCGTAGTTGAGGGCCTTGAGGGTCTTGGAACCCTGAAACATACCGCAATCGATCAGGAAGCGTGTCCGTCCCGACTGCAGCAGATAGCATGAGCCGGTGACAGTTTGCGCGGCGCCGTGAACACTGAGAGAAATCGACATGGAAGCTACTCTTTCAATTCGTCGCGCAGGGCTCCGGCGAGAAGGTCCGCAAGAGAAATCGCGTTCGTCGGATGAGGAACGGAGGTCGTGGACCAGACGGCATTGGCGCCTGCCAACAGCATCCTGCGGTTCACCTCTTCGTCGAACAAGGCATGCGTGACTACCACATGGATTGAAGCGGCGCCCCTTTCTCTCATTGTCGCCAGGGCGGAGAGCATCGTTCCCCCGCTCGACACGATATCGTCGGCGATGAGAACGCGCTTACCCGCCATCGCCGGATCGGTGGGAAACGAAATCTCGACGTCCCGATCCCCGCGCCGTATCTTTCGCGCGGTGACGGAGCGTGCACCGAGCGCTGCAGCGAGGCGGCCGACCCATTGCGCGGACTCCTCATCCGGCCCGGCAACGACAGTATCCGTTCCGAAGCCCTGCTCTGCCGCGAAGCGCGCAATGGCTTCCTCAGCGAGAATATTCGCGGCCTCGATCTCCGGGAAGACTTCGGCGATGGAGGAAACGCGATGAAGATGTGCGTCGACCGTCAATATCCTGTCGAAGAGAGAAGAGAGGAAGCGCGCGATGGCCTGCTGGCTGACCGCCTCTCCCTCATGGAAAGCCTTGTCCTGCCGCATATAGCAGAGGTAGGGCGCAATCAGAACAAGACGGCGCGTACCACCGCGACGGAACGCATCCGCCGCAAGCATGAGTTCGGTCAACTTCCCGTTCGGCCTATCGAGCGGACAATAGACGAAGGCCGTGCCGGCTGCGGAAGGTATGCGGATGCGGCTCTCGCCGTCCGGAAAAGTGTGGGATTCAATCCGTTCGTGCTTCAAGGCCAACGCGGCAGCAAGCTCGGCGGCAGATGCCCGCCCGTGCGCAAAGGAGTAGACCGCGGCAGACATCATTGAAGTGCTTTCGCCGGGATGCCGGTGCTTGCGAGTGCGAAGCCGTTGGATTGCCCGGCTTCCTCGACGGCAAAGTCGAAGTGGGATTCTCCTGCCGAATAGATGCGATAGAGCGGTTCACCCGTCTCCACCCTGTCACCGATCCGTTTGAAGATGTCGATACCCGCGCCGCGATCAAGCGGCGCGCCGGCGAGGCGCGCAAGCTGAGCGATCCGCAAGCAATCGACCGAGGCGACGACGCCGTCGGCATGCGCGAGGACGTCCGCATGAAGCGGGCCCGGCGCAGGCGCAGAGGGCCCGCGCCCCTGCGTCTCGATGATCTTCTGCATGGAGGTCATGGCCGCGCCGCTCTCCAGCAACTGCCGGGCGCGCTCATACCCCGCCCCGCCGCGAACGGCCGGATCGCACTCGATCACCCGGGCGGCAAGCAGCAGGGACTTTTCGCGAAGGTCTGCGGGTGCCGAAATGTCGTTCGCGAGCACTGCCATGACATCTCGGGCTTCCAGCACTGGTCCGATTCCGCGGCCTACAGGCTGCGCGCCATCGGTGACAACGATCTCGAGATGGATATTCATGCGGTCCGCCACGAATTCAAAGAGCTTGCGCAGGCGCATCGCCTCCATGGCATCGCGCACCTTTGCCGTCGGCCCGAGCGGCAAATCGATCACCAAATGCGTCGAACCCGCCGATTTCTTCTTCGACATGATGGAAGCGACCATCTGCTCGCGCGTGTCGAGGTTCAGCGGACGTTCGACACCGATCAGAATATCGTCGGCAGGTGAGAGATTCACATGCCCGCCCCAGACGAGGCAGGCATTGCATTCCCTGACGACCTCCTTCATTTCTTCGATCGTGAGGTCGACGCGGGCGAGAACTTCCATCGTGTCTGCCGTGCCGGCAGGCGAGGTGATGGCGCGTGACGAGGTCTTCGGCATGATGAGGCCGTGTGCCGCGACTATCGGCACCACGATCATCGAAGTCCGGTTGCCCGGAATACCGCCGATACAATGCTTGTCGACTACGACAGGTGCGTCCCATCTCAGCGTCGTCCCCGCCGCGGCCATCGCAAAGGTGAGATGGAGAAGTTCGTCGGTCGACAGAAAACCTGCGCATGCGACCAGAAACGCCGCAATCTCCATATCGGAATAGCGGTAGCCGACGATATCCTGAACGATCGACTCGATCTGATGGCGGTTCAGCGTTTCGCCGCCAATCTTGGTGCGAACATAGTCGAGACTTTGCGGGCTCCGGGCGGGGGAGATGAAGACAGTATCGCCCTCCGCGAGACCCATGCGGCGAAAGGCCGGTTCCGTCAGGCCAATCTCGTCCGGTCCCACCACCGAGAGGTCGCGGCAGATGTCGAGGCTCGCAATGATGGAGCGGCCGTCATGCTGAACCTCCAAACGTTTGAACGCCTGGAAGGCCTCGGGCCGCAGAGCCGAACAGTTGGAAGCGAGAACAGCGACGTTCTCCCGCAGGGTATCAAGCGGAATACGGCGTATCTTCAGCCTCATTTCACATCCATTCTCACGCTTGGAAGATCGTCTCGCCGCGCTTGACTGTCTCGGTGATCGTAAGATCGCGCAGCGCCGACGCCTTCATTGTCTCGGGATCCTCTTCGGCAATGACGAGATCGGCGAACTTGCCCGGCTCTATAGAGCCCTTGATGTCGTCCTCGAAGTGCTGATACGCGGCGTCTATGGTGATGCCACGCAGCGCATCCAGAGCGCTCACGCGCTGGTCTTCGCCCAGCACCTTGCCGCTGCGCGTTTCGCGGTTCACCGCAGACCAGAGGAGCATGCGGCAATCCGAGGGCACGACGGGCGAGTCGTTGTGGAGCGTGTAGCGCATGCCGCGTGCGATCGTCGAGCGAACAGGGCTGATGCGCGAGGCCCGCTCCGGCCCCAGCACGGAATCCCGGTGCCAGTCGCCCCAGTAGAACGTGTGCGTGACGAAGAAGGAGGGCATGACGCCGAGGCGCTGCATGAGATCGAGTTGATCCTCCCGCAGCGTCTGCGCATGAATCACCGTCGAGCGCCGGTCCGAGAGCCCGTGCTTCTCTGTTGCCTTTTCGATGGCCGCAATGAACTGGTCGGCTGCCGCATCGCCATTGCAATGCGCATATACCTGCCAGCCGCGCGAGAAGGCATCGTCCACCATTGCCGCCGCGCTTTCGTCGTCGACGATGCGGTAGCCGCGATAATCGGGCTCGAAGCCGGGCGGTACGACTTCATAGGGTTTCGTCAGCCAGGCCGTCTTCGCCTGCGGCGAGCCGTCGAGCATGAGCTTGATGCCGCTGACCTTGAAGCCGTTGTAGTCGCGCTTCATCTCGACATCGCCTTTGGCGAGGTCGTCGATATGCGTAAAGAAGGGATAAGCGACGACGTCGATCTTCAGACGGTCGCGCGCGGCGGCCAGCGACAGAAGATCGTAGTCGGGACGGCGGGTGGCACCGTCCTGCGCGGTGGTGATACCCCAGGCGGCATAGCGGTCCTGAACGGCGTCCAGGAGGTCGAGCAGTTCATCGAGCGAGGCCTGCGGCAGGCGGGGCATGACCAGCGAGAGAGCGCCTTCCTCAAGTATGCCGTTCGGCTCGCGGGTGCCCGGCCAGCGGCGGATGACGCCGCCCTGCGGGTCCGGCGTGTCCGCGCCAATGCCTAGCAACGACAAGGCATAAGAGTTCACGACCGCGACATGCAGTGAGGCGTGATAGACGAGGATCGGCTGCTCCGTCGAGACTTCGTCGAGATCCGCGCAAGTGACGGCGCGTTTTTCCGCCAGCAGAGAGTCGTCATACATCGCGCCAAGCAGCCAGCCGCCGCGTCCGCCACCCGTCTTCTCGCGATATTTCACGAGTTCGGTCTTGATGTCGGCGATGCTGCGGACCGGGCCCGCCGGCTCCGGCGCGAGGTTCTGAAAACCCATGAGAAGGGCCGTCATGGCGATGTGACCGTGGCAGTCGACAAACCCCGGCAGCATGGTCCGGCCCTTGAGATCGACGATCTTCGCATCCCGTCCGGCACGGGCCGCGACGTCGGCCTCGCTGCCTGCCGCGAGGATGCGCCCACCCGAGACGGCGACGGCGTCGGCAAGCGGCATGGCCGCGTTCATGGTGCGGATGGTGCCGCCGCGATAGACGGTGGTTTCAGCCGCAGCAGCGGCGCGCGAGCGGCGCGTCTCCCCGGCCATGAGCGCAGGCGCGGCGAAGGCGAGCGCCGAGGCTCCGAGTCCTTCGGCTCCCGCCCTGTTTCCGACAAGAACCGCCAGACCCGCTGCCGTGAGAGCCGCCCCGGCGCCGAAGAAGCCGCGCCGGCTCAGGCCTTGCGGGCGCGGACGATAGGCGTCCCAGACATAGGGAGAGCAGCAGGGGCAACCGCTTCTGTGCGTTTCCGGACGATGCGCCATCTGTCGTGTCCTTCTCAGCGGCCGGTGAATTTCGGCGGACGTTTCTCGAGAAAGGCCGCCACCGCCTCGCGATGATCCTCGCTCGTGGAAGCAAGCGCGAATTGGTCTGCGTCCATGAAAGTGGAGACGGCATTGAGCGCCGTCGCGGCATGCGTGATGCCGCGCTTCGCCATGCGGATGGAGACAGGCGGCAGCGCGGCCACCTTGTCCGCCCAGCGGCGGGCGACCGCGAGTGCCGCGCCGTCGTCGCAGAGTTCGTCCACGAGGCCCCATTGCTCTGCCTTCGCCGCCTCGACCTTCTCGCCGAAAATGGTGAGCTGCTTCGCGCGGGAGGGGCCGATCAGGTTCACGAGACGGGGCTGGGTGTGCCAGCTCATGTTCATGCCAAGCGGAATCTCAGGCAGGCGGAAATGCGCGCCACGCCCGGCAATGCGGAAATCGCAGGCGGCGGCGAGCGCCACTCCGCCGCCGATGCAGAAGCCTTCGATGGCGGCAATGGTTACCTGATCGAGCGCTTCCCATGCATCGCACATGTCGGGACCGGCGCGAAGCATCTCCCGTTTTTCGAGGAGCGAGGCGGAGGCGCGCTCCGCCATGGCGGGGTCGGCGAGGTCCGCGCCGCCGGTGAAGGCCTGACCGCCCGTCAGCACGATGGCGCTGGTCGTCACATCGTCCCGGAGCGCACGTGCCGCCGCGCCGAGATCGCGCAGAAGCTGAACGGAGAGCGCGTTGACGCGATTGCCGCGATCGAAGCGGAGGACGGCGACGCGCCCCTCGCGCTCGATGGTGATGAATTCGCCGATCTTTTCGCTGCCGGACATGCCCCTACCCCGCTGACATCGCAATCTCTGCGGACCGCTTTATGAGAGGAATGATGGCGTCTTGGCGCGGAATTTCCCAGCGCTTTCATGCCGCAGGCAAAGGAAAGGGCGGCATGGAGACCATGCCGCCCTCAAGGTCAGGCAGCGCAACTCAACTATTGACCGTCTTCCATGCACCGTCGGGCTGGCGGCAGGCGGTGCCATAGGCCTGTTCGGCGCGGCCGCCGATGGTGACGACGGTCTGATATTCACGGCAATACTGGCCGGGATAAGGCTCGTAGGTGCGCATCGGCGTCACCTCGTAGCCATAACCGTTGGATGGATCCTCCCAATAGACCGGCTGGTTCGAGGGAACGTATTCGAGCACATCGCCGACGCAGGCCTGATTGCTCGAATCGATCGCATGGCCGAGCACGCCGCCAAGCACTGCGCCGATCAACGCTCCGCCCAAGACCGGTCCCGCCCCCCTGCCCTGATCCGCACCGATGACGCCGCCAAGCACCGCGCCGATCACGGCGCCGACCGCATCGCTGTTGCAGGCGGAACGGCGATAGCCGTAGCCATAGCCATCGTCGTAGCGGTAGACGGAGTCGTATCCGGCATAGGGTCCGCTGTAGTAGTAGTCGTTGTAGCCGACAATATGCTCGACATAGACGGGCTGCGGGATCGTCACGATGTGGTGGACATTGCGATAAACCACCACGGGACCGCGCCCACGCGGGCGGTGGCTGCCGTGATAGCCGTACCACGGGCGGTCGTTGTAGACGGGTTTGTAAGGCCTGCGGTAGTCGGCATGATTGTGGCTTCCGCGACGGCCATCCCGTTGATTGTAGCGATCGTTGTCATGCCGGTAACCGTCGTGGCGGTTGTAACCACCACGCCTGTCGTCACCGCCATGATAATTTTGCCGGGCAAGCGACGCTTGCTGAGTCTCGCGTTGCCGGACGGCCTGTTGCTGCTGTTGCCTCTGGCGATCAAGCTGAGCCCGCTGCTGACGCTGGCGTTCATGAAGCGCCTGCTGTTGCTGCCGCTGGCGGGCATTCTGTTGCGCTTGATGCTGTTCGCGCTGGCGCTGCTGCCAGTTCTGCTGCTGGCGCTGGCGATCCTGCTGTGCTGTTTTCTGGCGCTGACGCTCGCGAAGCGCCTGCTGTTGCCGTTCTTGCTGCTGACGATGCAACCTCTGCTGGGCCTGCTGCTGTTCGTACTGACGCTGCTGCACATTCTGCTGCTGACGTTCGCGAAGCGCCTGCTGCTGCCGCTGGGGAGCTTGTCTTTGCTGAACCGATTGCTGCCGACGCGTCTGCTCAGCCTGGTGGCGCGGGTCGGGCCGTTGCCGTTCCTGTCTCTGCATCGATTCTTGCCGGTTTCCGCGATCGCCCGCGGCCCCGCGATTGTTCTGTTCGTACCATGGCGCGGCCGCAACCGGTGCCGCCAGCCCGCCGCAAAGGGCCAGCATGACGGCCAGCCCCACCCATCTCGTTCCGCGCCGCACCATCGGGTGCCTCCCAGTCCGGACGTACCCCGTCCACGACCAGCCTCACACTCCAAACCTGAACGGCGGGTGAACCATTTGTTAATCTGTGAGGCAGGAATAAGGCAGAGGCTTGGTTGAAATCGTCAACCGTTTCGCTTCAAATCGCGCGCCTCGGCAATGGATTCAGAAAGACACGGCATGACCCCCGGAGCTTCGACCCGATCGGCCTACGAGACATTTCTCAACGCGTCCTGCGATCGCCTCGGCTACGGCCCATCGATCATCTCACTGCTGTCGCTCGCGGCCATGGAAATCAAGGTCGAAATTCCAATCGTCCGGGACAATGGCGAACTTGCCATCTTCAGCGGCTACCGCGTTCAGCACCAGAATGTGCGCGGTCCCTGCAAGGGCGGTCTGCGATATCACCCTGAAGTCGATCTCGAGGAAGTACGTGGCCTCGCCTCTCTGATGACGATGAAAACGGCATTGGTTGACATTCCTCTTGGCGGCGGCAAGGGCGGCATCAACTGCGATCCGCGCAAGCTGTCCGTTCGCGAACTGGAGACTCTGACCCGGAAGTTCGTGAAACGCATTCACCGCGAGATCGGGCCGAACAGCGACATCATGGCGCCGGACGTCGGCACGGACGCACGCGTCATGGGCTGGATCCACAGCGAGTATTCGGCAATCTATGGACACTCTCCTGCCGCCGTGACCGGCAAACCGCTTGCACTCGGCGGCTCGGCCGGCCGCGACAAGGCAACGGGATACGGCATAGGGATCGTGGTGAAGGAATATGCCGAACGCCGTGGCATCGAACTGAAGAATGCCACTGCGGCGATACAGGGGTTCGGCAATGTCGGCGTGCATGCGGCACGCGCCTTTACCGAGCTCGGGATGAAGGTCATTGCCATTTCGGACTCCCGCAGCGCCGTCTTCCGCAAAGGAGGCGTCGATATCGACGCCCTGATCCGCCACAAGCAAGAGCGCGGCCTGCTATCCGATACGGAAGATCACGAAGCCATGGACCCTGCCCGCCTGCTCGAAACGGAATGCGACTTCCTGGTGCCGGCCGCGCTTGGAGACGCCATCACGGTGGAAAACGCCGCCCGGATCGCTGCACGAACCATCGTCGAAGGAGCGAACGGCCCCGTGACCAGCGAGGCCGACCGCTTGCTGAGGGAACGGGGCGTTCCGATTCTGCCGGACATTCTCGCCAATGCGGGCGGCGTCATCGTCAGCTACTTCGAGTGGGCGCAAAATCTGCAGCGCGAAATCTGGCCGCTGGAACGGGTCGACCGGGAGCTAGAGCGGATACTGGGAAAGGCCGCACGCGATGTTCTGGACCGGGCGGCTGCGGAAAAGCTCGACATGCGCTCGGCAGCGTTCGATATCGCGGCGAGCCGTGTGAAGGAAGCCCTGGATGCAACCGGTTTCTGAATGCCTGCAACGCATGACGGAAAACCGATAAGGTTCATGTAAGGGTCGGCATGATAGGCTAGCGTCGAATCGTCCCGCCTTTCTCAGTTCAGGACCGACCGCCGAACATGATCGAGCAGAGTTTCCTGCAGGCTCTTATTCTGGGAATCGTCGAAGGGGTTTCCGAATTCCTGCCGATCTCCTCGACCGGTCATCTGATCGTCGTGGGAGACCTGATCGGCTTTTCCGGGATGCCGGGCAAGGTCTTCGAAGTCGTGATCCAGCTCGGCGCAATTCTCGCAATCTGCGTCCTGTATCGCCAGCGGCTCACGAGAGTGGCGCTGGACGCTAGACACGATCCCGCAGCCCGCAATTTCATCGCCGCCATTCTCGTCGCGATCGTTCCAGCGGGTCTCGTCGGTGTGCTCTATCACGACTTCATCATCACCGTGCTGTTCTCGCCCTACGTCGTCTGCACGACGCTGATCCTGGGCGGCATCGCCATCATCGTGATCGAGCGGCTCAACCTCGAGACGAATATCACCTCGATCGAGACTCTCTCTCGCAGGACGGCTCTCAAGATCGGGCTCTTTCAGTGCCTTGCGCTCGTACCCGGCGTTTCGCGCTCGGGAGCGACGATACTGGGAGCGCTTCTCGTGGGGGTCGAACGGAAGACGGCGGCGGAATTCTCGTTCTTTCTCGCAATTCCGGTGATGCTGGGCGCATCGACGATCAATCTATGGGAGTCGTGGGAGCTCATAGATGCGTCTCATGCCTATATCATCGCCGTCGGCTTTGCCGCCGCCTTCGTTTCGGCGCTGTTCGTGGTGCAATGGCTGCTGAACTTTGTCAGCAACCACGGTTACACCGTCTTCGGCTGGTACCGGATTGCATTCGGCAGCCTGATGCTCGCCTATTTCCTGCTGAGCAACTGAACGCCACGCCTATTCCGCAGGTGCGTCTCCGCCAGCCCGGCGGCGGGGCACAGCTCTCTCGCGTTCCGGCGCAGGCACCGGACGGGAGACGGGGCGTTGGGCAAGACGCGGTCCGGAAGCGGGCCGCAACAGCGGCGCCGAGCGTTCCTCTTCCCGGTTTCTGCCGTGGCTGTCGAGAAGAATGGGCTCGGCCGTCGGCCTGCCGCGGAAATCGGTCCACTGCTTGTTCTCATAGTCGAAAAGTTTGCAGTTGCGATAGACGTTCCGGTATTCGCGAATGCCGAAGCGGTAGCGGACGACATCGTCTCCGTAGGCTTCGATGAGCTTGGCTTGCGCTTCCGTCAGCTTGTAGCCGGGAACGGAAGGCAAGGCATGGTGGGCGTGATGGAGCATCACCCACTTGAAGAGCGGGAGAAAGTCGAAGGGCAGATCGACATGCGCCGTTCCGCGAATGTTTCCGCCATAGAAGCTCCATTCGGAAGGCTCATCGAACCATGGCACCTTCGGATGGTTGTGCTGCAGGAAGATCGAAAGCGCCATCAGGTAGTTCCAGACGGCGAAAGGAATGAACCAGCCGAGCAGCATCGTGAGCCAGAGCGAGCGCTCCGGCGCCATCCATGAGCCGAGAACGCCGATCAAGGCGACCAGGCCGCCGCCCACGAAAATCACGAAGAGAGAATCCGGGAGATGCTTCTTCCATTCGGCGCGCATCTGCTTCGTCACCGGCAGGACAAGTTTGGGAATCCAGAACTCGAACCAGTAATAGATCAGCGGACCGAAAAGGCTGCGGTAGGTGCGCTCCAGCAAACGCCGCGGAAGAGAGGCATTGTCGTATTCCTCCTTCGACATCGGCGCCCAGACGTAGTCGTAGCCCTTGAGGTTCGTGTATCGATGATGTGTGCGGTTGTGGACAACGTCCCACTGACTGCGGGAGTGCAGGCAGGGCAGGAAGACCAGCCGCGTGATCCAGCGGTTCATCGTGCGGCCAGGGACAAAGGCGGAATGGCCGCTGTCATGTCCGATGAGGAAAAGGAGGCCGATGAGCGCGCCGTTGGCAATTCCGAAAGCCACGTTCACAGCAATCGGCAGAGGCGCTACCGCGCCGATCATCGTGACGAAGTAGAGCCCATAGTGAACGCTGAGCAAAAACAGTCCACGACCGAGCGACTTTTCCGTCACATCAGCCCGCTCTTCCGCCGTCAGCCAGTCCGAAGGCCGGCCGAGCTTCGACTCCGCTCCGCCTTCAACGCCCGCTGCTTCAGCTGCCACTACCGCCAATTCAAATACTCCGGAACAAAGATCCGCGTCCCATTTCGAGAAAGATTCTAGGTTAAGTGATCCTTAATTGTGAAGCGCAAGTTTTGCTTAACGGGCACCTAGTCCAGAGGTTTAAGGCGATCTTAGGGATCGGTGTGCAAAAACTGGCCAGAGAGCGTGTCTTCCGAGCCGCGCCAGGGCCGCGACATATTGCGGCAGGCAAGGCAAATTTTGGCAATGCAGGCGCGGGAACTGGATATTGACCCCTGACGACGGCGCACCATCCCCGGTAGATCGTACCGACTATTCGATGCACCGGTTCACGATGCGGTTCCGCGACCCGGAGGTCGAGGACCGTTTCGGCGAGAAGAACTACGAGCGCCAGATTGGCATTACGCGCCTCTCGGTCGCCGGAGGTGCCCTGGTCTTTGCCCTTTTCGGAATCCTCGACCTTTACGTCATTCCGGAAGTGCTGCACGAGGCGTGGGCCTTGCGCTTCGGTCTTGTGTGCCCGGTCCTGTTCGGGCTTGTCGCCTTCTCCTACACGCGCTTCGTGAATCACAGGAACAGCGGCTTGCTGTCCTTTGTGATGCTGATTCCGGGATTCGCGGTCGTCACGATGACGGCAATCGCAGATGCGCCCGGCGCCTATCTCTACTACGCCGGGATCATCGTCGCCGTCGGCTACAGCAACTGCCTCTGGCGACTGAGCTATGTCTATTCTTCGATTGTTTCCGTGCTCGTGGTTATCGCCTATGCGTGGGTGGTTGTGTTCGTCAACCCGATGCCCTCGGATATCCTCGCGAGCAACCTGACTTTCCTGGCGTCGACAATCGGCATCAGCGTGTTCCTCAACTACGTGCAGGAAAGCCAGTTCCGCGCCAATTTCGTGGACAACGAAAAGCTGCGCACGGAACAACGGCGCTCGGAGCGCCTGCTCAGCCGGTCGGAAGCCGCCAACAGGGCGAAGAACGACTTCCTGGCGATCATGAGCCACGAGCTGCGCACGCCGCTCAATGCGATCATCGGGTTTTCCGAGATCATTTCGAACCAGATGTTCGGTCCTGTCGGTCAGACGAAGTATGTGGACTACGCAACGGACATCCGCTCGAGCGGTGCGCATCTTCTGAGCATCATCAACGACATTCTCGATATATCGAAAGCCGAAGCCGGCAAGCTTCAGCTGGAAGAAGAGCCCATAGATCCGGTTGAGGCGCTAAACCGGACGATGCGCATGTTCCGTCAGCGCGCTTCGGAACTCGGCGTCGATCTGACTTTCCGGGTTCGGGACGATATTCCGTGGCTTATCGCCGATCCGCGCCTCTTCAATCAGGTCGCGATCAACCTCACGTCGAACGCACTGAAGTTCACCCCGGAGGACGGCAATGTCTGGGTGGAACTGAGTTTCGACGCTGCCGGCGACATGGTGCTCAGCGTCAAGGACACGGGCATCGGCATAAAGACGTCCGACAAGGAACGCATCTTCGAACCTTTCGTACAGGTCGAAGACGCGATGTCGCGCACCCAGCAGGGCACTGGCCTCGGCCTGCCACTGGTGCGCAAGATCATGAGCCTCCACGGCGGTCGAATAGAGATCGAGAGCACGGTCGGCGAAGGCACGACCGCCTATGCCACTTTCCCGAAAAGCCGCTTCGTGGCGCCGGAGGCGAGCGAACTCAGCTGGAAAGCGAGCTAGGCGTGTCTCACGCCGGCTTGTCCACCACCATCAGATAAATGCACTTCGTCGAATCGACTTCGATGGTGACGTTCGCCACATCGAGCCCTTCTATCAGCGCGCGCATATCCTCTTCCGTCCGGTAGATCAGACTCCAGTCGGTAACGAACTCGAGGGGCCATTCGCAGCTTTCACGGCCCTTCTTCACATTGGCCAGGATGAGTTTGCCGCCGGGCTTGACCTGCTCGTACAGATCCCGTGTCAGAGCCCGCGCTCGGCGTGCCGACAGATAGTCGTAGAGGCCGAGACTGTAGATAACGTCCTGCGGCGGCAGCGCGCGAAAGAGAGCACCCGCTTTCAGAAGCTGCGCGAAAGACGCCTGCAGGCACTGAACCTTCGCACGGCCACTGTGGCGAACAACCTCCGGATAGGCATGCTCGTAGGCGTGCGTCAGCGCGCGGTCGTCCTGGTCGATCAGCGTGAAATTCACCGGACGCGGCAATTTGCCGATCTTCAGGTAGTCGTAGACTTCGTAAGCCGAGCCGCATCCGAGATTGGCGATGTTAAGCGGCGTGTCACCCGGCTCTTCCGCCACACGCTCGGCAATGAGTTTCTGCGTCATGCGAAGCCGGGTCCCGACACAGGCGCCGGTCTCGATGCCAATGCGATGCAGCAGCTTCTCATAGGGAGTGTCGCCGACCCGCTGCCACTCATAGACATAGTTCATGATCTGGTAGTCGCCCGGATAGCCGAGCGGCTTCTCATAGCAGCGCTTCATGACCGCACCGGGCATGAAGTCGGGCGTCAGAACCCTTTCCGCATAGCGTTTGTGACGCGCAAGGACAGCCGGTTCTTCCCAGACGGTCTCCAGGACATCGTTGCCCCGATACCAGAGCTCCTTCCATTGAGGAACCATGCGGTCCTCGCAGGCGATCAACGCTTCAAGCAGCAATTGTTCGCGTTCGGCACCGGTCGCCTTGAGGCGCTTCTCGTAGGATTCCAGAAGATCCTTGTAGGACCGGAACAAATTCACGATCTCGGTGCAGAGCTGGAGGAATTCCGGAAAAATCCCTTCGGACGACGCAAAGAGCGGGTCCGCAAGCGCCTGGCTCAGAACCAGATTGTCGTGCTCGCTGACAATGTTCGGAATGTCGAGATAGCCGGAAGTGAATTCCAGCCCAACGACCGTCTTGAGCCCCTGGGGCTCTATACGGCGCACCCGACCGGCACCCCCGAAAAGGCGCGCGTCACCGACACGAAACTCGAACGGCATTTCGGCGCCGATACGATCCTCCCAGCCATCCGCATGGGAACTTTGAATGGCGATGCCGGTCATGCTCAGGTTCTTCAGCGAAGCACGCTCGTTCTCGATGAACACCGCGGGAATTGTATCGCTGAACAGTTGTTCGGGCCGGAATCTCTCCGCCCGGTAGAACATCCGTCGGCCTTCCGCGCCGGTCAGTTGCTCATAAGTTCTCACCACTGGCCCCACCCTATTTACTCAAACAAAACTCACCCGCAGTGCACAATATGGAATCACAGGGCTTCGCGCATTACAAACCCTAACAAATGATTAACGCCACTTTTTTAAGCGTTCCACAACCGTGACTCTACGATGAACCGGAACGTTTTGCCCTTGCCCTGCTGTTCTCCAGAATGCGCATGACGGGCGGCAGCATCAGCCAGTCGATGAAGAGGTTGGACAGAATGACCAGTGCCGTCATCGCACCCAGCGAACGGTTAACCTCGAAGCCCGAGAAGGCGAGCGTTCCAAATCCGATCGTCAGCGACACCGTTATCACGAGCATGGCGACGCCGACGGTCGCGAAGACATGGTTAATCGCCCCTTCAGGGTCGAGACCGCGCTCGCGCGCCTGCTGATACATCAGGAGAAAGTAGATCGTGTCGTCGACGACAAGCCCGATCGTCATGGCCGTCACAACCGACGCGGCAAGCCCGATGTCCTGATAGAGAAGGCCCCAGAGCCCGAAGCCCACCAGAGACGGGAGCATATTGAGGAATATGCTGAGGGCGCCGAAGACCGCGCTCCGGAGCGCTATCCCGACCACAACCGCGATGACGAGGATCGAGATCAGCGTCGCCAGCATCATCGAGCGGACGTTTATACCCGAGAGATTTGCGAAGAGGACGTTGAGGCCGGTCCCCCGCGTTCTCATTTCCGGCGGTGCATTTTCAGAGAGCCAGGCGGCGGCGCTGTCATTGAATCCGCGAATTTCCGACGAGGACATGTGACGGAGAATGACCGTCACGCGGCTCGAGGAACGGCTCACGTCGATCTGGTCGTTGAGAGAAGCGCCGAACGGCAGGGACAACTCGTAGAGCAGAAAATATTGAGCGATGGTTTCGCGGCTGTCCGGCAAGCTTCCATCAACGTCACGTCCAGCATTCATGGCATCATGCACCCGACGCGTGATGTCCGATATGGCTGCGACACTGACGACGCCCGGCTGGCCGCGCAGCCAGGCCTCGAATTCGGCGAGCCGTCTCTGGTAGGCCGGTTCGAAGACGCCGCCGCTTTCGCCGGACTCGATATCGAACTCGACGATGTTGAGTCCGGTCAGCCGCTCTTCCGCGAAATCGGAGTCCTGGCGATATTCGAAGCGCTGATCGAAGTAGCGGGCGAAATCGTCATCGAGACGTATGTTGCCGAGCCAGATGGCGCAGGAGACCACCACGACGCTGCAGAGAAAGAAGAGCTGCTTGTAGTAGCGGTTCACGAAATGGCCCAGTAGAACCATGAACCGCTCGGAGCGCTGTACGGCGGGACGCAGAGGCATCAGCGAGAGAACGGCGGGCAGCCACGTGAAGGTGAACACATAGGCGATGCAGATGCCCAGGACGACGATGTTGCCTTGCTGACGAAGCGGCGGCGCATCGGCGAGATTCATTGCCAGGAAACCGACGATCGTGGTGGCGTTGGTCAATGTCACCGGCCACAGGTTCATCGACACCGCTTCGGCGATTGCCGCCTGCCTTGAAAGACCGCGACCGAGAGCGCCAAGCGCCGTTGTGACGATACGGACGGCGGCCGCCATGTTGACGGTCATGATGATAATCGGGCAGGCAACCGTCGCGGTATTGATCTCGTAGCCATACCAACCCGCCACCCCCATCGCCGCCGCGCTCGACAGGCCCAGCAGGGAAAGAATGGCGAGGCTCGGTAGAACCGCGCGGACAAAGACAAACATGACGATCGCTGTGACAACGAGACTAATCGGGATCAGGTAGGTCACGTCGCTCATGGCCGCTTCGGAAAAAGTCGCCATGAGGATCACGTTGCCCGTCAACTTCACTTCGAGCCCGGGATGCTCCTTCTCGAATTCCGCGACAAGGGCACGGGACGCGCTCACAATTTCGCGCACCTCGGCAGAGGCTTCCGCCGGGAGGTTGAAGTTGACGACGACACCTGTGGCTCTGGCATCGCTCGCGAGCAGACGGTTTCGGATCAGCGGATCATCAAGCGCGAGGCGTTCGATTTCGCGAGCCTCGGATTCAGTGGTGTTGGCGGGCTCAGGCACGAGGTCAGCGACCGAAAAGGCGTCCTGATCGGCGACCACATGAGGAAAATTCGTCAGCGCATCAACACGCGTTGAATGAGGAAGCGTCCAGGCGCGTTCCACGAGATCGCCAAGGGCTGCCAGCACGTCCGGTTCGGTGACCTTCCGGCCCCCCGCCCAGACGACCATCAGCAGGTCATTGTTCTGCCCGTATTTCGACTCGAAATCGCGCAGCGTCGAAAGATCGCTGCCTTCCGGATTGAAGAAGACGCGTGTGTCGTAGGAGAGACGAAACTGGAATACGCCGAGAGCCGCCGTGCAGAAGACCGCCAGACACAGCAGGATCGTCGCGCGCGGCAGGCGCAAGGCCGGATTGTTCGATTTCTGCATGAGCCGCGCCGCCCCACCCCTCTTTGAACTTTCAGCGCGGCGGTAACTTGGGGCATTCCAGAGCGAAAGAAAAGCGGCGAGTTTACCCAAAGTTAACAAAGCGCGCCGGGCCGGAAACCATGATTTAACGCCGCGTATGCCATTAAGGAAGATGGCCGACGTCCATGCGGGGCGCGGCCGTCACTCAATAGGCGTTGCGGGCACTTGCCCGGAGCGACACCGGATTCCGGACCCGAATATGAGCAATACGACGCTCGTCAACCTGGCCACAGTCGGCAGCGATGAACTGCAGACGATGCCGGTCGCCGTATTCACGGCGGGGCTGGAACAGATGTCGGCGGACGCGATCGTGAGATTCCGCCGGATGCGGAAACTGAGCGACACGCACAAGGTTGCGCTTGAACGCTTTCTGAACGATCACCCCGAGAAGCGCGCCGGTCAGGAGGGCACGTCTTCCGCTGCACAGCCATCCGACAAGACAGGAAATCGATCCAGGAAGAAATCCTCCGAAGCGACCCTCTGGATGGAAATGCTGCTCCGTGCAATCGCCTGGTGGGAGGGTATGGATACGGACGATGTTGCCCGGGCAAAGGGCATCAAACGTCGCCGGAAAAAGAAGAAAGCCGCCAGCCCACCGGCCGCTGCGGCCCCCGCCCCCAAACCGGCCGCGGCACCCGCTCCACCACCCCCTGCGCCTCCGACACGCGTGGAATTCGTGCAGATGCTGTGGGGCGAAGGGTTCAGCCTGCCCGGCGGCGAGGATTTCGCGGTTCGGCTGGCCTCTGCCGCCGATTTCACGAAGGATGGGCACTATCTCGACCTGGCACCCGGACTTGGTGGAGGGACGAGGGCCGTCGCCAAAAAATACGGCGTGACCCTATCGGGCATTGAAGCCGATGCCGAGTTTGCCGCCGCCGCAGCTGCGATTTCCGGTGTAGCGGGCATGGCCGGGACGGCGCCTGTCCGGGCGGCAGGCACCGAAGGGCTCGACATGGAAGATTTCGAACCTGCCGGAGCGTATGCAGCCATTTTCATGCGCGAGACGATGTTCGCGGTCGAGGAACGCGGACGGATGCTCGCCACCATGCACAAGGCGCTGTCAGACGAGGGATCGCTTGTCCTGACCGACTTCGTACTGGCGGGTGACGCTGGCGACAGGAGCGCCATGCCCGGCGCTGTGACGCAATGGCTCGCTGCGGAGGCAAGCAATACGTACCCCTGGACGGAAGCGGAATATCGCGCCGCCCTTGAGGCGCAGGATTACAAAGTGGAAAGGTTCGACGACCTCACTGCCGCTTATCTGCCATTCATCAAGGAAGGACTACGGCGTTTTCACGATTGCCTGCAAAACGCCAAATTTCCGCCCGAAACGCTCACCACGTTGATGCGTGAAGGCAACATCTGGCTTGCGCGCAGCCAGGCCCTGGAAACAGGACAGCTTTCCTTCGTTCATATTCACGCGCGCCGTATTTCTCCCTCTCTGACCGGAGAAGACGACGTGGAAGAGCCGGACGCCGCGCCGGAACATGCGGCAGAGAACGATGAGTAAGTTCGACAGGTACAAGGCCGCCGGCGACACGCGGCCCACGGAGTGGCAGATGCCAGATACTCTTTCGCAACCGACGAAAAACCATCGACGCGTGGAACCGATCTTCGACGCGTCGGGATCGCTGAAGCGGCATGTCCTCAGCAAGCTCGAATCCGGCCAAACGCAGAAGCCGCGCACGGCTGCTCCCGACGACGAAACCGGCGAACTCTGAAGCGTTACCGGATTTCGAGACTGTCGTCGTCCGGTTGAGGTTCGTCGGCCGCCATACGTCTCTTGTGATGACGGTACCGGAGAACGGCAAGCGGAATCGACGTGAGATAGATGGCGCACAGTCCGGTGAAGGCGATCCACGGATAACTCAGAATGATCGCCGCACTCATCCCTACCAGCAGTAGAATGGGAAGAACCATGTCCCTCCGGATGCGCAATCCCATGCGTTTGCCGGAGAAGGTCGGAATGCGGCTGACCATCAGAAAGGCGATGGCAAGCGCGTGCAACGCGATCAGCAGCGGCACGTCCTTGATCCAGTCGACGCCGACGAACGAAAGATAGAGCGGCAACATCACCAGGCCTGCCGCGGCGGGCGCAGGCACGCCAACGAAATAGTTTCCGGCCCATACCGGCTTGTCCGGATCTTCCAGCGCGACATTGAAGCGTGCGAGGCGAAGCGCGCAACAGACTGCAAAGCCAAGCACCGCTATCCAGCCGATACCGCCGATTTCACCAAGCGACCAGAGATAGAGGATGACGACGGGAGCGACGCCGAAATTCACGAAGTCGGTCAGCGAGTCGAGTTCGGCGCCGAACTTCGTCGACCCCTGCAGCATGCGCGCAATGCGTCCGTCCAGTGCATCGAAGATCGAGGCAATGATGATGGCGGCGACGGCGGCCTCGTAGCGCGCCTCGATAGCGAAGCGAATGGCGGTGAGACCAGCGCAGAGCGCAAGCACCGTCAGTGAGTTGGGGATGATGGTCCTGACGGGAAGCTGTGCGAAATGCCGAGACCGGCGCGCGCGCACGTTCTCCCGGGCACGGAACCCGGGCCCGGGGCGCGGTTCAAAGGGAGGAACAGGTCCGGCCATCGATTTCAGCCTTTCGTATACACCGCCCCGACGCCCCTAAACGTGATGCGGCTCGGCGAGAACTGCATCCGCCAGCACCGTTTCTCCACCGATCGCCGTCTGCCCGACAGCGACCAGCGGTACCGCGCCCTGCGGCAGATAGACATCGAGACGGCTACCGAAACGAATGATGCCGAAACGCTCGCCCGCGGCGAGGTCGTGTCCCTCCGTCACGTCACACACGATGCGCCGCGCAACCAGGCCCGCGATCTGGACGACCACAACCTGTTCGCCATCGGTACGCTCGATCACCAGCGAATTGCGCTCGTTGGCGTCGCTCGCCTTGTCGAGATCGGCATTCAGAAAGAGGCCAGGGCGATAGGCAACGCGCTTCACGATACCTGCAACCGGTGCGCGGTTCACATGGCAGTTGAAGACGTTCATGAAAATGCTGACACGGGTACGCATCATGTCGCCAAGGCCGAGCTCTTCGGGCGGTGACGCCTCGGTAATCATGTTCACAATGCCGTCTGCCGGCGCGATCACCAGGCCTTCGCGCGAAGGCGTGATCCGATCCGGATCGCGGAAGAAATAGAGGCACCAGAGCGTGAGAATGATGCCGAGCCAGCCGAGCGGATTCCAGATCAGGAAAAGGACCACGGTCACCGCCGCGAAGATGATGACCCAGCGGTGCCCTTCCTTGTGAATGGGCGTCAGAATCGAAGTCAGGCTATCCATATCGCTCTTATTGATCTCTCGGTTGGAGGTGAGGTCCGGCGGAGTGTAGCTCGCCAGCCGGTCCGGGTTAAGCGAATCCGGGATCGATCTCGACATCTGCCAGGCGGCCCGGCCCGGGAAGGCGCTCATCGCCGGTTTTGAGCAGTTTTTCCTCCTCCTCCTCGCGGGCGGCTTCACTTTCGCGCTGCCGGTTCCACATGGCGGCGTAGGCGCCGCCGAGCGCAAGAAGTGTCTCGTGTCTTCCCCGTTCAACGACGCGGCCGCGGTCGAGCACAAGGATTTCATCCGCGTCCACGACCGTCGAAAGCCGGTGCGCGATGATGAGGGTCGTCCGATCCCTCGAAATGCGGCGAAGCGCCGCCTGTATCTCCCGTTCCGTATGGGTGTCGAGAGCGGAGGTCGCTTCATCGAGCAGAAGGACCGGCGGATTCTTGAGGATGGTCCGCGCGATGGCGACACGCTGCTTCTCGCCGCCGGAGAGTTTCAGGCCACGTTCGCCCACGCGTGTGTCGTAGCCCTGCGGCAAACTTTCGATAAAGGTGCCGATCCGGGCAAGCTCCGCCGCCTCTTCCACTTCCGCGTCCGTCGCCTCGGGACGGCCATAACGGATGTTGTAGCGGATCGTATCGTTGAAGAGGACGGTGTCCTGCGGAACCATGCCGATGGCAGCGCGCAACGTATCCTGCTTCACGTCGCGAATATCCTGCCCGTCGATGCGTACCGCACCTTCCGAAATGTCATAGAACCGGAAAAGGATGCGCGCGATGGTGGACTTTCCCGCCCCGGACGGACCGACGATGGCAAGCGTGCGGCCGGAAGGTACGCGGAACGAGACGCCATCGAGAATGCGGCGATCAGGATCGTAGTAGAAACTCACATCGTCGAACTCGATCTCGCCGCCGTCTACCCGGAGTGCGGGCGCACCCGGCTTGTCCTCGATTTCGGCTGGAACCTGCATGAGCTCGAACATGGTTTCCATATCGATCAACGCCTGGCGGATTTCGCGATAGACCGTGCCCAGCAGGTTCAACGGCTGATAGAGCTGGATCAGATAGGTGTTGATCATGACGAAGGAACCGACGGTGAGCACGCCTTCCGCGATGCCCTGCGCCGCCATGAGCATCAGCAGCGTCAGTCCGCCGCTAAAGATCAGCGTCTGACCGGTGTTGAGCAGCGAAAGCGACGTCGTCGTCTTGATCGCGGCACGCTCGTAACCGGTCATCGACCGGTCGAAGCGGCGCGTTTCGTGTTCCTCGTTGCCGAAATATTTGACCGTCTCATAGTTGAGGAGACTGTCCACCGCCTTGGTATTCGCCTCGGTGTCGAGATCATTCATCTCGCGGCGAAAACGCGTGCGCCATTCGGTGACGGCAAAGGTGAAGATCATGTAGAGAAGAACCGTGCCCGCGGTGACAAGCGAATACCGGATGTCGAAGGCATAGGCCAGAATGACGCAGACGAGGCCGAGTTCGATGATCGTCGGGACGATGTTGAACAGCGAAAAGCGCAGCAGGAAGTCGACGCCCTTGGTGCCGCGCTCGATGACGCGGGAAAGGCCGCCGGTGCGCCGCTCGAGATGGAAACGCAGCGACAGCGCATGAAGATGCCGGAAGGTTTCTACGGCGAGTTCGCGCACCGCATTCTGACCGACTTTCGCGAAGACCGCGTCACGCAACTGTGCGAGCGCCACCATCATGATCCGCGCGACGCCATAGGCGACGATCAGCATGACCGGCACGAGCACCGCGGCTTCCGCCGCCGTTTCCGGCGAAAGGCGGTCGACCGCCTCCTTGTAGAGGAAGGGGACATAGACGGTGATCCCCTTCGCCGCGACGAGCGCCAGCACCGCCATGACCACGCGCGTGCGAAGGTCCACCCGCCCCTCCGGCCAGAGCCGGGGCAGCATGGCGAGAAGCGTCTGCCAGTTACGGCGGCGCTCCATCGCGGGCCCGCCCGTTACCGGATCGGGTCCGCTGCGTGTTGCAAGTTTCAACCGCCGGGCCATGAAAGGCAGAATCTCCACTCTGGTGCGCCACCGCAACAGCCACTGGCGCAACGCTTATGGCATGCAAGGCAACGCCCTGCCCGGAACCCCGGACAGGGCGCTATTCCCTACTCTACATAAGCCTTTTTGCGGCGGGGACAACTCGCCGTGCTGAGCGCCAGCTACTGCGCGGGCGTTTCGAAGATCTGGCCTGGATAGATCAGGTCCGGATCGCGAATCTGGTCCTTGTTCGCCTCGTAGATGATCGTGTAGCTGAAGCCCGAGCCGTAGAGCCGGCGGGAGATGTTCCAGAGGTTGTTGCCGGGCTGAATGACCACCTTGCCCTCCTTCAGGGCGGCAAGGACGGCTTGCGGTTCGCCGCGCTCGAAGGGGACCTCGATGCGGCCGACGACCTGGCCCTGCTCGTCCACCTGGTCGACACGGAGCGCATACTGACCGGGCGCTATGTCTGCCTCGGGGCTCAATTCCCAATGGCCGGATGCATCCGCCACGGTTTCGCCGACGAGATCGCGATCGACATAGATGCGGACCGTCGCGCCCGGATCGGCGCGGCCGGAAATAATGATGTTGCCCTTGTCGTCGTAGTCGACGGTTTCGAGGACAAGGCTGCCGGCATCGGCCGGAACGCCGGGGCCCTGCAGGACCTTGCTCGCCTTGCCGGGCTCGCTGCGGACGACGAGCGGCTGTTCCTCGCCGCCTTCGGGTACGGAAACGGTGACGACCTGCTGGCTGTCCTTGCTGCTGCCGTCGGGATTGTGGGCCGTGATGCGGAGTTCGATGGAGCCGGGTTTCAACGGTTCTTCGAGCACGGCGACCCACTCGCCGCGCTCGTCGGCCGTGGTTTCGGCGACGATTTCGCCGTTTGCCTTGAGTTCTATCCGGGCCCCGGGCAGCGAACGGCCCGCCGCGATGGCCGAACCGTCACGCTCGACGCGGACGATGTCGAACGTCGGGATGGAGGGATCGGTTTCGTCCTCGCCCGCCGCTTCCGGCGCGGCCGGCATCTCCGATTCAGCCGTCACTTCGGAGGGTGCAGGCTCGCTATCCCCGCGAAGGAAAAACCACCAGCCGCCCACGAGAAGAAGCAGCGCCACCACGAAAGCGCCGATAATTGCCCCGATTTTCATTTTCTTCCTGTTTCCTTCCCCGATACGGCTGTGCCGAAACGGAACAGAACGCCACCATCAACCCAGTCTATCGCGTAGCTTGCAATTACGGCACCAATGTGAAACCTCGCGCGTGAGACAACGGCCAGAAACAACGGGATAGCCCTCCTCCATGAAGCTCACAAGTCTTTGCGTCTATTGCGGTTCCTCGACGGGGACGGAACCCGTCTTCATGGAGGCGGCGGACCGGTTCGGCCGGATCATGGCAAGCCAGGAGATCGAGCTCGTCTATGGGGGCGGCGGCATCGGACTGATGGGCGCGGTGGCGCGCGCGGTGCTGGCCGGAGGGGGCCGCGTGACGGGCATCATTCCGAAGTTCCTGACGGAGGTCGAGGTCGAGTTCAACGAGGTGAGCGAGCTCGTCGTGACGGACAGCATGCATGCGCGCAAACAGCTGATGTTCGAACGTTCTCAAGCCTTTGTGGCATTGCCGGGAGGTGTCGGGACGGTCGAGGAAACGATCGAAATGCTGACCTGGGCGCAGCTTGGACGGCACAGCCGGCCGATCGTGATCGCGAATATCGACGGCTTCTGGGACCCGCTGAACGAGCTGCTGGACCACATCATCAAGGCGGGTTTCGCGCGCTCGGAAATCCGGCGGATCTACTCGATGGTCGACCGCGTGGAAGATATCCTCCCCCGGATCGAAGCCTCCCTGTGAGGATAAACCGGGGCGACTGTCACTGAACTGTCACCCAAACGTCACAAAACCTTTCGCGCGAAAGCTATCCCCGGTTTGCGAGGGCGGCGGCGCGGCGCAGTTCGCGCTCGCAACGCCAGGTATCGAACGAAAATATCCCCAGTCCGACCCAGATGAGCGCGAAAGTCATCAACTGAACGGTGCCGAGCGGCTCGCCATAGAGGAAGACGGCGACGAAGAACTGCGTCGTCGGGGCGAGATACTGCATGAGGCCCAAGGTCGCGAGGCGGATGCGCTGCGCGCCGAAGGAAAACAGGAAGAGCGGCACGACCGTCATCGGACCCGTCAGTACAAGGAAGGTCCAGGTGAACCAGCTGCCATTGCCGAAGCTCGTGCCGCCATGGCCCGACAGCCACCACAGATAGGCAAGCGCGAGAGGCAGCAGCACCATGACCTCGACAAAGAGCCCTTCGAGGGGTGTGGCGCGCGTCACTTTCCGCAAATAGCCATAGGCTGCGAAGCTCGCCGCGAGATAGAGCGATATCCATGGCAGCTGGCCGAGATCGACGGCGAAGATCGCGACGCCGACAGCGGCGAGCACGACGGCGAAGATCTGCGGGCGCGACAGCCTTTCGCCGAGAAAGGCGACGCCGAGAAGGACGCTGACCAGCGGGTTGATGTAGTAACCCAGACTCGTCTCGACGATGCGCGCCTCGTTGATCGAATAGATGAAGACAAACCAGTTGGAGCCGATGAGGAGGCCCGTTCCGACAAAGGTGAGAAGCGTGCGGCGGTCGCGCAGGATCGCCATGAGCTGGGCGCGGCGCGACAGCGCAAGGATGAGGACGGCGATCAGCGCGACGCTCCAGACCGAGCGATGCGCCAGCACCTCGAACGGCGGCACATCGGTCAACTGCTTGTAGAAGATGACGGAAAGACCCCAGAGCAGATAGCCGGCACCCGCCGATGCGGCACCGAGCGCCGCTTCGCTGACCGGCGCCCGCGCCGCTGGTTCCTGTTTCAGGGTCATTCGTTCCGTCCCTCCGGAATCGCCGAAAGCGATTCCGCGCGCATCTTGTATCACGGCGGAAGTGGCGACGCCGCCGCGGCATTCAAGTGCGGAGGGACCTCTCTTTCGGCCAGGCGACAGGCGCTTTCCGCCAGGCAGTCGGAGGGACGCCGAAAGCGCGCTTGAAGGCGCGGCTGAAGGCGGCTTCCGATTCATAGCCCGCATCGAAGGCAATGCGCGCAATCGGGTCCGGCGTGTCGGAGAGGCGGCGCGCGGCGAGCTGCATGCGCCACTTCGCGAGATAGCGCATGGGCGGATCGCCGACGAGGGCGGTAAAGCGGGAGGCGAAGGCGGACCGCGAGAGACCGACTTCGGCGGCGAGGGCTTCGGTGGTCCAGGGCCGGTCGAGCCGCCCGTGAAGAAGCGCGAGCGCACGGCCAACCGTCGGATCGCGCAGAGCGGCGAGCCAGCCCTTCTCGCCTTCGGGGAGCGAGGCCACGTGACGATGCACCGCCTCCTCGAAGAGAAGCTCGGCAAGGCGGCCGAGCACCACGGCCGAGCGGTCTCCGCCGCCCGCAAGCGCAACGGAGGCGAAGCGGAAAGTGCTCTCGATCCATTCGCCAGTGTGATCTTCCGGGACTTCGAGACGGAGAACGGGCGGGAGAAAGGAAAGAAGCGTGTCGCCCGGCGTCTCGTTGCCGAGAAAGCCGCAGACGATGCGCGTGCGCGCACCGCCGCCGCCATGAACGATGCGGGCGAGACCGCCCTCGGCGGCGGGGAGGATGAGATCGTGGGAGTCCGCGGCCGGAATGTCCGGGCCGCTTGCCAGAATGTGCGGATGGTTCTGCGGCAAGAGCAGGATCTCGCCGGGCCGCGCCAGGATGTCGGGGCCGCCGTCAATCCGCAGCAGAAGCTCGCCTTCCTCGACATAGTGATATGCGATCAGGGTTCGCGGCACATAGCCGAAGGGCGCGCAATCCTCCGGTTCCACGCGCGAGACGATGCACCAGGGCGCCGTGAATTCCGCTTCGAGAAAGATACCGCCCGTGAGACGCATCGAGCGGAGAACATCCGACAACGGGTCCATGAGGGATCCCCACGTGAAATCAGGCGGATCGGCAAAACGATCCGGCGTCCTGCCCATTCAATCCGGGGACGGCTCATTCCTACATTCACGCCACGCATCATGAGCCGTCGGCCTCAGGCCGAGGCACGCATTCATGCGCCCCCAACCCCGGAGACATTAACATGGTAAAATACAGAAATCGCCTGCCGCAACTCGCGGGCGGCCCCTTCCTGACGGATGGCGGACTGGAAACGACGCTTGTCTTTCATGACGGCATCGATCTGCCGCATTTCGCCGCCTTCGACCTTCTGAAAGACGAAGCGGGCACGGCGACGCTGCGCGACTATTACCGGCTTCATGCCGGGATTGCGCTCAAGGCGGGCACGGGCTTCGTGCTCGAAAGCCCGACCTGGCGTGCGAGCCCGGACTGGGGCACGAAACTCGGCTATTCGGCGAATGCGCTCGACGCCGCGAACCGCGTGGCGATCCGGCTGATGCACGAGCTGCGCGCCGAACTCGAAAGCGAACGGAGCCCGATGGTCATCAGCGGCTGCGTCGGCCCGCGCGGCGACGGCTACGACGCCGGCAAGGTGATGAGCCCGCAAGAAGCGGAGGCCTATCACGCGCCGCAAATCCGCATCTATGCGGAGGAAGACGCGGACCAGATCACCGCGGTCACCATGACCAATGTCAACGAGGCCATCGGCGTCACGCGCGCGGCGACAGCGGCAGGGATGCCGGTCGTCATCTCGTTCACCGTGGAGACGGACGGGCGGCTTCCGACCGGCGACACGCTGAAGGACGCCATCGCGGCGGTGGACGCGGCGACCGGAAACGCGCCCGCCTACTACATGATCAACTGCGCGCATCCGGACCATTTCGACGCGGCGCTCGAGGGCGACTGGGTGAGCCGCATCGGCGGCATTCGCGCGAACGCGTCGCGCTGCAGCCATGCGGAGCTCGACGAGGCGGAAGAACTGGACGCGGGCGATCCGAAAGAACTCGGTTCGCTCTATGCGGCGCTCTGCCGCCGCTTCCCGCATTTCACGGTGCTGGGCGGCTGCTGCGGCACGGATCACCGGCATGTCGAGGAAATCGCACGGGCGACAGCGGTTTTCGCCTGAGAAACGATTCGGGGCGGACGGGCAGCGTTGCCTGTCCGCCTCTTCCCGCTCCCGGAGATACTGGACCTTCGCCCGCCTCTCCCCTATCAAGGCAATCTGATTTTTCGGGGAGGCAACCGATGGACGGATTCATCTTCATGCTGACGCTTGCCGCCGTTCTGGGCAGCGGCATCGTCGCGGGCATCTTCTACGGGTTCTCGAGCTTCATCATGGGAGCGCTCGGAAAGCTGCCCGCGCGAGAGGGCATTGCGGCGATGCAGTCGATCAACATCGTGGTCATCAATCCGGTCTTCTTTCTCGCCTTTTTCGGGACGGCCGCGCTCGCGCTCATGCTCGGCGGCTACGCCGTCGCGAACTGGGGAACGGCGGAAGCGGGCCTTCTCTTCTTCGGCGCGCTCTTCTATCTCGCGGGCTGCATCGGCGTGACCATCGCGTTCAACGTGCCGCTCAACAACCGGCTCGCGGCGGTCGAACCCGCGAGCCCCGAAGGCGCGGAGCTGTGGCATCACTATCTCGTCGCGTGGACGCGGTGGAACACGGTCAGGACGGTGGCGCCTTCGGTGTCGCTGGTGCTGTTCGTGCTGGCGATGGTGTAAGGGGCTCTTGATCACGGGATGTGTTGCACCGCCCATGGACCCCGGCTTTCGCCGGGGTGACACTTTTTTGGTTTGGGCGCGATACCCGTGCGAGGGTTGACTTCGGGGTTCGCGCTCCTACCTTCCCCTCAGCGAAACCTAACAGGATGTGTGCGTCATGGACTTCTTCCGCATTGCAATGCCGACCTGCCTTGCCCTTGCGGAGAACGCCACAGATGCCTGCCTCGATTTCGCTTTCCAACCTTTCATGGTCCACGCCTGACGGCCGGACGCTTTTTACCGATCTCAGCCTTCAGTTCGGGCCCGTTCGCACGGGGCTTGTGGGCCGGAACGGCACGGGCAAGACGACGCTGCTGAAGCTCATCGGCGGTGCGCTTTCGCCTGCGCGCGGCGCGGTGCAGGCGGAGGGGCGGATCGCCATGCTCCGGCAGAGTGTGCAGCCCGCGCCGGGCGAGACGATTGCCGCGCTGTTCGACGCGGAAGCGCCACTCGCGCTTTTGCGGCGGGCGGAGGCGGGCGCGGCAAGCGCGGAGGAACTGGCGGAGGCGGACTGGACGCTTGAAGCGCGGATGGCAGCCGGGCTTGCCGACCTCGGCCTCGCCGTTCCGCCGGAGACGCCGCTGGCGGAACTATCGGGCGGAGAACGGACAAGGGCGATGCTTGCCGCGCTTGTCTTTTCCGAGCCGGACTTCCTGCTGCTGGACGAACCGACCAACAATCTCGACGCCCGGGGCCGCGAGGCGGTGCGGCAATTGCTGCATCGCTGGCGGGGCGGCGCCATCGTGGTCAGTCACGATCGGGCGCTGCTGGAAGAGATGGACACCATCGTGGAGCTGACCTCGCTCGGCGCGGCGCGCTATGGCGGGAACTGGAGCCAGTACCGCGCGCAGAAACAGACCGAACTGGAGGCGGCGGAGCACGACCTCGCGGCAGCGGAAAAGCGGCTGACGGAGATCGGCCGGAAGACGCAGGAGGTGCGCGAGAAGCAGGCGCAGCGGGATGCCCACGGCCGCGCGAAGAAGGCGAAAGGCGGCACGCCGCGCATCCTGCTGGGCGCGATGAAGGACAATGCGGAGAAGACCGGCGGCGAGAACGCGCGGGCGGCGGAGCGGCGCAAGACGGACGCATACGAGGACGCCGCGAAAGCACGCGAGAAGGTGGAGGTGTTGCAGCCTTTCAGCGTGACGCTTGCGCCGACGGGGCTTCACGCGGGGCGAAAGGTGCTGGAGGCGGAAGGGCTCAGCGGCGGGTACGACGCGGCGCGGCCCGTCATCCGCGATTTCTCGCTGACGGTGACGGGACCGGAGCGGATTGCGATCACCGGGCCGAACGGCGCGGGCAAGACGACGCTGCTGAAGCTGCTGACGGGCGAATTGACGCCGCAGGCGGGCGAGGCGCGGCTGCATGTCGATAATGCGGTGCTCGACCAGCAGGTGAGCCTGATCGACCGGGGGATGAGCGTTGCCGAAAACTTCCGCCGGCTGAACAGGCATGCGAGCGAGACGGCGTGCCGGGCGGCACTGGCGCGGTTCCGGTTTCGCGCGGAGGCGGCGCTGCAAGGCGCGGACAGCTTAAGCGGCGGGGAGATGCTGCGCGCGGGGCTCGCCTGCGTGCTGGGCGGCGAGCGCCCTCCCCCGCTTCTCATTCTCGACGAGCCCACGAACCATCTCGACATGGAGTCGATCGATATCCTGGAAGCGGGACTCGCGGCTTACGACGGCGCGCTGATCGCGGTGAGCCATGACGCGGCGTTTCTGGAGGCGGTGGGGATTGAGCGGTGGGTGGAGATTTGAGGGGTGGCGGGCAGAGGCGCAGAGGCACGTTTGTTTGCTTCACAAACAACGAGTGTCACCCCGGCGAAAGCCGGGGTCCATGGGCCTCAATGCGGTTTCGATATCCTTGAGAGGTTCGCACTGGGGCGGATTCAGATGGATCCCGGCTTTCGCCGGGATGACTCATTCTTTTTAACGCTTAGGCGCCGACGCCTTCCTTGCGGTTGTGCGTCCGGGGGGCCGGAGCGCCGTCGCGGAGGAGTTTCCAGGTGATGGAGTCCGTGAGCGCCTGGAAGGAGGCGTCGACGATGTTCGGCGAGACGCCGACCGTGAACCAGCGGTTGCCCTTGGCGTCGGCGCTTTCGATCATGACGCGGGTGACGGCTTCGGTGCCGCTTGTAAGGATGCGCACCTTGAAGTCCGCGAGGCGCAGGTCCGCGATATAGGGCGAATATTTGCCGAGGTCCTTCTGCAGCGCCTGGTCGAGCGCGTTGATCGGGCCGTTGCCCTCGCCCACCGAGATGAACTTCTCGCCGTCGACCACGACCTTCACGGTCGCTTCCGAGACGGTGACGAGATCGCCGATGGCGTTGTAGCGGCGCTCGACGAGGACGCGGAAGGATTCGACGTCGAAATATTCCGGCACGGTGCCGAGGATGCGGCGCGCGAGAAGCTCGAAGGAGGCTTCGGCGCCGTCATAGGAATAGCCGAGGAACTCGCGCTCCTTCACCTCGTCCAGCAGACGCTGGATGCGGCGGTCCTGCGGGTCGTAGTCGATGCCCGCTTCCTCGAGACGCGCGAGGATGTTGGAGCGGCCGGCCTGATCCGACACGGCGATCTTGCGCTTGTTGCCGACGCTTTCGGGCGGCACATGCTCGTAGGTCTTCGGGTCCTTCAGGATCGCGGAGACGTGGATGCCCGCTTTCGACGCGAAGGCGCTTTCGCCGACATAAGGCGCGTAGCGGTCCGGCGCGCGGTTCAGGATCTCGTCCAGCGTGCGCGAGACATGGGTGAGGCTTTTCAGGCGCTCGTGCGTCACGCCGATCTCGAAGCGGTCCGCATATTCGGGCTTCAGCAGCAGCGTCGGAATGAGCGAGACCATGTTGGCGTTGCCGCAGCGCTCGCCGAGACCGTTCAGCGTGCCCTGCACCTGACGGACGCCCGCGCGCACCGCGGCGAGCGAGTTCGCGACGGCGTTTTCCGTGTCGTTGTGGGCATGGATGCCGAGCCTGTCGCCGGAGACGCCGGAGGCGATCACCTCGGAGACGATGCGCTCGACTTCGGAAGGCAGCGTGCCGCCATTGGTGTCGCACAGGACGGCCCAGCGGGCGCCGTTGTCGAGCGCGGCGCGGACGCAGGCGAGCGCGAATTCGGGGTTCGCCTTGTAGCCGTCGAAGAAGTGCTCGCAGTCGATCATCGGCTCGCGGCCCTTCGCGGCGACGGCCTTGACGCTGTCGGCGATGCTTTCGAGGTTTTCCTCGTTGGTGATGCCGAGCGCGACGGAGACATGGAAGTCCCAGCTTTTCGCGACGAGACAGACGGCGTCCGTGTCGGCGTCGAGAACGGCGGCGAGGCCGGGATCGTTCGACGCCGAGCGCCCGGCCCGCTTGGTCATGCCGAAGGCAGTGAACTTCGCATGGGCGAGTTTCGGCTTTTCGCCGAAGAAGGCGTTGTCGGTCGGGTTCGCGCCGGGATAACCGCCTTCGACATAGTCGAGGCCGAGTTCGTCGAGCAGGCCCGCAATGAGGCGCTTGTCCTCCACGCTGAAATCGACGCCCGTCGTCTGCGCGCCGTCGCGCAGCGTGGTGTCGAAGAGGTAGAGACGCTGTTTCTTTTCAGCTTTCTGGGACGTGCTCATAACTGTTGCTCTCAATCCACCCTCCCCCTGTGGGAGGGTCAAACCGCTGCAAGCGGTTTGGGGAGGGGTCGCGGAAGACAATACAAACTCAATCGATAGCTCGTTCGTCTGATTTGAGCGGAGTCCCCCTCCCCAAACGGACTTCGTCCGTTTGACCCTCCCACAGGGGGAGGGTGGAGAAAGAGACGACGCATGTTGTTCCATGAACATCATGCATCCGCAGCTACCGCCGCCGACCAGACCGTTTTTCCTTGGAGTATAAGCGTGCTTGTACGGCGGCGGCGGAGCTATGTCAGCCGCTAATAATCAGACCCTGAATGATCGAGTGCGCCGGGTTCATGCCCGCATCCTCGCTGATCGCCGTTAAAAATGTCTAACGGTTTCAATCCGTTAGGCCGGTGAGCCGGGCTTTCGCACGGTCCCTTCCGATGAGAGGTAGCAGGTTTTTCAGTTCCGGTCCATGCGTCAGCCCGGTGAGCGCGAGGCGGAGCGGCATGAAGAGCGCCTTGCCCTTGCGGCCCGTGGCAGCCTTCACGGCGTCGGTCCAGAGGCCCCAGGTGGCCTCGTCCCACGGTTCCGGCGGGAGCGCGGCGGCGGCGGCGGCGGCGAACTCCGCTTCCTCGATGACGGGCTCGACCGGGCCCTCGACGATGCGGGCCCAGCTGGCGGCATCGCGGAAGAGGACGAGGTTCGGCTTCACCGCCTCCCAGAACACGGGGCCGAGATCGGCACCCAGCGCGGCGAGGCGGGGCTTCGCCGTCTCATAGGGCAGGAGATGCAGGCAGGCGGTGTTGGCGCGGGCGAGGTCCGCCGGGTCGAAGCGGATGTCGGAACGGCCGAGGCGGGCGATATCGAAGCCGGCGGCGAGTTCATCGAGCGAGAGGCAGGGCTCCATCGGGTCCGGCGTACCGAGACGGGCGAGAAGCGCGTTCAAGGCCATCGGCTCGTAGCCCGCCTCGCGGAGCGCGCGCAGCGAGAAGCGCTCGGCGTCGTCGCGCTTCGACAGCGGCTTTCCCTCCGGGCCGTTCAGCAGCGAGTAATGCGCGAAGACGGGCGGCTCGGCGCCCAGCGCGCGAATGATCTGGACCTGGACGCCGGTATTGGTGATGTGATCCGAGCCGCGGATGACATGGGTGATGGCGAACCCGATGTCGTCGACGATGCTCGGCAGGGTGTAGAGGAAGCGGCCATCCTCGCGGATCAGCACCGGGTCGGAGAGCGAGGCACCGTCAACCTCGACATGGCCCTGAATCATGTCCTCGAAGGCGGTGTGAACATGGTCGAGCCTGAAACGCCAGTGCGGCTTGCGGCCTTCGGCTTCGAGGGCGGCGCGGTCTTCCGAGGTGAGGTTGAGCGCGGCGCGGTCGTAGACCGGGGGAAGCCCGCGGGCGAGCTGGCGCTTGCGGCGGCGGTCGAGTTCGGCGGCGCTTTCGTAAGCGGGATAGAGGCGGCCGTCGGCTTTCAGCCTTTCGGCGGCGGCTTCATAGGCGGCGAGGCGCCCGGACTGGCGGGCGAAGAGGTCGTGGTGCAAGCCGAGCCAGCCCAAGTCTTCTTCTATGGCGGCGGCGAATGCCGGCGTCGAGCGGGCGTCGTCGGTGTCGTCCATGCGGAGCATGAATCTGCCGCCATTCTTCCGTGCAAAGAGGAAGTTGAACAGTGCGGCGCGGGCGTTGCCGACATGGAGATGGCCGGTGGGCGACGGGGCGAAGCGGACGGTGGGGCTCATCGCATCCACCTGCCGGCGTCATTGCGAGGAGGCGCAGCCGACGAAGCAATCCAGAGCCGCTTGCTCCGTGCCCGCGGCCCCTGGATTGCTTCGCTTCGCTCGCAATGACAGATCAAGGAAAGGCCATTCACCTGCGTCCCCCCGCCCCAAACCGTCTTCGACGGTTTGACCCTCCCCGAGGGGAGGGTGGGAAGCACGGCGTCATATGCGTCGCCGCTCACAAGTCCTGGTCCCGGAAGCCGTTGACGATCGGGTAGCGGCGGTCGCGGCCGAAGTTGCGGGCGGTGACCTTGACGCCGGGGGCGGCCTGACGGCGTTTGTATTCCGAGATGTAGAGGAGATGCTCGACGCGCTTCACGAGGTCGCGGTCGTGGCCGCGGGCGACGATGTCGCGGACGGACATTTCCTCCTCGACGAGGCAGTGGAGAATGTCGTCGAGCTGTTCGTAGGGCGGCAGCGAATCCTCGTCCTTCTGGTCGGGACGCAACTCGGCGGACGGAGGCCGCGTGATGATGCGCTCGGGGATCACTCTCCCGTTGGGCCCGAGGCAGCCTTTCGGCATGTGCGTGTTGCGCCAGTTCGACATGCGGAAGACGCGGGTCTTGTAGAGATCCTTGATCGGATTGAAGCCGCCATTCATGTCGCCATAGATGGTGGCGTAGCCGGCAGAGACTTCCGACTTGTTGCCGGTCGTCAGCAGCATGGAGCCAAACTTGTTCGAGATCGCCATGAGGATGACGCCGCGCGAGCGGGACTGGAGATTTTCCTCCGTCGTGTCCGACTGCGTGCCTTCGAAGAGGGGCCCGAGCGTTTCCATGAAACCGGAAACGGGCGCCTCGATGGGAACCGTGTCGTAGCGGACGCCGAGAAGCTTCGCGCAGGCCTCCGCGTCCTCGAGGCTTTCGGACGAGGTGTAGCGGTAGGGCAGCATGACGCAATGAACCTTGTCGGCCCCCAGCGCATCGACCGCAATGGCGGCGACGAGCGCGCTGTCGATGCCGCCGGAGAGGCCGAGCACGACGCCGGGGAAGCGGTTCTTGCGGACATAGTCGCGCAGGCCCTGAACGACGGCGAGATAGAGCGCTTCGTCGCTTTCCTCGATGGGGGCGACCTCGCCCGGCGCGCAGACCCAGCCTTTCGCCTCGCGCGTCCAGTCGGTGCAGGTGATCTTTTCTTCCCATGCCGGCATCTGGATGGGCAATGAGAGGTCGGCGTTCAGCACGAAGGAGGCGCCGTCGAAGACGAGTTCGTCCTGACCGCCGAGCTGGTTCACATAGGCCAGCGGCAGGCCGCTCTCCTTGATGCGGCCGACGGCAAGCTGCATGCGCGCGTCGTACTTGTTGAAGTCGTAGGGCGAGCCGTTCGGCACGAGGATGATCTCGGCGCCGGATTCCTCAAGGCACTCGACCACGTCCGGGAACCAGATGTCCTCGCAGATGGGCACGCCGACGCGGACGCCGCGGATGTTGAAGGGGCCGGGCATCGGGCCCTCGTCGAAGACGCGGGGCTCGTCGAAGACGGAGTAGTTCGGCAGGTGGACCTTGGCGCGGTAGCCGCGGACCTCGCCCTTGTCGAGATAGAGGACGGCGTTGAAGAGCTTGCCGTCATCGGCGAGCCAGGGGCAGCCGATGAGGACGCCGGGGCCGCCGTCGCCGGTCTGGCGCGCGAGCTCGATGGCGGCGGCACGGGCGGCATCCTGAAAGGCGCGCTTCAGGACCAGGTCTTCCGGCGGATAGCCCGTCAGGAAGAGTTCGGTGAAGACGACGAGCTCCGCGCCCTCGACCTCGGCGGCGCGGCGGGACTCGACGGCCTTTTCGAGATTGCCCGCGATGTCGCCCACGACGGGGTTCAACTGGGCGAGGGCTATGCGGAGCTTATCGGTCATTTCACAAGCAAATCCGGGCGGTTACGCCCCAAGGATATGGGGATTCGGCTTCGCGGTTTTAGCCGTTGAGGGGCGCACTCACAATAGTTCAGGGATGAACGGGGTCGAGCGGCATTCCGGGGTGCGCCGGGACGCCGCCGGGGATAGGCTCGCCCGCAACGCAAAACCGGACCCGGAGGAGACCCCCATGACCACCAACCGCCAGATATTGCTCACCGAAACGCCGCAGGGAAAGCTCGCCGAGAGCCATTTCAAGTTCTCTCCCGACGGCAAGATGCCGGAGGCGAAGGACGGGGAGCTGCTGCTCCGGACGAAACTCATATCGCTCGACGCGGCGAACCGTGCCTGGATGCAGGGCGCGACCTACCGCTCGGCCGTGGAAGCGGGCACCGTGATGGCGGGCGGATCGGTCTCGGAAGTCGTGGAGGCGAAGGCGCCGGGCTTTGCCAAGGGCGACCTCGTGTTCGCGGATACGGGCTGGCAGGACTATGCGGCGGTGCCGGCGAAGACGGCGCAGAAGCTGCCGAAGATGGAGCCCCTCTCCCATCTCCTCAGCGTCTACGGCATTGCCGGGCTGACGGCCTATTTCGGTCTGCTGGAGGTCGGCAAGCCGAAGGCGGGCGACACGGTGGTCGTCTCCGCCGCGGCAGGCTCGGTCGGCACCATTGTCGGGCAGATCGCCAAGATCAAGGGCTGCACCGTCATCGGCATCGCGGGCGGCGCGAAGAAGTGCAAGCTGCTGACCGACGAACTCGGCTTCGACGCGGCGATCGACTACAAGGCGGAGCCCGTGGGCAAGGCGCTCCGCAAGGCGGCGCCGAAGGGCATCGACGTCTATTTCGACAATGTGGGCGGCGACATTCTGGAAGCCGTGCTGTTCGGCATGAACAATTTCGGCCGGATCGCCTGTTGCGGGGCGGTGTCGCAATATGACGGCGCGGCGCCCGCGCATGGCCCGCGCGGCATTCCGGGGCTCATCGTCGTGAAGCGCATCACCATGCAGGGCTTCATCGTGATGGACTATGCCGACAGGCACGATGCGGCGCTGGCGGAGCTTCAGGGCTGGGTCTCGTCCGGCAAGATCAAGGTCATGGAAGACATCATGGACGGGCTCGAGAACACGCCGAAGGCGCTGATCGGGTTGCTCGCCGGGGACAATGTCGGCAAGCGCATGATCCGGGTTTCCTGACGCCTTCAATTTGCATCTATCGCGGTTCCGCCGCTTTCAGGCGACGGAAGGCGGCCGTTTGTCCGTTATACAGAGTGGGGACACCCGGAACGGACAAAGACGGCCATGGGATATGACCACGAAACGGCGGAACGGCCGGCGGGCAGCGCGGTGAGCCTGCCCGCGCGGCTGCACGCGACCTGGAGCGGGTTTCCCGGTCCGGTGCGCTGGGGCGCGATTGCGCTCGCGGCCCTTGTGGCGCTCTGGGTGCTTTCCGGCTGGCTCTTCGGCGGCGAGGAGGTCACCTACCGGACGGCGACGGCGACGCGCGGCACCATCGAGCAGACGGTGACGGCGCTCGGCTCATTGCAGCCGAAGGAATATGTGAATGTCGGCGCGCAGGTCTCCGGGCAGCTCAAGAAGGTTTATGTCGAGGTCGGCGACGAGGTGAAGGAAGGCGACCTGCTCGCCGAGATCGACGCCAAGGTCTACGAGACGGAAGTCGCGGGGGAGCGCGCGCGGCTCACCGACCTCACATCGCAGCTTGCGGGCGCACAGGCCGAGCTGGTGCTGGCGCGGCGGCAATACAACCGGAACCTCGAGCTTGCGAAGATCGACGCGGTGAGCCGCGACGATCTCGACACGAGCGAGACGGCGGTGCAGACGATCAGCGCGCAGATCGGCTCGCTGAAGGCGCAGATCGAGCAGCAGAAATCGACCGTCGAGGGCGGCGAGGCCAATCTCGGCTACACGAAGATCTATGCGCCGATCGACGGCACCGTGACCTCGCAGGCGGCGCTGCAGGGCCAGACGCTGAACGCGAACCAGACGGCGCCGACGATCCTGACGATTTCGGATCTCGACACCATGACCGTGGAAGCGCAGGTCGCCGAAGCGGATGTCGGCAAGCTCGAAGCGGGCATGCCGGTCTATTTCACGACGCTCGGCGCGCCGGAGCGGCGCTGGACATCGACGGTACGGCAGGTACTGCCGACGCCCGAGATCGTGAACGAGGTCGTGCTCTACACGGTGCTTGTCGATATCGCCAATCCGGACGGGCGGCTGATGAAGGACATGACGGCGCAGGTCTTCTTCCTGCTCGGAGAAGCGAAGGACGTCGTCATCGTGCCGGTGAACGCGATCAGCGACGGGCCGGACGGGAACGCGCAGGTGAGCGTGCTGACGGAAAAGGGGCCGCGCCCGCGCGCCGTGGAAGTCGGTCTCACGAACCGCGTCAGTGCGGAAATCACCGAGGGGCTCGACGAAGGCGACACGGTGGTGACGGGGATCGCGTCTTCCGATGAGGCGGGCAGCGGCAGACGCCGCATGGGCTTCTTCTGAGGAGCGCGCCGATGCATTCCCCCCAGGCCAGAAGCGCGGCGCCGCTGATCGAACTCCACAACGTCACCAAGGTCTACCGGACCGGCGGGCAGGAAGTGCGCGCGCTTGACGGCGTGTCGCTGACGATCCGGCGCGGCGAATTCGTGGCGATCATGGGCCAGTCGGGTTCCGGCAAGTCGACGCTGATGAACATTCTCGGCTGTCTCGACCGGCCGACCGACGGCAGCTACACCGTGGCGGGGACGGATGTCGCCCTGCTCTCCTCCGACGACCTGGCGGCTCTCAGGCGCGACACGTTCGGCTTCGTGTTCCAGCGCTACAACCTGCTTTCCACCATGACGGCGGCGGAAAACGTCGAACTGCCGGCGATCTATGCCGGAACGACACGAAACGAACGCCATGAACGCGCGACCAGCCTGCTCACGCGGCTCGGCATGGGCGACCGGGCGGCGCACCGGCCTTCGGAACTTTCGGGCGGCCAGCAGCAGCGCGTTTCCATCGCGCGGGCGCTGATGAACGGCGCGGACGTGATCCTCGCCGACGAGCCGACCGGGGCACTCGACACACAGAGCGGCGCGGATGTGCTGGACGTGCTGAAGGGTCTCAACGAGGAAGGCCGCACGGTTCTGCTCATCACGCACGACCCGGCAGTCGCGAGGCACGCGGACAGAACGATCCAGATCAGCGACGGGCGCATCACCTCCGACAGCGGGCCGAAGATGCGCGCGAGCGTTTCCGCCTCCGACGAGGGACCGTCGCGCGGCGGCGCCTTCGTCATTCAGGCGGAGATCGCGGAAGCCGTGAAAATGGCGTTCCGGTCGCTGCGCGCGAACATCTTCCGCACGGCGCTGACGCTGCTCGGCGTGGTGATCGGCGTGGCGGCGGTCGTCGTCATGCTTGCCATCGGCGACGGCAGCAAGGCGAACATCATGGGCGCGATGCAGAGCATGGGCACGAACCTGCTGGTGGTGCGGCCGGGCGCGCCGGGCATGCGGCCGAGCGGCGACATCGCGACGCTCATTCCCGCCGACGCGGAGGCGATCCTCGAGCTGCCGAACGTGACGGCGGCCGTGGCCGAGCGAAGCACGGCCAGCACCGTGCGCTTCGGCAATGTCGACTACCGCACGCAGATCGAAGGCACCTGGCCGGAGATGACGGTGGTGCGGGACTGGGGTCTGGCGGAAGGCGGCTTCTTCACCGAAGCCGATCTGAAAGGCTATGCGCCGGTGATCGTGCTCGGGCGGACGGTCGTCGATGCGCTGTTCCCGGGCGGCGGCAGCCCGATCGGCAAATATGTGCTTGTCGGCAACATTCCCTTCGAGGTCGTCGGCGTGATGGAGGCGAAGGGCGCGGCGGCTTTCGGGCGCGACCAGGACGACGTCGCCTTCGTGCCGCTGACGACGGGCTTCATGCGGCTGTTCGGGCAGCAATATGCGAATTCCGTTACCGTGAAGGTGGCGGATGCGAACCGCGTGAACGAGACCGAGGAAGCGATCCACACGCTGCTCATGTCGCGGCACCGGACGGAGGATTTCCAGATCCGCAACACGGCGTCGATGCTCGAGACGATGGAGACGATGTCGAACACGATGACGATCCTGCTCGGCTCGGTGGCGGCAATCTCGCTGCTGGTCGGCGGCATTGGCGTGATGAACATCATGCTTGTGAGCGTGACGGAGCGGACGCGGGAAATCGGCATCCGCATGGCGACGGGTGCACGGATGAGCAACATCCTCGTTCAGTTCAACACGGAGGCGCTGGTGGTCTGCGGCGTGGGCGGGCTGATCGGTGTTCTGCTCGGCCTGTCCTTCGCCTGGGGGCTCGCGAGCCTCGGGCTCAACATCGCGATCAACGCGATGCCTTCGGTGCTTGCGTTTACCTGCGCGTTCCTGACCGGGCTCGTGTTCGGCTATCTGCCGGCGCGGAAGGCGGCGCAACTCGATCCTGTCGTTGCGCTGGCGTCGGAGTGAGGTGCGGAACATGGATGTTTTTTGTGAGTTTCAGAAGAAGAATAAAAACAACGCTGTCGTCCCGGGATTTATTCCCGGGATTCATTGGCGGCTGCGGCAAGCGGAAATGAGAGTGGGTCCCGGCAACAAGTGCCGGGATGACACTTTTGGTTTTGGCGGGCTTCGCCGGGTCGTCCTCCCACTGCTGATGGCAACTGCCCTCGCCGCCTGTTCGATGGCGCCGGATTACGAGCGGCCGGAGGCGGGGACGCCGGAGACATGGAGCGCGGGCGAGCGCGAGGGCATGGACGTTGCCGCCGATACCCAGTGGTGGACGGCGTTTGGCGATCCCGAGCTGACGCTGCTGATGCAGATGGCGCTCGCGAACAATCTCGACATCGAGCAGGCGCTGGCGCGCGTCGAGCAGGCGCGCGGGGCGGCGCGGGCGGCAGGCTCCTCGCTGCTGCCGCAGGTGAACGGCAGCGGCAGCGCGGGACGCAGCGAGATGCGGGGCGGCGCGACGCGGGAGAGTGCGGATATCGGATTGTCGGCAAGCTATGCCCTCGACATCTGGGGCCGCTACCGCGACGAGGCGCGCTCTGCGGGGCTTTCGCTCGACGCAACCGAATACGACAAGGACGGCGCGGCGCTGATCGTGCAGTCACAGGTCGCGACAACCTATTTCACGATCCTGACGCTGAAGGACCGGATCGCGATTGCAGAAGACTCGCTGAAGGCCGCGCGCGACACGCTGGACATCGTGGAAGCGCGCTACGAGGCGGGCAGCATTTCCGGTCTCGACCTCGCACAGCAGCGCAACACCGTTGCGACCATCGAGGCGGGCATTCCGGCGCTGAAGGCGGACCGCGCGGCGAACGAAAATGCGCTTGCGATCCTGCTGGCGCGCGTGCCGGGGCGCTTCGCGGTGGAGACGGCGACGCTCGACACCGTCGCCCTGCCCGCCATCGCGGCGGGACAACCATCCGACCTGCTGGAACGGCGGCCGGACATTCGCGGCGCGGAAGCGCGGCTGAAAGCGGCGAATGCCGATATCGGCGCGGCGCGCGCAGCGTTCTTTCCCTCGCTCGACCTTTCCGCCTCGGTTACGCGGAGCTTCGCGACGGCGAGCGCCGCTGAAACGGTGGGCTCGCTCGGGGCTTCACTGCTCGCGCCGATCTTTTCCGGCGGATCGCTCGAAGGGAACCTGCAATCGGCGACAGGACGGCAGACGGAACTCGCCGCAAACTACAGGCTGACGGTGCTGAACTCCTTCGCGGAAGTGGAGAACTCGCTCGTCAACGTGGAAGCGACGGCGGCGCGAGCGGCCTCGCTTGCCGTTGCGGCGGATGAAGCACGCAAGGCCTACGAGCTTTCACTGGCGCGCTACCGGGCGGGCGCGAGCGATCTTCTGTCGGTGCTCGATGCGCAGCGAAGCTGGCTTTCGGCGCGGGACAGCGCAGCGCAGGCACGGCTCAACCGTTACAGCACGGCAGTCGACCTGTTCGTGGCGCTGGGCGGCGGCTGGAAGTCGTCATAACCGTTCAGAAGCTCACAAGCAGTTGTTCAGGCGCGGGGCAAGATTCCTTCCGCCGCGCGGCAAAGGCCGCTAGTCTCCTCCCCAACGAAAACCCGAGACTTGGAGGAGACGCAATGATGAACCTGACTTCAAAGGAAATCCGCCTGAAGGCGCGGCCCGTCGGCATGCCGAAGGACAGCGATTTCGAAGTGGCGACGACGGAAGCGCGCCAGCCCGGCGATGGCGAAGTGCTGGTGCGGAACATCTGGATGTCGGTCGACCCCTACATGCGCGGGCGCATGATGGACCGCGAAAGCTATGTGCCGCCGTTCCAGATCGGCAGCCCGCTGGAAGGCGGCGCCATCGGTCAGGTGGTGGAGTCGAAGAGCGACAAGCTGAAGGTCGGGACTTATGTGAACCACATGCTGGGCTGGCGCGAATTCGCGACGGGACCGGCGGCGGGCTTCACGCCGGTCGACCCTGCGCTCGGCCCCATCGAGGCGTTTCTCGGCGTGCTCGGCATGCCGGGCATGACGGCCTGGGCGGGACTCTTCAAGGTGGCGAACCTGAAGGACGGCGAGACGGTGTTCGTCTCGGCGGCGTCGGGCGCAGTCGGCTCCGTCGTCTGCCAGCTTGCGAAGGCGCATGGCTGCTATGTCGTCGGCTCGGCGGGCTCGGACGAGAAATGCAAGTGGCTCGAGGAGGTCGCGGGCATCGACAAGGCGATCAACTACAAGACCTGCGGCGACCTGACCAAGGCCGTGAAGGACGCCTTCCCGAAGGGGATCGACGTCTATTTCGAGAATGTCGGCGGCAAGCATCTCGAAGCGGCGATCGAGTCCATGAGGCCGAACGGGCGCGCGGCGCTTTGCGGCATGATCGAGCAATATAACGACACCGAGCCGCGGCCAGGTCCGACGAACCTGATCCAGATCGTCGGCAAGAGCTTGCGCCTGCAGGGCTTTATCGTTTCCAACTACTTTCAGCATCTCGGCGAGTTCTTCGAGGAGATGGGCCCGCTCATCAAGGGCGGCAAGATGAAGTGGGAAGAGACGGTGGAAGACGGCATCGAGAACGCGCCGAAGGCCTTCCTCAACCTCTTCAAGGGCGCGAATTTCGGCAAGATGCTGGTGAAGATCGGGCCGGACAAGGCGGTGTAAGTACACCACTCCTTCAGTGTCATTGCCGGGCTTGACCCGGCAATCCAGAGCAACAAAGCTCGGAGCCAATGGCTCCTGGATGCCCGGGTCAAGCCCGGGCATGACATTTTTGGGTATGAGGGTCGGGGAGAGGAACAAGAATGCCGACAAAAGCGAAACGCTGGGTGCTGGCATCGCGGCCGGAGGGGAAGCCGCGGGCGGAGAATTTCCGGCTGGAGGAGATCGAGCTGCCGGATATCGACGAGCATGAGATCCTGATCCGCACGGAACACCATTCGGTCGATCCCGGCATGCGCGGGCGGCTTTCGGGCGACAGCTATACGGCGGCGCTGCCGGTCGGCGAGACCATAGACAGCGCGATGGTCGGAATTGTCGAAGCGTCGAACAACGAGAAGTTTCAGGCGGGCGACCGCGTGACCGGCGGTTTCGGCTGGGTGACGCATGCGGTATCGAACGGGCGCGGCGTGCAGAAACTCGCACCGGAGTTGTTTCACGGGAAGCTCAGGCCGACGGCGGCCATCGGCGTCCTCGGCATTCCGGGGCTCACCTCCTATTTCGGATTGCTGGAACTTGGGCAGCCCAAAGAAGGCGACACGGTGCTGATCTCTTCCGCTGCCGGGCCGGTGGGCGCGACGGCGGGGCAAATCGCGAAGATGAGGGGATGTCGCGTTGTCGGTATCGCCGGATCGAAGGAGAAATGCGACTACGTGACGGGGCTCGGCTTCGATGCCTGCTTTTCCTATCGAGGCGCGGATTTGCGTGCGGCGATCAAGGAGCACTGCCCGGACGGCGTCGACATCTATTTCGACAATGTGGGCGGCGAAATGCTCGACGCGGCGATCCTCAACATGAAGGAGCACGGGCGGATCGTGATTTCCGGACAGGTCAGCGAATATAACCGCGCCGATGACGAGCTTGTCGGTATCCGGAACGTCACGCGCTTCATCACGCACCGGCTTCGGATGGAGGGGCTCGTCGTGTTCGACTACTTCAAGCGCTTCCGCGAGGCGCAGGCGGAGATGGCCGGCTGGATCCACGAGGGAAAGCTCGTCTACACCGAAGATGTGTCGGAGGGCATCGAGGGATCTGCGGCGGCGTTTATCGGGCTGTTCGAGGGGGAGAATCTGGGACGGCGGCTGATCAAGGTGAGTTGATCCCACATTTTCGTCATGACCCGCTTTATGCGGGTCATCCACGTCTTGGCCGCAGATGCTAGGAAAAAGACGTGGATGGCCCGGACAAGCCGGGCCATGACGGGTCGTTGTGTGAAGAATGAAAAAAGCCCGGTGTTGTCACCGGGCCTTTTCGTTTTGTCCGTGTGCGGCTGTTACCAGGCGCCGAGGGCGGCGACGGGTTCGGTGCGGCGAGCCTCTGCCCGCTCCTTCTTCAGCCCTTCGGCGATGAGGAAGGCGAGTTCGAGCGACTGGCTCGCGTTGAGGCGCGGGTCGCAATGCGTGTGGTAGCGGTCGCCGAGTTCCGTTTCGGTGATCGCCTGCGCACCGCCGATGCATTCGGTGACGTTCTGGCCGGTCATCTCGAAATGGACGCCACCGGCATGCGTGCCCTCGGCGCGGTGGACGGCCATGAAGGCCTGCACCTCGGCGAGGATGCGGTCGACGGGGCGCGTCTTGTAGCCGGACGACGCCTTGATCGTGTTGCCGTGCATCGGATCGCAGGACCAGACGACCTTCCTGCCCTCGCGCTCGACGGCGCGAATGAGCTGCGGCAGGTGCTTCTCGACATTCTCCGCGCCGAAACGGCAGATGAGCGTCAGGCGGCCGGGCTCGTTCTTCGGGTTCAGGATATCAGTGAGGCGGACAAGCTCTTCCGGATCGAGCGAGGGACCGCACTTCATGCCGATGGGGTTCCTGATGCCGCGCATGTATTCGACATGGCCGTGATCGGGCTGGCGGGTGCGGTCGCCGATCCAGAGCATGTGGGCGGAGGTGTCGTACCAGTCGCCCGTGGTCGAGTCGATGCGCGTCATCGCCTGCTCGTAGCCGAGCAGCAGGGCCTCGTGGCTGGTGTAGAAATCCGTCGTGTGAAGCTGCGGCTGCGTCTCGCCGTCGACGCCGCAGGCGCGCATGAAGTCGAGCGCCTCGGTGATGCGGTTCGCAAGCTCTTCGTAGCGGGCACCTTCCGGGCTGTCGGAGACGAAGCCGAGGTTCCAGCGGTGCACGAAATCGAGATCGGCGTAGCCGCCATTCGCGAAGGCGCGCAGCAGATTCAGCGTCGAGGCCGACTGCGAATAGGCGCGGAGCAGGCGCTCCGGGTCCGGCACGCGGGACTTCTCGTCGAAGTCGATGCCGTTGATGTTGTCGCCGAGATAGGACGGCAGCGTCACGTCGCCGATGGTCTCGGTGGGCGAGGAACGGGGCTTGGCGAACTGGCCGGCAATGCGGCCCACCTTCACGACCGGCGAGGCGGCGGCGAAGGTCAGCACCACCGACATCTGCAGCAGCACGCGGAAGGTATCGCGGATGTTGTCGGCGGAGAATTCGGCGAAGCTCTCGGCGCAGTCGCCGCCCTGAAGCAGGAAAGCACGGCCCTCGCAGACCTCTGCGAGATCTGCCTTCAGCTTGCGGGCCTCACCTGCAAACACGAGCGGCGGGTAGGAGCGCAAGCGCTCTTCCACGGCGGCAAGAGCCGCCTCGTCCGGGTAGGCCGGGAGATGCTTCGCGGGCTTGGCGCGCCAGCTCTCCGGTTTCCAGTTTTCCGCCATTGTCTTCTCTCCGAAATACATGCGGCACCGCTTCCCGGGCCTCCTGCCCGGCTCGCCGCATACTCCCAATTTGGAGGCCGGAGTTATAGTCCACAAGCCCTCTAAAGGGAAGTCTAAGCCCTTGATCGTGCTGGGGGACCCGGAAAAGAGGTTAATCCGCGGCCTTGATGACCGGGGCCTGCCACTTCTCCTTCAGCGTCACCAGTTCCTCCGCCGCCGTCGGGTGAACGGCGATGGTCATGTCGAACTGGGCCTTGGTGGCGCCGAGCGTGACGGCGATGCCGACCGCCTGGATGACCTCGCCGGAGGCCGGACCCATGATGTGGACGCCGACGACCTTGTCGGATTTCGCGTCCACGACGAGCTTCATGAAGGTGCGCTCCTGCGAGCCGGAGAGCGTGTTCTTGAGGGCGCGGAAGGCGGTCTTGTAGATGTCGACCTCGTCATAGCGGTCGCGGGCCTGCGCTTCCGTCAGACCCACCGTGCCCATTTCCGGCTGCGAGAAGATCGCTGTCGGGATGATCGAGTGGTCGACCTTCACATCCTTGCCGCCATAGACCGTGTCGGCGAAGGCATGGCCCTCGCGGATCGCGACCGGCGTCAGGTTCGCGCGGTCGGTGACGTCGCCGACGGCATAGATATTGTCGACCGACGATTTCGAATAGTCGTCGACCACGACCTCGCCCGCCATGCCGAGCTTGACGCCCGCTTCCTCGAGGCCGAGGCCCTTCGTGTTCGGATTGCGGCCGGTCGCATACATGACGGCATCGGTCCTGATGACGTCGCCGTTGCAGAGCGTGAGGTGAAGCTCGCCGTCCTTCTTCTCGATGGAGGCGATGTCGCTGTTCATGCGGAGATCGACACCCTTCTTCTCCATCTCTTCGGCGAGCAGTTCGCGCAGATCGTCGTCGAAGCCGCGCATGAAGAGCGGTCCGCGATAGAGCTGCATGGTCTCGACGCCGAGACCGTTGAAGATGCCCGCGAATTCGACCGCGATGTAGCCGCCGCCGACGACGACAATGCGTTTCGGCAGGGTTTCGAGATGGAAGGCCTCGTTGGAGGTGATCGCGTGTTCGATGCCGGGAATGTCCGGCAGGAAGGGCGTCGCGCCGACGGCGACCAGAATGCGCTCCGCCGTCACATCCTTGCCGAGCCCGGCGAGGTGGACGGTGTGGGCATCCTTCAGCGTGGCGCGGCTGTCGAGGATTTCAACGCCGGCCTTGTCGAGATTGCGGATATAGATGCCGTTCAGGCGGTCGATTTCCTTGTCCTTGTTGGAAACCAGCGTCTTCCAGTCGAACCTGCTCTCGCCGACCGTCCAGCCGAAACCGGCGGCATCCTCGAAATCATCGGAGAAGTGGCTCGCATAGACGAAGAGTTTTTTCGGCACGCAACCGCGAATGACGCAGGTGCCGCCGACGCGGTATTCCTCGGCGACGGCGACCTTCGCGCCGTGGTTCGCCGCAATGCGCGCGGCGCGCACGCCGCCGGAGCCCGCGCCGATGACGAAGAGGTCGTAGTCGTAGTTGGGCATACTGCCGGCTCCGCTTTTCTTGTTACGCTCCGAGGATATCGGTGCCCTTGTCCGTTCCGACAATGGCCAATGCGGCGATGCCGATAAACAAACCGTTATCGACGACGCCCGCAATGCGGTTCAGCGCGGCGGCGAGACCGTCCGGATCGGGGATTTCGCCGAATTCGCAGTCGTAGATGAAGTTCTCGCTGTCGGTGAAGAAAGGTTCGCCGTACTCGTCGGCGCGGCGAGACATCCTGCCGGTGCAACCGAAAGCACTTGCGACTTCGGCGATCTTGCGCGCGGTCACCGAAGCGCCGAAGGGGATCACCTCGACAGGAAGCGGAAAGGCACCGAGCGTCTTCACGAGCTTCGAGGCATCGGCGATCACGATCATTTTTTCGGACGCAGTCGCGACGATCTTCTCGCGGAGAAGCGCGCCACCGCCGCCCTTGATGAGGCGGAGTTCACGGTCGAGTTCGTCGGCGCCGTCGACCGTGATGTCGAGATGAGGCGTGTCATCGAGATTGGTGAGCGAGATGCCGAGGCTTTCGGCAAGCTGGCCCGTGCGCTCGGATGTCGGTACGCAGACGACATCAAGGCCCTGCTTCACCTTTTCGCCCAGTGCGCGAACGAAATGTTCCGCCGTGGAGCCGGTGCCGAGGCCGAGCTTCATGCCCGGCTTCACATAGTCGAGCGCGCGGACAGCCGCCGCCTTCTTCTGGTCGTCGGCATTCATGTGTCAGAGCCCCGCCATCGCCACATATTTCACTTCGAGAAATTCCTCGATCCCCCAGGGCCCGCCTTCGCGGCCGAGCCCGGATTCCTTGTAGCCGCCGAAGGGCGCAAGCTCGGTCGAGATGAGACCGGCATTGACACCGACAAGACCGGCTTCCAGCGCCTCGGCGACGCGCCAGACACGGCCGATGTCGCGGCTGTAGAAATAAGAGGCGAGACCGAAGGGCGTGTCGTTCGCCATGGCAATCGCCTCGTCTTCCGTCTCGAAGCGGAAGACGGGTGCCAGGGGGCCGAAGGTCTCTTCCTTGGCCGCCTTCATGCCGCGCTTCATATCCGCAACGACGGTCGGCTGGAAGAAGGTACCGCCCTTCTCATGACGCTTGCCGCCGGTGAGAATCCTCGCGCCGCCCGCGACGGCGTCCGCGACGTGTTCCTCGACCTTCTCGACCGCCGCCATGTCGATCAGCGGACCCTGCGCGACGCCCTCCTCGAAGCCGGAACCAACCTTGAGCGCGGCAACCTTCTTCGTGAGCTTTTCGACGAACTCGTCATAGACGCCCGCCTGCACGATGAAGCGGTTGGTGCAGATGCAGGTCTGGCCGGTGTTGCGATACTTGGAAGCGACGGCGCCTTCGACAGCCGCGTCGACATCCGCGTCGTCGAAGACGAGGAAAGGTGCGTTGCCGCCGAGCTCCAGCGAAATCTTCTTCACGGTGGAAGCCGACTGCTGCATCAGTTCCTTGCCGATCTCGGTGGAGCCGGTGAAGGTGACCTTGCGGACAATGGGGCTCGACGTCATTTCGCCGCCGATGGCACCTGCCTTGCCGGTGACGATGCTGAGGACGCCATCGGGAATGCCGGCGCGCTGCGCAAGTTCGGCGAGCGCGAAGGCGGAAAGCGGCGTCATGGTGGCGGGCTTCACGACCATCGCGCAACCGGCGGCGAGCGCGGGGGCTGCCTTGCGCGTGATCATGGCTGCCGGGAAATTCCACGGCGTGATCGCGGCGCAGACGCCAATGGGCTGCTTCAGCACGACGATGCGGCGATCATTCGTGGGGGCCGGGACGATGGAGCCGTAAACGCGCTTTGCTTCTTCCGCATAGAATTCGATGAAGGCGGCGGCGTAGGCGATTTCGCCTTTCGCTTCGGCAAGCGGCTTGCCCTGCTCCGCCGTGAGGATCGCGCCGAGATCGTCCTGGTTCTCCATCATCAGGTCGAACCAGCGGCGCATGATCGTGCCGCGCTCCTTCGCGGGGCGGGCCGCCCATTCCTTCTGCGCGCGCTCCGCGGCGACGAGCGCCTCACGCGTTTCCTCAGCGCCGAAAGAGGGGACCGTGGCGATTGTCTCCCCGGTCGCGGGGTCGACGACGTCAATCTGCTTTGCGTCTCCGCCGACCCATTTGCCATCCACGAAGCAAAGGGTTTTCAGAAGTGTCTTGTCCTTGAGACGCGAGGCGAGTGTCATGAAAATACCCTGAAATAGAGAAAGAGCGCGGTTTTCTGGCGTTTCTCCGCTTCGCCGCGTGATATAGGCTTGAAACCGGGTCCGGCTATGTCCTTGTTAGCACTACCCGGCGGGTGCCGGAAAGGCCCCGGAAAACAGACGGAAACACATGAAGGCCAGTTCGTATTTTTCCGAAACCTATGCCGAGGCCCGGCGCCGCTTCCTGGCGGCGGCGGGAGCTGCCGGTGCGCGTCTCGAGGCCTATGAGAATCCGCATGCACGGGGACCGGGCGACACGCGGCTTTTCACGGATACGGCGTGGTTTGGGCCGGCAAGCGCGGAAACGGTGCTGCTCAACATATGCGGCACGCATGGCGCGGAAGGATATGGCGGCTCGGCCGCGATGACGGCCTGGATCGAGCTGGCGGGCGCGGCAGCGCTGCCGGACGGCGTTGCGATGCTGATGGTGCATGCGGTGAACCCCTTCGGCTTCGCCTGGGGCCTGCGCGGCACGGAAAACAACGTCGATCTCAACCGCAATTTCCTCGATCATTCGAAACCGCATCCCGAGAACCCGCTCTACGACGAATTGCACAAGATTCTCTGCCCGAATTCGCTTGCCGAGGATGCGGTGCAGAAGATGCTGACCGACGGCGCGCGGTTCGTCGAACGCCACGGCCAGTGGGCGCTCGAGGACGCGATCAGCCGCGGGCAGTACACGCATCCGGACGGCTATCATTTCGGCGGTACCGCACCCGAATGGTCGAACCTCACGCTGCGCGAGATCGTGGCGCGGGAGCTGTCCCACGTGCATCGCGTAGGCCTGATCGACTGGCATTCCGGACCCGTGGGCGACGGCGAGCTGATCTATCTGTGCTATTCGCAGCCGGGCACACCGGGCTTCATGCGGGCCGCCCAATGGTGGGGCAAGGAGGCGCTCGATCCCAAAACGGTGGACGCGATGTGGGGCTCGAAGCGGCCGACGCGGCGCGGCACGATGTTCTGGGGCATCGAGGAAATGCTCGGGAGCGGCAAGCAGTTCAGTGGCGCGGTGATCGAGTTCCGCTCGGCGCAGACGAAGAACAATGCAGCGAAGGCGATGCGCGTGCCGATGCTCGAACGGTGGCTGCGCTTCATCGGCGGCTTCGACGCGCCGGAAGCGGCGCGCTATTTCGAGGAGATCCGCGACGACTACGCACCGCGGCGTGAAAGCTGGCGCGAGAACGTGATCGCGAACGGGCTAGCCTGTTACGAGCAGACGCTGCAGGGCCTCGGCCGCTGGACCCGCGAAGGCGGGTTGAAGGCGGCGGACTGACGCGCCCTCAATCGATCACGAAGTCGTATCTCACTTCCATGATGTGCGGATGGCGGCGGAAGCCGACCGGACGGCGGGCGACGAGGCGGCCGCCCATGCGCTCATAAAAGGCGCGGGCTTTCGCGTTTTCCTCAAGCGCCCAGAGGAAGGCCTCGCGGCGGCCGAGACAGGCGATCTCCTCGAACACGCGGGCGAGCAGCTCGGCGCCGACGCCCGCGCCCTGATCGGCTTTCCGAACATAAAGCGTCGTGATTTCCGCGCCCTGCATGTGGCCGATGCCGACGGGCTCGCCCGACTGCTCGGCGATCCAGGCAATGCCGGTTTCGAGGCTGCGTTTCCATTTGGCCGCTTCGCGCACGCGGTCCATGCCGTCGAGCAGCGAGGCCGGGAGGATGCCCGGATAGGCCTCGCGCCAGCAGGCGACGATCAGGCGGCCGAGTTTTTCCTCGTCCTCGCCAGGCATCGCCATGCGCATCTGGTAGCGAGCAAGAACCGTCATGCGAAAAGTATGGCGAAAAGCGGCTCCGGGCCGAAGAAGAAAATGGACCTTCCCGGCTGCGGCAAAGGGCCCTACCGAGAGCTGCCGAAGAAGGAGCCAATCCGATGACCCCGCCCCGCATCGCCGCCGTGCCGCTCGACCATGCCGGCGTGCGCCTCGAACCGCTCGGCGAAACGCATCGCGCAGGGCTCGCCGCGGCGGGGGCCGCCGCCGAAATCTGGCGCTTCCTTCCCTATGACGGGACGGGGCCGGGCTTCGACACATGGTTCGACTGGTCGCTCGGGCTCAACCGGGAAGACAAGGAGACCGTGTGGGCCGTGCGCAACATGGCGGATGGCGCCATCGTGGGCACGACGCGCTATCTCAACATCGCGGCGCGCGACCTCCGCGTCGAAATCGGCAGTACGTGGTATGCGCCCGCTGTCTGGGGCAGCCATGTGAACCCGGCCTGCAAGCGGATGCTGCTCGCGCATGGCTTCGAGACGCTGGGGCTCAACCGGATCGAACTCAAGACGGATCTCCGCAACCTGCGCTCGCAGGCGGCGATCGCGAAACTCGGGGCGATGCGGGAGGGCGTATTCCGGCGGCATATGGTGCTGCCGGACGGGCATGTGCGCGACACGGTCTACTTCTCGATCATCCGCGAGGAATGGCCGGAGGTGAGGGCACGGCTCGACGAGAGGCTTGCCAGCGCGTGACACCCATGCGAGACAGGCGCGGTTCCAACCCGTCCGGTCTCCCATGCCCCGCCCTGTCCTCCTTTTCGATCTCGACGGCACGCTCGCCGATACGGCGGCGGACCTCTGCGAGACCACGAACGTGATCCTCGAAATGCACGGGCGGACCCGCGTGCCGGAAGCGCGGGTGCGGCATCTGGTGGGCGGCGGCGCGCGCCTGCTGCTGGAGCGCGGCTACATGGAAACGGGCGAGGCGGCGGACGAGGCGCTGCTGGACCAGAGCTTCCATGAGTTCCTGGACTATTACGGGCGCCACATCGCCGACCACACGAAGCTCTGGCCGGGGGTGCGCGACCAGCTCGACATGCTCGCCGAGCGCGGCGCGCTGATGGCCGTCTGCACGAACAAGGTCGAGGGGCTGTCGCGGAAGCTGCTGGAGATGCTTGGCATCGACCATTATTTCCCGGTCGTGATCGGCGGCGACACCCTGCCGGTGAAGAAGCCAGATCCAGAACACCTTTTCGAGGCAATCCGCCAGCTCGGCGGCGAGAACGCGCATTCGGTGATGGTTGGCGACAGCGAGACGGATGTCGACGCCGCGAAGAATGCGAAACTTCCGTCGATCTGCGTGACGTTCGGCTATACGCGCATTCCCGTGCCGGAACTCGGCGCGACGGCGACCATCGAACATTTCGACGAATTTCCCGCGGCGCTCGCGAAGCTGCTGCCGCAGCATTTCGGCTAGGTAATCTTCAGCACCCGGTCGCCGTCGACCAGTTCGATATCCGCATATTCGCAGATGCCTTCATGGCGCTGGAAGACGCTTACCGCGATCAGCCAGACCTTGACGATGCGTGCGGGCGGCGCGCCGATCGCCTTCGCGTAATCGGCCTTGAGCGGCTGCTCTTCCGAAAGCCACTTGCCGAGACCCTTCGGATCGGACCGGAGTACCCAGTGCGTTTCCACCTTGTCCCAGAAGGGAAGAGGGCAGCGAAAGATCGTGCCCTCGGACATGGAGGACGACCACATGTAGGTGAGGTCCTGGCCGTTGTCGAACTCGACGGCGATGGAGAGATAGTCATGCGTCGGCTGGATGTCTTCCGGCAGATCGCAGGGAAGACGATCAACCTTCCAGCGCCAGCGCAGCCGCGTATTCTCCGTGAGCGGAAAATCGGCTGGAAACTGAAGTATGCCGACATCGCCGGATGTGTGGCAGCAGATGGTGCGGCCGTCGCTCCCATGCGCGTCCCGGAATATGCGGCCCTCGCCCAGACGCCAGAGATAGCGCCAGCCTTCAGGGGCGGGCACGGGATGGCGCACCTCGTCGAGCGCGCGGGCGACGAGACCTTCATAGTCGCCCGCCCGGGCCATTGCCTCGAGGCCCGCTTGCGCGCCTTCCTTCCAGACAATGACGCAGGCACCGATCTCGCCCGCGACGCCGCCGCGCGGATAGGCCGTATCGAAACCGCCCTCCTCGTCCGCCCATTCGCCGGGCGGCTTGGCGACGATTTCGAGCGCGCCGCCGCTTTCCATTGCGAGCGAGGACGCGTTTGTCGGCGTCTTGCGGATGGGACCCGTCCCGCCGGCGCGAAGCCAGAGACCGATGCGCGCGCCGAAGCCCAGATCGAGCGGCTTCGAGGCCCAGAAGCCGCCGGCCGCGATCACGGTCACCTGGTCGCCGGGCGTGACATCGAAACCGACGGTCTGCCAGCCGCCCTCGGCGCCGAGGGCGACGAGACGCGCCGCGCGGACATGGGCGGAGACACCGGGATCCGCGAGGAGCGCGGACAGGGCGTGCTCGAAGGGGACCCCGGGCTCGGGCCCGAGCGGGCGGGGACTGAAGAAGCGCCCTGCCCCGCGCAGCGCGAGCCGCGCCAGCGTCGTCAAATTCCTCAGGCCCGGATTCCCCGCCATTGCCGCCTTCTCCCTCGATTTCACGGTCTTTTTGCCGCCCGGGAGCATAGCGCATGGGACAGGTCTTGCGACGGCTTGACTTCGCGAGGGCGCAAAGCCTATAGACGGGCTCCCTTGAGACAGAGGCCGAGCGGCGCGATTTTGTGCCCGTTCGCAGCGCTCCGGCGCCCCGGGGGACGGTTAGCTCAGTTGGTAGAGCACTGTGTTCACATCGCAGGGGTCACTGGTTCGAGTCCAGTACCGTCCACCATTCCTGATTTGTCTCACGAGCGACTGTTCAGCCCGCCATTCCTCATCTCGAGATCGCCTGGACCGCTCAGAGGAACGCCGTGACAGCGTCCATTCCGGTCCAGACGATGTAGAGCCCGGTCGATATGACGATGACCGCAAAGACCACCGAGAGCATCTGACGGGAGGCGGAAAGGCGGCGCGCGAGGCGAAGTCCCGCGAAGGAACCACCCAATCCACCGAGCACCATGAGCCCGGCCACAGACCAGTCGACCAGGCCCGAAAAGGCATAGCTCGTGGCCGTGGTGAGACCGAAGACGGTAACGGAGACGAGCGAGGAGCCGATGGCATTCAGCAGCGGCATCGCCGTCGCGGTAACGAGGCCCGGCACGATCAGGAAGCCGCCGCCGATGCCGAAGAAGCCGGAAAGGCCGCCCACCATGAAGCCCGTGCTCGCAAGGGGCGGCAGAAGACGCGCGGCCGAGCTGCGATCGAGATGGACGTCCGGGTCTCCCCCCTCCCCGCGCCGGAGGAACATGGCCGCGCCGACGAGGATCATCACGAGCCCGAACAGCGCCAGCAGGATATCGCCGTTCACGGCCTTTCCGAACTGCGCCCCGAGCGCCGCGCCGGCGACGCCCGACCCCGCGAAAACCAGCGCACAAGGCCACTTCACGGTGCGTGCGCGGGCATGCATTGCGAGGCTCATCGCGGCGTTGGCCGCGACGGCAAGCGCACCGGTTCCGATCGCGACATGAGGGGAACCCACCCCCACCGCGTAAAGAAGGAGGGGTACGGCGAGAATCGACCCTCCCCCACCGATGAGCCCGAGCGACAGGCCGATCAGGGCGCCGGACGCGAGCGCCAGAAGGGCATGGACCAGGATGGGGTCGAGCATGATTTTTTGTTCCGTGGCGGCGCAGGACCGTCCCGCGCACCGATCCCTCTATTTACACATCACATCCGTAATTAATAATGAGCCAAGCTGTCGCACTATCGTTAATTGGTCATGAGGGGATCGTCTCCTAGACTGGCCGCCGAGTTGGGGACCCGGGGCGGGCCTCCAGGGCACCCAGTCCCGAGGCGGGGCATGAAGGAAAAAGAGCTCAGGATCGCGCTTGTCTGCTACGGCGGGGTGTCGCTTGCCGTCTACATGCATGGCGTGACCAAGGAAATCCTGAAGCTCGTGCGCGCCTCGCGGATCTACCACTACGACGTGGCCCGCTCGCAGCGCCGCTCGGCCAAATATCACGACATCGATCACGACGACCGGGAGACGGATACCGAAGCGCTCTATTTCGAGCTTATCCAGGCGATCGGCCAGTCGCTCGAACTGCGCGTCTTCGTGGATACGATCGCGGGGGCTTCCGCCGGCGGCATCAACGGCGTGCTGCTTGCCCGCGCACTGGCGCACGACCTGCCCATGGATTCGCACCGCAAGATGTGGCTCGAGCAAGCCGACATCGTGGCGCTGATGGACGAGAAGCATCTCGCCGGGCGCTGGGACAAGCTCTTCATGAAGCCGATCTTCTGGGGGCTCACCGACAAATGGCTCACGCGCTATGCGCCCGACATCGAGATGCGGCAGAAGCTGCAGATATTCACGCGCTCGCGCTGGTTCCAGCCGCCCTTCTCCGGTTCGATCATGAGCGGAATGCTGCTCGACGCCTGCACGGCGATGGGCGAACCGGAGCCCGCCAAGGCGTCGCTGCTGCCGACAGGCCACCGGCTCGACCTCATCGTGTCGCTGACCGACTTCCACGGCTACAGCCAGAATATCCCATTGCACGATCCCGTTTCGATCCGCGAACGCGAACACCGGCACAGCCTGAAATTCACCTATTTCCAGCATCCCAGCGGCACCGTCGAAAGCGATTTCGATCTCGACCACGTACCGGGGCTGGTGTTCGCGGCGCGCGCGACCTCCTCCTTTCCCGGCGCCTTCCCGCCTGCCCGGATCGGAGAACTCGAAACGGTGCTGAAGGACCGCGACGTCGCATGGCCGACGCGCGACGCCTTTCTGCGCAACAACTTCAAACCTCTGATCGCAGCCGGCGCAGACCCCGTGAAGGCGTCCTTCATCGACGGCAGCGTGCTCAACAACAAGCCCTTCGCCGAGGCGATCACGGCGATCCGCGGACGGCCCGCGTACCGCGAAGTCGACCGGCGCGTCGTCTATATCGATCCCGATCCGAAGGGCGGCCGCGTGGAAGCGGGCGGTGCGGCGCCCGGCTTCTTCCAGACCATCAGGGGCGCACTTTCCGACATCCCGCGCAACCAGCCCGTGCGCGACGAACTCGAATCCCTGCATGACTTTTCCGAGCGCGTCCGGCGCTATCGCCAGATCGTGGCGGCGACGCGACCGCATGTTCGCGCGCGCATCGTGCAACTCTTCAACGGCAATGACGGCGCGCTGCCGAGTGCCGAAGAACTCGCAAAACTGCGCAACAGGGCCAATGCCCAGGCAGCCGTCGAAGCGGGCTATGCCTATGACGCCTATATCCAGCTCAAGGTGTCTTCGGTTCTCGACCAGATCACCAATATCGTCGCCACGCTCAGCGAAGCCGTGCATCACCCGAGCGACCGGCTGGCGCTTTCGCGCGCGGTCGAGACATGGGCCAAGGAGAATGGAATCTTCCCCGTCCAGTGGGCGGTGCATGCGGCGGAGGGAACGGAACCCAGCAAGGAAGATGCCTGGGTGCGCTTCCTGCGCGAATTCGATGTGAACTTCCGCGTGCGGCGGCTTCGTTTCGTGATCCGGCGGCTGAACGAGCTCTATCAGAACATCGACGCGGCCGAGAATCCGGACTACGACCCCGATGTTCTCGACGACTTCAAGACGAGTCTCTACCGGAATCTCGAACGCTTGCAGTCGGAGACGGCGCGGCGGCTCAGGAACGAGCAGACACGCGAACTCTGCAAGGCGATCTACGACGACGGCATCGCCGAGCCGCACGAGATCGACGGGTTCACGGCTCATGTCGCGCCGGAACTCAACCTTGTCGGACTCGACAAGGAGATCGATGCGAGCTTCGTCGAGATGACGGCTCTGCCGCTGCCGCTCGAAATCCGGTCCGAACTCGTGCAGGCCTATATCGGCTTCCCGTTCTTCGACGTGCTGACGCTGCCGCTCAACAAGTGGCAGGACCTCGACGATGTGGACACGGTGCAGGTCGACCGGATCAGCCCGGAGGATGCGCGCGCGATCCGCGAAGGCGGCGCGCCGGCGACGCTGATGGGCCGCGATCTCGGCTACTTTGCCGCCTTCTTCAGCCGCCGGGCCCGCGAAAACGACTATCTATGGGGACGGCTTCATGCCGCCGACCGGCTGGTCGATATCGTGGCGTCGAGCGCGCCGGTCGCGATCCAGAAATCCGGACTCGACCTTTCAAAACTGAAAGCGCGGCTCTTCCGGTCGATCCTGAAGGCGGAAAAGGCGCATCTCGACCACGTGCCGGAACTCTTCGCCGACCTCGAACGCGAAATCCGTATCCGCTTCGGCGAGGAAGAAGCGCCTCCCGCCGAGGATGCCGACGGCGAGACGCTATCTCCGCAGAACGCCTGAGGCATCAATCCTTGCCGATCGAGATTTGCCGGCTGGCCGGTTTCGATCCCGGCTTCTTCGGCATCGTCACCGTCAGCACGCCCTTGTCGAACTTCGCGCCGATCTTTGCGTCGTCGACATCGGACGGCAGCGTGAAGACGCGCTGGAAGCTGCCATAGTGACGCTCCACGACACGGGCCGCGTCCTTCTCTTCCTTCTTCTCATAGCGCTTTTCGCCCTTCAACGTCAGCACGCCGTCGTGAACGCTGAGGTCCATATCCTTCTCGTCGAGGCCGGGAAGCTCCGCCTCGAGCAAATAGGCTTCGCCGGTTTCATGGAGATCGATGCGCGGCGTGAGGGCGCCGGTTCCAAACCGGCCGAACGCGGGGACATCGAGAATGCCCGTCTTCCGCCCGAAGGCGCGATCGATGAGGCTGTTCATCTCCTCACGGAAGGCGGAAAAGGGATCGTGTGAGAAAAGGCTCGTTTCCTTGCGCTCTTCGTTCTTCGAGACTTGATTGGCCATCGTCTTCTCCTTTCGGACCAAAAAAGCACTTCCAGATCAGCACGCGGGCACAATGCCCTTTCAAGATTTATTGTCCCATTCGCCTTTCGCAAGAGAGCCGCAACGCCGCATGTCGCCGCCGTCGCCGGAGGGGAGCTCTTTCTCACGGTTTTCGATCCAGGCCGCGACGTCGCGCCACACCACTTCGCGTTCGAGGTCGCGCAGGAGCATGTGGTAGCCGCCGGGGTAGCAGATCGCCGTGACATTCACATGTGCGTCACGCATCGCGCCGAACGCTCCGGTGACCGCATCGGGAGGCACGATCTCGTCCTTGCCGCCGTAGAGAAGAAGCACCGGCACCCGGATTTCCGGCGCCGCGCCATAAGCCCTATCCATCAACCCTACCAGCCCGTAGAGCGTATCGATCCGGGTCTCCTTGATGACAAGCGGATCCCGGCCGAGAGCGCGCAGCATCTCGATATTGTCAGAGGGCCAGATTTCGAGACCGCGGCCGGTGAGCGTCGCCGAGGGTGCGAGGTGGGCGGCGGTCCAGAGCGTCGCGGCATAGAGGCGGTTCAGATTTTCCCATCCCCAGACGGCAGGCGCGGCAAGAATGAGCCCGTCCACCTCGGGCGGCTCGGGGAGCGTCATCGTACGCATGGCCACCGCACCACCCATGCTGATGCCGAGAAGATAGACGGGAAGGCCCGGATGCTGTTCGCGTACCAGCTTCACCAGTGTGGCTACGTCTTCCGCCATGCGTGCATCGCCCGCCCAGAGGCCCCGGCCAGGCGCACGGCCGAAGCCACGCTGATCGACCGCGTAGAGCGTGACACCCTGCTCCGCGAGCCAGGGTCCGGGCCCCGGCGCGGCAAAGGCATTCGAGTAGTCGTTGAAACCATGCAGCGCGAGGATGACGGCGCGCGGCCTTTCCGCCGCGAAGACAAGCATGGGCAAGCGGGCGCCGTCGGCCATGACCGCGCGGGCGGCGGAAGCGCGTTCGATGCGCGGCTGGAAGACCGGATCGCCGACCGTCATCATCTGCGGCGCGCAGGCCGAGAGAGACATGAGAAGAAGGAAGAGCGGGAGGATGCGCGACATCCGACGAGGCTAGCGCATCGGCGTATGCCAGGCGAGAGCGAGGGAGGCGGCAACGGAGCCGCCTCCCCTGCCGATCAGAACTCCAGGTTCACCTGAAGGTAGGCCGAACGTCCCGGCTCGTTAACCTGGACCACAGCCGGATCGAAACCATTCCCGCGGCTCAGGTGAGACGCGTAGGTGGTGTCGAGAAGGTTGGCGATACCGCCCCGCAGCTCGACGGCCTTGGCAAGTTGCCATGTGCCGAAGAGATCGACGACCGCGTAGCCCGGCGTCTCGCGCACGTCCAGACCCGAACCAGTCGCGGTGCTCGTGTCGGCCCGCGTCTGTTTTGCGGCCCAGCGCATGCGCGCGCCCGCGCTCCACTCCGTCACGTCGTAGACCAGCTCCACGCTGCCGCTGAACGGCGATATCTGGTAGAGAGGCCGGTTGTCGGTTGTGTTCTCGCCATAGGTATAGGCAAGGTCGCCACCGACATGCCATGAGGGCGCAAACGCCCATTGTCCCGCGACGTCGAAGCCCGCAAGTTCCGCATCGACATTGCGGAAGATGCTCGACACGCCATCATTCACGAGAACGCCGGACTGGCCGCGCGCGATGTCGCGAGAGATGAAGTCCTGCACATTGTCGTACCAGATACCTGCAGTAGCCTTCCAGACGGAGCGTACCGTCTCGATACCCGTATCGATCTGATGGTGCTTTTCGGGGTCGATACCGGGATTGCCGACCCAGCCGCCGCCGCCCATCGCGGGCGCACGGGCAATGCCTCGCTCGGTTGCATCGGCCGTGCGCACGGCGCGGCTTGCGCCCAACCAGCCGGAGAAGCCGCCGAAGTCATGCGTGACGCGAACGAGGCCGCTTACATTGGTCTCATCCTGATCCGTCTGTGTGACGCCATAGAAGGTGCCGTAGAGCGTGCGTGCGGAGACCGCACCCATGCCGCCCGGTAGTAGGTCGGCTTTCGTTGCCTTGACGGAGACGAAATCGGTGCGGATGCCGGCGGTGATATCCGTCTCCGCGGCCAGCGGCGCGCTTGCCTCAACGAACAAGCCAGCATCCTCGATCTCCATGCCTGGCCATGTGTAGCTGGAGATCGTGGTCGGCGGAATGGCGGCCATCATGGACGAATAGCTCGTCGCATCGCGATCGTTGCGGCGGTAGTCGCCGCCGATCGTCACATCCACATTACCGAACTCGAAAACACCCGCGAGCCGGTTGCCACGTGTGTCGGAGGTCGCATCGGTACGCATGGTCATCGCGCCAGGCGTCCGCAGCGAATAATTGTCCATCACATGATCGACAAAGGAACCGTAGACGCTGGCCTCGAACCCCTTGAACGCGCCTGCTTCGTCGAAGTTGTGCTCAACCGTGAGACGGTAGGTATTCGTCGCGGTCCATGGCGCATCCATGCCGGCGCCCGCAAAGAATGCGTCTTCAACGACATTTCGTTCCATGGAAAGGGAAAGAAGCGAATCGGCGCCATAGCGCAGGCCGACTTCTCCGCCACCGCCATATTGCTTGAAGGCGGAGCGGACTTCGCGGCCGGAGCCGTCTTCGTAGTTGCCGGCGCGGCGGCCCGTCATAAAGCCGCGAATATAACTGCCATGCTCGACGGCACGCGCCTGCACGTTCGTATAGCGCTGGGTACCGTTCGACTCGACGCCAGCCTCGAGGTAGCCGGACACGCCTTCCACGAAATCGGCCGCGTCGGCCCGTTCGAACGAGACCGTGCCTGCGGGCGCAGGCGGACCGTCAAGTACCGACTGATACCCGCGCCGCACAGTAATGCTGTCGCCGGACATGGGCATCATGGAGGAGGTGGCCGGGTCCATGCGGTTCGGACAGGCGCCGAAGACATAGGCGCCATCGCTGATGACGGCGATCCTGTCTTCCGACATGCCGCGGATGCTGATGTCCGAGCCATGGCCACCCATGCGGCCCGCCGTCACGCCCCGCAAGCGCGAGAGAAGCTCGCCCGCATCGCGTGCGGATGGCCCCATGACGTCGTCCACCGTCACCGTTTCGGAGGGGCCGTCTTCCCAGGCTGGGGCGGAGACAACCAGTTCAGGTATTTCGATGGCGGAGGCAGTTTCTTCCGCGGCATTTGCCGGGAGCATCCAGAAGGCGGCCATAAGGGCGGTGGAAGCAGTGCCGGCGCGCAGAACCGTGCGCCGCGCTGCCAGAGAGCGCTGAAACAACATTGGATCTTTTCCTGTCTTGTCTGAAAGTCGGCGAAGAACTCAGACGATGACAGGCGGACCCGTGGTGAGGGCCGGAGGATGCTCGGTGCCGTGCGGCACGAGGATGGCAGCGGCGGGACGCGGCAAATCGGGCACGCGCGGTTGCCGCAATCGGGTGAAGAGATCGTCCCGGAATTCGGCGAGCGCGGCCGTCGCCACCGGCGCACAGAGGCCCGTCGCAATGTCCAGGTGTTCCTCGCCGCCCGAAACAGGTTCGCCGTTTGCGTCGAGGAAGATGACTTTCAGGCCGCTTCCCGTACAGATGACGATGCGGTCTTCGAAGACGCCCGTCGGCTGAAACGATCGCGCGGCAAGGCTGCCCGCGAGGGCGGGAAAGAGGATCGACAGCGCAACGAGGCAGAGAAGAAGGCGCGATGCAAACGAGGGCGCCGCGCGCCTGCGGCGCGACGTATTTCCGTGTCGCATATCCCGGTGCCGATCGGCCAAAGGCCTACCCCCTTTTTTGCGCAGTATCCGGAGCGGGGGCGGGGGTGTCAAAAGAGAGGGACCGGATTTGCTGTGGCGCGATGCCGCAACCTCAGCCCATCAGGCGGCGGACATCGCGCTTCAGCACCGGCAGTAATTCCATTTCGAACCACGGGTTCTTTCTTATCCAAGCGTTGTTGCGCCATGAAGGATGCGGCAGCGGCAGGAAGCCGGGATAATATTCCCGCCACGCGGCGACGGTCGCTGTGAGGCTTTCCTTGCGGCTCTTTCCGAGATGCCATGCTTGCGCATACTGGCCGACAAGAAGAATGGTTTCGAGCTTCGGCATGAGATCGAAGAGACCGGGACGCCATGCTTCGGCACATTCGCGACGCGGCGGCAGGTCGCCGCCCTTCGCGTCGAGACCGGGAAAGCAGAAGCCCATCGGCACGATGGCGATGCGCGAGACGTCGTAGAACTCGTCCGGCGTTACGCCCATCCAGTCGCGAAGCCGGTCTCCGCTCGGATCGGTAAAGGGCGTGCCGGACGCATGAACGCGGGTGCCGGGAGCCTGCCCGGCAATGCAAAGACGCGCTGTGCGCGAAACGCGCAGGACCGGGCGCGGCTCGTGCGGCAAGGATTTCCCGCGAGGGTTTTCGACGCAGATTCGGCAGGCGCGGATATCGGTGGCGAAACGATCGAGCTTGGTCATGCCCCATTCTGCCGCGGGAGCGGCCGTGGGGACAAATCACGGATCAGCTCACCGCCTTCAACAGATTGCGAGCGATGATGACCTGCTGCACCTGGCTGGTGCCTTCGTAGATGCGGAAGATGCGGACGTCGCGGTAGAAGCGCTCGATGCCATAGTCGGCGACATAGCCCGCGCCGCCATGAACCTGCACCGCGCGGTCGGCGATGCGGCCGACGGCTTCGGAGCAGAAGAGCTTGCAGCAGGAGCTTTCGGTGGCGACGTTCTCGCCCGCATCGCGGCGGCGGGCGGCATCGAGCACCATGCAGCGGCCGGCATAGGCCTCCATCTTGGAATCCGCGAGCATCGCCTGCACAAGCTGAAGGTCGCCGATGGGGGCGCCGAACTGCTTGCGCTCGGCGGCGTATTTCACCGAATCCTCGACGAGGCGGTCGGCGACGCCGATGCAGACGGCCGAGATATGCAGCCGGCCGCGTTCCAGAACCTGCATGGCGGTGACGAAGCCCCTGCCCTCCTCATCGCCCAACAGGCACTCGGCGGGGATGCGCGCATCCTCGAAGACGACGTCGCAGATATGCGCGCCCTGCTGGCCCATCTTCTTCTCCGGCTTGCCGATATGGATGCCCGGAATGTCGCGCGGCACGACGAAGGCGGAGACACCCTTCGCGCCCGGCGTCTTCGGGTCGGTGCGCGCCATCAGCGTGAAGGCATGCGCCTTGTTGGCGTTGGTGATGTAGCGCTTGGTGCCATTGACGATGTAGTGGTCGCCGTCCCTGATCGCGGTCGCCTTGAGGGAGGCGGCGTCGGAGCCCGCTTCCGGCTCTGTCAGCGCGAAGCTCACGATGACCTCGCCGCTCGCGATTTTCGGCAGCCAGTATTCCTTCTGGTCCTGGCGGCCATGCATGACGATGCCCTGGCTGCCGATGCCGACATTGGTGCCGATGACGGAGCGGAAGGCCGGCGAAGTGCGGCCCAGTTCGAACATGAGGAGGCACTCCTCCTCCATCGTCAGGCCGAGGCCGCCATATTCGACGGGCACGGAAATGCCGAAAAGGCCGAGTTCCTTCATCTCCCCGACGATTTCTTCCGGCACCTGATCGGTTTCGGAGACCTTGTCCTCGATCGGACGGAGGCGTTCGTCGACAAAGCGGCGGACGGAGGAAATGAGCTGGTCGCGTGTTTCGGCGTCGAGGGCCATGGATCTTCCCGGCTGTTTTTTCAGAAGCTGCGGGAATTTAGGCCAAGGCTTGCCGCCGGTCAAAAGGACCGGAAAGCGGCAATATCAGCGGCGGGGAAGCTCTTTCGAGACGGTCGCGCCGAGAATGCGGTCCGTGCGCTTCCCGTCGAGAGAAAGCGGCAGATAGACCGCCTCGACGCTGACGAACCCGCGGGCAACATATTCCATGGTGCCGGCGACGGCATAGGGCCGCTCTTCCTCTGCGACGAACTTGTAGAAGCTGTGGAGGACTTCGCTGAAGCGGCCGGTATGGGACTGGCTTTCGAGTACGCGGCGGCCCCGGAAATTCGCGCCATGCGCATTGACGACATCGCCGCCCAGAAGACGGTATGTGAGGTCGAACGGTTCCCAGTTGACCTGAACCATCAGCAGGTTGGGCATATGGCGAGCGAAGCGGACGGGGTCTATCTCGTCCGGGCGAGGCATGGCGCGATCTCCCCGCACTTCTTTCCAGTAAGCGAGCATTTCGCGGCAGAGGGGCTCACGCAGTTCCTTCAAACGCCGGAAAGCAATTCCATGCGCTTCGGCTTCGGCCAGGACATCGTCATAGCCGGCCAGCCTGTTGTCTTCTGCCAAGAGGGTCATGCCCATACCCGTTTCGTCCGCGGTCCAGGACCGCGTTCCACCTGCTTCACACTGACCTGATTTCACTAAGGGAGATTGAATCCGAAAGCTAAAATTAGAAGCAGTTTCAGATCGTGGTCGCGGAGACGCCGGACAGCCCAAGCTCCGCGCTCGTCATAGGAGGAACAACGGACGATCCGGCCATGTGCACCATGCGGAAGAGCATGTCAGTCGACAGGGACGACGGTGAAAACTCAAGCGACCGCTTCTACCGACCCGTACAGCGCCACCCCCATTATATGTCCGATGTCACCGTCCTGCGCCGCAAGCGGCAGATAGAGCGCCTCGAAGGCGCGAAACTCACGATCCACGAAGCTCATGGTTCCGGATGCTGCGAGCGGCACCCCGCCGTGAACGACAAGCGAATAGAATTCGTGCAACGAAGAACCATAGCCGGGCCACCAGCCGTCGAGTTCGCGGACATCCATGCCGGTAAAATTCCGTCCATGCGCCTCGACGTTCTCGCCGCCAGCAAGACTGTAGACGAAGGAAAGCGGGGCGCGGTCCACGCGGACCATGAAGACGCGGGGAAGCAGACGTGGAAAATGAATGGGGTCGATATCGGCGCGCGCCGGGATATTGCGCCCACGACGCCGAGCTTCCCAGTAGTTCAGGAGCTCATCGAACGCCGGGTCGGAAAGTTCGTCCGGCTCAACGAGACGGGCGCTGTGTTCGACCCGCCTGCTTTTCCCGGCTGCCATGCTCATTTCGCTTCGACTTCCTGTGAAAAGAGACGTTCAGTCTGCTCCCTCAAGGTAACGAAGGGCTTAAGGAGCGACGAGCGAAAGAGGCAGCAAGATCCCTAAGCTTTTGAACCGGCCGCCTTCCTGCTAAAAGCGCGGCAACCGGAACCTGAAGACAGGCGTTACCCATGAATACAAGTTTAAGCGGCCGGCTGGCCGGATACGAGAGCTGGCAGGGCCACGATCCGTTCGAAGATCATGCCGGTCCGTTCTTTTTCAAGAAGCACGAAGACGGACGCGTCACCTGCGCCTTCGAAGCAACGCCGACGCATTGCAATGGCGGCGGCTTCCTGCATGGCGGTATGCTGATGACCTTCGCAGACTACGCGCTTTTCGCCATCGGCAGCGATGTGCTGGAGGGCCCGGCCGTGACCGTATCCTTTTCATCCGAGTTCACCGCCGCGGCGGGCGCCGGCGCATTCGTCGAGGCGCGGGGTGAGATCGTGCAGAACACCGGCAGCATGGTGTTTCTTCGCGGTCAGGTCTTCACCGGCAGCGACGAGGACGAGCGCATCCTGCTCAATTTTTCGGGCATCGTGAAGCGGGTGAAGAAACGGCCGCTCGCAGACTGATGTGCTTCAGTTTTCCACGGAGGGGCCGATCGGACGCAACGCCGCCGACTGGCGGCGAATGTTCATGGTCTTCAGATAGGTGACCGTGACGTCCATGAAGCGATCGACCCGCTCGCCGTCGCTCGACAAGGGAAGATATACGGCTTCGTAACTCTTGTAGCTCTTGTCCAGCATGTCCTGCGTGCCCTTGACCGCGGCCGGACACCGCTCAGAGAGCAACCACGCGTAGAAACCCTGCAGCAGAGTACCGAGCCCGGGCAGTTGCTCGTTGAAAGAGAGAATGTCTCTTCCCTTGGGGTTGAATCCGAGACTTGCGATCACTTCTTCTCCGGCGAGACGCACGGTGAAGCGCTGGGAATCGGGCTCCACCCCGATCAGCGTGATCCGGGACGAATGGCGCGCGAAATCGGCGAAATTCATTTCATCGGGCGACGGCATCTGCCGGTCGCCCTTCCTGTCCATCCAGTAACGCAACATGTACCGGGTCACCGGGTCGGACAACTCCGACAGATCGACAAGCTGTGCCTTCGTCGCCTTCGCTTCCGCAATCAGTTCATCGGTGGGTTGCATGACTACTTTCCTCGCGCGGCAGATACTGCGAGTCTCGCCGTTAATGAGTTTTTAAAGCCTGCGATTCGGAAACAATCGCTTCACCGAAATCGGCAGAAATCCGCCAATCACTCTGTCACAAGCAGTCACACCATCGCCAAGGACGGAACGATTTTCCATGGTCACTCTGAGCGTTCTCGACCAGTCGCCAATCCGCAAGGGCGGCACGGCTGCGGAAGCAATCGCGAATACGATCGGGCTGGCGCAAGCCGCCGAGCGAGCCGGCTACAGCCGGTACTGGCTGGCGGAACATCACAACACGTCGTCTTTCGCGGGCTCCGCGCCGGAAGTCCTAATCGGAGCTGTCGCGGGAGCGACGACCCGTATTCGCGTCGGCTCCGGCGGGGTGATGCTGCCGCATTACAGCCCGCTCAAGGTGGCCGAATGTTTCCGCGTGCTCGAGACGCTGCATCCCGGACGCATCGATCTCGGGTTGGGCCGGGCGCCCGGCGGAGACTTGCGGACGACGCGGGCGCTTCAGCCGGGCCCGCAGGCCTATGATGTCGGCGTCTTTCCGCAACAGGTTGAGCTGTTGAGACAATTCCTCGAGGACTCGACCGGGCTTGCCGGAGAAGAAGGCGGGTTTCCCTCCGACCATCCCTATACCGGGCTTCACGCTTCCCCGCGCGGGCCCGGCCTGCCGGACCTCTGGATGCTCGGCTCGGGCGGCGACGGCGCCCTCATCGCAGCGCAGTTCGGCATGGCCTATTGCTTCGCGCATTTCATCAATCAGGACGCGGGCACGGAACCTCTGGAGCTCTACCGGCGGAACTTCCGCGCCTCGCGGGAACTGACTTCGCCGAAAGGGGCCATCGCAGTTTCCGTCACCGTCGCGGACACGGAGGAAGAGGCGAAGCGGATCGCCGCGTCGCGCAATCTCTGGGTGATGCATCTCCTGCAGAACCGGGCAGGCCCCTTCCCTTCCATCGAGGAAGCGCTCGACTACCCCTATACGGAGGAGGACCGCGTCATGTTGCGCGCGGTCGAGCAGCGCGGGTTCACCGGTACGCCGGAACAGGTGCGCGGGCGCCTGCTCGCGCTCGGCGAAGCGTATGGCGTCGATGATTTCGTTATCCTGACGATCACCTACGACCAGAAGGACCGCGTCCGCTCCTACGAACTTCTGGCCGACGCGATGGGCGTCACCGCGTCCTGAGCGGCCGTTACCGGCAAGGTTCGATCGCCGCTTCCGGTACAAAGGGGCGCCGCCGCAATCTCGGCGAGAATGGAACGCTCATTCGCCTCGGCACGCGAGGCGTAATGCGTGAGATGCTCCGCCACGAACGCAGCAAGAACAAGCGGAACCACCATGACGGCGGCAAAGCCCGTCCGGCCGAAGGAAGCCAGAAGCCGCCTCCACCAGACCGGGACGGCCAGCGCCGCCGTTATGCCCGCCACGCAACAGAGCATCTTCCGTGCCGTCGCTTCAGGCCGCGTGGCAGCAGGAGGAACCGCCGCCTTCGTATTCGTCATGGAGGCGCACCCAGCTCATGATGCCGTCCTCGTTGCGGCCCTTCGGCACCATATCGAGGAAGGCGAAGGCCGACATGGCGGCTTCCGAGCCGCGGGCGTAGGTCGAATAGGTGTGGAAGATTTCGCCCGCATCATTCTTCGCGAAGACGCTCATGCCGTGCAGATCTTCCATCCTGAAATCCAGCGGCGCGTAATTGTATTCGGCGGTGCCGTTGTCGAGTTGCTCCGGCGTGAAGGACACGCCGAAATCGTAGTTGAAGCTGTTGTTGCCCGACGAGACCCAGTTGAATTTCCAGCCCATGCGGCGCGCGACGGCGGCGATGTGCTCGGGCTCGGCACGCGAGACGGCGGCATAGGAGAGGTCCGCATTCTCGAAGTGTTGCCGCGCGGCGTCGACATGATCAGCACCGAAAGCGCAACCCGTGCAGATGTCCTGCGAACCCGGCGCCAGCATGACGTGCTGGACGAGGAGCTGGCTGCGACCATCGAAGAGATCGGCGAGGCTCACTTTCCCGTTGGGTCCGTCGAAGACATAATCCTTGTCGAGCTTCACCCAGGGAAGCGCGCGGCGCGCCTCGGCCAGGCGGTCACGGGCGCGCGTCAGTTCCTTTTCCTGAACGAGAAGCGCCTTGCGCGCTTCGGTCCATTCTTCGCGGGAAACGATCTTCTGAGCATTCATTTCGATCTCTCCTCTATTCGGGTTCGGCGACAAGGTCGACGATCGCCTTGAAGCCGCCATACATCATCCGCCTGGGATCGAAGGGCATGTCTTCCGGAGGTGAGTCCATGCGCGGATCGGCCATGACCTTCCTGTTCACGCGGTCGCGATGGGCGCGGGATTTGTAGGTGATGAAAGCAAAGACGACGGTCTCGCCGGGCTTCACTTTCGTGCCCTTCATGAAGGAAAGCACGCCTTCAATGTCGAGATCGTCGCCGACGCATTCCTTGTAGTCGAGCGCGCCGTGCTCGATCCAGATCTTGCCTGCCTTGCGCGACATCCGGCGATATGCGTCGATATTCTTCTTTGGCACCGGGACGACAAATCCATCCACATAAGTCATTCCACTCTCCCTGACTGCCTGATGACATCACTACCTCGGGGGCTACTTCCGAGGCTTCTTCCTCGGCGTGCCCCCGCGCGGTTTAGCCTTTGCTGTTGCGTCTTCCGCTTCGAGCATTGCCGCGAGGCGGTCGAGATTGCCCGCCCAGAAGCGCTTGTAGCGGTCGAGCCATTCCATCGCTTCCTTCATCGGCTCCGCGTTGAGCGAACAGGAGACCGTGCGGCCTTCCTTTCGCTTCTCGATGAGGCCCGCGTCGTTCAGCACATCGAGATGCTTCATCACGGCGGGCAGCGACATCGAAAAAGGCCGCGCGAGTTCACTGACGGACACGCTGTCCTCGCCTTCGAGACGGGCGAGAAGCGCGCGCCTCGTCGGATCGGCAAGCGCGGCGAATGTGCGGTCCAGAACCTGTTCTTGAAACTTAACCATGTGGTAAAGTATGGGGACAGCGCACTGCCCTGTCAAGCTGTCCCGCGAAAGATTGCTAGTCTGCCATCAGGCGGCGAAGTTCCGACCGCCGTTCGATCCGGCGCTCGAGAGCCGAGCGCAGGCGAGCCTGCCGCTCCTTCGTGATCGGATAGCGCAGGATGATCGCTATCGAGATCAGCCAGAGGACAAGCGGCACGAGGCAATACATCGCGAGTAGCGCCAACAGCGCTTCAGGCGAGTTTTCGCGCGACTGGGCGTTGAAGCCCGCCCAGGCGAGGATCGGCAACGCGATGCCGACGCCCATCGCTTCGAATGTCTTTCGCACCATGCCCAGGAAAGCGAACATAAAGGCGGCGCGCTGCTCGCCGCTCTTGATCGTGTCGAGATCGACAACGTCCGCCATGATCGACGGTCCGAGGATCGGCGCAGCACCGAGCGCGAGGCCTTGAACGATATTGATGAAGACAAGGCAGGGAAGCACAAGTTCAGGCGCGGACGGTTTCACCATATAGATCACGAGCGGCACGAGAGCGAAGACGAACATGGAGGCGAAACCAGCAACGGCAATTGCTCTGTGCTTGCCGATGCGGCCGCCGAGCCAGACCCAGAAGGGCGAACCGAGAACGCCAGCAACGAAAAGCACGAAGATAAGGATTGTGCCCGCCTGACCGATCTCCGCGACGTGCTCGAAGAAGAAGATGACGACGCCGATGTTTATGGAGCCCGCAAGCGCACCAAAGATCGAGCTCAACAGCACGATGCGGAAAGGACCGTTCTTCATCGCGACGCGCAGACCGCGGCGGAACGGGATCGATTGCGTTTCATGGAACTTCGGCTCCGGCACCGAGGAAAAGGCGATCAGGGCGCAGACAGGCAGCATGATCGCCGTGAGCCAGCCGAGTACGCCGACGGCCGCGCGGCCGGCCGCACCTTCATCGGCAGGCGCACCGCTCCAGTAGGCGCCGGCGATGGGTGCGGAAATTGCGATCAACAGGCCGACGAGAAGGAACATCTCACGGCTGCCCGTGATGCGGTTGCGTTCCCTGTAGTCGCCCGAGAGTTCGGCGCCCCAGGCGCCGTAGGGAATGGTGATGAGCGTGTAGCCGAGATAGATCGCAGCGATCCAGGTCAGCAGATAGAGATTCGAGACCTCGCCCGGCGGCACGAAGAGCATGAGAGCGGAGGCCATCATGACCGGCACGCCCGCGAGCACCCAGGGGCGGCGGCGGCCGAAGCGCGTTCGCGTTCGATCCGACAGGCGGCCGATCAACGGATCGGTAATGACATCGGAGATACGCGCCAGCATGAGGATGAGGCCGACGGCGGCAAGGTCGAGGCCAAGCGTGCTCGAGTAGAAAGGCGGGATATAGACCGCAACCGGCAGGCCGATGACGGCGAGCGGCACCACAAGCTGGCCATAGGCGACAAGCTGCCAGCGCGTGAGACGCGGAGCGCCCTTCTCCTCTTCCGCCATTCGTTCCTCCCCAGGGACTACTGGTCAACCAACTAGTAAATGCAGCTTACTAATATCGGCAACGGGTGCAATCGCTTCCGCGGAAATTCGCACGGCGATTTCCGGTTCAGGCTGCGTTCAGGTTGCCGGCGCCATTATCAGCCTTGCCGATGGGTCGAGAGTTCATCGGAAATGTGTCCGTCCGGGTCCTTCAGGCACGGGCGGGGCGTATTGGCGGCGTCCGTTCCGTACCCCGCGGACGCCGCCTCTTACGTCATGCGGCGGCATCTTTCTCAAGCAGCGGCACTGGGCCGCGCCGAGACGCCCTCGTGCCAGGCGTGGAGATGCGGCGTTCCTTCCGGCATCTCGAGCCCGGCGAAGGCCGCGAAATCGACCGTGCAGAGCGCGGTGATGTCCGCCGCCGAGAAATAATCCCCCATCACGAACGTCCGGCCTTCGAGTTCGCGGTCGAGCCAGCGGAAAGCTGCCTCCGCCCCTTCCCTGTTCGACTCGCCGAAATCGTTGAACTGCTTCACGACCTTCGCCGTGTAGGGATGGGCATGCCGCCAGAAATTGCCGACGGGGCCCATCAGCACGAATTCGACGCGGCGGAGCCACATGTCCACCTGCGCGCGCTCCAGCGCATTGCGGCCGAAGAGCGGCCTGTCCGGATGAAGCTCTTCAAGGTACCGGCAGATCGATACGCTTTCGGAAATGGTTGTGCCGTCGTCGAGTTCAAGCACCGGCGTCTGGCCGAGCGAATTCTTTTTACGGAATTCCTCCGACTTGTGTTCCCGCTTCACGAGCGCGACTTCCTCGAGCGGGAGGTCGATCCCCTTTTCCGCCGCAAAGACGCGGACACGGCGCGGATTCGGTGCCGGCATGGCCGAGTTGTAGAGCTTCAATATGTCCTCCCCGGTTGTTGTCGTGTTTTCAGGTAATGAGGCCGACCACCGCGCCCGTCATAGAGGTCGCAAGTGTGCCGGAAACGATGGCGCGGGTGCCGAGCGTGACGATGTCCGCGCGGCGGGACGGCACCAGCGCTGTCAGCCCGCCAATCAGGATGCCGACCGACCCGAAATTCGCGAAGCCGCAAAGCGCGTAGACCATGATGAGGGTCGAGCGCTCCGACAGTGCGCCCTCGGGCAAACCGGCCAGATCGAGATAGGCAATGAGTTCGTTGAGGATCGTCTTGGTGCCCATGAGTTGTCCGGCGACATGCATCTCGCCGGGCGGCACGCCCATCGCCCAGACGAGCGGCGAAAAGAGCCAGCCGAGCATGCGCTGAAGCGTGAGCGGCGCACCCCAGAGATCGGGCAAGAGCGCGAGAAGGATGTTCACCAGGGCGACGAGCGCCACCATCACGACCAGCATGGCGATGATGTTGAGAAGAAGCTGCAACCCCTCGAAGGTGCCGCGCGTCACAGCGTCCATGCTGCTCTGGTATTCTAGGAAGGGAACGTCGTCGCCGATGCCCGTCGGCGTGGCGAAGGGTTCTTCGGGCACCATGAGGCGCGCGACGAGGATGGCCGCAGGCAATGAGACGAGCGAAGCGACGAGGATCTGACCGAGGGCGCCGGGCACGACCGGTTCTATGACGCTCGCGTAGAGCACAAGGACGGTACCGGAGACGGTGGCGAGGCCGACCGTCATGGTCATGAAGAGCTCGGAGCGCGTCAGCCTTTCCAGATAGGGCCGGATGAGGAGCGGCGCCTCGACCATGCCAACAAAGGCATTCGCGGCAGAGGCGAGCCCGACCGCGCCGCCAATGCCCATCGTCTTCTGCAGGACGTAGCCGAAGCCGCGCGTGACCCAGCCGAGCACCTTCCAGTGCCAGAGCAGTGCCGAGAGCGCGGACATGACGAGGACGAGCGGCAGGGCCTGAAAGGCGAGAATGAAGCTGTTCTGTGGCGCCTCCGTGACGAAGGGCGCCTCGCCGCCGCCGAGATAGCCGAAGACCAAACCCGTTCCCGCCCTTGTGGCGGCCGTGAGCGCATCGACGACGCCGTTGAGGGCAAGGAGCGCCCCCTGGGAGGCCGGAAGCTTCAGCAGGAGAAGCGCGAGACCGATCTGGGCCGCGAGACCGACAGCCACGGTGCGAACCGAAAAGGCCCTGCGGTTCTCGCTCAAGGCCCAGGCGAGCGCTACAAAGAGGGCAAGCCCGAAGGCGCTCTGAAGAGACGGCAGGATCATGGTCTGGAAGGCTCCCCGGGGCAGAATTCCCACGGTTTCGGCGGGTTGTCCCATCATAGGGCGGGCACACACCGGCGCAACGGAAAGGGGGGCGGGCTCTCCCTTGACCCCCGCCTGCCTCTCATGCACAAAGTCCCGCGAGTTTCGCCGTGCCCGGCCCTCCCGGCCCCCGAAAAGAGGCATTCCGGCGGCCCATTTCCGGTCTTACCGGCCCGACAGTCCAACTGGAGAAAATACCCATGAGCATTCGTTTTGACGGCAAGGTCGCCATCGTGACCGGCGCGGGCGGCGGTCTTGGCCGGTCCCACGCGCTGGAACTCGCGCGGCGCGGCGCGAAAGTGGTGGTGAACGACCTGGGCGGCGACCGCACGGGCGCCGGCGGCTCGTCGGAAGCGGCCAACAAGGTGGTCGAGGAAATCAAGGCGCTGGGCGGCGAGGCGATCGCCAACGGCTCCAGCGTGACGGACGACGAAGGCGTCGCCAACATGGTCAAGCAGACCATGGACCAGTGGGGCCGCATCGACATCCTGATCAACAATGCAGGCATCCTGCGCGACAAGTCGTTCTCCAAGATGGAGATCAACGACTTCCAGCTCGTGGTCGACGTTCACCTGATGGGCACGGTGAAGCCGACCAAGGCGGTCTGGGAAATCATGAAGGAGCAGAATTACGGCCGCATCGTCGTGACCGCTTCCTCGACGGGCCTGTACGGCAATTTCGGCCAGACGAACTACGGCGCGGCGAAGCTCGCCGTTGTCGGCTTCATCAACACGCTGAAGCTCGAAGGCCAGAAGAACAACATCCATTGCAACGCGCTGGCGCCGGTCGCCTATACGCGCATGACCTCGGACCTGATGCCGCCGGAAGCGGAAGAAATGCTGACGCCGGATGCGGTTTCGCCGGGCGTGATGTTCCTCGTCTCGGAACAGGCCCCGACCGGCATGATCCTCTGCGCGGGCGCCGGCGTCTTCGCCGCCGCACGCATGGAAGAGGCCGAAGGCGTGTTCCTCGGCCGCGAGGACCTCAGCGCCGAGAAGGTCGCCGAGAACTGGGAGAAGATCTCCGACTTCTCGAACGCCACCCCCTTCTTCATGGGCGGCGAGCAGACCGGCAAGTTCTTCAAGCTGGCGACCGGCGGCAAGTAAACCGCTCCCGCAGCGCGAAAGATCGGGGAGCCTTCGGGCTCCCCTTTTTTGTGCGCAATGGTCAAGGCAAGACGCGGTCCTTATAGTGCGGCCATGCCAAACCGGTTCCTTTTCGCGCTCGCGGCGCTGCTTTTCTCGGTCTGCGTCCCGCGCGCGGGGCTGGCTGCGCCTGTTTGCGAGATCGACCGGCCGGTCATGTTCGGCGGGCTCGACTGGGACTCGAACGCTTTCCATACGGAAGTTGCGCGCCTGATCATCGAGCGCGGCTATGGCTGCGAGACGGATGTGCTGCCGGGCTCGACGCTGCCGCTCGTAACGGGGCTCGGTCAGGGCGACATCGACGTGCTGATGGAAATCTGGCGCGACAACGTCACCGAGCCCTGGAATGCGGCGGTGGAGGCCGGCACCGCCGTCTCTCTCGGGACGAACTTTCCCGACGCCGTGCAGGGCTGGTATGTGCCGCGCTATGTGATCGAGGGCGACGACGCGCGCGGCATCGAGCCGATGGCACCGGAGCTCAATTCCGTTTCCGATCTCAAGGAGCACTGGGAGCTCTTCCGCGATCCCGAACAGCCCGGCAAGGGCCGCTTCTACAACTGCATTCTCGGCTGGAGCTGCGAGGAGCAGAGCACGCGGAAGCTCGAAGGATACGGGCTCGACCGCTTCTACACGAATTTCCGGCCCGGCACGGGCGCGGCGCTCGCCGCCGCCATTGCATCGGCCTATGAGCGAGGGCGGCCGGTGCTCGCCTATTACTGGGGCCCGACATGGGTGCTCGGCGCCTTCGATCTCGTGAAGCTGGAGGAACCGCCCTACTCGGAAGAAGCCTGGGACGCCTTCAACGCCGATCCGGAAAACAATCCGCCGGTTGCCTTTCCGACCGTCGAGGTCATCATCGGCGCGAATGCGAATTTCGTGGAGGAAGCGCCGGAGATCGCATCGTTCCTGCGCGCCTATGAGACGACGGGGCAGATGGTGAGCGAGGCACTCGCTTACATGCAGAAGAACGAAGGCGCGACGGCGCGGGATGCGGCGCTCAACTTCATCGAGACGCGGGGCGATGTGTGGCGGCAATGGGTGAGCTCCGAAGTGGCGGCGCGCGTGACGGGCGAACGGGAAGCGGTGGCAAAGAGCTTTCCTGTGACGCTCGAAATTCCGCTGGAAGCGTGGGTCAACGATGCGATGAAGCGTTTCGTCGCCGATCATGGCGACAAATTCCAGACCGTGAGTAATGTTCTGCTCAAGCTCATCGTGGCGCTGGAGGCGCTGCTCGCCGCCCTGCCCTGGTGGCTTCTGATCCTCATCGTCGCGGGCATCGCCTACCACGCCTCGCGCTCGCCGGTCCTTCCCGCGGCACTTGCCGCCACACTTTTCCTGATCGGGCTGCTCGGCCTGTGGAGCCTTGCGATCCAGACGCTGGCGCTGATGATCGTGTCGGTGCTCTTCGCCGTCCTGATCGGCCTGCCTTCCGGCATCGGCATGGCGGCGAACGATACGGCACGCCGGATCATGCTGCCGGTGCTCGATGCAATGCAGACGCTGCCGAGTTTCGTCTATCTCATTCCAGCGCTGATGCTGTTCGGGCTCGGCAAGGTGCCCGCGCTTTTCGCGACCGTCATCTATGCGACGCCGCCCCTGATCCGGCTAGTCGATCTTGGCCTCAGAACAGTGGACCGCGCCTTCGTGGAAGTCGCGGCCGACCTCGGCGCCGATCCGAAACGGCAGCTTCTCGACATCAAGCTGCCGCTCGCGCTGCCCAGCATCATGGCGGGCATCAACCAGACGACGATGATGGCGCTGTCGATGGTCGTGATCGCCTCGATGATCGGCGCGCGCGGGCTCGGCGAGGAAGTGCTGCTCGGCATCCAGCGGCTCGATGTCGGACGTGGGCTCGTGGCGGGCATCGCCATCGTCGCGCTCGCGATCGTGTTCGACCGGATCACGCAGGCCTATGGCCGTCCGAGGCGGCCCAGACTTCCGGCGGACTAACCGGCAAGCCGCTTTTCCATCTGCCAGACCATGATCGGCTCGCGGCCCGAGACGGTGCCGATATCGGCCTGCACCTCGCGGGCGACATACCAGCCGTGCTTTTCGTAGAACGCCCGCGCCCTGTCGTTGCCGATGCGGCATTGCAGCCAGATGAGCGCATGGCCCTGCTCTTTCAAGGTATCTTCGGCGGCCTGAAGGAGCGGCGCGGCGACGCCACGCCCGTGCCATGCCGGCAGGACGAAGACCTGCCCGATGCCGTCGCCTTCCCAGCCGGAGAAACCGACAACGTTTCCCTCGGCACGAGCGACCGCCATGCGGTCGATGGCCGAGCCCATGCGCGCCTCGAAAAAGGCGAAGGGACGGCCCATGGCGATTTCAGGATCGAGATGCGCGTGACCGGCATGCCAGGCGTCATGCCAAACGCGAGCGAGCGCCGGAATGTCTCCGGCGCTCGCCCGTTCGATCAGGATTTTCGCGCCGGTGCTCAAAGGCCGAGCACGGCCTTCGCCATGATGTTGCGCTGGATCTCGTTCGATCCGGCAAAGATCGACGTCTTGCGCGCCGAGAAGTAGTAAGGCGCGGCGGTGAAGGCACCTTCGGGGCCGACTTCCGGCTCGTTGGTGTCCGCAAGACCGTTCTCGATGGTGGGGGCCGCGTAGTCGCCGAGAACCTCGACCATCAACTGCGAGACTTCCTGCTGCAGCTCCGTGCCGCGGCATTTCAGCATCGAGCTTTCAGGACCGACATTGCCGCCAATGGAGAGTGCGGAGAAGATGCGCAGCTCCGTGAACTCCATCGCCGTGATCTGGCTTTCGATATCGGCGCACCGCGCCTTGAAGCCGGGATCGTCGGCAAGCGGCCTGCCTTCGACCTCGATCTCCTTCGCCATCTCGCGCACTTCGTGCAGCGAGCTGTAAAGGCCCGGCGAATAGGGATTGCCGCGTTCGAATTCGAGCAGGTACTTGGCGTAGGTCCAGCCCTTGTTCACTTCGCCGATGAGGTTTTCCTTCGGGACCTTCACGTCTTCGAAGAAGACCTGATTGACCTCCTGGTTCGGCGCCGGCGTGCTGTCGAGGCAGACGATCGGATCCACCGTGATGCCCGGCGTCTTCATGTCGATCAGAAGGAACGAGATGCCCTGCTGCGGCTTGCCTTCGTTCGAGGTGCGCACGAGACAGAAAATCCAGTCCGCCCACTGCGCGACGGAGGTCCAGATCTTCGAGCCGTTAACGAGGAAATGGTCGCCCTTGTCTTCAGCCTTCGTCTTCAGCGAGGCAAGGTCCGATCCCGAACCCGGCTCGGAATAGCCCTGACACCAGAGGACGTTGGTTTCGAGAATATCCGGCAGGAAACGCTTCTTCTGTTCCGCGGTGCCGAACTTCATGATGACGGGCGCCACCATTGTCGGGCCGAAGGGAATGGTGTGCGGGACGCCGGCGCGGCTCATCTCGACGTTGAAGATGTACTTCTGGGACTGCGTGAAACCCGGCCCGCCATATTCTTCCGGCCAGTTGGGCGCAAGCCAGCCCTTCTTCGCGAGCGACTTCTGCCACTGCACATGGGCTTCCTTCGTGATGTAGCCATGCTTCGAGCGCGCATGGAGGCGGCGCATCTCGGGCGTGTAACACTCGTCGATGAACTGACGGACTTCCTTGCGGAAAGCTTCGTCTTCCTTGCTGAATGCGAGATCCATTGTCGTCTTTCCGTTCTGGATTACTCGACCTTGTCGAGGAACTGGAGCGAGGGCGCCCCGCCGAGCACGGCACCCAGCGCAGGGCCCGCCGCACGGAAATACTCCGTCTTGCCATGTGCGTCGAGGTCGGCCTGCGAAGCGTACTGCTCCATCACCACATAGGTGGAGGGCTCGGACTTCGACTTGAAGAAGTCGTACTGGAGGCAACCCTTCTCGTTCGCCTTCACCTTCGAGCGCAGATCGCCGAAGACCTTCTCGAATTCCGCTTCCTTGCCCGGCTGGACCGGAAGGGTCGCCACAACGCCGATGACACTCATGTTTCGCTCCCATCTTGTCTGGGCCCACGGCCCGTTCTTCATTTGCGGGGGACTTTAGGGGCAAAGCCCCCCTGCTTCAATGCGCGGAGCGCCGCAGGCTGTTCGCGGCCAGCGAGCCCGCCGTTCATTTTCGAACGGTGCTCAGGCTCCCTTGTAGTTCGGCGCCCGCTTTTCGAAGAAGGCGTCGAGAGCTTCCTTGTGGTCGCTCGTATGGTGGGCGAGCGCCTGCATGGAAGCCGACAATTCCATGATGTTGTCGAAATCCGTGAGCATGCCCCGGCGGAGAAGCTGCTTCGTCATGCGCAGCACGTCCGGCGCCTGATTGCAGATCTTCGCAGCGATTGCCCTGGCCCTGTCCATCAGTTCGCCCGCCGGAACCACTTCCGAGACGAGGCCCCAGTCCCTTGCCGTGGCGGCGTCGATCGTGTCGCCGGTGTAGAGAAGCTCGGAGGCGCGCGCCATGCCGATGATGCGGGGCAGAAGCCAGGCCCCGCCATCGCCGGGCACGAGGCCGATCTTCAGGAAGGTCGCGCCGAATATGGCGCTGTCCGCCGCGATCCGCGTGTCGGCGAGGCAGGCGACATCATTGCCGAGGCCGATGGCAGGGCCGTTCACGGCGGCCACCACAGGCACTTCGATCCCCCAGACCGATTTCACGATGCGGTGAATGCCGTTGCGGTAGCGCTCGCGGATATGGACGCCGGGACCGCCGAAGCCGTCGCCACCCTCACGCATCGCCTTCACATTGCCACCTGCCGAGAAAGCCTTGCCGGCGCCCGTGAGGATGACGCAGCGGACCTCGCGGTCGGCATTGATGCGGGCGGCAGCGGCGGAGAAGTTTTCCGCGTCCTCCGGCGCGCCAAGCGGATTGCGGCTCTCCGGCCGGTTGATCGTGAGGGTCACGACCGGACCGTCTTTCTCGAAAATCAGCGGATCACTCATGCCTCAGGTGCCTCTCTGTTGTGCATTTTTTCTTGTGCCCCAAAACGGGCCGTTTCATTGGCCGGAAACCGGCAGGTGCCGGACGGATTATGAGGCCTTAACCATGTCTCGGAAAACCTTATTAAGACTTTTCGCCGACTCTGGTCCCCGTCGAAACCCGCCATGGCGCAAGGGCCGCCCGGGCGGCGTTCGGCGGCGGAAGGGCGATCCATGACAGTGGGTGACATGCGGCAGGGAAACAACGCGCCGCGCCAGCCAGCTTCGCACGCCAGAAACGGCGAACCCGCCGAGGCGGATGGCGCACGCCCGAGCTGGATATCGACCTTCATCCCCAGGGCGGCGAACGGCGAACCGCTGCCGGCGGATACACGCCTCGAACAGATGCGGATGCTGGTGGAAAGTCAGAAGCTGCCGATCCCCTACGCGTTTCCGCTGCTGATGGTGCCTTACGTCGCCTGCTTCGCTCAATATATTGCCTGGTACTGGCTCGTTGTTCCCGTCGTATTGGTCGTGCTTGCGAACTGGGTCAATCGCAAAACGATGCTCGAGTTCGTCGCGACGCGTCCGACTGCCGACAATATTCGCGAATGGGAGCGCCGCTTCGCCGCAACAGCCTTTCTCTTTGCCTTCAGCATCTCCTCGACGGCCATCTTTCTCTGGGTGCCGGGAGACGCGTTGCTGCAATCCTTCGTGCTGACGGCGTTGGCGCTGGTGCTTGCGCCGCTTGCGCTGATCACCGCCTGTTATATGCCCTCCTTCTACGCCTCGACGGTCCCTATTGTCGGGGTGATCGTGGTTCGACTCGTGAACCATGGCGACCTGCTTCATGTTTCGCTTGCCGCCGTGCTCGTCATGTTCACGGTGCTGCTCGCGCAGCTCACCGCGCGGCTCAATGGCATCATGCTGCATTCGATCACGCTCAGGGAGGACAAGTCGGGCCTCATCGAGCAGCTTTTCAAGGCGAAGCGCGAATCGGATGCCGCCCGTGCGCGCGCCGAGGAAGCGAACCGCGCCAAGTCGCACTTTCTCGCAAACATGAGCCACGAACTCCGCACGCCCCTGAACGCCATCATCGGCTTTTCGGAAGTGATGGCGTCGGAAATCTTCGGCAAGCACTCGGTGCCGACCTACAAGGAATATGCGCACGACATCAACCGCTCGGGGCAGCATCTTCTCGGGCTGATCAACGACGTGCTGGACCTGTCGCGCATCGAAGCGGGCCGCTTCCAGATCACCGAGGAAGACGTGGACCTCGTGCAAGTCGCCGAGGATTGCCGCCGCATCGTCGAAATCCGGGCGCAAGCGCAGCGGGTCACCATCGTGGCGGACTTCGCCGAGAATCTTCCGATCGTCTTCGGCGATGCGCGGGCGCTGCGGCAGACCTGGATCAACCTGCTTACCAATGCGGTGAAATTCTCGCCCCCCGGTTCCGAGGTGCTGATGTTCGCGCGGATGGAAGCGGACGGAGAACTTCGTTTCGGCATTCACGACAACGGACCCGGCATTGCGGAATCGGAAATCGAAAAAGTGCTGCATGCCTTCACGCAGGGAGCGTCCGGTCTGGCGCAGCCCGGCAAGGGCTCGGGGCTCGGCCTTTCGATCGTGAAGGGCCTGCTCGCCGTTCATGGGGGGCGCTTCGAACTCAAGAGCACGGTCGGTCAGGGCACGCAGGCCGAATGCGTGCTGCCGCCGCAGCGGTTGCGGGCGCGGCCGATCATCGCGAAGCGCGCCTGATCCGCCTCACACTGGCGGCAGCAGCTTCTTCTCCTGAAAGAGCCGGAACCATTTCCGGAACATTTCTTCCGTGTCGATCACCTCGCCGAACCCCGCTTGTCTCAATGCAATCGTCGAGACGATGGCGGCGGGCGTCTCGCGTTCCGCACCATAGGCCATGGTGAAGTCCGCATAGTGAAAGGACTCGCCGACGAAGGAGGCGATGTCCGGCGCGGCGAGATCGTATTTCTTCCGGATCGCATCCCATGCCGCAGCGTGTTTCGGCATTTCGGCACCGAGGGAGAGCGGCGTATCCGGACCTGCCTCCATGCCGAGCGCATCGGCAATGGCGGGCCAGACGTTCCGCCAGACGAAGACATCGCCATTCGTCACGTTGAAGATTTCGTTCCCGGCGTCCCGCCGTGCGCCTGCCCAGGCGATGGCACCGGCGAGCAGGTCCGCATCGACGGCTTCCAGAACGGAAGCGCGGCCGCCCGGATAAGCGAGCGGCTTGCCCTCTTCCTTCAACAGCGCGCCATAGACGCCGATGGCCGGGATCAGATTCATCGCCGCGCCGAGCGAAAAGCCGAAGATGATCTGCGGCCGGAAGATGGTCCAGCGCCAGTCCCTGCCCTGCTGCTTCGCGCGGATATAGTCCTCCTGCTCCCAGTAGAAGTTCGGCTGTTCCTTCATTTCGTCGCGGTTCTCGCGCACGGGCACGGCGAGCGGGCGGACATGGGCGCCATAGGCCTTGGTGCCCTGAAGGAGGGAGACGTGCCGCAGACCCTTCGCCGCCTTCTCCAGCGGATCGAACAGATTCTCGAGCATGCGCCGGTTGGTGTCGATCTGGTCGGCCTCGAGCCAGCCCGCGACGAGGCCCGGCTTCTCGTAGAGCGCGGCAAAGACGAGACGCGTGACGTCGCCCATGCCGCTCACGACTTCGGCACAGGCATCGCGGTCCGTCAGGTCGAGCGGGATATGCGTTGCACCGAAAGTTTCAAAGGGCTTGCGGCGGGAAAGCGCCGTGACCTTGTATCCCTTTCCGGCGAAATGCTTCATCGCGGCGAAGCCGACGAGACCCGTCGCGCCCGCTATCAGGATGTGTTCGCTCATCCGTTCCTCCCGCTTCCATTGTTGGCTCAAAGCGTAGAAGCGGGGACAAGAGAGGTCAAAACGCGAAAAGAAAAAGGCCGCTCCGGGGAGCGGCCTTTCCGTGTTCGTTGCCGGGAGCCGGTTACGCGGCTTCGGAGTAACGCTTGAGTTGGTAGTCGATGTTGCCGAACTGGGTGTCGATCATCGTCAGGCGCTTGAAGTAGTGGCCGACATTGAGTTCGTCGGTCATGCCCATGCCGCCGTGAAGCTGCACGGCCTGCTGGCCGACATAACGGCCGGCCTTGCCGATCTGCACCTTGGCGCCGGCGGCGGCCCGGGTGCGCTCCGCATCGCTCTCTTCGAGCTTGAGGTTCACCATGTAGGTCATGGAGACGGACTGCTCATAGGCCATGAACATGTCGACCATGCGGTGCTGCAGCACCTGGAACTTGCCGATCGGCACGCCGAACTGCTTGCGCGTCTTGCAGTATTCGACGGTCGCGGTGTTGAGTTCCTTCATGCAGCCCGTGGCTTCCGCCGAGAGAGCGGCGATCGCCTGATCGGTGATCTTCTCGACGAGGGGCAGGCCCTTGCCTTCCGCGCCGATGAGCGCGTCGCCATCGACCTTCACGTTCTCGAAGGTGATTTCCGAGGCGCGGCGGCCATCGACCGTCGGGTAGTCGCGGGTCGAGACGCCCGCCGCCGACTTGTCGACGATGAAGACGGAGACGCCGTCACGGTCGCGCTGACCGCCGGAGGTGCGCGCCGTCACGATGAGCTTCTGCGCCCAGGGCGCGCCCAGCACCACGGCCTTGTAGCCGTTGATCGTGTAGCCCGAGCCGTCCTTCTTCGCCGTCGTCGTGAGATCGGCGAGGTTGTAGCGGCCCTGCGGCTCGGCATAGGCGAAGGCCCAGACCGTTTCACCGCCGATGATGCCGGGGATGTGCGCTTCCTGCTGCGCGGCCGAGCCGCCATCGCGGAGGAAACCGCCCGCGATCACGACGGTCTCGACGTAAGGCTCCACCACGAGATGGCGGCCGAACTCTTCCATGATGATCATGTTCTCGATGGCGCCGCCACCGAGTCCGCCCATCTCTTCGGAGAAGGGGGCGGCGAGCAGGCCGAGTTCGGCGAACTGCGCCCAGATTTCCGGACGCCAGCCCTCGGCGGTCTTCGAGACCTTGCGGCGTGTCTCGAAGTCATACTTGTCCTGGAGCAGGCTCTGCACGGTGTTGCGGAGCAACGTCTGCTCTTCGGTGAACGAAAAATCCATCTCTGACCTTCCCCTTGGTGTTTCCTGGGCGTGGGTTTAAAGCCCCAGCACCATTTTTGCGATGATGTTGTGTTGAATCTCGTTCGAGCCGCCATAGATCGAGGTCTTGCGCATGTTGAAGTAGTCCTGCGCGGTTCCCTGCGACCCTTCGGGGCCGGGCACGAATTCGTTGCCAGTCGTTTCGAGGCGCGGCGCCTCGACCAGCGCATAGTTGCCGACGGCCTCGACGGCGAGTTCGGTGATGCGCTGCTGGATCTCGGTGCCCTTGATCTTGAGGATCGAGGCTTCGGGGCCCGGACCCCTGCCCTTGCTCTCGGCGGCAAGCGTGCGCAGCTCCGTCACTTCGAGGGCGGAGAGATCGATCTCGACTTCCGCGACCTTGCGCGAGAACTCGCCCGTCTTCATGAGCGGCGTGCCGTCGACAAGTTCGGCGCCCGCGATCTTCTTCAGGCGTTCGATCGCCTTCTTGGAACGGGCGACGCCGGCAATGCCGGAGCGTTCGTTGCCGAGCAGGAACTTGGCGTAGGTCCAGCCCTTGTTCTCTTCGCCGATGAGGTTTTCGGCGGGCACCTTCACGTCTTCGAGGAAGACCTCGTTGACCTCATGCGAGCCGTCCATCGTGATGATCGGGCGGACCGTGATGCCCGGCGTCTTCATGTCGATGAGGAGGAAGGAAATGCCTTCCTGCTGCTTCGCGTCCGGATCGGTGCGGACGAGGCAGAACATCCAGTCGGCGTGCTGGGCGAGTGTCGTCCAGGTCTTGGAGCCGTTGACGATGTAGTGATCGCCCTCACGGACGGCCTTCGTGCGGAGGCTCGCAAGGTCCGACCCCGAGCCCGGCTCGGAGTAGCCCTGACACCACCAGTCGTCACCGGACAGGATGCCCGGCAGGAAGCGCTTCTTCTGCTCTTCATTGCCGAAGGTGTAGATCACGGGGCCGACCATCGAGAGGCCGAAGGGAAGCAGCGGCGTCGTCTCGGCGCGCGCGTTCTCCTCGTTCCAGATGTAGCGCTGCGTGATGGTCCAGCCCGTGCCGCCATATTCGACCGGCCAGTGCGGAACGACCCAGCCCTTCTTGTAGAGGACGCGGTGCCACTTGAGGATGTCTTCCTTCGACATCTCGCCGCGGCGCGCGCCCTTGAGCTCGTGCGGATAATTGTTGGCAATGAACTCGCGAACCTCGTCGCGGAAGGCGAGCTCTTCGGGGGAAAAGCGCATATCCATGGGTCAACCTCCATAACGGCAGCCGCGCGGGCGGGCTTCCGCCTCCGCGCCGACATGCCGGATTATCGTTTGCACTGGCCCGGTACCGCCCCGAACGGGCAACCCCGCCGATCCCGCGTCCATAGCCTTGTTTTGGCGGTGATAATAGTCGCAACGCCCCCTGTTGCAAGCGCGCCGACTCGTAAGGGGCGAACGGGGCGCTGTGCATCCATGAACGGAGAAGACCCCGTCTACAGCTGATCCCGCGTCACCGTACCGCTGTGGACGGCAAGTGCGGATTTCACCGTGCCGAGGGCCAGTGCGGCGCCGGTTCCGTCTTCAAGCGAAAGCGCGGTTTCGAGGAGCGGCTTCCTGCCGATGACGCCGAGGAGCCGGGCATGGGCGGCGTCCGAGGCGTGGGCGGCAAGGCAGTGATCGAGCGCGGAGGGTTCGAGCTTCCAGAGGACGGCGGCGGCGGCGCAGGTGACGAAACCATCGAGCAGCACCGGGATGCGCTGGTAGCGGGCGGCGAGGATCGCGCCCGCGATGGCCGCGAGTTCGCGGGAGCCGACGCGGCGGAGTGCTTCCAGCGGATCGGCGAGGCGGCCGTCATGGGTGGCGATGGCCTCGCCGACGGCACCCGCCGCAAAATTGGAACCATCCGTCCAGTCCTGCGGCTCGCCGCCGAACAGCGCGGTCACGAGCGCAGCGGCGGCGATGCGCCCGCCCTCGCCCGCCGCGCCGAGGCAGAGGAGATCGGTGCCGCCGGCAATCGCCTCCATGCCGAAGGCCATGGTGGCGGCGCAGGCGGCTTCCGAGAGCGCTTCTTCCTTGCGGATGTCGGGGACGGGCATGTCGAGGGCGAGGTCGAAGACCTTGAGGCCCGCATCTTCGCGGAGCGCAAGCTGGTTCACCGCCGCGCCACCCGCGGCGTAGAGCTCGACGAGGCGATGGGTCGCGTTCGGCTTGGCGCCCGGCATCGACGCGGCGAGGCCGTGCGTGCCCGCGAAGATCGCGATGAGGGGGCGCGTCACGACGGGCCTGGCGAGACCGGACCACGCGGCCACCCATTCCGCGATTTCGGCGACGCGGCCGAGCGAACCCTGCGGCACGGCGAGTGCGGCGGTGTGTTCGGCGGCGGTTGCGCGCGCCGCTTCATCCGCCGGGGGAAGGCCGCCCAGAAGATTGCGGATGTCGTCGAAGGGCATGCCGGTCGCGGCGCGGGACATTGACGCCTCGGGTTTCGCGTGAAAGGAAAGGAGCCCGCTCTATACTCTTTCATATGTGGCGAGAGAACCCCGGAAACGCATCGTGAGTTATTCGAAGCCCATCAAGAGCCCCTGCCTTCGCGTCTGCGCCGTGGACGGGCGCGCGAATGTCTGCCGCGGCTGCGGGCGCTCGCTGAAGGAGATCGCGGGTTGGGGCGCGATGAGCGATGCCGAGCGCGACATGGTGCTGCGCGAGTTGCCGGCGCGAATCGAAAGCCTGGGCGACAAGGCCAGCGCAAAGGAAGAGGCGCTGGCGAAGATCAGGGAAGCGCTGGGCGAGTAGACGCGCCAGCGGCTCCGCAAGGCATGAGCCTTCGGAGGTTTGCTTGTCGCGGCCTTCAAGGGAAGGATGCGCGGAGCGGCGGCGACGCCGCCTTTGTTTGTTTTTAATGGCGGGGTGCGTCCTCCTCCGACGCTCCGCGCGGCGATTTTTCGGATCCCCCACTTCCAACTCTGGTGCACTCCCGGCTTTTATCGGCCGGGACACCCGTGGACCGTAGTATCCACCAACCGACGGGATCCCCCGGGACGCGGGGTCTGGACTTCCCGCGCCGCAGGCATCGACACCCTCTCCACGCATTCGGCCAGTCCGGACGCGCCCTTCGGTGGAGCGAGATGAAACTAATATGGGTACGGAGGAAGGGAGGGGGATAAGTTTATTTTCAGTCGTAGCGCCCTTTCAGCCACCCTCCCCTTGAGGGAGGGTCAAACCGCTGCAAGCGGTTTGGGGAGGGGGCGCGGCCAAGCTGCAACTACAAGCGGGAAAAGTTCATCGAGGCGTAAGCCCAGCCCCCGCCCCGAAAAATTCTGCGCTTCGCTTGAATTTTGTCGACCCTCCCTCAAGGGGAGGGTGGCAGGAAAAGAGTGAGGAGTGTCAGCCCGCGTCCTGTTTGGCGCGAAGGTTCAGCGGGTCGCGCTTGAGGATGCGGCCTTCGAGGGCGCCGAGCCAGTCGAGGCCTTCGCGGAGTTTGACGACATCGCCGATGACGATGATGGCGGGGGCCTTGAACTCCGCGCGAGCGACATCTTCGGCCGCCGTGCCAAGCGTCGTTTCGAGAACCGACTGGTCTTTCAGCGTCGCGTTGCGGACAAGCGCCACCGGCTCGTTCGCGTTGCGGCCGTTCTCGATCAGCAGCTTCGAGATTTCGCCGAGATGCGAGATGGCCATGTAGAGGACGATGACGGGCGAGCCCCTCGCGATGGAGGGCCAGTCGAGATTTTCCGGCACGTCGCCGCCCGCCATGTGGCCGGTGACGAAGGTGACGGCGTGGTTCACGTCGCGATGCGTGACCGGGATGCCGGCATAGCCGAGGCCGCCGATGCCCGCGGTGACGCCGGGGACGATACGGAAGGGGATGCCTGCATCGACGAGCGCGAGGGCCTCCTCGCCGCCGCGGCCGAAGACGAAGGGGTCACCCCCCTTGAGGCGCAGAACACGGCGCCCCGCGCGGGCGAACTCGACCAGCTTCGCGGAAATATCGCGCTGCTTCGGGCCCGGCTTGCCGCCGCGCTTGCCGGAATATTCGAGCTTCGCGCCCGGCTTTGCGAACTGTAGGACCGTCTCGTCCACCAGCGCGTCGTAAACGACGACATCGGCCTGGCGGAGCGCGTTCAGCGCGTGGAGCGTCAGCAGGCCCGGATCGCCGGGCCCCGCGCCGACGAGCCAGACCCAGCCGGGCTCGAACTCGGGCAGGCCGAGCGCGGTCGCCGCCTCGCCTGCACTTTCCGGCACGGGGGACGCCTTGCGGCCGCCTGTCAGCGATATGACCTTCTCTTCGTCCATTTCACTCATTACAAAAGTGAATTAAGATCAAACTCGATCATAGCATGTAAATAAGGGCCTGTCCTGCGTCTTCCAAGGGGGCCGATAACCACAAGAGAGAAAGACGTGGATGACCCGGACAAGCCGGGTCATGACGATTTTGGAGGAAGCGGGCCGGTTGCTTCAATTACGCTTTTATCACCCTCCCGCGTTAGACTCCCGCACATGAGACAGAACAACTGGACATGGGCCGCCCTCTTCCTGCTCGGCGTCGCGGCGCTGGTGCTCTTGCTGGTGAACCGCTTTCCCGGCGCGCTGGACGGCGAGGAGGCGCAGATGCGCCTCGTCCACAGCGTGCTGCTGCTGGCACTGGTGGGCGGGAGCGTGGCGCTCGGCTGGCGCGAGCGCGCGGGGCTGGCGCTGAAGCAGGCGGTGGCCTGGATCGCGATCGGGCTCGTGCTGGTGATCGGCTATTCCTACCGCGACGTCTTCTCCGACATGGGGACACGGGTGCGCTCGGAGATCGCCCCCTCTGCGCCCGTCGTCAGCGAGCCGGGCACGGCCTATCTGTCGCGCGACATGACCGGGCATTTCCATGCCGATGCAACGGTGAACGGCACGCATGTGCGCTTCCTCGTGGATACGGGCGCGAGCGACGTGGCGCTCACCGAAGAAGACGCGCGGCGCGCCGGCATCGACCTTTCGACGCTCAGCTATACGGTTGCCTACCAGACGGCGAACGGCATCATCCATGCGGCGCGGGTCAAGCTCGACAAGGTGACCGTGGGCGGGATCACGCTCAGGGACGTCGATGCTTCGGTTTCGCGCGGCAACGGGCTCGGCACGTCGCTTCTCGGCATGAGTTTTCTCGGACGTCTCGGTTCCGTCGAGGTCAGGGGCGAGCGGCTGGTGCTGCGGCAGTAAACGCCGCGGCGGATTGCCATTCTCCCGCCTCATTCCCGGCTTCAATAGCGCAGGGAACCCTCCCCGCTGCGGCGCATTTTCCGCTATAAGACCGCCAACGACACATCACCCTCCCCGGAGACATCATGACGCCGAAGCCGCGCGCCGACCTGAAGCCCAACACGCCCGAATTCGAGAACCTGCCGCTCGTCTCGCCGAACGGGTTTCGCGAATACGATGCGCGCTGGCTGTTCGAGAAGGAAATCAATCTCGTCGGTGTGCAGGCGCTGGGACTGGGGCTCGGGACGCTGATCCACGAGATGGGCGTCGCCCCGCGCATCGCCGTCGGCCACGATTTCCGCTCCTATTCGGCCTCGATCAAGCAGGCGCTGATCATCGGGCTCATGGAAGCGGGCTGCGAGGTCCATGACATCGGGCTCGCGCTTTCGCCGGTCGCCTATTTCTCGCAGTTCGAGCTCGACGTGCCGTGCGTCGCCATGGTGACGGCAAGCCACAACGAAAACGGCTGGACGGGCGTGAAGATGGGCGCGCAGCGGCCGCTCACCTTCGGGCCGGACGAGATGAGCCGGCTGAAGGAGATCGTGCTCGGCGGCGACGGCAAGGCGCGCGACGGCGGACGCTATATCCGCGTTGCCGATATGGCCGAGCGTTACATCGCCGACCTGACGGACCGGCCGAAGGTGAAGCGGAAGCTCCGCGTGGTCGCGGCGTGCGGCAACGGCACGGCGGGCGCGTTCGCGCCGAAGGTTCTCGAAGGGATCGGCGTCGAGGTGATCCCGCTCGATTGCGAGCTCGACTGGACGTTCCCGCGCTACAATCCGAACCCGGAAGACATGGAAATGCTCCATGCGCTGCGCGACAAGGTTCTCGAAACGGGCGCGGATGTCGGCCTCGGCTTCGACGGCGACGGCGACCGCTGCGGCGTGGTGGACGACACGGGCGAGGAAATCTTCGCGGACAAGGTGGGCGTGATGCTCGCGCGCGATCTCTCCGCGCGGCATGCCAATGCGCAGTTCGTGGTCGACGTGAAGTCGACCGGCCTTTTTCTCACTGACCCGGTGCTGATCGCGAACGGCGCCAAGACCGACTACTGGAAGACCGGGCACTCCTACATCAAGCGGCGTGCGCATGAACTGAACGCGCTGGTCGGCTTCGAGAAGTCGGGGCACTACTTCTTCAATCCGCCGATCGGACGCGGATACGATGACGGGCTCGTTTCGGCCATCGCGATCTGCGACATGCTGGACCGGAACCCGACGAAGAAGATGTCGGAGCTGCGCGAGGACCTGCCGAAGACATGGGGCTCGCCGACCATGTCGCCGCATTGCCCGGACGAGAAGAAATACGAAGTCGTGGAGCGGATGGTGAAGCTGTTCTCGGAGATGGCGGAGAAGAAGGAAAAGCTGCTCGGCCAGAACATTCGCGACGTGGTGACGGTCAACGGCGTGCGCGTGACGGTGGAAGACGGGACCTGGGGGCTGGTGCGCGCGTCGTCGAACAAACCGGGGCTCGTGGTCGTGGTCGAAAGCCCGGCATCGGAAGCGAACATGCGCGCCATGTTCGCGGAGGTCGACAAGCACCTCTCGGCGCAGCCGGAAGTTGGCGAGTACGACCAGAGGATCTAGGGTGTCGACGATTCCCCAAGGTACCGCTTGTGCAAGGCTGACAAGAGATGGAACTCAAGCCTGTTCTGGTCCATGCGCTGGGCCGCTCCGGAACCACCTTTCTCATGCGGCTTCTCGCGAGTCATCCCAGCATTGTCGCGCATGAGCGCTACCCGCTCGAGTTTCCTCCCTTTCGTTCGCTGGCCTTTCCCTCCGATACCGAAGCACTACGCATTCTGGAAGCGAAGCGCTGGCGTTTCGATAGCGACGAGGAACTGCTCTATCGCCCGCTGGCGGAACAGCGCTACCCGACCGAAACCGGCATCCAACGCATCTACGCGAAAATCGCCGAAGAGCAGGGAAAGTCGTCGCCCCGCTACTTCGCGGAAAAATGCTTGCCTGACGCGGATATCCCAGGCGCGATGAAGCGCTTTCCGGACCTGCACGTCATCACGCTGCTGCGCGACCCCCGGGACATTTTCGTATCGGCGCGGGCCTTCAACGAAAAGCGCGGCGTGAAAGCCTTCGCGGAAAAGTTTGCCGAAACGGACGAAGACGTCGTGCTGTATAACAGGCAGCGCTATGTGGCGCTGCTGAGAAATTACGCGGGCTCTCCAAACAGAACGATCGTCAAATACGAAGATCTGATTACCGAAAGCGGCGAGGTGCTGCGGCGGCTGTTCGGCTGGCTGGATATCGACGCATCTGCGGAAACGTCGAGACATGCCTTGACGAGGGCACGCCAGTTGGAAGATGGGCGACATATCACGTCGCAGTCCATGGCCGCCTCGGTCGGTCGCTGGCGCACGGAGATGCCAGAGCCCGTCCTCGAGCTGCACAGACGGCATTTCGGCGACATCCTGACGGATCTGGGTTATCCCTCCGCCTGAGTATGACTGTCTGTCGGCATCAAGCTCGAACGCATGATAGAATAAGCGCGACCCAAAGAGCGGAGAGGAAGCCTTGGACCGCATCAGCAGCATGATCGCAGAAATTTCCCACCGGAAGGAATTCATCGACATGGCCTTCAAGGCCCTGTCGTTCAACGAAATCGCCGGGGACTATGCGGAATTCGGCTGTGCTTCCGCACAGACTTTCAGGTGCGCCTACTCTGCGGCTACGAGCTTCGGACACAAGGCCCATTTCTGGGCTTTCGATTCCTTCGAAGGCCTTCCTCCCCGAGCCGATGCGCGGGACAGTCATCCCAGATGGGAACCCGGGAAAATGCGCCAACCGCTGCCGGGATTTCTCGCCCTGCTGAAAGAACACGGCATGGCGGAGGATTCCTATTCGGTGGTCAAAGGCTTTTACGACACCACGCTGCGCGAACCCTTCGATGGTGCCCGGCCAGACGACATCTGTTTTGCCTATGTCGATTGCGATCTTCATTCGTCGACCGTCGCCGTCCTCGACTTCCTGCGTCCGCGCCTCAAACACGGCATGATCATCGCGCTGGATGACTACTATTGTTATTCGGCCGATCAACTTTCCGGCGAGCGTGCGGCATTTGTCGAATTCGCAGCAGACGTCTCCGGTTTCCGTTTTCTTCCCTACCGGCCATTCGGATGGCACGGCATGTCCTTCATCGTGGAATCCGCTTCGCTGATACCTAGTGCCTCTGCGAAGATCAGCCATGTGTAACCACGCCATTTCTGTCCACGCGGGTTGTCGGCGTGGGTGAGGCGGATCTCTATATCGCGGCCATGGGACGCTCCGGCAGCACCTTTCTCTGCAACGCGTTCACCGTGCCGCCAGACCAGATCGTGATCGCGGAACCCCGCTTCCACGCGCGCAGCATCGATCATACCTGGCAGGAACTAACGCATCTGGTTCCCGGCGTTACGAGGGCCGAGGTCGAAAAAGCCGTCGACGGTTGCACGACGACCGCCGAGTACATTGAGCGCATTCAGAATCGCTTCTTGCGCGAGCTGAAGTTCTGGGGCGTCAAAGAAGTCGAAGCAGCGGCCCACATGGAAATGATCGACCTGCTGCGTCCCCGTCTCGTGGTCGTCCTGGTTCGCGATATCGAAGAAGTGGCGCTGAGTCTGGTCGAGAAAATCAATCGGCAGCAGTGGCAAGAGAAATATGACTGGAGATGGATCGAGGAATATGTGCGAACGTCTGCAGCTGCGCTTGTCGAAGTTGCCGGTCGGGTCGAAAGCAGCATCGTGATCAAGTACGATCAACTGCTCGATCCGGAAACCATTCCGAGCCTCGCCTGCAGGATTGGCGTGCCCGCAACCGGAGATCCCAGCTTGCGGCTCATGGAAGCAAAGCGGGAATGGGAAATCGAGAGAAACGCCTGCAGAACGGCCGCAAGCATCTCACCGCAAGACCGGGGGGTTGGCGCCGAAGACATCAAGAAGGCACGCGAGCTTCGGCGCCGTGCCGAGGCCTATAATGAATGCTTCTTTCGCCGGGGCTAGCTCTTCGACGTCTTGCCTTCGAGCAGGAAGGTTTCGAAACTCTCGCCGCGCAGCGAACGGCCCAGTAGCGCGGTCAATTCGGCTGGCGACAGGTTCTGCCAAGCCGCCCTGCTCCACCGAGGGGTATGCCACATGGCCTGGCGAAGATCGGCGAAATTCCCAATGCGCTTCACCATGATGTCTTCGCCCAAACCGTTCGCTGCCAGCTTTTCGTAAAGGCCCGGGCGACCGCCGGCGAGCGCGGCTTCGTAGGCCTGAGGAAACGGCTTTTCAGGCGAGCTGCGAAAGCTGTTCTTTCGAAAGACCGGAAAGGCGACATATACGGGCGAAAGCCCTGCCCAATTCATGAATTCCAGGATCTTCGCGACTCCAGCCGTCTCATTGCATTCAGCCCATACGAGAGGCTTATTGTCCCTGATCCACACCGCATCACTCCTGAGAGCGTCGAACTCACCACCTTCCACATCAAGTTTCAGCAGATCGTAGCTGCCATGCGCTCGACGCAAGTCAGCAACCGTGACCTGCTCAACCGGCTCGCCGAGATCTTCGCCGTCCTTTGCCGAATATGCCGTTCCGCCCAGATTTTCCTCGAGGGATCGGGTGACAACCGCCCTGCCTGGACGCAACCCAACAGCCGCCTGGACGACCTCGTAAGGGACGGTGCAATTGCGCTTCATATTCCGCTTCAGGAGGGAGGCCGAGACGGGGTTTGGCTCGACGGAGACAACGCGCCCTACGCCGAAGCCGGCCAGAGCGAGGCTGAACGTACCCAGGAATGCTCCGAGATCGAATGCGACCGAATCCCGATCAAGCAATGGCTTCAGAAGCGATGCCTCAAGATAAGCCCACTCTCCTTCGCTCTCCAGTACGCGCCGGATCAGGTCGCGCGGATTGGCGGGCAGACACAGCGGCCCATACAAGGTTTCGACAACCGGCGTTGGATCATCGCCGACCATGAGATCTCCCGAGGGGCATGTCCTATTTCCTGAAGATCAGAATCTGGTGAGGCGTTTCGGTCTGGTCCGCGAAGAAATACAGATACTTGTCCTGGAACTCTTCAAACAGGAACGAAAATTCCGCCACACGATCATGCAACCCAACGACCCGTAACGTATTTTCGGCGAACTTCCGGTATCCGTCGGTCACCGCCGATGTATTGCGAGACTGAAAGCCGGCATAACCGAGATCCGCCGCCATCTCCGCGAGCTTACCGGTCATGAAAATATGCTTGTCTTCCATTTTCAGTTTCAGTTCCGGACGGCTCGCCACGTTCCGCTCCCTCATCAAGACCGATATCGCCCCCTCAATTCGCTTCCGCTCTCCTTCATCAAGCACAGGCTTTGCGCTTCTCCGGTCATGCTGCACCATCAAGCCGAGAAAGAAGGCCACCAGCGACTTGCCTTGCTGACAAGGCTCGCTGAACAACGCCACGCCACCATCTTTCAGTATGAAGCGCAGACGAGAAAGAAGAGCGCCATAGTCCATTATGTGATGGAGAATCGAATTGCCGACCACAACGTCGAACACGCTTTCGCCGAATGGCAGGTCATTGAGATCGGCGCACGCCAAAACGGTCTTTCGCGGATTGGCCGAGTGCTCCATCACGCGCTGGTGCGCGGTCCGGAGAAATGCAAGCGAGATGTCCAACGCCACGCTCTGGCCGACACGTGGCAGGTCGCCCAAGCTCGCCGTCAGCAAACCCGTGCCGCTTCCTATTTCAACGACATCCAGGTCATTCCCGAGTTCTTCAGGGATGTGGTTCGCATAAAGCCTTGAAAGGCTCCGGCTGGTGGCAATGTCCACACCATGCGCCGCATCGTAGTCAGCCTTCTCGAGGACGTTGAAGGCGTTTTCCGGCGGAATAAAGACAATCACGCCATCGCGCACGGATACGGTCCGTCCGCAACGATCGCACGCCCGATCACCGTTCCCGGCCAACGCTGCGGCATTCCCGGCGAAGCAGCGACAACCGAGCTTGGCGACAAACCGCCCGACATCGAACGGCTCGCCGGCAGTCTTCTCTTCGGTATCAGCGTTCGCCAACAGTCCCCCGATTCCGCTCAAGCGAGCGACGTTTTCCCGTAGGAACGCATGAGCCAATTGTCATATCGCTGGGCAATCTCCGCGTAGTTGCTGACGAAGCGCGCCGCATAGTCCGGATCCGTCATCTTCTGCTTCTGCGGATCGATGAAATGCATGGCCTTCTGAAACACCAATGGTCTCTCGCTGTCGGGCAGCTTGCCGAACCGGGGAATCCCCAGCACGTCAAAGATGATCTGGAAACGCGCCAGACGGCGAGCGGCATCACCCGAGAACATTGCCTCATATTCACACAGGATCACACGATCCGCATCGGGTTTGAGCGCCGACCACAGGGATCGCCTCGCCTCGAGCAACAGCTCAATCCAGGCAAAGAAATGAGCTGGGGGTATTTCAAAAGGATCTGGCTCATCCCCATCGGATTCATGCTTCTCATCGGCATGCCATCTCATGTTGTGTGCGGCAATGAAGTTCGACATCGCCTGCTCAAACAGATTGCGTCTCACCGTCAAGACAACCGTGCACTCGAAATCCCTGACCACCCGCGCGATGAACTCGGCCGGAACATGCTGGCTGTGAATCTTAAACCCGTTGAAGCGCTCAAATAAGGTCTGGCATACCTCATCCTGCTGCGGAGGCTGAAGGGACGCTATCCAGTGGTAAGCTTCCGACGAAGACTTCACCTCTTCCTTCAAATGCGGAAACTCGTCGATCTTCACACCATTTCTCTGGTGCAATAGTTCGTTCCCGACCTCGATCTGCGGATGCGCTCCAAGCACATATGAGACGTTGTTGCTGCCCGTTCGGGGCTCCGACAAGATCAGGAAACGCGGCGATCGCAAGGCCATATCTTTCTGTGCCAGTTTCTATTCCGTATGAACTACTTTTCGGGCCTTATCGAGCGCGACACAGATACAACCCAAAATCCGAATTCAGAACACCCCTGGAGATGAGGTCGTGTTCGAAATACAGAACCGTCTTCAACAATGCCTGAACCGACCGGTCAGCGACATCAAAATTGTGAGCAATCGTGCGGTACAATTCGTAGCTAATGGTGCCACCCATCGGATAGAAGTCCACTACATCGAATGTTTCCCTTATTGCCCGGTCTATATCGGCACTTCTGACGGCTTCGCTCGGGTCGACCCTTTCAAATGTCTCCAGGGAAATGCGCTTCACGCTCGTTTTGGGTGAAGGCGCATCCGACCCGTCCGGATTGATCTGTGCGCGGAGCTCTTCCGGCATGAGCGCCAGAAGATCGTTCATGTATTTCAATTGAGCATCTGTCCATTGCATCCTGGTTGGACCGATGTAGTCCGAGACATAGAACAGACCGCCTGGCTTCAAAGCACGGCGAACTTCCCCGAGAATGTGTTCCAGCGCGAATATGTGGTGGAGCGACTGACTGAAGGTGACAAGATCATACTTTTCGCCGATCCGCAGATCGTTCACATCTCCGGTCTCGACGACAAAACCCGATATTCCCTGGCTGTCAGCCTTCTCGCGCGCGATCTTCGCCGCCGATTCGGAAAGATCCACCATTCGGACGTTTCTTGCCAAACCCGATGTAAGCAGGGCCAGCGAAAAGTCGCCTCTACCCCCGGCAAGTTCGAGAGCATCATCAACCGGAGTGCTCCCAAGCTCTCGTTTCAAGATCGAGAACGGCGTTTCATTGTTGAGGTAGAGGAAGTGAATGTAGTTACGAACCCAGGGAATGTGGTTCACGAATCTCCGACGGAAGTTCGGCACTACATGCGCCTTGTTCCACTTTTCGGCAGCGGCACTCGCCCCATGATCGGTTTCGCTCATCTTTCGTTACCTAGTTATGCGTACCGACCGGCACCCCGTTTTCGGACAGCCACTGATAAAGGCACACACCTTCGGCGTTGAAGGGATCGTCAAAGGCCTGCTGCAGGTCCTGTCTCTCGCGATAGAGCACCCTTGCCGCCTTCGGTACGGGCGCTCCGTTGGAAAACCGTCCGTACCGCCACCAGTCCGCGGGGATTCCGGCCTCGGAATATTTCCCGATCTGACGCCGATACCACGACCATAGTTCGTAAACCTCGAAATTCTCGCGCGCATAGCGCTGCGTCATCACATCACCCAGCGGACCCAGCTTGGTGAAGTGGAAAAACTTGATCGACGACCCATTGGCCGTAATGCTTCCGTCTCGCCCGATCGACACGTGCCGCCGGCTGAGGTTCCAACTGGCCACATTGCAGCCCGGGTCTCTTACAATTTTCAGATTCTCGAAGAACGCGGGCGCCAGGTCGCACCACTTCTGATCGACGAACAAGCCCGAAGCAGGGTCATCGTAGCAAAATTCCGACAACCGATCTGCCCACCATGAGGCGAAACGCAATCCCTCCTTGTCCGCCCGAACGCCAACGAATCCGAGATTGTATGTTCCCAGCCTGAGGGAGCAGATTTCATTGTCGAAGATCGCCTGCTGGTTGTCGTCGGGCTCGAGTTGATGAGGTGTCAGCAGAATCGATGCGCTGTCGAGCATATCCGCAAGACATTGAAGATCGTCCAAGATCGCGACATCGGGGTCGAAGTAGAAGACTTTCTCGGCATCCGTTCTTTCCAAGAGCCGCTTCAATACCGGCCCCTTAACAGCCGTGCACAGCTCTACCACATCGTGCTTGAACACCCAGGGGCGCGTATTCCGTCCGAATATCTCGTCTCCCCAGATGACTTCGTCGAAATTCTCCTGTTCGATCTCGAAGCGGAATCCGTCCGGTTCACGATCGCTGATCACGGCGCAAAGAACCCAGTCAGGATGGTGCTTCTTCAACGTCGCGGCCAGGACGCGCGCCTTCGCAAGGTAGCTGAACGAGAAGCTCGTATAACAATAGATCGTCACCTCAGCCTACCTCGTATTGCCGCTGCAGGATGTCGGCGCTCATCCGGCCAAACACCAGGTCGCCCGTCATGATTTTCTCTCTTCTTTCTGCAGCAAGCCGCTGGGCATCGCCGCTCCGAAGAAAGGAGAGCAGGGCGTTCTCGGATTCGAAAACCCGCCCAGCTCCAGATGCAAGACGTGCGATGTTTCCCGAATCCGGTCCCGTCAGGATGTATGCACCCGCGGCCAGGCTTTCATGCGCAGTGAAGCTGAATGTTTCCGGCCACAACGACCACAATACAACGAAATCGATCCGGGCAGCAGTGACGGCAGCCACCATGGCTTGGATGTTCTGCATGGACACGTCCACCGGAATCTCCGTTATGTCGCCGGAGTTCAAGCACTCGTTTCCAAAATAGTAGAACTCGAAACTGCTCCCAGCTTCGCTATCGGCCCGTATTTCCCGAACCAGTTTCTCAAAGAAATTCCAGCCCTTTCGCATTGTCGGGATGCCAAGAAACGCAACCCGCACCGGAGCATTGTCGACAATGTTGATTTCGTCATCTGCGGTTTTCCTCATCTCCAGACGGCAGTGCGCCGAAACAATTTCGGACTGGCAGCGCAACGCAGAACCGGAACGCCAAACATCGAGGGCGAGCGCCGACGGCGCGACAACCTTGAAGGACACGTCTTCGAACAGCTTCTGCATGCGCGCAACATGCTCGGCGCGCGCCTCTCCGTAAACACACACTGCGCAGGCCTGCGATTCAACGCGCGGGGCACCGCAAAAACTCACATCGTTCCGCAACAAGGTGTAGCCGGGACAAATGGAGAAATAGTCGTGCAACCAGTAAAGAGAGTCGGATGATCGCGAAGCGAAGACGATGTCCCGAACAAACTCCGTCGTATGACCGTGCAAGGCATGGACCGTGGTGGAGAAAGAGACGTCTCGCGCCGCCAGCTCGGCAACGACCTCGACAATGTCTTCAGCCCGCGCCACGCCGACACGTTCACCGTCAACGATCATCACCACAAGTTGCCGATAACGTTCTGTCGCGTCAGCAAGTACCGGCAATGGTTCTGCGGGGTGCAGATTCACATAAACAGTCCCCAAATCCCTGAAGGCGTTCTCCTCAATTTCGATGCAGAGCTGAACGCCGCCCGTATGCGCCCGGTAGTCGTCGTGCCCGATACTGATAACCGCCTGCCGACTTCCGACGCCAAATATGCCGAACAGTTTTTCCCGCAGCTCCGCCACGTCGCATATTTCGATCGACTTCCGTGCCGAGCGCCATCTCCGAACCGTTTCCGACAAAGGAACAATCTCTCTCAAATGCTGCGCACGGAATCCACCCGGCGGTTGGGGCAACCGCCCCTCGCGTCGGCCCTCCACGAGAAAGTGCAGAAATGGATTCATGCCCGAGCTGGCAACATCAGGATTGCTCTCGAGATAGTAGGCCGTTGAAAATTCCCGCGAAGGGTCCCTCAATTCCGCAGCACCCTGTTCGAGATAGTGCCGCAGGGGATCGACATTCAGCATTTCAACGTCGGCATAGCGGGAAAGATAGAAATCCGGATCGAAATCGTTTTGTATCGTTTCGATCCGTTCATCGAACTCGTCTACCGTCTGGATGCCGGGCTTAAGCGGCGCCTCACATGGCGCCGTCCCAGGCGGGACTCCCGCCCGTCCCTCTGCGCGCCCCCACAAAACGAAGTGAACGAACGGGTCTATGCCGGAGGAATGTACGTCAGGGTTGTTTTCAAGATAGAATTTCGCCGAAAAACCGGCGTTCGGGTTGCGAAGCTCCTTCGCGCCATACCGAAGGTAGTGCAGCAGCGGGTGAATGCCCGAAGCAGCGACGTCCGGATATCTCGACAGATAGAACTTGCTGTCAAAATGGAATGAAACGCGGACGTGGCGCAGCAAAACCCGCAATTTCGCCATCTGCCGCCCTGAACCAAATTCGAACATACGCTTGCGGCTACCTCCCAGTACTCCGCCCCCCTCAGACGAAGGAACCCCACCCAGGATCGATGGCCTCCAGTGCCGAGACAAACCATCTTTTCCGGGCCATTCAGAAATATCTTCCTGCTTTCGCTCGTCGCCGAAAACTGGCCGTCTTTCCCAGTCCCTAAGCGACGGAATTTACCCTGTTTTTGTCAAGGAGAAATCCGCTGCACATCGGTCCACAGCCCCAATTACATGAACATTTGTATAATTTGATTAGGAGTTAGCGCCATGACCACCAGGTCAGACGACGGCCTGATCGACGCCGTCGACTTGCTTCTGCCCGCGTTGCTGCAGGGGATGGATGCGGTGTCGTTCATCGGGAGGCACCTCCACCCGCCGCTGCTGGAGAGCCTGGTCGAGCAGATGGAGCCGGTGGCGGCGAAGCTGAAAGAGGCACGCGGGCCCTTCGATGCCGTGGCGTGGCCCGAACATCTCGTCGCCTTCGCTGCCCAGGTGAACAAGGCGGCGGACGAGACGGAGGCCGTGTTCGACGGGTTGCGCGGCGCGGTGGGCGACATGTCGTCGCCGGGCGGCCCGGTCTTCGCGGCCTATCGCGGGATGCGGCACGGGCCGCGCGCGATGGAGGCGCTCTATCCCGTGACCGCGATGCTGCCGCCGGTGAGCCGCTTCTTCCTCGAGGAACGCGCACGGGACGACGAGGCGCTGGTCACCGCGCTTGCCGAGGGAGCGACCAAGGAGGGAACGGGCGTTCATCACTTCGGCAACGAGAAGGGCCAGCGCGGCGGCTTCTCCCTTTATGTGCCCGAGACCTATGATGCCGCCCGCCCCCACCCACTCATCGTCGCCTGCCACGGCGGCAGCGGACACGGGCGCGGCTTCCTCTGGACATGGCTCGTCGCGGCGCGGTCTCGCGGGGCCATTCTTCTCAGCCCGACATCGCTCGATGCGACGTGGTCGCTGATGGAACCGGAACAGGACCGGGCGAGCCTTGCGCGTATGATCGCGCATGTGAACGAGCGCTGGAACATCGATGCGGGCCGCATCCTGCTCACCGGTATGAGCGACGGCGGCACCTTCACCTATCTCGCGGGGCTGGCGGGCGGACCCTATACGCATCTCGCGCCCGTCTCGTCGGCCTGGCATCCGATGCTGATCGGCGGGGCGGACCCGGCGCGGCTGCAGGGCCTGCCCGTCTACATCACGCATGGCGCGCTCGACTGGATGTTCAACGCCGACATGGCGCGGCTCGCTTCGTCCGAACTTTCGGCAGCGGGCGCCGACGTCACCTATCGCGAGATCGCGGATCTCTCGCACACCTATCCGGTGGAAGAGAATGCGCGGATCATGGACTGGTTTCTCGGCTGACGGTCAGCCGGTAAAGAGCCGGTAGAACATCTGCACCGAGGTGATCGCCAGGAAGAAGGCGAAGGCGCGAATGAGCGCCTTGTGGCTGATCGCATGCGCGATGGCAGCGCCCCAGGGCGCGGCGAGGACGGAAAGCGGCGCGATGAGGGCGATGCCGATCAGGTTCACATAGCCCAGGCTGAAAGGCGGCAGCAGCGGATCGTTCCAGCCGGCCCAGACGAAACCGATAACGGCCGGGACGGCAATCAGAACGCCGAGGCCCGACGACGTCGCGACCGCCTCTCGGGGATTTTTGCCATAAAGCGTCATGAAGCTGACGGCGAAGGTGCCGCCGCCTATCCCCATGAGCGCGGAGAGCGCGCCGATGACGCCCGCCACGGAATATTGCGCCGGCTTTCCGGGAAGTTCTGTGCCGAGGCGCCAGCTCTCCTTGCCGAACGCGAGATTGGCGGCGACGGCGAGCGCGATTGTGGCGAAGACGCCGGTCAGCGCATCGCCGCTGACCCAGGCCGCGATCAGCGTGCCTGAAGCGACGCCGACCAGGATAGGCGCTGCCCAGCTTCGCAGCATCGGCCAGTCGACGGCGCCCTTTTTCGCATGGGCGCGGACGGAGCGGATCGAGGTCAGCACGATGGTACCGAGCGAGGTGCCAACGGCGAGATGCATGCGTACCGCCTCGTCGATCCCGAGAAGCGTGAAGACGTGATAGAGCACCGGCACGATGACGATACCGCCGCCGACACCGAGCAAGCCCGCAAGGATGCCGGCGACGAGGCCAGTGACGACAAGGCCCGCCGCAAAGGGGGCGAGCTCGATGAGCGACATCGCTTCAATGTTCATGGAGAAGGGACTTTCGGCAGGCGGCTCCGGTGTGGCTCAAGCTAGATCAAGCGGCGCAAGATTGCCATCCGCCGCGGCCCGGCGGCGGGCCCATGTCCGATCCGCGACTTCGAGCGCTTCGGTGCAACGCGCAAGGCAACGGGCCCAGGAGTAGTTCTCCTCGACGAAGGCAATGCCTTCCTCTCGCATATCCGCCCAGAGCGCATCGTCCACGAAAAGGCCCAGAACCCTTTCAGCGAAGGCGCCAGGATCATCCGCGATGAAGACCTGCCTTCCGTCGGTGAGCCCCATTCCTTCGGCGGCAACAGGCGTGACGACGCCAGGCACGCCATGCGCCATGGCGTGAATGACCTTTCCCTTGATGCCTGCGCCATAGCGTATGGGCGCGACACAGACACGGGCGCTTTCGAAGACAGGCAGAAGGTCCGGCACGAAACCGGTCACCTCGACGCGGCCGTCCGCAAGCGCGGTCACCTCTTCCGGCGGACCGGCACCGACGATGAGGAGCTTCGAGGTTTCCGGCAGGACATCGCGCAACAGCGGCCAGATTTCCTGCTTGAGATGGAGGGCAGCGTCGATGTTGGGCGGGTGTCCAAACCCACCCAGGAACACGACATGCCTGCGCCTGTCCGTCCCATCGCTCGTCGCCGGAACGTCCATGAAATAGGGAAAGACAATAGAGTTGCGATACACATCAGGACCGCATGCTTCCGCCACCGCCTCTCGCTCCTTCTCGCTGAGATAGATCGTGCAGTCGCATGCCGACGCGAGCGCAAGCTCCCTTTCGCGCGTCACTTCCGAACGGGCGAGCATCTCAGGATCGTTCGCTAGCGTCGCCTGCCGCGCTTCGCGCCGGTGGTGCAGATCGACGGTATTGTAGACAATGCGGGCATCGGGCCAGCAGCGGCGAATATCGTCATAGACAGGCGAAAGCCCGCTGACGCGGAAGGCGAGGACATATTCCAGATCCGGAATGTGAACCTGCACATCCGCAAGGCTCTGGAAGCGCGGTCCGTAGAGACATTCGACACCGAGACGCTGCAGGCCACGCGTATAGCCGGGAACAGAGGCATAGCCGACAGGAACGAATACCACGTGCCAGCCGAGCTCCACATAGGCCCGGATCATCGCCATTGCGAGAAACGATCCCGCGTCCCGGTCGGGGGTGGGGGTGAAGACATCGAGAACGAGAAGCGGCCTCGGAGTGTATCTCTTCGCTCCAGCGCAACCGCCCGGGGTGCGCGCACCATAACCGGCGAGAACGTGGCGCCATCTGTGACGGAATTTCGCGAGGTTGATCGCCTGATACGCCTTCACGCCGGAGAGAATGCTTCTGCCGTGCGTCACGCCTTCATAATGGATGAGCTGGGAAGCAGGCTGATACCAGACCTCAAAGCCGGCTTCCCGGGCGCGGAAAGCGAAATCGGCATCCTCGCAATAGGCGGGCGCGTAGCTCTCGTCAAAACCGCCAAGCCGGTTCCATACCTCGCGGCGGACGGCGAGCGAGGCCCCCGAGACGTAATCCGCCTGGCGGGCGAATGAATAGAGCGGGCTATCGGGATCGTCGCCACGACCGTAGAGATCTACCGAGCCGTCGTCGAAGAAGACACCACCGGCGTCCTGAAGGCGCAGATCGTCGAAGAGAAGTTTCGAGCCCACGACACCCGCCCGTGGAAAGTTATCGAATGTTCCGACCAGTTCGTCGAGCCATCCCGTGATCACGCGGGTATCGGTGTTCAGGAAGACGAGGTAGTCGCCCTCGCATTTCGGAACGATGCCGTTGCAGCTTCGGAGGAAGCCGAGGTTCTTCACGTTCCGTTCGAACCTGATCCACGGAATTTCCTCGAGAAGCGACATGCAGGCCGAAGCGGGGGATGCGTCATCGACAACAACGATCTCGCAGCGCCGCTGCGTTTCGTGGAAGGCAAGCGACTCGAGAAGAGACAGCAGATAGTGAAGCTGGCCATAGGCAGGCACGACAATGGACACGTCCGGCTTCCCGCCTGAGACCGGACGAACGGGCTCCAGAGACGCGAGATAGTCGACGGCCCGTTGGAGTTTCGGACGGTCGCCTGCTTCTGTCGTCGTGAAATAGAGGCCGAACCGGCGAAAAAATGCGTGCGCGGCAAGCTGCGCGCGTTCGCGTGCAACGGCGTCGCGTTCCCCCGTCGCGGACACGCAGGAGATATCCCGGGAGACGCCACTCGTCAGATAGTGCGCGAGAGCATTTTCTCCGCTTTCGCGCAGAGATGGCTCCCGCTCCCCATACAGGGCGGCCGAGAAATCCGGACCCGGATCATATGACAGGCCGGCGCCGCATTCGATGTAGTGTTCCAGCGGATTGGCGCCGGCCGCGGCCGCTTCGGGGTACTGGCGCAAGTACCAACGGCTGTCGAACAGGTTGCTGACAACCATTCCCTCGGCTGCACCATGGTCGAGATAGTGAATGAGCGCGTTCATGCGCTCCACTTCAACATCGGGCCGCAGCCGAAGATAGCCGGGGAGATTGAAGAGAGGACCCGGATCGCGCCCTTCGAAAGCACCGAAACGGCAGAAATGTTCGGCGGGATCCATACCGGATGCCGCAACGTCCAGGTTCGTGGCGAGATACCAGGCACCGTCGAAGATGGCGCTACCGCGCACCAGCCGCAATTCCCGGCGCAGACGCGAAGGCACCGCAGCCGCCCGCCACCATGCCTGTATGCCGCCCCTCATCAACCCCATTCAACCAGCCCCTGCAACGGCAGCCCCGCAATGCGGAAGCCGCGCTGCCATCAGCCCACTTCTGCGAGGGTCTCTCCCTGCATTTCGGGTACAAGCTTCATCGCCTGCCGCACGACATTAGCATCCGCGCCCGGGCGAGGGGCGTTTTCCGAAATATGACGGCGAAACGCCCGCGCTCCCGGACAGCCCTGAAATATTCCGAGAATGTGACGGGTCATGGCGTGGAGATGCGTCCCCTTCGCCAGTTCACGTTCGATATAGGGCAGGAAACGCGCGAGGACCTCGTGCCGCGACGGCAAGGGCGTTTCGTCGCCGAAATACAGGCGGTCAATACCGGAGAGCAACCATGGCGTCTGATAGGCAGCGCGGCCAAGCATCACACCGTCCACATGGACGAAATGGGCGTCGATGGCGGCAAGTGACTCTATGCCGCCGTTGATGACGATTTCCATTTCCGGCATGGCCTGCTTCAACCGGTAGACAAGCGGATAGTCGAGCGGTGGCACGTCGCGATTTTCCTTCGGCGACAGTCCTTCGAGCCAGGCCTTGCGTGCGTGAACGATCAGGGTTTCGCAGCCTTCCTCCCGGACGGCACGCGCCATGCGCGGGAGAGCCACTTCGGGGTCCTGCTCATCGACGCCGATGCGGCATTTCACGGTGACGGGAACGGAGACGGCCTTGCGCATCGCCGCGATGCAGCGCGCAACAAGATCTGGCTCACGCATCAGGCAGGCGCCGAAGCGGCCGGACTGCACGCGATCCGACGGACAGCCGACATTGAGATTGATTTCGTCATAGCCGAACCCCTCGCCGATGCGCGCGGCTTCGGCGAGATCGGCCGGATCGGAGCCGCCAAGCTGCAGCGCCACCGGATGCTCGGCCGGATCGAAGCCGAGGAGACGCTCGCGATCCCCATGCAACACCGCGCCCGTCGTCACCATCTCGGTATAGAGCAGCGCATGGCGCGTGATTAGGCGCAGGAAGTACCGGTCGTGCCGGTCCGTCCAGTCCATCATGGGGGCGATGGCGATTTTATTTGTCAGTGCAGTCAATAGCTTACCGGGCCTTGGTGAGCGTTCAAGAGCTTCATTTGTGCTGTTGTACCTCCCCATGTGGCCGGCCGCACATAAAATTCAATGTGCCGGTTCAAGGTCGGCATCAACCCGGCCGACCTGCGTCAGCGCGGGGCATTTGCATCTTGCGCCACTGGAGCGGCGTTGCGCCGAATTCGCGGCTGAAGGCCCGAATGAAAGCAGCGGAGGAGCTGTAGCCCGCCATATCGGCCGCCTCCTCGACCGAGAGCTCGTCGACAAGCATCTTCCGCATCACGAGCGTCAGGCGCAGACGTGCGAGCGTCTGCATCGGCGTACTGCCGACGACACGCCGAAAATCCTCGGCGAATTTCGTTCGCGACATGCCTGCATGTTTTGCCAGCCTGTCGATGCTCCAGTCCTTCAGCGGATCATCCAGGAATGCGCGAATAGCCGCGATTACGCCTCTGTTCCTGATGGGCCCCGGCTCGCGCTCTCCGGCCTCTCCCTGCGCGGCCAGCAGGGAACGGGTCATGTTGATGAGAATGATTTCGGCGATCCGCCGGACGATGATTGCCTGGCCATATTCCAGACCCGCACCGATAAACTCCTCATCGAGAAGTTCGGCCGCCTTCCAGATGCGACGCGTGAATTCGGGCGAGGTCTCGGGGCTGAGATAGAGCGGACCGATGATCAGGTTCGTCAGGGCGATGTTTTCCGAAGGGACCACGCCGAGCAGAAGTTCGACGTCCTTCCCGGGCCCGATCTCTTCAGTAATCGGTATCCGCTCGAAGCCATCCGCCGGGATGGCCACCATGTCCGGCAGCGAATGAAACCGGTGCGGCGCGAGCCCACTCACGCCGACGATCGCGCCCGGCTTCAGGTCGATCACCCGCGGCTCGGGAAAGTCGATGGTGAGGCGGAGTTCCCCGCGGCGCACCATGAAGCAATAGGAGAAGTCGCCGGCATCGAGCGTCTTGTTGAACGGATAGTCCGCCGAGGAACGGAAAAAATAAACGCCGTCCATCCGCACATCGGCGCGAACTTCGCTGGCACCGAAAATGGCGGCCGGATGCAGGCTTGCCGCTTCGGCCTTTTCTCTCCCGGTCATGACCGATCGGCTCCCTCCCAAGAGCTCAATCCGAGCGCGCTGCGTCCTGCCGCGCGAGATCGAGGGCGATATCCACGATCATATCCTCCTGCCCGCCAACCATAGCGCGTTTGCCGGCTTCCAGCAGAATTTTGCGTACATCGACGCCGTAGCGTTCCGACGCGGTTTCCGCATGACGCAGGAAGCTCGAATAAACGCCCGCATAGCCGAGGCTGAGGGTTTCGCGGTCCACGCGCACCGGCCTGTCCTGCAGAGGCCGCACAATGTCTTCCGCTGCATCCATGAGCGCGAGCAGATCGCAGCCATGCGCCCAGCCGTATCGGTCGGCGGCGGCGATGAAGACTTCCAGCGGCGTGTTGCCTGCCCCTGCGCCCATGCCCGTGAGCGACGCATCGACGCGGACAGCGCCGTTCTGAACGGCAGCGATGGAATTTGCGACGCCGAGCGACAGATTGTGATGCGCATGGATGCCGCGCTGCGTTTCCGGTTTCAGCACCTCGTCATAGGCGCGAAGCCGCGCGGCGACGTCATCCATCGTCATCGCGCCACCGCTGTCGGTCACGTAGACGCAATGGGCGCCGTAGCTCTCCATCAGCTTCGCCTGGCGTGCCAGGGCATCGGGCGGCGACATATGGCTCATCATCAGGAAGCCGGAGACATCCATGCCGAGATTGCGCGCCGACTCGATATGCTGCCGCGCGACATCCGCTTCGGTGCAATGCGTCGCGACACGGACCGACCGGACGCCCATTCCTTGCGCCCGGCGCAGATCCTCGATGGTTCCGATGCCCGGCAGGAGCAGCGTCGTGACGACGGCCGATTTGACGGTCTCGCAGACCGCTTCGATCCATGCCCAGTCGGTGCAGGCACCGAAACCGTAATTGAGGCTGGAGCCGGAGAGGCCGTCGCCATGCGCGATCTCGATCGCATCGACGCCGGCCTTGTCCAGCGCGCGGGCGATGGCGCGCACATGATCTAGGGAATATTGATGCCGGATCGCATGCATGCCGTCGCGCAGCGTCACGTCCTGGATGTAGAGACGGCCCGGACCGGTCATGCCGCCACCTGCCATTGCTGAACGAGCGCTTCGGCGGTGCGGAGCGCCGCCGAGGTCATGATGTCGAGATTGCCCGCATAGGACGGCAGGTAATGCCCCGCCCCTTCGACTTCGAGAAAGGTGCTGACCTTGAGGCCGGTGAAGGAGCGGTCCATGTCCGGCAGGTAAAGCGGGTTGTTGCCGCCTACTTTCTCGATCTGTACGGCCTGCTTCAGGCGGTAGCCCGGCACATAGGCCTGAACCTCGGCAACTTTCGTCTCGATGGCGGCGACGATCTTCGCCGGGTCCGCGTCGTCGCACAGGCAATGCACCGTGTCGCGCATGATGAGCGGCGGCTCGGCTGGATTGAGGATGATGATCGCCTTGCCGCGCGTGGCGCCACCGACGCTTTCGATGGCGTGTGCCGTCGTCTGCGTGAACTCGTCGATATTCGCGCGCGTGCCGGGGCCGGCCGATTTCGAGGCGATGGAGGCGACGATCTCGCCATAAAGCACTGGCGATACGCTGCTGACAGCGGCAACCATGGGGATCGTCGCCTGGCCGCCGCAGGTGACCATGTTCAGGTTCCGCTCGTTTGCGAGCCTGTCGAGATTGACGCTCGGCACCACATAAGGACCGATGGCGGCGGGCGTCAGGTCGATCACCTGCTTGCCATGCGCCTGCAGGATTTCATTGTGATGGCGGTGCGCGCCCGCCGAGGTCGCATCGAAGACGATGCCGATGCCCGCGAATTCCGGCAGCGCCACAAGTCCCTCGATGCCGCCCGCCGTCGTGGTGACGCCGAGCCTCGTCGCCCGCGCCAGCCCGTCGGACACCGGATCGATACCCACCATCGCCGCCATCTCCAGAACTTTGGAGAGGCGCATGATCTTGATCATCAGGTCGGTGCCGATATTGCCCGAGCCGATGATCGCGGCGCGCACCCTCCCCTTCGCTCCGGTCATGCGCTTCTCCTATTCGAAGGCGACATGCAGCGGCTTGAAGCCCTGCACGTAAACGGTGAACGCGCTGCCCGCGACCGCATTGCACATCGGGCCGAGGGCGCCGGAGAGAACGATGTCGCCGGCTTCGAGCGGACGACCGACCTCCGCCATCTTCTTCGCAAGCCAGCGCGTTGCATTCAGCGGATTGCCGAGGCAGGCCGCCGCGACGCCGACCGATACCTGGCGGCCGTCGAGACACATTTCCATGCCGCCCAGATGCAGGTCGATGTCCGACAATTTGCGGCGGTCGCTTCCCAGCGCGAATTTCGCGCCCGAGGCATTATCCGCGACCGTATCGGCAAGCGTGATCCGCCAGTCGGCAATGGCGCTGTCGACGATTTCCACCGCCGCCACCGCGTAGTCGATGGCGGAAGCGATTTCCTCCAGGCTCGGATCGGGCCGGCTTATGGATTTGCCGAGCACGAAGGCGATCTCGGCTTCCACCTTGGGCTGCATCAGCTCCGACATGGCGACGGATGCCCTGCCGCTCACATCGTCGACATCGAACAACATGCCGTAATCGGGCTCGCTCACGCCAAGCTGCGCCTGCACGGCGGGTGACGTGAGCCCGATCTTCCGGCCCACAATACGCTCACCCGCCGCGAGACGCCTCTGCGTATTGATCTCCTGAACGGCATAGGCCGAGGCAACGTCGAAACCGGAGGAGGTTTCGGTGACCGGGGGTATGGGGGTCCGGCCATGTCGTGCCTCGGCCAGGGCAGCCGCTATCGCATTCAGATCATGCGGCATCGGCCGCCCCGAAGAAATCGCCCGTCACGCGGTTGAATTCATCCGCGTGTTCCCATTGCGCCCAGTGTCCGCATTGCGGCAGCACGAAGAGACGCGCCCGCGGAATCTGCTTGAGCAGCGGGAAGGCCATGTCGATGGGCATCACCCTGTCCTCGCGGCCCCAGATGATCATCGTCTCATGCTTCAGCGAGGCGAGGCGCGGATCGTTCCAGACCGGCTCCATCAGCGCCTTGGGATCGGGACGCATGGGCGGCGTCTCGACGATATGCGGCTGCAGCGCCGTCTTCATGCGGCCCTCGAGCAGCTCGTCGGTCAGCTGGGACGGATCGTAGACGAAGTCCTTCACGAAACCCCTGAGACGTTCGAGCGACGGACCGGGGCCGTCATAGAAGAACAGCAGCGTCTTGATCGCCTCGGTCGGAAACTGGCTGAACATCGGAATGCTGCCGCCCGGTCCCATCAGAACCATGCGGCCGACCTTCTCGGGCCGGTCCATCGCGAGGCGCAAGGTCACCATGCCGCCCAGCGAGTTGCCGACGAAATGCGCCTTTTCGATGCCGAGCTCGTCGAGGAACTCGCCCATCTTGGTCGCATACCAGGCCGGCATGGCGCTGCCCTTCGGCTTGATGTCCGACTTGCCGAAGCCCGGCAGGTCGGGAACGAGCACACGGAAATGGCGCGACAGCACCTCGATATTGCGGTTGTAGTTCGACCAGCCGCTCGCGCCCGGTCCGCCGCCGTGAATGAGAACGAGCGCCGGGCCCGAGCCCGCATCGTTGTAGTGAATCCTGACGCCCTTGACGGTGACGAACCGGCTGGTGCCTTCTTCCGTGATGCTCATGAAACTTTTCCCTGTTTTCCAATCTTCTAGACGCGCTTGTGGCCCCACATGCTGGTGACCTCGTGATGGGTCACGCGCCAGACCTCGTCGTGAACCTCGATACCCGCCGTGCCGACCTCGACCTCGAAGCCCGAAGGCGTCGCGGCGTAGAACGACACCATCTGGTCGTTCGAGTGCTTGCCCAGCGTCATGGTCTGCTTCACGCCGCAGGCGCCGATCCGGTCCATCGCAAAGCCGACATCGTCCAGCGTCGCCATTTCCACCATGAAGTGGTGCAGCCGTTTCGGCGCCGGCATTGGCGCCAGCGCCAGCGTGTGGTGGCGCGGATTGCAGTGATAGAATTCGAGCACCAGCGTGAAGTCGGGCGAAACCGGTATGCCGATCGTGTCGGAAAGCCGGAAGCCGAGAAGCTCCGTATAGAACGCGCGGATCTCGTCGATCTTTTCCGATGCCAGCACCACATGACCCGCACCCTGGCCGCCGGTCATGAAACCGGAAACACCCGCCGGAGAATGGAACGGCATATTGGTGAGCGCGGTCGCGCCGACATAGACCTCGACCTGAAGACCGGCCGGATCGGTCAATACAAGAAGGTCGCGCACGCCGCGCTCCTTCTTCAGATTGTCGGAGGCGGGCGAACAGGGAACGCCCGCCTTTTCGAGCCGCTCGCGGAGTTCCTGCAAGCCTTCCGGCGTTTCGACTTCGAGCCCGATGAAGGAAATGTCGTCCGACGCCCCCTTGTCGAGATGGATACGGAAGGCCCGGTCGTCCATCCGGTAGCGGGCCGAGGTGCCGTTGCCGTGCCCCGGCATCAGCCCCAGAAACCCCGTCAGATAACCGTCCCATGCCTTGAGGTCGCTCACCTCGAAGCCGATATATCCAAGCGATGCCACGCCCATCGGTTTTCTCCCTATTTTCCGTATCTGGCGGCAAGGCCCGCGCCCGCCGCGACAATGCCGATGCCCCGGACGCCGATGCCCGTCTCGCAGATCAGGACGCCGCCGGTTGCCGGCGCGCTGTCCCGCCGCGACGCGAAATAAACATAGGAGCCGGCATATTCCGCCGGCGCAGGCACCCGGCCGAGCGGCACGACAGGTGCCGCGACCGCAGGCAGGTCGACGCTGCTGATCGCCTTGTCGGCGAGGCCGAGCGCGGCCGGTCCGCGCAGGTCAGTATCGATCGGTCCGGGCGCCACGCCGTTCACGCGGACGGTGGGCGCCCATTCGAAGGCAAGCTGGCGGATCAGTCCGACGACCGCATGTTTCGACGCCGTGTAGAGCACGCCGCCGCCCGCCGGATCGAAGCCGGCATTGGAGACCGTATAGACGAGCGAGCCGCCGGAGCGGACAAGCGCCGGGAGCGCTGCCTTGGCGAGATGCAGGTATCCCTTCACGTTCACGCCGAACAATTCGTCGAAGGCACCGTCGATCTGCTCTTCCGGCATGTCGTCCAGCGTGACGCTGTAATCCCAGATGCCGGCATTGCCGATGGCGCAGTCGAGCTTGCCGAAACGCTCCACCGCCAGCGCCACGGCTGCCTTGTTGTCCGGCCCGGAACGCACATCGCCCGCATGGGTCGCGACGGCATCGCCATGACTGAGCTTCACTTCCTGAAGCTTCTCCGCCGAGCGGTCGAAGACGACCACCCTTGCGCCCTCCTCCACGAACCTGTCGACGATCGCGCGTCCCAGTCCCGATGCGCCGCCTGTGACGAGGGCGGTTTCTCCTTCCAGCCTTCCCATGAGCCTCCCCGCTCGTTGACGTTTCGAATCCTGTCCTAGAACAGGGTGCTCATGTTGGTTGCGCGGATCAGCGTCTGGTCGAGATAGATTTCCCGCCCGCAGAGCTTCAGCTCCTTGCCGACACGGCGAAGCGTATCGACGCGCCGCCCGACCCACATGCTCTCCTCCGTATTGAGGCGGCTGCGATAGAGGATGAAGGCGACCTCGACCGTCGTCTCCGCACCGTTCACGCCCGTGATGCGGATATTGTCGACGATATGGCGCGTGCGGGATGGCGGGTCTTCGGACCAGGACGATCCGGACTCCATCTTGGCGACGCGCATCGCCAGCGCCTGCTTGTCATCGTCGTAAAAGGACATGTCGCCGCGCTTCGTGAATTCCCGGTCGATGTCGGACAGCGTCACCGTCCGCCGGATCGGCATCCAGTAGCTGCAATCCTCGGTCCAGAGATCGAGCCAGGCGCGATATTCGCGCCCGTCGAGCATCGCCGCCTCCGCATAGAGGAACTGCTCGATCTCGTATTGCAGCTCCATCCGCTGCTGGAGAGAAAGTGCGTCGAGACCGGATGTTTCGGCTTCCACCGCCCTTGCCTGCGACATCAGACCCTCCCCTTCGGAAAGGATGGATGGTTCGCCTTCAGTTCGGCCCAGCTGTCGGCCGTCAGCCAGTTCATCCAGTTGGTATAGAGCCAGCGCTGCGCGTGTTCACTGATGGTCGTTTCCACGCGGCTTGTGCCAGTGGCGTCTGTCAGCACCTCGTCCTGGCCGAGCCCCATCGCCATGTGGTGGCGATAGGTCCGCGCCTTGACACCGCGCGAGGCGCGCGTGCTCTGGCTCCAGTTCTCGCCGTCATCCTGCTCAAGCAGGCCGGCTGGGCCGAACAGATGCGTGATGAAGGCGACCTGTTTCTTCTTCATCTCCTCCGGCATCGCCTTCGGAAGGACCGTGAACCACCAGATCTCCGTTTCAAAGGGACCCCGTGGCAGTCGCAACGAAAGCTGTGTGCCGCCAGTCGAGACCCAGAGGTTTGGGAAGATGTTGGGATGCCCCATACAGCGAACACCCGTAGGTCCGAGCATGTCTTTCGCAAAACTCATCCGAAGCGGCTGCGGGAGCCTGTTCGGATCCTCGGTCATTTTCGCGACGGTAACAGCGAACCTTTCCTCATCGCTCATGGCGTCGATTTCCGCCTGCCGCTCCGGGGGAATGACCGGACCGCTGATTGCGTGCCCATACTCTCCAAACATCACCATCTGGTTGTTCGGATGCAGGATCGCGGCAATGTCCAGGATTCCTGAATTGCCGGCCGAGGCATGGCTGTATTGCACATGGTACCAGTCGAAGAGATTGTCGACGGCAATCTTCCAGTTGCAGTCGATGACGTTCTTCTGGACGCCGTCCACGACCTCGACGGGGCCGTTCGCCACGAGAAGGCCGAGGCCGATGCGGCCGACCTCGCCCAGATAATCGGGGAGCGGCGGCGTATCGGGATCGAGCGTCGCGAAATAGAAGCCGTGCAGATGATCCACCTGCGCCGCCTTGGCGAGGCCCCATTGCGACTTGTCGAAGTCCTTGCGGTAATAGGCCGTCATGCCGGGAACGCCGATCAGGTCGCCGTTCAGGTCGTAGTTCCAGCCGTGATAGGAGCAGACAAAGGACTTGGCATTGCCCTGCTCGGCGCGGCAGAGCGCATTGCCGCGATGCCGGCAGGTGTTGAGCAGGACCTGCACCTCGCCCTGCCTGTCGCGGACGACGATGACCTGATCCTCACCGATATAATTGATGAAGTAGTCGCCGGGATTGGGTATCTGGCTTTCGTGGCACATGAAGTTCCAGGCACGCGCAAAGATGTTGCGCATCTCCAGATCGTAGATTTCCCGGTCGGCGAAAACCCGGCGATCGAGCGTTCCCTCGGCGGGATCGAAACAGGAACGGATTTCAGATTTGCTCGGGGCGCTCCCCGGCTCTTGAACCAAGTCCATGGCTTTCCTCCTTGTTCCGCTGCTTTCGCAATTCCGCGTGCGGCGGTTGTTGCGAAAAGCATGCAGCGTGTCGGAGGAAATCACGTAATCCGGACGTTCATAAAAATTGATAATTCGTCCGGGAATGCGCCGTTCAGCGGGCTCAGACCAAGCCGTGAGCGGCTGCGACAGACCGGCGGTATCCATTTCTCAGATTCTCGGCACAAGCTCCGCGCTTTGCTTTTTCAAGCCGTGCGGACACCTTTCCTGCAATACGAACTCATGCGGAAACACCAATCAGAAGAAGGACGCTGGAAACTATTGAGTTCGTCGCTTCCACAAATCGCGCGATAATCGGAACCCGAGTGGATTCATCCTGCCGACTGCCCGGTCATCCGGGTCGGCAAAAAGTTCCGCATTCCGCGCCCCGCCGATGTCGACGGTGGCCGCTTTCATGTCTTCCACAAACCGGCGCCGAAAAGCTTCGTTGATTTCGTTTCGCTGCACGCGAAGATTGATCTTTTCGTCATCCATCGTCGTGACGGGCAGCGAAAGCCAGCGGCAGAGGCGATCGGTATGGGCCGCAGGGTCCGCTACGAAATCTTCGTAGACGATCTCGAAATAGGGCGTGCCCGTAACGGCGAAGAATTCCATGAAAATTCCGTTCGACGTCGTGATCGAGCGGATCGTAGCGGCGATGTCTCTGAAATCGTATTTCGGTTCAATACCCTTGTCGGGATGCGAGGACTTGAACCTTCTCGTTTGAACGGCAATGGATTTGGATACGGCCTGGGCGACGAGATCGCGCCGTCTGACCAGAACATAGCGAGGGTCTGCGAAAATCGAGTCCAGCATTCCAATGCGGCGCAGGAAGAAAAGCTGATTCCAGCTCAGCTTGGCGGCAAAGGCTTCCCCCTGTCCCGCCTTTTTCCGTTTCACGACGGCGCAATATTCGGGGAATGACGTGCAGCCCAGCTTCCGGCTCTGGTTGACGACAATCGGTGCGTTGAAACACTCCGATATGTCGCCAAAATTGCCTGTGCTCATAAGGCAGTTCGCTACAAAGTTGGAGCCGCTGCGATTGGTAAAACACAGGAACGTGGATGGTCCGGTGGGAATACTGCCGTCATAACCATCCGCACTGCAGGATTTCTCGCCAAAGTGTCGCAAGACATCCTTTTCATGCCTTCCTGGCCGATAGCGCAGAACAACCATAAAAACTCCGGAGCCAATGCGGACAGCCGACCCGGTTCGAGTCGCGGCCTCACAATGCCCACATGGCCAGCCCAACTCAAGCCGCGACGCAGCGGGCTCATCCCCTCACCCGAAGGGGTGAGCAGAAGGCCACCTTGTCCTTCCGCTACCCGATTTCATTGCAGAATCCGGCGACAGAGAGCCGTTATGGGGGCTATGAGAGCTAGCTGCCCCGGGCAGGTTGGGTTAGGGTTTCCCGTTCCTCCCCGCGAGGGGGCCCGAGGGGGAGGAGCCGGGTCCGGAAGGGCGATATGTGTTTGTGTATGGTCGTTGCGAGCGGGGAAATACGGTTTTCATGAGGGTTCCCGGCATCAAGCGAACCGACATGGCCATCGTCGGAATGGCCTGCCGGTTCCCCGGAGGTTGCAATACTCCTGAGGCCTACTGGACTCTACTGGCCGGGGGCCGGAACGCCGTGACCGAAATTCCTGCCGACAGGTGGGAAAAGGAACTCTTCAGGCATCCCAGCAAACGCGTTCCCGGCCGTTCCAATACTTTCGCTGCAGGCGTACTCGACGACATACGGGGCTTCGATGCGGCCTTCTTCGGCATCTCGCGCCGGGAGGCCGATGCGATGGACCCGCAGCAGCGTCTGCTGCTCGAAATGGCGTGGGAGGCGATCGAATCGGGCGGACAAATTCCGAGTCGCCTCGAAGGCCGTAATTGCGCGGTCTATGTCGGCATCTCGTCAACAGAATACGGGTCTGCCCAGCAGGGTGACCCGGATAGCGCAAACGCCTATCTGATGCTGGGCGCCACGCTGTCCATCGCCGCAAATCGTCTCTCCTATCAGTTCGATCTACGCGGTCCGAGCATGGCGGTCGACACGGCATGCTCTTCTGCCATGGTCGCCCTCGATGAAGCGCTGAACGCGCTCTGGGCTGGCCGCTGCGACATGGCGCTGGTGGGAGGCATCAGCCTGCTGCTTACCCCCTTCCCGTTTGTGGGGTTCGCCAAGGCCACGATGTTGTCGGATTACGGACTATGCCGCGCCTTTGGCGCCGAGCCCGGCGGGTATGTGCGTGGCGAAGGAGGTGGTGTCGTTGTCATCAAACCGCTGGCGGACGCAATGCGTGATGGCGATCCGATTCACGCGGTCATCTGCGGATCCGGCACGAATGCAGACGGACGCACGAATGGCATAGCGCTCCCCTCATCGACCGCGCAACGTTCGCTTATCGAAGAAACGATGGCGAAATTCGAAATCGATCCCGCGGATATCGATTTCTTCGAAGCTCATGGCACAGGGACCACAGTTGGCGATCCAGCAGAATGCCGGGCCGTGGGCGAAGCGATCGGCCAGCACCGAAAGCCCGGAACCGGTCCGTTGCCGATCGGCTCAGCCAAATCCAATATCGGGCATCTGGAACCTGCGTCCGGAATGGCGGGACTCATCAAGACAGTCATGGCGATCAAACACCGCGCCGTGCCGGCCACACTGCACGCGACGCCACTCAACCCCAATATCGACTTTCAGGGGTTGAACATCGCGCCAGTTCAAACACTGACGCGGCTGCCTCCAAAGCAGGGCCCGATCATGGCGGGCGTTAACTCCTTCGGTTTCGGCGGCGCCAATGCAACCGTCATTTTGCGCGAACATATCGGCACAGAGATTCCGCTGCAGGCGCAAACGCCCCCCGCGCCGCCTCTCATCCTCTCCGCGCGTTCTCCCGCCGCACTTCACGATGCAGCGGAGAACTGGGTGTCGTTCCTTGATGGGATGAACGAGCGGGACTATTACGATGCCGCCCATACCGCCGCCTATCGGAGAGAACGCCTACCCTTCCGCGTCGTCTTTCGCGGCAAAGACACTTCGTCCATTGTCCGTGAACTGAGCGCTTTTGCCGCGAGTGGCGGCAATGCCGTGTCGGGCGAAGCGAAGACGAAAGCAGCGAAAACAGGCTTCGTTTTCAGCGGCAACGGGGCCCAGTGGGCCGGAATGGGGCGCCAACTCTACGAAGAGAGTGAGATATTCAGAGCGGAGGTCGACCGTCTTGACACCGAAATCACAGCGATTACAGGCCAGTCGGTCGTCAAAGCACTGTTTTCGGAGAGCGCCGAAGAACAGTTCCAGCACACGGATATCGCGCAACCGGCCTTACTGGCCGTTCAGATCGGGATTGCAGCCTGTCTGACCAGAGCGGGTCTGGCGCCAGACGCCGTGGCCGGGCACAGCGTGGGCGAAGTCGCCGCCGCATATGTTTCAGGCGCTATCGACCTATCCCAGACCGCCCGGCTCATCGCTGCGCGATCGCGCGCGCAGGAACTCACGCACGGACGGGGACGCATGGCTGCGGCCGGCGTGTCCCCCGAGAGAGCACGACGTATCGAGGAAGAATCGGCCGGCAGGATCGAACTAGCGGCCATCAATGCCGCCAATTCCGTGACTTTCTCTGGCGACGAAAACTCTCTGAAAACGCTCGGAATGAAACTTGAGGAAGAACGCGTCTTCTTCCGACTTCTCGACCTCGACTATGCGTTTCACAGCCAGGCGATGGATCCCATACGAGACGATTTCCAGCGGCTGCTCGGAGAATTCGATTCAGCCGCCCCGAAAATTCCATTCTATTCTTCGGCGCGAGGGGCAATCGCGCATCCCTTCTTTCTCGACGCCGAGTACTGGTGGGAAAACATCAGAAATCCAGTGCTCTTCAGCGACGCCATCACCGCGATGGTCAATGACGGCATCGAGCTGTTGATCGAGATCGGGCCTCATCCAGTCCTCACTTCCTATCTGAGGCAGATTCTACGCGACGGAAACAGCGACTTCACGCCGCTTGGCACCATGTCCCGGGGCGAAGCTGGCGCAAGTCTTGTGCAGCGAACTGCCGACACCGCTCTCTGCAGAGGGGCAGATGTCGACCTATCCGCATCATTCCCCGTTCGCGGGCGATGTGCCGAGCTGCCGCGGTACGCCTGGCAACGCGAACCCCACTGGTTCAAGACGGGTCCCGAAGCGACCGGCGCGATGTATCGGCGCAGCGACGGGCCCTTTATCGGAGTCCGGCCCCAATCAGCGCATTCGACATGGGAAAGCCAGATCGACGTCGAGCGATTTCGTTTCCTGAATGACCACAATGTCGGCGATACAATCGTGTTTCCAGCAGCCGGGTACGCGGAATGTGCGCTTGAAGCTTCCGCTGCTCTTTTTGGAGATGCCGCCTTCGACATCGAGACGCTCGAAATCCGCCGCCCCATCGTCCTGGCTCGAAATCAGATCATCAACTTCCGTTTCATCTACGACGAGGAAGACAAGGCGTTTCGCATCGAGACGCGGAGGCGCGCGAGCGACGACCGGTGGACGCTCAATGCAGTTGGGCGTCTCAACGTCCCGAACTCCGTCAAGACGCATACACCGGACGCGCCGAAGAAGCCGGAAAATGCCACTGTGCTCACACACGGCGAACACTACGAAATTGCCAGCGCACTCGGCCTCGACTATGGGCCCTCTTTCAGGACCGTTGAATCCATCCATGCAGACGGCAACCTTGCCGTTGCTACATTCCGGACACCGGAAGGCGTGCAGGACGACCTGCACAAATTTGTCCTTCATCCGAGCTTCATGGATGGGTGCCTCCAGTCGCTCTTCTCCCTTCTCTATTTGAAGGGAGAACGAGCGGCAGACGCCTATTTGCCCTATCAGATCAATCGCCTCAAAGTGTTTCGCGCCCGATCCGAGGTCTCGAGCTGCCGTACGGTCTTGCACAAGCGCAAGGAAAAATCCCTGGTTGCCGACTTCGGACTTTTCGACCACAGCGGAAACTGTATCGCGGAAATGACGGGTGTGCGTTTCATGCTTGCCGGACTGCAGGCAGGCCGTGAAGCCGGGCGCCGGTTCCGCTTCGAGACCATTCCCCTGGATTATTCCGATGCGGACGATGTAACGCCCGGCGCAGCGCAGATTGCGAATGCGCTTGGATTCTCCGACCGCACGGATCGGAAACCCGCAGCGGACGCACCTAACCTGGATGCCATTACCGCCTCTCTATTGTTCGAAGCGCAACAGCGTACAGAAGGCTCTCCGCCCCTTCCTGCCGCGCTATGCTGTGACCTGTCCTCGAAACTGCCGGAAGCCGCCAATGGGACGATCGCAGATGACGCCAGAAGCATTTGGAACAATGCGTTCATCAAACACCCTGCATACCTTTCGGAGCTCACCGCCATTCTCTGTCAGGCAGAAGTTTTTCGCCAAGGAACTATGAGCGGCGCAAGCAATCTGTCATCGTCGACAACCGAACACATCCTCGCTTCGTCTCCCAGCTATGGGAAGGCCAGAACGATGCTGTGCGATGCGATCAAGACATTCGTCGAATGCTGGCCGGAAAGGCGCAGGCTACGTATTCTTGAAATCGGCTGCGCAAATGCGCTGGTCAGGGATATTCGCGACATTTCCTCCAAATCCGAGATCGAAGTTACCGTTGCCTGCGCCGACGGGACACGGATGTCTGCTCTGGAGCGCGATGTCGATTCTCCCGACGTACGATTTATGGAGGCAGATCTCGCCAGCATTCTCTCCGATTCCGATCTGGCAAGGTTGGGTTCGTTTGATTTGATCCTCGCACCAATGGTCTCGGTGGAGTGCGGGCTGACGAGCCCACTACTCAACAACATTCGCAGCTTGCTCGTCCCGGGCGGACTTCTCATGGCCTCCGATCCGCTACCATCCTTGTGGGCAGATACGGTTTTCGGATCGCGCAGTCATTGGTGGCGCCCTGACGGCACTTCTCCGCTGCTGACCTCCGAGCTGTTCGGCGAACGATTTGCCCAGGCAGGATATCGCAATGTCCAGTTTGCCCTTTGCGGTGACACCACGGTTGTGATCGCGGATGGCAATGAACGTCGTGGACACATATCCGGTGCCTTGAAAGGGAGACCGATACCGGACGCCGAGGATACAGGTTGGATCGTGGTCCTCGATCCGGCGAAGCCGGATGCTGCCATTGCCGATAGACTCTGCGAATTGCTGGAGCAGCGCGGCGCAATCGTTGTCCGTCTGCATGCCAATGGCACGGAAACGGAAGACGGCACAGATTCTTTGCCTTTCGATCCCGACGACGAGAGCCAATGGCTCGAGTCGTATGAAATGGTGCACGCTGCAGGCATATCGCTGAAGGGGGTTGTGCTCGTCGGCGATATCTCCTCAGATAGCAGGCTTGGCTGGAGCAGCCTGCTCGCTGCCCGTGCCATGACCAAGATCAATTTTACGGAAACGCCCCAACTCAGCATCGTCACCTGCAACGCGACCAGCTTTCAGCCGAACAAACGCACGAATCTTGTGCAGGCTCCTCTTTGGGGAATCGGCCGTGTTGTTGCCAACGAGATTCCTCGCGCCCGTATTCGGATGATCGACATAGAGACAGACGGGGCTTTGCCTGATGCTGCCGTTCTCGACGTGGCGCACGCCTTACTCCGAGACGGACCGGAGGCGGAGCTGATTGTTCGCTCCGATGGCATCTTCGCACCACGCCTGCGCCCTGCAGCAGCGAACAACGATGTCGACGATGCAACCATGCAGAAATTGCATTTCACGAGCGGGCGGCTTGGTACGCTCGCCTGGAAAAAGGCGCCACTACCACAACCGGGACCAGACGAGCTCGTGATCGCGCCGCGGGCGACTGCGCTCAATTTCCGCGACGTGATGTTTGCACTGGGAGCGCTACCGGCAGAAGCTCTCGAAGACGGTTTCGCCGGCGCCTGCCTCGGCATGGAAGCGTCAGGCGTCGTCGTGGCGACGGGAGCAGATTCCGGGGATTTCAAGGCCGGAGATGAAGTGTTCTTTTTCGCACCCAACTGTTTCGACAGCCACGTGCTGGCCAAAGCAGGTTCTGCCATCCACAAACCCGCCAGTTTGAGCTTCGATGAAGCAGCAACCATTCCGACGGCCTTCTTTACCGCGCAGTACGCTCTGGATCATCTCGCCCGAGTGCGGCGCGGCGAACGGCTGCTCATTCATGGAGCGGCCGGCGGTGTCGGCCTTGCTGCCTTGCAAGTGGCCCGGCAGGCTGGCGCCGAAATATTCGTGACCGTTGGCAGCCTCGAGAAGCGAACACTCATGATGGCGCTCGGTGTTCCTGAGCGACGAATATTCGATTCGCGTTCTCAGCAATTTGCCGATGACATTCTCGCGGCCACGAACGGAGAGGGCGTCGATGTCATTCTCAATTCGCTCGCGGGTGACGCCATTCACCGCAACCTCGCCATTCTGCGCCCGTTTGGACGTTTTCTCGAACTCGGCAAACGCGACTTCTACGAAAACAGCCGGATTGGACTCAAGTTCTTCCGCAATAATCTGAGCTATTTCGGCATTGATGCAGACCAGCTCATGGAAGAAAAGCCCGAGCTTGCACGGGAGATATTCGCCGATCTGGTCGAACGTTTCGAGCAGGGTGTCTATACGCCACTTCCCTATCGTGTGTTCGAGGCTCCCAGGATATCCGACGCTTTCCGCCTCATGCAGAAATCCGGACATATCGGCAAGATACTTGTCCGCCCGCCGCAGAGAGCATTCATCCCGATCGACAAGCGCCACACCGTGTTCAGCCCGCGACCGGAAGCGTCTTATCTCGTGACAGGGGGGTGTTCGGGCTTCGGTCTTGCGACCGCACAATGGCTGGCATCCGTAGGAGCCCGAAATCTCATACTTGTTAGCCGGTCCGGGCCTGCGAGCGAAGCCGCGCGCAAAGCCGTCGACAGTCTTGAGAGCAGCGGCGTGAACGTAGTTGCCAGAGCTTGCGACGTCACCGAGGAAGCAGCAATCGAAACCCTGTTCAGAGAAGCGGAGACTGCAGGTGCGCCCATTCGCGGCGTGATCCATGCTGCCGCCATATTCGACGATGCAACAATCGACCGCATGAACGAGGAGCAGTATCGTCGCGTCGTCGAACCGAAGGTTTACGGAGCGATGGCACTGCACAGAGCTACGGTGGCACGCACTCTCGATTTCTTTGTGCTTTATTCTTCGATCAGCACGGCTTTGGGAAATCCGGGACAGGCAAACTACGTTGCGGCCAACGCGTTCCTCGAAACGCTATCGCAACATCGGCGGGCGATCGGCCTCCCCTCGCAAACCATCGGCTGGGGCGCGATTTCGGACACCGGTTTTCTTGCCCGCAACAAAGAACTGCGCGACCAATTGAGCAATCGTATGGGAAGCACACTCATGACGACCGCCGAAGCCATGCAGGAGCTTGAAGCGGTATTGACGGACGGCAACACAAACTTCTATGTGGGAGATGTAAACTGGCAACGCCTTCGTGCGGGGCTGCCGATCCTGCAACAACCCGTCTATCGGGATGTTGCGCCAGGTACAGCTCGAGGTGCGGGAGCATCGAGCGATGAAAATATTCTTGCCCGGCTCGCGGAAATGTCTCTCGAGGAGGGCGTGGCGCATGTCTCTCAAATACTCGCCGAAGAAATCGGAGCTGTTCTGCGCCTCACCCCGGACAAGGTCGATACGGGAAAATCGATATTCGACCTCGGCATGGACTCCTTGATGGCGCTGGAACTCAAGCTCGGCATCGAAGACAGGTTCGGAATCGAAATTCCTGTCATGGCCCTGTCCGAAGGTGGAAGCCTGAATACCCTTGCGGAACAAATCGTCGCGCAACTCAAGGGCGAGGAAGCGGCCTCGCCGGATGAACTCCTGCAAAATGTGGACACGATCATCTCTCGTCATGTAAACGACATGGATATCGAGAATGCCAGGCGCACGGACCTGGCAGACGAGAAATCCAATATTGCAACGCAGTTTGGCACGTGACAGACGACGATCCCGCCAAGACCCGCAAGCTCTCCAGGGAATCCAAGGAAGAGGCTCTGCGACGAATACTGGAAAAGCGCAAAGACATCGCCGGTGAGGCGACGTCCAATGGCGCCTTGCGTGATATTCCCGAGTCTCACTACCGCTTCGAGAAGTTCGCCGAATACCAGACGCTTGAGTTACAGCAAATGCTGGCCAAGAAAATCGATCTGGAAAGTCCCTATTTCGTCGAGCACGATTCCATATCCAACGATACGGCCCTTATCGGAAGCCGGAAGGTCATCAATTTCGGGACATACAATTATCTGAACCTGAACGGACATCCGCGGGTAGTCGAAGCCGCCTACGAAGCCATGAAGATTTTCGGAACATCCGCTTCGGCGAGCCGTCTGGTTTCTGGCGAGCGACGACCGCATCGTGAACTCGAAGCAAAGATTGCCGAAGTTCACGGAACACCGGCAGCGATCACATTCGTCTCCGGGCACGCAACCAATGTAACCACCATCGGAACGCTACTTGGAAAGCGCGATCTCATTCTGCACGACCGTCTGATCCACAACTCTGTGATGCAGGGCGCGCTTCTTTCCGGAGCACAGCGCCAGCCGTTCGATCACAATGACTGGCGCGGACTCGATGAACTCCTTGGCCGGTCGCGACGAAAATTCGAAAAGGTGCTCATCTGTGTCGAAGGCGTCTATTCAATGGATGGCGACATCCCGCCAATGCCCGAGATCATCGAGGTTGCAAGAAGGCACAAGGCCCTCGTCATGGTCGACGAAGCACACTCGTTCGGCGCTCTCGGCAAGAGGGGGAGAGGTGTCGGCGAGCATTTTGGCCTAGCACCAAACGACGTTGATATCTGGATGGGTACTCTTTCAAAGACGCTCGCCGGATGCGGCGGTTATATAGCTGGCTCCGAAGCCCTCGTTTCTCTCCTGAAGCATACCGCTTCCGGCTTCCTATACTCTGTCGGCATGCCGCCGCCGATCGCCGCGGCTTCACTTGAAGCTCTTCTGCTGATGGAAGATGAGCCAGATCGCGTGCGTAAGTTGCAGGAGAATGGACAGTTGATGCTTCGACTGGCACAGGAAGCCGGACTCGACACGGGATATGCGGTGGGTACGACCGTGCTACCTGTGATAACTGGCAGCTCTCTGCTTGCCGTGCGCTTGTCGAAGGCATTGTTCGAGGACGGCATCAACGTGCCGCCCATCATCTATCCGGCAGTGGAGGAACGAATCGCCCGCCTGCGGTTCTTTATCTCAAGCGCCCACACTGAAGAACAGATCAGGCATACGGTTTCCCGCGTCGAAGCCCATATGACGCGCCTGAAGAACGCGCCGATTCACGAGGGCCCGGCGGCGTAGACGAAAAACTAGAGACCGACAACCGTCGTCCAGCCAGCATCCACCAAGCAGACCGCGCTGACCTGCGACCTGCCAAATCCATCCGACAGAACGACGCGCCGGCAACGCTCTCCGAGAGCCGATGTATAGTATGAGCCCACCTGAACAGTGACGCTCGATCCAGTCCCGGACATTACGGGCGCGGAAGCTCCCGGCGAGGCGCCGACGGCGTATCGCGCAACAGCATCAGTCGCCGCGGGCGCCGCGGGCGCCGCAGCAGGCGAAAGAGGATCAACCGTTTCGTCCGAAGGTACCGTCTCGCAAGCGGCCAGCCCGATGCTCAACGTCAATAAGAGAACCAGCCGGTGCATCGGTCACCTACCCCCTGAAACGAATATGGACAACAGCCCCCGAGACGATACGTCCCTGCCGCCGCCGATAGCGACTTTAACACATAAAGAGCGCCTGTCATGCCTGCGCCTCGAGCATTGACGAGAGAACAGGCGGTACCGGAGAGGAGGATGGCCAGTCCACCTGAGCGATCAGCCGATTGCGGCGCGACGTGTCGCGTATCAGGTCCGTGAGTACCCGTATCCAAGCATCCGGGTCATCGCGCGAGCACAGAAGGCCATTGTTTCCGTCCCGCACTACTTCATCGTAGGGCACGCAATCGGCAAAAATTCCCACCGCACCGAAGCGGGCGATATCCAGATACTTGACCCAGGACCGGGCAGCGTTGAAGGGCGTCGGGACCAGGGGGGCGAGGCCGATATCGAAACGCTCCTGGGTACTTCGCTGCAGATAGTCGGGCCAGAGTGCCAAGGGGCGCACCCGGACGCGCTCCAGATGCCGATACCAGCGTTGCGTTTCCGCACCTCCGACGATTTCAAAGCTGCACTGCTCCATCGTCTCATGTACCACCGCCACAACGTCTCTCAACCAACGCCGCTCAGGCAGATGCGTCTTCTGTCCGTGATAGAATATTCTGACTTTATCGGTCGCCGATGGTGGCCGCTCCCGCGGCAAGGGGAATCGGGCGGGCTCCGGGCCGATACGGAATACGGGACCGGCCTTGCGGTATCTCTGCTCGAGTATCCCGGAGGCAACCCAAAGTTCACTCACCGTCCGTCTAAGCCACGATTGGTAGCGCATCCAGAATTGCAGCATGAAGAAACTGTAGTGGAGCGGCAGGCTTCGGTCGTTGATTGCCGCGACCAGATCGTCATCGAGGAGATAGGCTACACCCGCCAGATGGGAGCGCGCCCTATCGATTGCAGAACTGGAAATCCTGTCGACGTAGCGAACGACAACGACATAAGCCCCCTCCAGCGGGACGGGAGGCTCATCGCCGAGTTTCCAGTAGTGTACCGGCAGCGTCGCGCGCTTGAGCCGGGCGCGCAGATAGACATCGCATGTCGGAGATATCTCCTGAGCCAACACGACAATGCGCTCGGCTGACCGAGTGTAGGCCCCCTCGCACCTGAACGAGGCGGACCGGAGAGGCAGCCCAAACAAGATCATCCTCCAGAAGCGCTAGTCGCCGGCCCGGATGACGACTGCTGCAGAGAGAGCGACACGATATATGATTTCAATGATGTCGCTGAAGACGGCAAAAGACTTGTCAGTCGGCGCGGGGAGCACCATGATATGGTCCCCCTTGCGAATGCGCACGCTGCCCTCCTCGACGGAACCGTCGTTTCGGAGGACAAGAACGCGGCCAGCGTCTCCGCGATTGCTGACGCCGCCGGCCGCTTCGATATACGAGCTGATCGAACGGCCCTCCTTCCAGAGCACAGTCTGCGGTACCTTGACTTCCCCTGATATCAGCACGACGTCGCTTTTCTTTGGGATGACAACCTCGTCGCCGTCCTCAAGCAGCATATCGCGCCAGTTGCTGCCTGCCAGAACGACACGTCCCTCAGGCGCCACCGTCCTGACCTGGCTGACGAAGCGTTCGACGAGTGCGGCTTCCTGAACACGCATCTCCGCTTCGGTCGCGCTTATCGAATTGCCGGTGAGAACTGATCTCTGCAGTTCGTAGAGCGCACGATCTATCGCCTGCTGCTGCCGAGCAGCGACCGATTCACGCCGAATATATATCGCGTCGATGTCGGCGATTTCCGGATCCACCTCGATCAGCTGCGCAACAGCTCCCAGCCTCGTGGCTCGCGGGACGGCGAAAGCGGACGGACCGGCATCGTTACCCTCGACGTTCACGACAATTGTTTCAGCTTCCCGGTCGGCCTGAACGGAAATTGCGTCGCCATCGGCAAGGGAGAACGCCGCTAGCTGGGGGAGGGGGACATAAGTATTGAATTGCTTGCCGTCCCGAATGCCCTGCAGCAAACCGTGACTGGCCGCGGGAATCGGTTGAGCCAGAGCCAAAACGCCGGCCGCCAGCGTTCCTTCGGACGGATCGAATTCGAACCGATATTCATTACGGACATCTCCCGATACCGCAACCGTGGGCTTCTGCGGATTTACGACGATAGCGTCGTTGTCGGAGAACCTTACGGAAGGCATGTCACCCTTCGTCAGGAAGCGGTACAGATCTATCTTGGCCACTACCCTGCCGCTTCTTACGATCTCAATATCCCGGTAGCTGCCACTGTCCGGATCAATGCCGCCCGCGCGGGCCAGGTAGTAGAGGACGCTGTCATCCTTCGATCCAGGGTAGCGGCCCGGAAACGGAACGGCACCGGTGACAAACACCCCCAAGGGTTGCGTGCCAAGCAGGTTCGTATACACCTTCACATTGTCCGTGAAGACGTTCGCCACGCTGGATCGCACGCGGTTCGACAACTGGCTGTTGTTGATGCCTTCGACGCGAATCGGACCGATTTCCGGGAGAAAGATATTTCCCTGAATATCGACGACGAGGACGCTGTCAAATGTCCGTGCACCCCACATCCGAACAGCAATGCGATCACCTTGCGCAATGCGGTAATCGGGATTGACCCCTACACTTCTGTCTACAAGCGACGAATTCGTGAAAATCTGGGCCCCATACGGCTCGAGCGTATCGCGACCGGGCTCCGGTATCGAATTGGGGATATCGACTCGGGTGCTGCTCTGCTCGCGAAGCAGAATGTCCCCACCAACGGGCGCCGACTCGATAGCCTTCGGCTGTTCATATCCACTCGGGTCCCCGAAGACTTCCGGCATATCGCTGGTGGAGCGCCTCTCGATGCCGCCGGTCGGCAAACGGCGTTCCTGCGGAGTCTCCGCCTGTGCGAAAGCCATATCAGCGCCGAACGCCATCCCGAGCAGCGTGATGGCAAATACCCCCCAAACCTTCATATCCGCGCATGCTCCTTAATGGCTGCCCCGATTAACATTAGCAGGCCGAATGCCAGCAGGCCACACGCTACTACAGATACAACGATTAGCAGCCTGTCGGGTTTGGATGCGGCGTCCGGCATGGAAGGCTCGACGAATGCCACCAGGTAGGCCTGTTTACGGGCCGCATCGGCTCGCGCCACCTCAAGAGCCGACACCGCTGATGTGTAGGCGGACCTGGCGAACTCCTCCTCAATCAGAAGGCGTTCATAGTCGGCCAATAGATCCGAATAGGTCGTTGCAGGATCGTCCGGGCTGCTGGTGAGGCGCCCGCGTTCGGCCCTGAGCTGTTGTTCAATCGCGCCTATGCGCGCCTTGACACCAGCAATCTGCGCACTCTCTTCACGCATGTAGCTGCGCAGCGACGCGAGCTCGGTCTTGTATCTCGCCAGTTCCTCTTCGAGCTTCGAGACGATGCCGCCAATCGCCTCCGCCGAGCGGACAGGATCGAGTTCGCCATGCTCCTCGCGAAATCGATAGAGCGTCAAGCGGTTGTCGCGGAGCCTGTTTTCGGCAAGCGTCACTTCCTCCGCAGCGAACTCGACGGCATCGGTCCTCGATTGTTCGGAGATGCGGTTCACCATGTCGTCGCTCAGCCTGACGATCTCGGCCGCAATTCGTTGCGCATCTGCCGGCCTGTAGGCCTGGACGTCCAGATGAACAACGTTTGCCTCGGAATCGAAATAAACATCGATGCGACTGAGGTAGTAGCTGAAGAAGTCTTCGAATGTGACATCGGGATCGAGCCGCGACCAGTAGTCCGCCTCGTCCGCCGAGTAGATTGATCTGAGGTCGACCGACTCCTGGAGCTTTCTCGCTATCTCGTGCGACTGGATGTATTCCTCAACGACATATCCGTCGACCAGACCTGTCTGCCCGCCAAGAGAACCCAGCAATCCATCGAACGTCGATACAAGCTGTGAATCCGACGTTCTCACAGTCATCAATGACGTGGAAACATACCGATCGGATGCCCAGAACCCGTAGTAGATGATCGCCAGAACCGAAGGGACAATCACAATGCCGACGAACAGAAGTCTGGATACACCGAGTTGCAGAATGGGCAGCAATCTCTCCTGAAGAACCGGGACAATCCGCTCCTTCAGGAAGAGGAGCGCCCTACCTGCCGACCCGTCATCCCGCATCATTCTCGTTAAATGGTCTTTGCCAAATCTCGGACTCATGGAGCGCATTTCCGCATGTAAAAGTCGATCGCATCATCTATGTCACCAAAGGGCACCAGCACCCCCTCGTATATGACGAGAGCAATTTCGCAGTATTCCCTCACCGTGGTCTCATTGTGTGAAACCAGAAGCATACCCGCCCCTTTCGATTGCTCGAGGAAGACCTTGCGGGATTTCTGCCTGAAAAAGCGATCCCCGGCACCGATCGTTTCGTCGATAAGATAACAGTCGAAATTGATAGCCAGACTGAGCCCAAATGCCAGTCGGGATTTCATGCCCTGGCTGTACGTCCGGACCGGCATATCGACATATGCACCGATTTCGGCGAATTCCTCCGTACGGGCGAATGTCTCCTCATAGTCAACGCGATAAAGTTGGGCCACAAACGATATATTCTCGCGGGCAGTGAGGTCGCCATGAAAGCCGCCTGCGAATCCCAGCGGCCAGGACAAACGGGCCTCTCGTACGATCATGCCGCGGTTCGGCCTGTCGACACCTGCTATCATGTTCAGCAATGTCGACTTTCCGGCTCCGTTGCGCCCCAGCACTCCTACGCGTTTGTGCGTCGGAATGGACAGGTTCGTTTCAAGGATCACCTGCCTGATGCCCACTTCGGTGTTGTAGTGCTTTTCGATTCCGATCAGGTGAATCATCTATCGAGAACTCTGTGCCGCAGTGCCCGATCCGCGACGAGACCGCACAACAATATCGCCACCGCACACACATATGCATAGCCGATATCGACGCGGGTCCCCCCCATCAAGGGATTGAAATTACCCCGCACGCCATCGACAAAGTGGAGCAAGGGATTCCACTCGAGGTACTCAGCCACGGCGGGTGGCATCATATCGAGCGTGAAGAAGACGCCGGAGGCGACGTAGATGATCCTGTTCGACCCGTCCATGACATTCTTGATCGACTCGGCAAACACGACCAGGGAGCCGATGAGTAACCCCATTCCTATCCCCGTAATCCACAGGCCGAAAAGATTGGTCAGAACCGACCAGACGTTGCCGAACGTGTATTCCTCGATAAACAGGTAGATCGCAAAGACGAAAACAACAAAAACAAAAAGCTGGGTGAAGAATTCCAGAATACTTCGTGCAAAGAAGATGTCCATTGGCTGAACCCCGGGATGGTTCAGCAAGGGACGGTTCTGTTTCAGCACATTGACGAGACCGGAATAGGTCTTCATGTAGAAAAAGAGCGGAATAATGCCGGTTGCAACAAACAGAACGACATTCATCCCGAGCGTGTCGCGCATGCGAATGAAATAGAAGATGCAGGAGACGACGGTGACGTGAATCAGCGGTTCAATGATCGCCCACAGATAACCGATCTCGTGACGCCCAAACCTGGCCATTGTCTCGCGCAGCATTATCGTCCGCACGGAATGAAACAGCTTCCCGATGGCACGCGGAATGTTTCCGCTGTTGGCTATGGTTTCCCGCGTCCAGCTCGGTGCAAAATCGTCGGGGACGTTCGCCAGCAGATGTTGTACTTCCCTGTCCTGGAACGGATCCTTTTCGCGACGGCCCCGCGCCTTCCCGATATCGCTTCCCGCAGAACCGTCCTCCTGATGAAGTTGCGTGCGAAGAAGGTCTACCTCCTCTTCGAAACCAGCCTCGCGTTCGATCGAACGAAAGACAACCAGTGCTTCCTGCATACGTCCAGCGCTAACGAGACATTTGCAGAGAACGATCTTTCCTTCGGTCCAATCGGATTCGGCACCAGCAATGCTTTCCAGATGATTTATGGCCGGAACGATGCGCCCCTCGCGAAAGAACGCCAGAGCCATCAGGCGGCGCAGTTCGATATTTCCGGCGGCGACCTTCAGTCCCTCTTCAGCGGTCTTACGTGCCTCCTGCCATTCGCACCTGTCCATGTGCACCGCGGCAAGGAAGCGGGCTCGTTCTGCCGTCGTGCCATGAACGTTCGCGGACTGATGCCCCCAACTAAGGGCCAAGTCCACGTTTCCTGCGCTGAACGCCGCCTTGACCGCAACGTCCGCCATGCCGGGCGGTAGATCACGGATCTTCGAATATTTCGCGAAGAGCCGTTGCGCCATTTGGTAGTTGCCCGCGATGACATTTATACGGGCCAGAACGGTTGCCACTTCGGCGCGCTTGTCATCGGGAGATTGAGAGAGACAGCGCTCGAGGCTGTTTATTGCGTCGCCTACGCGTCTGTTCAAAGCTTCGAGCGTTCCTCGCAGATAGAGCGCCCGCCAACCCTGATAACCACGATCCTGCGCTTGCGAGATCAACAAAAGGGCGAGCCGGAAATGGCGTCTTCTGCGCAGCCCGTCGCAAAGCCAACTTACGCTTTCGAAGGGGGGAGAAAACAAGCCCCCCGACGACAATGCCGTTACCGCGACATCGAGCGCACCTTCTTCATCACCGGCCCCATAGAGCTCCGAAAATTCGTCGGCAGTGCCGACCATGACGTTTTCCTCGGTGTGGTTGCTACTCACGGTACGTAGCCAACCATGTCAGCGAGAAGAGCTTTCGTCATGACACAGATCTCATCGCCGATTCGGTCGATCGGCGTTCCCCTAAACGAGTGTCTGATTGCGGCACCCAGCTTCGTCCGGCAGATCCGGCAGTTTCCGGCACCGAAACGGCCTCAAATCTATCAATGGCATTCGTCACAGCAAGAGCGACACCTTCAGATGTATAAAAATCTCCAGCAATAAGCGCCCGTCTTGTCAAATAGGCAAGAAAACGCCGCAACAATGCACCGTCCGGGCCCTGCTCCACGCTCCAGAAGCGATCAATGTTTCCCTGAAAAGTCAGGCCGGGAAGATCGAATATCGCCCTGGCCAGACAAATGACCGGCTTGCCCTGCTTTAATGCGGACAACCCGACGGTGCTGTTCAGAGTGACGACACCCAGAGAGCCGGCCACCAGCGCGTCGAGATTTCCGCCATCAATAAACAGCACGCGACTGGAAACGCCGAGCCGCTTTGCTATCGAGCGCGTAACGCCCCGAAAATTGATCCAGCCGTTGTCGAGAGGGTGAAGCTTAACGACGAGTTGCGTGTCGCGCGCCGCATTGGCGGCAAAACTCCCAATCACATGCTCCAGCGCCTGCTCCATACCCGTGAACCCGGAATGTGACGTCACCTGCGAATCGCTGTCGAGCTGCATCGGAAAGACGAAGTAGCGCTCACCCGATCGGGTGAGCGTCTCGATCGTGCGTGCCGCCCGCCGACGCGACCACGGTAGCCGCGCGAGGCGCAGCGTCCATGTCGCGTACTCTGCCCAGATCGGAAACGGGCGGTGCGTCCTGTACTGCGGATAACGAAATCGCAGCAGATAGTTCCAGCCCTGCCACTGAAAATCGTAGATTACACGCCAGGCTAGAGCAGAAGATGTCGGCCTGTATGGCGGCTCTCCTCCGTCCTTTTCCACGACCTCCAGATGAAACCGCTCACGATCATGAAACAGCGGCGAGTAACCGTTGACACCCTCCTCTTCCAGCGTGAGCCAGTACGGCCTCAAATACCCCTCTTCGAAAACCCAGATACGGCATCCGAGTTTGCGTGCAGTTTCGATGGCGCGCCTGTGAAGAGGACGGCAGTCGTTATACAGAACGATATCCGTCACACCATCGGACCGAATTTTCTGTCCTACAAACGAACCGAAGTCATTCAGGGCGCCCTTGTAGTCGACGGCATTCCAGTCTCGCCAGAAATACCAGTCCCCGCCACTGGCGTTTATACGGCAAACGCCGTAGCCACGCTCCGCAAGCGCTCTGCCCAATGCAGGAAAGAACCGGCAACTACTGCCCTGAAGAAACAGGAAGACGCGTTTCATATGTTTCTTCCCGCCTCTTGTCTTCTGAGATCCCGTTCGTCCGTTTTCTCTTCCCCTTTCGAAGTCACGGCGACAAAAGCTTCGAGGATCATGCGATTGACGGCATCGGCACTGACGTTCGCGCGCCGCTTCATGTCCACCGGTCCTGTATGCCAGATGAAATAATCGGTTCGCGGATCGTTCATTCCGATGGCATTGAAGAACTTGGAGAACCCAGGCAGATGGTCACCGTAAAAGCAGAATACCGCTCCTGAAGCCTGCTTCTTCAACACCCTGCGCAAACGTCCTATCATGGCGTCTGCATTTTCCAGGTGAGCGAGATATTGTGCGACGTTCCTCGCCCTTCTCGGCGTTGCGTCCAGCACCGCTTCCGGAATATCGATCCGCTTCGGGCGCCACGGGCCATGATTTTCCATGGTGATCGCAAAAATGAAAAGAGGACGCTCGCTTTCCGCCAACTTCTCCTCGATCTTGCGCGTTACCGCAGCATCCGAGACATAAGTTCCCAACTTGTCGGATTCATTGAACTCCTGAATGTCGATGAATTCATCGAATCCAAGATGCGGATACACACGGTTCCTTCTGAAAAAGGATTTATGGAACGGATGAATGCATACAGTCCTGTATCCGACGCTCCGAAAATATGATGCGACCGTCCATACCGGCTTGTTGCAATATTTGAGGTAGGGATTGAAACGGTCGACACCGAGCGCTTCGTCCGGAATCCCCGAGAGGAACGCAAATTCGGTCCGCAACGTGTTGGCGCCCCATGCTGGCACGCGAAGGCGGCCTGCGTATCTGGCGTTGCCGGCCGTCCTGTCGAATTCCGCAAGAAAACCTTCGGGAACTTTCGTCATGATGTTCCGGGCATCAAAGAACGACTCGCTCTGAACCACCACGACTGCGGGGCGCGAGGTGCCGTCCTGCAACATGCGTGTCCGGTCTTCACGTTCATTCCGCTCCGACACAGCAACGGCTTCGTCCTGTTCTCCCGCGAGAAAGAAGTAAAAGATCAGCGAGATGACGAGGCTGAGCTTGTCGACGTCCTCACGAATATCGGTCGACGCGCCGAACCTTTTCAGTATCTGCCTGAACTCATTGCGAAGTGGCCCGCGTGTGATTGCGTAGATCGCGCCGAAGAAAACAAGGAAGTAAGCGAGCGTCGCAATCCATTCCGCAGCCGTATCGCGTACGACTACAGGCGGCTCAAATACAAGACAGGCAAGAATGCTCGCTCCGCCGGACAGGATGACCGCGGCCACCTTGAACGGTCCGATATAGGTTACGTAAAGCCCCGGGTGCTCGATCGCCTGACGTAACAGCGCGAAATCCGAGTAAACGAGCGGTTCGTTCAGTTCGCGCACTTTGGCGTTGTTGACGACGACAATGCCAAGGAAGACGATGATCGTAAAAAGCGTTGCGAAGATCGGCCTGTAGGTGACCATGAAGACCGACAGATAGAAAAGAATCAGGGGCATCGCCGCCAGCAGACTTACGCGATGCAAAATCGGGCGTTCGGGGTGACGCGGTTCGGCAAACCGCTCAAGGACGAGCACCGCGAGAAATGCAGTAAAAAATCCCGCAAGACCGCCCACCATTACTTGCTCCTTATGGAAGCCTGGCAAACTCAGGGGGCCCCACCACCAGCTTCCCAGCCAGAAATCGTAAAAGCAAAGGCAGGAAGTATCAAGCGAACAAGGGGCTCCGGCAGCAGGTTCAGCACACGAATTCCTGTAGCCAATACAACTGGATAAGCCAGATGAGCGCGATTCCGCTCCAACCCTTTTCTTATCACTCTTGCTGCCCTCTCGGGCGTTATCATGAACCGCTTCGAGCCTGTCAACTTCCGGCTCATAGCCGTATCCACGTAGCCGATACTGACCACAGTGAAACGGACACCTCTTGCTGCGAGGAGGCGCCTCAACGCCCTTACGTAGACGGTCAGGCCCGCCTTCGCCGCACTGTACGCCGGGCTGAAGGGTAATGGCGTCAGCGCGGCCAGGGAGCCAATTGCCGCAATCTGCCCACGACCCCGTTCCGCCATTCGGGCGGCAACAGGCGCAATCGTTCGAACGCCGCCAACAAAATTCGTCAGCAAGGCCGCTTCGGCGGTGTCCCAGGGCTCCATGTTGTTCGGCGCCGGAATTCCAGATGTGACGCCGGCTCCTGCGATCAGAAGATCGATAGAATGGCGTGCGTCGAACTCCAGAAGGAGGTCGATGACCGCCGGCCCGGTTACATCCGCGACCAGGGTTTCTACGGAGGCGCCCTTTCTCCGGCAGTCCGCCGCCACACCTGCGAGCGTCTCTTCGTTTCTTCCCAGAAGACCGAGATGCACACCCGGCGCTGCATAGGCGCGAGAAAGCGCAGCCCCAATGCCGCCATTCGCACCGGTGATTACGACCACCTTCGGTCCGGGCTTGTCCTCGCTTCTCGCCATCGTCAGGCCAGCGGGCATTTCAAAAGAAGCATCGGCGCGTCGTGCGCAAGAGTAGTGGTTCTTGGGAGTTCGATCTTCTCCAGCTCATGAAACCCGTAGGCTCGGTAGAGGGAAAGTGCGATATCGTTGTCACCCCATGCATGCAAGGTAAGGTTGTCGCAGCCGGAACTGCGCGCGAGCTCCGAAGCGAAATCCAACAGCAAAGATGCGACTCCCTGACCGCGGGCCGCTTCGTCTACCGCCAGCGTATTGATGTAGAAACTGTCGGGAACACGCCGTTCAAAAAGCGGCCGGGCAGGGTCGATGCGCTCCTTCGGCAGAACGCTGTAAACGATCTCTGGCAATCCAAGTTCGTCCGCGGGGAATGCAACAAGGCAGCCGGCTACGCCGCTCTCCATTTCGACGAGATAGGCATTCTCGAAATGATAGGGACTTGTCTCGTCGCCGACCCCCAGGGCAAGCGCATCCCGTGCGGTCAGACCCGGATAGGCGTCGTCGAACAGATGTTCAAAAAGCCCCTCTCCTGCCATCAACAGATACCGGACCAGATTTTCGGTATCCGCCGCGCAGCCCATTCTTATTTCCATAGGTAGCCCCTCCGTTACGCGCGCGGCAATTGGCCGATCAGACCGGCAGTCGGGTCCTCGTAGCTGGACCAGAACGTCTCCGCCTTCGCATCGTCGAAATCCACCTTGTCGTCCAGTGGAGGATCTTCCGGTCCGGCCATCAACCTCTCGTGACAGTCAATGACGCCGTTCATCAGGTCATCGAACCAGAGATCGAAACCGCCCCGGCGGGAACCGGAGCATATCTCATAAAAACCTTCCTGACCTTCCAGCACGTCATGAGCCGCGACATGGATCGTCCCCGCAGCCGGCTTCTCGAAGGCGGGTTCGAACCAGATGGCGGCATCGTAACGAAGAGCATCCCTCGACTCGATACCGCACCTGGCGTGAACCGAATGTCCTTCACCGCGCAACCGTGTCACAAGCGCAGCCGCGTCTTCATTGTCCGGAGAAGCGATGACGATCATCCGAAAGCGGGTTTCGACAAAGTCGGTCAGAATTGCGTAGAGATCGGCCGCTCCCGCCTCCCCGGAGCAATGGACCGGCAGGCCCATCTTTTTTGTCGTTGCCGCCGCCGCGTCCTCGGTCTCGGCCACGAACAGGTCGTAGAAATCAGCGACCGGCATCCAGTCTTGGTCCGAACCCGAAATCCACGCAACCCGAAGCGTCATCGGTCCGAGGTGCCGCATGACACCGGGCTCGACTTGCGGACTCCGGCAGACAACGACGTCATATCCATAGAGATTGTATCCAGCACAGTCGGCAGACACGGTCTCCGATCCGAAGATGTGTGCCCTGCCCTCGCTTGCCTGCGTTCCTCCACGCTCTCCCTCTATGATGGAAATCGCAGGTCCGCGGCCCCAATCAAAGCCGGACTTGTCGAACAGACCGAGCCACGCCATGCGTCTGGAGAGATAACCGCAACGGGAACGGAAAACCGACATGTTGTAGCGATGCCAGTCACGGCGTCGCTTGCGTGGCGACCGTTTGAAGCGCGTTGCCCCCCAAAGGTGTCTGACGGACATGTCGTTCAGAGATATCGACTTCATACCGAAACGCATCGCGGCCTTCAGACAAAGGTCGACGTCTTCGTATGCATAGAGATAATTCTCATGAAATCCGCCGATATCGAGAAATTTCTGCCGCGAAACACCGAGCACCGCCGCCGTTATCGCCGGCACCTCTCGCGGGCCGTCCGGGAAGAGATCGTCCGGCACCACTTCATAGGGCACCGTCCAGCCTTGTCTCTCATTCCAGCGAAAGCGGATTCCGGTTTGGGGCTTCTCCGCCGCTCGGCCATCCGACGGTATGTTCCAGAATTTTACACCGGCAAGGTTATCCCCGCTGCGCGAAGCCGCAACAATACGAGGCAATATGTCTTCGGTGAACTCGATATCGTTGTTCAGAAAGACGACGACATCGCCCTGTGCGACCTGCGCGGCACGATTGCAGGAGAAGGCGAAGCTGAAGTTTCGGCCGGGCTTCAGATGGCGAACATTCAAATGCCGGCGAGCCTCCCGGATTACATCTGCCGTCTCTTCATCACCGCCGTGATCGACGACAAGCAATTCGATATCGGTCCAGGTGTTGTATCTGGCGATCGATGTAAAAAGCGTCCGCAGCATCTCGGCGCCATGCAGCGACAAGATGATCAGAGAGACCAGCGCCTGTTCGTTGGTCGCATTGCCAAAGACAAAAGCCGGTTCGCGCGGCGGAGCCGGATTCCTGCGTTCCCTGTGAAAACTCTCCAGCGCCGCCACATAGCTGAGACGCGACGATGCCAGTCGGACCAGCGTTTCGACGGATTCGACGAGGCGGACGAAAAATCGCGGCATGTCAGTCGCAAATCCCGGGGCAGCAATCCAGCCGCCCGGCGCTTTCGCCGTGGGTGGACGAAACGCGACACAGACAAGTTTCGTCGACCGTCATCATGTCAAATTCGATTCCGTGCGTTCCGCCTCAAGCCCTCTAACCGAAAGATCGTAGCCATAGTGTTCCGCCCAGGAACCGCAAATCTCTCCCACCACGGCGATATCCGCATCGGCAAGAACGGTCCTGTATTGGTCTTTCTCGGGATGGATCTTCGAGAAATCGTACGAAAGCGATCGCGGATCCTCGCCCACGAAGTCCATCAACCTGTTCAGTTCCGCTTCGGGACTGGATATCAAATTTTCATATCGCAGTTCGCAGGAGCGTTCTGCAACGAGCGGCCGGACCGTATTGAAGATTGCCACAGCTTCGTACCAGTAGTTCGCAGCCGCTATGACACTCGGAGCTCTGACGACCTTTCCTATCATCAGGCTGGCCACCACGTTCAACGGATTTCGCACGATGTGTACGAACTTCGCAGAGGGATAGTCGTGAGAAAGGAGAGGCAGGCCATAAACATTCTGCGGCGACTTGTCGAACCACCTGACTCCCTCTTTCGATTGCCCGGCGAGGTAGGCGTCCATATAGCGATCCTGCAGATTTCTTCGAGAAATCGACGTTTCCATAAGTTCTTCGAACAGATGCTCGTCGACTTTATCCATCTTCCGATGACGCTGGAGTAGCGGCGGCTTCAACACATGATTGATGAAGCCGTTGTTGCCGAATGGTTGTCCCCACCGGTAATACTGGGTTTCCTCCGGGCACTCCAGACGCGTGCTGGTCCGTAGTATGTCACGCAGCAGTGTCGTTCCCGACCGCACGCAACCCAGAATGAAAAAGGGTACGTCATCAGACATCTATCGACTCATAGTAGGAAGCGTAGGTGTACTTGCGCTCGAAATGCACGCTGGCTCGATCCATTTTCGTCACGATATCATCGCGGCTATCCAGGAGACACCAGTTAATCATCGCTGGATCCGTTAGCCCCTCCATCGGAAGGCTGATCGCCAGGTCAGGCGCTGTCTCCACCAGTCGCTCGTATTGAGCGCCGAAGGGAAAAACGGCGACGTGAAAACCGGCCGATAGGAGTTCGGACAGGGTATAGGAGTAGGTTTCAGGCCATACGGACGGTATCATCGCAAGGTGACATCGTTCCCGCACGAATATTTCGTTTAGATCCTCGTGCGCGTAGAGACCGGTGATGCGGACATTCCCCAGCTTCTCGAAATCAGCGTCGCGGTTTGTGTACCCGACGACGACATACTGCAGAGGGAGATTCATGAGACGTGCGTGGGCCGCTGCACGATAGAGAACTTCGGCTCCCTTGTGGAGACCAACGGCGCCCGGGACGGCGACCCGAAGAATGTCTCCATCCCGGAATGGCGCCGCCATCGACGCTCGTATCAGGTTTTTCTCGGGATGAGGACGGATATCCACGGCCATGCCGTTCAGGAAGGGTTTCACGCGGTTCGCCGTGTCGCGGCTTGGCGCGAAACGAAAACGGGTACCTTTCATGAAGTCCCGAAATCTGCTCTGCCACCGCTCCACGTCGACGCCCGAGAACGCCTCGTCACCTTTCAGACAATCGCGGCATTTTTCTCTTTCGGGCCCTCCGCAAAACTGACCGGAAGGGGTGACCATATTTATCCGCGGGCAAATCGCCATAAAATCATGAAAGGTGAAATCTACGGGCACGCGCGCTTCGGCAGCGAGCGCTGGCAGAACATCAAAAATGCGATCATCCCAGCCGGCGAGACTGTGAACATGTATCTGAAAGACTCCCGCAAGACGCATCAGCTCCACGATCTCGGCCATGTCGGCTTGCAGATCGAGCTTCTTCAGATTCGGAATCCGGATCGCTTCCGGCGAACCGAAGGCCGCAACCATGCCGTCCGGGTACCTGGGCCTGAGGACAATCACGCCGACCCCCGATGGCTCGAGCATGAGTGACATATCGCGAATGTGCCGCTCGATGCCCCCTCCCCATGTGTGAGACACAAAGAGGATGTTCCGCTCGTATCTGAGCCCGAAGCGGCGTGCGTCGATGCGCCGGCGCAGAGGAGCGGCCGGATCGCGGTCCGCGTGGGTTCTTATCAACGTCATGTAATCGGGATGCTTGCGAAGCAGCGTTCGCATACCCTTGCGTTGCGCCTCCTTTGCGGAAGCGGCGAAGGAAACCTCGCCCGTATGCCGAACGAAGACGTCGGCGGCCATGATATTTCGCCAACCCAATGCCGTTGCCCGGCGGCACAGGTCGTTCTCTTCGCCATATCCGCGGCCGAAGGCCTCCTCGTCGAAATACCCCGTCCGCTCGAGCATCTCTCTTTTCAGAAACAGGCAGAAACCAACGCCGGTGGGTACATCGACCGATCGTCCGCAGTTGACCTCCGCACAAATCCGGTCGAGTTCCTCGAAGGATATTTCAAGTTCCTGTTTGTTGTTGCGATTGACGGCCGGATAGCTGCAAATGGTTGCGTTGGTGGAAAGAGGCGTGATCGTCCCGACGCCCTCGGCGGCATGCGCCACCAGACGGTCCAGCCAGTCGCCGTAAACGACAGTATCGGAGTTGAGCAGCACCACGTCCCTGCCGGTGTGCAGCTTCATGCCCCTGTTCGCCGTTCCGACAAAGCCCAGGTTCCGATCGTTCCTGAGAAGCGTGATCAGACCCATCGATGCGATCTCATCCAGCCTGGCCGTCAGTGACGGTTCGGGGGAACAGTCGTCGATAACGACGACTTCATGAGGCGTCTCGTTCTGCGCTGTCAGGACGGAATGAATACAGGCGAGAGTATCGTCGACACCGCGATAGACGGGGATAACCACGTCGACTAACGCCGTTTCGCCGGAGGACGGACGATCGGCCAGCTCGCGCCATGCATCAGGGGGCGGTGCAACAGGCCGGGAGGCCGGCTTCCACGCCACATTGTCGTCGTTGTAGCCCAGGCTTCGGCCTTCGCCGCGGCCGAATTTCAGATAGTGCAGAAGGGGGGCCATGCCCGATGACGCGACATCGGGGTTCTGCTCGAGATATTCCTGAACGGAGAAGCCCTCGGCGGGCTGGCGGCCTTCCGACGCGCCGCTCAGAACGTAGTGCAGCAGCGGGTTGATCCCGTCCGCCGCTACATCAGGGTAGGTTTCAAGATACCAACGGCCCTCGAATATCTCGTTGGGCTTGCGCCCCTCCGAAGCTCCCCTGAGCAGATAGTGAAGCAGCGTGTCGGCCCGACGCGCCTGCACGTCGGGATATTGCTGCCAGTACCATTTGCGGTCGAACAGCCCCGAGCGCCAGATCTGCAGATAGGCCTTGAGCAAGGACAGCCGATTTCGGCGAAGCAGGAGCGAAGGCCAACTGACCGCGGGAGGCGACACCTGACGATTGCTCACTGGTCCAGTCCGGTTGTCATCGGAGGGCTTTTCTCGTTCCCGTTTTGCGGTTCCGGCCGATGGCGGCCCCGCATCCCTTACAGTCCAGCTCGGGGCAGCGCCTATTCGGACCGGCTGGTCTGGCGAGTATGTCGCGACCTTGCAAGGCAAGGTATAACCCTATGAAACAATTAGTCCACCGCCCCCAAGGTCCGCCTGCGGCCGAGATTCGCCGTGCAGAAGAAGTCCTCCCGATCGATGCCCAGAAACGCTCAATGCCGCCAGCCCGCCGGGGCCGTGTCCGTCGGCCTGCGACGCCTGAAATCGCTTTTTCGCGGGACGTCCTCCCAAGGGCCCACTTTCATGATCGTGGGCGCCATGAAGGCCGGGACAAGCACCCTGCATGCGACGCTCGCCCAACATCCCGAAATCTTCATGACGAAGCCCAAGGAACTGCATGCCTGGGATATGCCCACTCCCCCTCCGGTCGACAGCTACCACATGCATTTCGAACGCGGCCGCGGGTTCGCGATACGCGGGGAGAGCACGCCGTCATACGCCTATCACCCCGGCACGATGGAGCGCCTGGCGCGGTACAATCCCGGCCTCAAGCTGATATTCATCATGCGCGACCCGGTGAAACGCGCGATTTCCCACATCAATCACTCGGTACGCCTGCGGAGACTGCCGGAGAAGGACCTTTTCGGCGAACTGCTTGCGGATCAGCGGGACATGTCGCGCCTCGACGTGAAGCCTTTCAGGCAGTCTCCCTACGGCTATCACGCGCGCGGTCTCTATCATCTCCAGATCAGCCGGATGCGCCGGTTTTTCGATGCGACGCAGATCCACATGCTGCGCCTCGAGGATTTCACGGAAGCGCCGCAAGAAGAACTCGACCGGATCTGCGACTTTCTGGGGGCGACCCGGCAGTCGCTTGAGGTGACAAGCAAGGGGGTCAAGAAATACGACCCCGCCCCGCCGGAGCTGATTTCCTATCTTTCGACCTGTTACCGGCTGCCCAACAGGATCCTGGCGGAAGACTTCGGTGTGAAGACCGACGACTGGCTTTGAACCGCCGAGCTTTCCTCAGGCAGGGCCGCCGACCAGCGCGTATTCGGCGAAGTCGGGGTGGCGCAGTTCCCACCAGTATCTGGCGGTAAAGCTCGACCAGTTGTTGGTGACCTTGCCGTCGGCGGTCTTGTACCAGCTCGAGCAGCCGGCGGCCCAGACGGTCTTCTGCATGTCCTGCTGCAGCTCGCGGTTGAAGCTTTCCATGGCTTCCGGTTTCACATCGAGATAGCGCAGGCGGCTGTTCGCGAGCGCCTCGACGCATTGCGCGATGTAGTTCGCCTGGCACTCGATCATGAAGATGATGGAGTTGTGCCCGAGATTGGTGTTCGGCCCGTAGAGCATGAAGAAATTGGGGAAACCGGCGACCGCGACGCCGCGATGGGCCTCCGCGCCGCGCGCCCAGACGGTGTTGAGGTCCGCATTGCCGCGGCCGGTGACCTTCATCGGGGCGAGGAAATCCGTCGATTCAAAGCCCGTCGCGTAGATCAGCACGTCGACGGGGTGCGCGACGCCATCCTCCGTTTCGACAGCGTTTTCAGTGACTTTGGCGATGTGGCTCGTCTCGACGGAGACATTGGGCCGCGCGAGCGCGGGGTACCAGTCGTTGGTGAGCAGGATGCGCTTGCAGCCGGCCGGGTAGTCCGGTGTGAGCTTCGCACGGAGCTCTGGATCGGAGATGTGCGCCTCCATCTCCTTCGTCGCGGCGCGCTCGAAGAGCTTGCCGAAGAAACTGCCCTGCACGAAGGCGAGGTAGTTGCGCTCCAGCGTCAGATAGGTCCACCAGCGCTGCAGGCGGGCAAGCGCGGGAACGACGGCGTAGAGCCGTTTTTCCCACTCCCTGAAGGGCCGGTCCGGCTTCGGCACGCACCAGTTGGGCGTGCGCTGGAAGATGGTGAGATGGCCGACCCTGGGCGCGATCTCCGGCACGAACTGGATGGCGCTGGCGCCATTGCCGACGACGCCGACGCGCTTGCCCGCGAGATCGACCGAATGGTCCCAGCGCGCGGAATGGAAGGCTACGCCCTTGAAATCGCTCAGACCTTCGATGTTCGGGTACGCAGGCCGGTTGAGCTGGCCGACGCCGGAGATGAGGACGTTCGCGGTGAATTCCTCGCCGGAGGCGGAACGCAGCCGCCAGAGACCTTCCGCCTCGTCGAAGTGCGCTTCCGCGATTTCGGTGTTGAAACGGATGCGCGGCAGGAGCTCGTATTTCCGGGCAACGCCTTCAAAATAGTCGACAATTTCCGGCTGGGGCGCGAATTTGCGGCTCCAGTCGGCCTTCGGTTCGAAGGAATAGGAATAGAGCAGCGAGGGCACGTCGCAGCCGGAGCCGGGATAGGTGTTGTCCCGCCAGGTGCCGCCGACGCTGGCCGCCTTCTCGAAGATCGTGAAATCGCCGATGCCGGCCTTCTGCAGCTTGATCGCCATGCAGAGGCCCGCCGCGCCCGCGCCCAGAATGGCGACGCTCAAGGGCCGCGTTCCGGCCTCGGTGCCTTCGACAAGCGCCCTGATGGAATCCGCCACGGCCTTACTCCCTAACCACTGTTGTTCGTTGAGTTTCCACGCCCCGGCCGGCCGCCGCAACAGAGGCGACGGACCTAGGGCTTGCGCCCTATTTTAGCGCCGGGACGGGGCGGAAACAAACCGTGGGGGAGCGGGCCGGACGGAGGCCGGAACGCTGCCTCAGAAACGGTAGCCGACGCCCGCGCCGACCAGCCAGGGATCGAGATCGACATCGGCCGTGATGGCGCCGCCATTCATGGAGACGTCGGTCGACAGGAAGATCTTCTTCACGTCGAAGTTCACGTACCAGTTGTCGGAGACCGCGTAGTCGACGCCCGCCTGGAGCGCGTAACCGACGCTGTTTTCATAGTCGATGGAGGTGACGGCACTGCCGGCGGCGGGGTCCTCGTCGTAGAAGAAGGTGTAGTTGAGGCCGGCGCCGACATAGGGGCTGAAACGCTCCTTGGGCATGAAGTGGTACTGCAGCGTCAGGGTCGGCGGCAGAAGGCTGACTTCGCCGAGGTTGATGCCGGTCGGGTTGTGCGAGACGTCGTGCTGCGTGGTGGCGGCAATCAGTTCCAGCGCGATGTTGTCGGTGATGAAGTAGCTGAAGTCGATTTCCGGCACGAAGTCGTTGGAAACATTGACGTCTCCGCCGATGGTGGTGGAGGCGCTTTCGTCCGGCGCGACCCAGAGGGCGCGGGCGCGGACCATGATGTCGCCCGCCGATTTGCCCTGAAATTCCGCATGGGCGGGCAAGGCCGCCCCCGCCATCGCCACGCCCAGCGCAGCTGCGCCCAGTTTCCTGCCGATTGTCATGAGAGTTCTCCGCTTCGATGCGCCGAGCCCCAACGGCGGCGCCACATGGGAGTACTCTCTGCCCAATATCCATAATTTTAGAGTGGTCATTCGGTCGCAGGCCCGGCGCGAAATGTCGCAGCCATCTCAAACACTTAAGTCCCAGCGCCGCCGTCAAGTATGTGCATGTAGGTGCGCACCTGCTGGACGAAATGGACCGCCTGCCCGCCCCGCGCGCGGCCGTGTTTCAGACCGTCCGCATAGGCCGCATTGTTCAGAAGCGGCAGCACGCGGCGCAGATCCGTCCAGCTGTCGCGGTTGCGGCCGAGACGGGCGGCGAGCGCGCGGGCGTCGTAGACATGGCCGAGGCCGAGATTATAGGCGGCGAGCGCGAACCAGGTGCGGTCCGGCTCCTCGACGCTGACGGGGATTCTGCTTTTCAGATCAGCGAGATAGCGCGCGGCGGCGGCGATGCTCTCCTGCGCGTCGAGACGGTTCTCGACGCCGAGCTCGCGCGCCGTCTGCTGCGTCAGCATCATGAAGCCGCGCACGCCGGTGCCGCTGACGGCGTCCGGGTCCCAATGCGACTCCTGATAGGCGACGGCCGCAAGTAGTTGCCACGGCAGGTTATTTTCGCGCGCGGCGCGGCGGATCGCCTTTTCGTAATCGGGCAGGCGCTCGTCGATGGCGCGCTTGAAGGCGCGGATGTCGACATAGTCGAAAAGCGGCAGGAAACCGAAGAAGCGCCGCTCCAGCGCAGCAAACGCGCCCGTCTTCTTCATGCCCGCGAACCAGTGGCGGACCGGCTCGGCGAGGTCTTCCGAGCCGGGCGCGAGCAGCCAGGCGATGGGCTGTTCGCCTGTCAGATCAACGGCTTGCACGATTTCGGGATGGTAGGGATTGACCACGCGCAGCACGAGACCGTCGGCGGCGACGCAATCGAGATCGCCCTCGGCGAGGCGCGCGAGCAATTCCTCCGTGGACTGATTTTCGAGGCGGGGCGGCGGGGCGCCCTCGACCTCGGCGAGCGCGGCGGCGAGCGCCTCGGCCGCCGGCGTGCCGGCCGGGGCGGCGACGGACAAACCCTTGAGATCACTCATTTTTTTCGGCAGCTTGATGCCGCGCTGACAGGCGACCTGCTGGCGGACCTTCTCGTATTCCGCGGCGACGGCGAAGGCGTCGCGCCGCGCCTCCGTGGCGACGAGGCCGGCGGCGGCGATGTGGCCCTTGCGCGCCGCGAGGGCATCCACAAGTCCTTGTTCCGTCTCGTAAATCCGGAACTCCACGTCGACGCCGAGCGAGGCCGCGAGCCGCGTCATCATCTCGTATTCGAAGCCGGTGAGGCCCTCGACGCCCTCGTAATAGCTCGTCGGCGCGTCGCGCGTCAGCACCACAAGCGTGCCGGATTCCTTAATGTTTTCAAGGCCTTGTGGGACCGGCGGGACATAGACATAGAGCCAGGCGAGGTGGTTGAGCCCGAAGGCGACGAGCAGCACCGGGACGATCCAGGGGATGCGGCTGCGGCGCCAATGCGGCGCATGAGCCGCCGCGAGCGCGCGCAGGCGCTCCGCCCAGGCCCTTGTTTTCGCTTTCCAATCCGGCAATCAGCCCGCCACTCGTGACCGCAACAGGGCGCGAGATTAACACAGGAACACACGCGGCGCTGCGCCGCCCGCGAGGGCCTCGGAAAGGCGCAGGATTCCGCCAATGGGGGATAAGTGGGAGGCGACTGTCATCGAACTGTTACACGAACGTCACAAACGGGATTTCGGTTGGTTCGTGTACGGAGGGATTGGGAGTTGTCCCCGCCCCCCGCCCCGAAATTCGCCAGTGCGAATTTCGACCCTCCCCGAGGGGAGGGTGGGAAGAGAGAGTGGAAAGAAATAATCCCCGTGTCTTTCGGGCACACCGGAGCAACGGGCACGGAAAAACTTGTCCCCGGTTTTCGGGGTCACGCGAAGGCGCGAAGGCGCGGAGAGAGTCGCCTGCATTTGTTTCACCCACAGCTGTCATCCCGGCGGAAGCCGGGATCCACTCGCAAGTCAACTTGCCGCAGCGTTGGGTAGAGGGGTGCAAACCCGGCAGCAAGCTCAGGTGCAAAACCTCGCTTGCCAAGGGAACCAATGGGTCCCGGCCTTCGCCGGGATGACAATTCTGGTTTCTGGCGGGCTTCTGGACGAGCCGGCGGGTGCGGCTTGACTCCCGCGCCGACCCGCAAGCCGTCGCTCAGTATGCGGAGGGTCCGGTGCGCTTCGTGCCCGGCCATGCCGAGCTGCAGCGGATGACGGCGATATTGCCCGGCGAGCGCGCGCCCGCCGACGCGACGGTGCCCGGTGCGGGCGGCGGGGGCGGCGGCATGGAGCTGAAGGCGCTGGCCGACGCCCACGCCGGCTGGAGTTTCGAGGGCGTCGACCCGGCGCGCGAGATGCTGAAGCTCGCGGAACGGACGCTCGGGGCGCATGCGGCGCGCGTCACGCTGCGCGAGGGCTACATAGAAGACGCGAGCGAGGGGCCGTTCGACGCGGCGGCCTGCCTGCTGACGCTGCATTTCCTCGACCGGGGGACACGCGTGCGCACCGCGGCGGAAATACGGCGGCGGCTGAAACCCGGCGCGCCCTTCGTCGCCGCGCATTCGAGCTTCCCGCAGGAGGCAAGCGTCCGGCCGCAATGGCTGTCGCGCTATGCGGCGTTCGCGGTCGCGTCCGGCGCGGACCCGGAGATGGCGGAGAAGGCGCGCGGGCGTCGCGGCGCATCTCGACCTGCTCACGCCCGAAGAGGACGAAGCGGTGCTGCGCGAGGGGGGGGTTAGCGAGGTGACGCCGTTTTATGCGGCGTTCACGTGGCGGGGGTGCGTGGCTTATGCGTGAGGGGGCCACGCTTGATGATGCGTCCCTCAACCCGGGCCTCTTTGAAGTCCCGTCCTTCCTTACACGGCCCCATTTACCTACCTATGTTCTTTGCGGCCTCCAGTCGAAGAATTGGCAGGCAAATACTCTCAATAATCCCCACCTGCGCAGTAACGGTCTGATCGATTTCATTTTCCGCAGATGAGGGGTACCCTTCGAAGATCGCGCTACTAATCTTGCCTCGGAAGTCGGTGTCCGCGTCATTTCTATCTCGATGGTTCGCGTCAACATAAATCTGAACGGTCCGGAACTGGTGATTTAGTGTCTCGATTGCCTTTTCTAGTTGCTCACCAAACAGCGCACGCGCCATGGGTTGGCACTCCTCCAATGCCCGCCGATCATCAAGCGTTCGGTTGAGGCGATTGTAGTAAGCCTGGGTCGTGGCGACCCTTTCCCGTTCCTGCTCTCCACCGATAATCTTGTCCCACTCGCCGCTCTCCTTGAGCGTCGCATTTGCGGCGTCAAGTTCGTGGCCCAGCATCATTGGGTTGCGGACGTAAGACAGACTGCGCCGTGCCTTGTATGTTGCCGTCAGAATGCGTTCCGCTTGCTCAATCCGACGTTCCGATAGCTTTTGTTGGCGCCAGCTCTCGAACGTATTGCGGCCAATCCATGCGGCAATGCCAACCACAACGGGTCCGAGAACGGCACCTATCCCTTGCAGCATCGCTGCGACCTCAGTCCAATTACTTATTGGGACCGCACTCGTATCTGGCATTCGATCCTATCCTTCGTTGAGCAGAATGATCGACTTTGTGGGCGTCGCGCTAACGGGTCCCAGTCCAAGTTCGCGGATTTGGTCGATTCCGCTCCGTTCCCATGTTCAGTCTTATGCGAGCCGACCGTGACGTTCGAGAACCTTCATTAAAACAATGTTCGCAGTGGCGAAATTCCCGAACTGACCTCTCAGTTCGTATTGCCATTTCACCCCGTGAAAGAGGTTGTTGCGGTAACGGAAAATGATGATGAGGATTGCAGCCATACGACTAAACGGATCGTTGTCGCTGCCGTCAATCACCGCGCGCACTAGATTCTCTCGATCAGAGTTCCTGAAGTTCAAGTCATCGAAATGATAGGTAAAGGCTCCTTCGAAATAGTAGCGCTCTCGAAAATAAGCCACATCACGATCGAAAGCATCCGCATTGAGCGTTCCCGATTCTTGCCATTTTCCCACTACTTCGCAAATCTTCTCAACATTGCCCTTGGTCTCAAGGATGCGCGATTCAAATAGGCTCCATAGCAACGAGAAATCGGTGATCGCCGCCCGTTCATCCTTTGACAGACGTTTAAATCCAGGCGCGTTCGCCTGCAGCCATTCCATAGCTTCGACCATAAATCGTCTTACCTTCAATCAACTGGCGCCTATTTATTCAATAGGAACTGAATTTGGATCAGCAAGCTAACGTTGAGGACGCAGAAGTTCATCATTTTAGGAGATGACCATCATCGAACTGAGACACAAATGGAGATGCTAAATACTACTGGAATATTCTTGACGCTTCCGCACATTGCGGACAAAATTTACAAACGCTCCGTACAAGAATGAGCGATATCCGCACTAAAGCGGGAGAAGGAACCGGCGACGGACGATGTCCCAACGCCGAAGATAATGAAGAACAGCACCGGCAGTTGTCGGTAGCGCTGCATTGCAACTCCCAAGAATAGCCCCGCCGTCCGTGGCTCGATCACGGCGACCGAACAACATTGGAGAAGCTCATGCAATTCGCACATGTCGAGGGCACACGCATGCCCGCCGCACCCCGACTAAACGGCCGCTGCCCCGCTTGTTCGCAACCTGTCATTGCGAAATGCGGCACGCGGAGAGTCTGGCACTGGGCCCACAAAGGAAAGCGGTCCTGCGATAACTGGTGGGAGCGGGAAACGCTCTGGCACCGGCGATGGAAAGATGAATTCCCGCCGGAGTACCAGGAGGTCATTCATCATGCTTCCTCCGGAGAGAGACACATCGCCGATGTAAAAACCGAGCATGGGCTCGTGATCGAGTTCCAGCATTCCTACATCAACCCCAAGGAGCAATGGGCGCGAGAGAGATTCTATAGAAACCTGGTCTGGGTCGTCGACGGAACCCGCCTCAAGGGAGACCTGCCGAGATTCCTCAAAGGAAGAAAGACTTTCGCCAGAACGCCTTTGCCGGGTGTGCTGGCGAGCCACGTTCCGGAAGAATGTTTTCCTTCCGCATGGCTGCACTCTTCTGCACTTGTCGCCTTTGACTTCGAAGGCGCTCTCTCCGGCAGCGAAACTAGCAACCCGGATACGAAGCTCTTTTGTCTACTACCCGGACGTGCCGACGGCCGAGCAATTCTAGGTTGGCTTCCAAGACGGAAGTTTGTGAACTTGGCGCGTAAGCAGCCTCATATTCTGCGTTCCCGGGAAATCGTGACCATGTTGTCAGAATACTACCGAAGCCGCAGGGAGCTTGAGGCGAGGGAGACGCGCGCCAGTTACGCCAAAAGGTTCCGACGCAGGCGCTACAAAAATCGAAATCGCTGGAGATTTTAGAAAGCCAGTGAGTCAGACTTGACGGCAAGGTGGATTGGGTCCCGGGGACAAGCCCCGGGATGACACTTGTGGTGGTGGCGAGTGCGGGGGGATGAGCCGTAGGCGGAGGGTTTCGCAGGGCGAGCAATGGGCATCAGGAATTATCTGGTCGAGGGCGTTTCGGGGACGGGCAAGACGTCGGTTTGCGACGAGTTGCAGCGGCGCGGCGTTCAGGCCGTTCATGGCGACAGGGAGCTTGCGTATCAGGGCGATCCGGAGACGGGCGCGCCGGTGGCGGGCTCGATGGTGGCGGGCGGGGGCCACGCGCATCACATCTGGGATGTGGGGAAGGTCGAGGCGCTGATCCGCGACAAGGCTCATGCGATGAGCTTCTTCTGCGGCGGCTCCAGGAATTTTCACCGGTTCATTCATCTGTTCGACGGCGTCTTCGTGCTCGATGTCGATGCCGGGACGCTGGAGCGGCGGCTTGCGGCGCGGCCGGAAGACGAGTTCGGCGGCCGCGCGAGCGAACGGGAGTTCGTGTTGCGGCTGCATGCGACGAAGGAAGACGTGCCGAAGGACGGCGTGGTCATCGACGCCACGGCGCCGGTCGCGCGCGTGGTGGATGAAATTCTGAAGCGGTGCGGATAAGAGCGGGAGCGGGAAACCGCCGAGGGCGCGCGCCTTACGCGGCGGGAAGGCGCGCGATGACCTTGATCTCGAAGGCGAAGCCCGCGAGCCAGGTGACGCCGACCGCCGTCCAGGTCGGGTAAGGCGGCGCGCCGAAGATTTCCTGCTTCACCTTCATGATCGCCGGGAACTGGTTTTCGGGGTCCGTGTGGAAGGTGGTGACGTCGACGATGTCGTCGAAGGTGCAGCCCGCCGCCTTGAGCGTCGCCTCGAGATTGGCGAAGGCGAGCCGGACCTGGCGCTCGAAATCGGGCTCGGGCGTGCCGTCGGGGCGGCTGCCCACCTGGCCGGAAACGAAGAGAAGATCGCCGGAGCGGATCGCCGCCGAATAGCCGTGCGCCTCGTAGAGGGCGTGGCGGCCTTCGGGGAAGACGGGATCGCGTTTCGCCATGAGGGCATTCCTTTTTGTGGGGCGGGCCTGCAGTGGGGAGAGGCCGCCATCCGACAAACGACGCAGGCCGCCTCACACGGATCAACCGACGATAGGCGAAAGCAGGCGGCGCCTCTAGACAAACCAGGGTTCGTCTTCCTCCCCGCGCCGGAAACGGATCGCAAGATCGCCCGGGTGGTCCCAGGGGTGGAAGGAGCGGCGGTAGAAATCGCGGTAGGGCCCCCAGATGCCCCGCAGGACGCCGCGCCGGCCGAACAGAAAGCCCAGAGCCTCGCGCCAGATGCGGAACGGGGAGAGGCCGCGGCCGCGCAGCAGGTGGCGCATGTTGCGGATGAGGTCGCGGGTGAGGTTGAAGGTGACGATGAGCATGGCGCGGCGGCGCATGGCGACGGTGCCGCCGGCGGCGACATAGACGTCGAAGGCGACCGCCTTGTGTTCCGTTTCCTCGAGACCGTGCCAGTGCCAGAGCGCGGCCATCTCGGGATGGGCGCCGTCGAGGGTCGCCGGGTTGCGGAACATGGCGTCGGCGAGGATCGCGGTCAGGTGCTCATAGGCGACCGTCATGGCCAGGTGTTCGAGCGGCGGACGGTATTTCCGTGCCCAGCGGATGCGGCGGCGGATCGGCGCTTCCAGTTTTTCCACGGAGAGGCCGTGCGCGGCGCAGACGGCGTCGTTGTAGCGGCTGTGCTCGCGGCTGTGGATCGCCTCCTGCGCCGTGAACCCCGCTACTTCGTCCAGCAGAACGGGATCCGTGACGCGCTCGCGCAGCCGCTTCACGGTGTCGATGAAATACTGCTCGCCGACCGGAAACATCAGCGAGAGGGCGTTGAAGATCGCGGTGCGGACCGGCGAGCCGCCATGCCAGTCGGTGGCGGCGACCTCCTCGATATCGAAACGCCGGTTGCGCGGTTCGATGTCGAAGCCTTCCGGCTTTGCGCGGGATTGCGGCACTGGATACTCCCTCAGCAGACGGACGATTTAGCGAACGAGGCAAAAAGGCCCGGTCTGCCAGTGGAAGCAAACCGGGCCACACCTTCCGGTCCCGAACGCCCGTGGAGGAAAGAAGGCAGCGCTCGGGGCGGAAGGGCCCCAGGGCAGGAGCGGCGACACCGATTGGGTGGGATGCCGATGAGGCTACAAACGACGGAGCCGCTTTTCGCCCGGGAGCCGGCCCGGCCCGCGAGGAGGAGACCGGGCCGGGTTGGCTTGATTTCAGGAATGTCTTTTCATTCGTGTACGTCTTGTTGCCGGATCGTCGGGCATCACCCCCGCCCCGAAAAATCCCGGGGGATTTTTCGACAGAGCCCTTCGCATAGCTCAGGGCGTTCGAGGTTCGAAAAGGTCCACTGGACCTTTTCGTTTACTTGCGTAAACCACCTCTCACCCCCCAGGGGCGGGTGGGAGGTGGGAGGTGAGGGGGCGGGCCATGACGGGACAAACGCAACGCATCCCGGCATGGCCCGCCGCCCCTCAGAAGGCGTAGGACGCCGTCAGCGACATGAAGTCCTTGTCGTAGTCGTTGTTCTTGAGCTCGGCACCGAAATGCATGGTGTAGCCAAGACCGACCTTGAAGGACTGGTAGGTCGCATCGACGCCCAGCTTCAGCGTCTTCTTGCCTTCGATGAAGCCCGGACCGATGGGCCCCGCCGAATAGCCCGTCACGTCATGCGCCCAGAACAGGTTCGGCGTGACGGTCCAGCCGGTGCCGAAGGCCGTGTGATAGTCCTGGAAGGCATACATGCGGTAACCGGCCGAGAAGTCCGAGGCGTACTCGGCCTTGAGGTTACAGTTCTGCGTTGCCGGACCGCCGGGCGTCTGGCAAAGATCGCCGAGGGCAATGGCGACGCCAGGATTCGCGTGGGTATCGTGCGAACCGGGGATCGCGAAACGGTTGCCATCCGCGTCCGGCAGATACTGGAAGCCGGCATTGATGAGCAGCACACCGAAATCGCCACCCGTGTTCTTCACGAACCAGTTCGACGGCGTGAGCGTCGAGAGCGTCGTGATCGAACCATGCAGAGCTTCCGTTTCGCGGGCACCGGGGACCACCTGCCCCGCCGCGACCATTTCGCCGGTATAGATCGGCGCCTCGCCGGGATCGGCCGTGAAACCGTACAGCGCGTAGTCGTGGGCGAGAATCTCGGTCGTGTCGACCTGGAAGGGCATGTCCGGATAGAAGGCGAGATCGCCCGAAAGCGCCGTGCCGTCACCGAAGATTTCCGGCAGGAAGGTGACGGAGGTGTTGAAGCTCGCACCGATCATCTTGATGTCTTCCGGGTAGTACGCATGAAGCGATTTGTTGCCGGCGCCGAGAGACCCGATAGCCAGTCCGTAAGCCAATCTGGACGGGCCGAGTATCCAGTCCTCTATCGCAGTACCGTCATCGCTCGCCCCCATAGTGCTGCCGCCAATGTGGGTGCATGCTGGATCGCTAAGCGAGCCTCCGCAAAGGAGGTTCGTGAAACCCAAAACACCAAAATTATCGTCCAGAGCCGTGAAGGTGCCGATGGGGAGTTTGGAATGGAAGTTCACGAAGTAGGCCGCGAGGTCCGTGCCCTGACCCATCCAGTCGGCATAGTAGCGGAGTGCGAAGCCGTACTGCCCCTGGTCGCGCCCGCCCTGGTCGGCGCCGCGCGGGAGCACTACGGGCGGAACGTATACCCCAGCTCCCGCGCCCGGGAAGTACTCGCCCGTCGAGACGCCGTAGGCACAGCCCTGCCCCAGCGCATCGCTGACGGAGAAGAGTGTGCCGCAGGCCGGCAGCTCCGACTTCTCATGCTCGTAGACATACATGGCCTCGACCGAGAAATTGCCGGGAAGGCCGAGAGCCGCATAGGCCGTGCCCTGCGGCAGGAAGACTTCCTTCAGCTCGAGGCCCGGCTGATAAAGCGCCGCGACGTCGAAGGGCAGATATGACGAGACACCACCCTGGATGAAGGTGCTCTCGCCCCAGCTCACCACCTGATTGCCGAGACGGACATTGAGCGGCAGGCCCGCCACGTTCCAGTCCGCATAGACATAGGCGTCGAGGATTTCCGCGTCCTGAAGCGCGGCGTTATAGGCGCCGTCGCCGCGAAGAGCGTCCTTGAGCGGCCGTCCGTCGGCCCTGAACGCACCAGCGTTTCCAATCGGCCCATAGGTGTTCGGATGATTGTTGATGTTCTTCACGGCGGCGTCATGGAAGGCCTTGCCGGAAAGATAGAAGCCATAATTCTCCCAGGAGCCGCTCACTTCCGAAATGATCTTGATCGGGGCGGAGAAGATGTCGTTCTTCGCGGCATTGATGTTGCCGTCGTCGTGATTGACGTCCCAGCCCGAACCATCGCTCTTCAGGCACCCGTTATTGAAATAGGAGATGTGGGCGCAGCTGCGGCTTTCCGTGCGCATGGCGGCGGAAGCGGAGACCGTGGTGTCGATATAGAGTTGCAGGTCGCCGATATTGTATTCAAGCGCCTGCGCCGGCGCGGCGAAGACCAAAGGCGACGACAGAAGAAGCGCGGCGGCGGCACTGCGCGCCCCCCGCTTCACGGGCTTTAACAGGAAATCCATTTCCTCCCCCTCTTTACCCCAAAACATTTTTTCAACACGAGACGCAGCAAAACATCCGCCGCGCCGATTTGTTTTCTTCTTCCTAACATTCTCCGGCATCGCATCCAGAAATTCGGACTGGCGCTCGACCGGAAAATGCGTAGGTTTCACTCGTTCCTCACCGCTTCGGCGGAGAGCGGCGGCCACCGCGACAGCAACGCAACAGATGGCCGTCCGCACCCCCCTTGGAAGCGGCCTCATCCTGCGCGAAAGCCATGCGCGGACTGAAGGTCGCTTCTGGCCAAACTGGGGGTGAAATCCGGTCACATGCAGATCGATCCTGCCTATGCACATGCGCTTGCCGAGATGCTGCGCGAGAGCGGACACGATCCGTCCGCCCTCGGACGAATTCCGACAGGTCCGCTCGGCGAGGAAGAATTCATGAATATCTGCACGCGCGCCGTTTCCGTCACGGGAGACAGGGCGCTGGGGCTGCGCTTCGGGGCGACACTGCAGCTTGGCGGGCATGGCGTGCTCGGCCATGCGCTGATGAGCTGCCGGACGCTGAAGCAGGCCGCCGAACTGCTGGTGCGGCACAATCCGCTCCGCAGCCAGAACGGGCGCGTGCGGCTCGCCTTCGAGGGGGAGCGGACGATCCTTTCGTTCACGCCGGCCTTTGAAGTGCCGGGGGCGCCGCACTTCCTGTGCGACATGTTTTTCGCGGCGGCGACCAACGGCATCCGGCAGTTGCTCGGGCGGGAACTCGCGCGGGCGGATATCGAGCTTGCCTATTATCCCGACGTGCCTTCGGAGGAATACGACCGCTATCTGCGCGTGCCCGTGCGCTTCGGGCAGCCGGCCAACCGGCTGATCGGGCCGCAGAACATCATGGACGCGCCGCTGCACGCGGCGGGCGTCGCGACGGCGCCTGCGTATCTCCGGCAATGCGAGCTGCTGCTCCGGCAGATGGAGGCGGCGGGCGGCTACGAATCGAGCGTGCGGCGGCTGCTGCTTTCCTCGCGCGGCCGCTTTCCCGCCGCGCCCGACATCGCGCAGGCGCTGAATCTCAGCGAGCGGACTCTGCGGCGGCGGCTCAATGCGGAAAACACTTCCTACCAGGCGATCGTGAACGATGTGCGCAACCATCTGGCACGGCAGTATCTCGCGGACACGGATCTCAGCGTCGCCGATATCGGCACGCTGATCGGCTTCGAGGACCTGTCGAATTTCCGGCATGCGTTCCGGCGCTGGAACGGCGTGTCGCCGAGCCGCTTCCGGAGGGAGCGCGGGAGGAGCGAGGAGGAGTGAGGAGGAGTGAGGGGGGAGGTTTTCGCGGCTGCGAAGAAACGTGCGGTGCAATACGCTCCGTATACAGATAAAAAACTAGACGCAAATTACATCTATCCCGCTCGAATCCGCGAAAAAATCATGCAGAGCGTGCAAGGCAGAGGTCCCATCCGGCCATAAAGGGGGTAAAATCCGGCCCAGTCATGTATGTGGGGCCGAGTTACATAAACGTGCTTGCGGCGGTGATGAGGGAACGGGGTCACGACCCGGCGCTCATCGGCGCGCGCTACGAGCGGCCGCTGGGCGAGGCGGAGCTGTTCGATCTGTGCACGCGCATCGTCGCGGGAACGCCGGACGATCCCGCCCTGCCGCTGCATGTGGGCGCGGCGATGCATCTCGGCGTGCACGGACTGTTCGGCCACGCGCTGATGAGCTGCCGGACGCTGAAGCAGGCGGCCGGCATCCTGATGCGGCACAATCCGCTGAAGAGCGACAGCTCGCTTTCGGAACTCACCTTCGAGAAGGGCGAGGCGATCCTCACCTTCGAACCGCCCTTCCAGGTGCCGGGGAGCCCGCATTTCCTGAGCGATCTGTTTTTTGCGGCCGGGACGACGGCCATCCGCGAACTGATCGGCATGGACACGGTCGGCGTCTATCTGGAACTCGGCTACGCGCCCAATACCGACGCGGCGGCCTATGAGGAACTGCTGCGCATGCCGGTGACGTTCGGCCATGCGGCGAGCCGCCTGAAGGGCCCCGCGCCGGTGCTCGACATTCCGCTGCAGTCGGCAGGTGTCGCAACGGCGGACGCCTATCTCAGGCAATGCGAATTGCTGCTGCAGCGCATGGAAAGCGCGGGCGGCTACGAATCGAGCGTGCGGCGCGTGCTGCTGTCCTCGCGCGGGGAGTTTCCGAGCGCGCCCGCGATCGCGAAGACGCTGCATATGAGCGAGCGGACGCTCCGGCGGCGGCTGGAAGCGGAGAACACCTCCTACCAGACCATCGTCAACGACGTGCGCAACCATCTGGCGCGGCAGTATCTTGCCGACACCGACCTCAGCGTGGCCGATGTCGGCGCGCTGATCGGCTTCGAGGACCTTGCGAATTTCCGTCAGGCCTTCCGCAAGTGGAACGGGATCACGCCGGCGCAGTTCCGCGTGCTGGCGCTGGCGAAGGAGGGCAAGGGGGAGAGGGAACCGACAAGCGCTACGCGGTGAGTGGAGAGCGTTCCGGTGATGGTACAACCCGAGATACGGACGCGGTGTCCGAATGCCTTGCCGGCGCCCCTACCCCGCCCCAAACGGCCCTCTCTTGTCTGCCTTTGCAGGCAAGCTGCAAAGGTGGGCCGTTTGACCCTCCCTCAAGGGGAGGGTGGAAGGAAGACAAGACCGTTGAGGCCGGAAGGAAAAAGGGCCCGCCGCGAGGCAGGCCCTTTCCGTTTGCGGTTCGCTGCGCCTACCGCGCGCCCATGCGGCGGATGGCGGAGGGCGTGTAGCGGTCGCCGTCGAGTTCGTCGGCGAAGAAGTTCACCGGCGGCTCCTCGTTCTGAAGACCGGCAGCGAGATAGCGCGAAGCCTGCAGGTCGTAGTCGATCTGCGCGTTATACCCGCAGAGCGGCACCTGATAGGCCTGGGCCTGCTGGATTTCCTGCACACGCCAGATCTCGCCACGGCCGTCATAGAGCGCGGAACCCGTGATCTGCCAGCTGTCCTCGTCGAGATAGAGCGTACGCCGCGCATAGACGTGGCGCGTCTCGGGACGGAGATTGGCCTCGATCTCCCAGACGCGGTGAAGCTCGTAGCGCACCCGGTCCTGATTGACGTGGCGCGGCGTCAGGAATTCCTCGTAGCTCGAATTGAGCGTGGCATAGGCATTCGCGGCGATGAGACGCGGGGACTTGCCCTTCACCGTCCAGTCGTAGCGTTCGAGCGAGCCGTTGTAGCCGTCGAAGCTGTCGGCGGTGGAAAGGCCGTCGGTGTTCACGCCCGGATTGTCGAAGGCGATGTTCGGCGCGCGGCGCACGCGGCGCGTGCCCGGGCTGTACTGCCAGGCCTGGCGCGGACGCACGGCGGCGTTGATCGCCTCGTGCACGAGGATGACGTTGCCGGCGGCGCGCGCGGGTTCGATCGTGTTGGCGATGTAGAAGATCGAATTGTTGTTCAGCTCCTCGGCGCTCCCCTTCGAGGGATCGGACCACCAGAAGATCGCCTCGTCCTGCACCTTGAGCAGCGTGTAGTCGCCCGACGGCGTCATGGGCGCGGCGGCGAACTGGCGCGTGAGCTTGAAGGAGCGGTAACGCAGCGTGTGATTCCAGACGATTTCATAGGCGTTGTTCGGAATCGGGAACGGAAAACCCATGATCGCCTTCGAGACGCCGTTGCCGCCGCCGACGAGTTCGCCGACCGCGGCGTTGCGTTTCGTCGCCTGGTAGACGTTCTCCGGATAGGCGCAGGTGCGGCGCGTCTGATAGACGTTCAGCTTGTAGGTGTCGTAGAGATCCAGCATGGCGCGCTGGCCGGCGGTGAGAATATCCGCGTATTCGGCGGCGTTCGCGCCCGTCACCGTGTAGCGCACGGGGTCGGAGGGGAACGGATCCTTGAGGTGCTCACCCGGCTGGTAGTCGACATTCGACGGCACGGAGGACAGACCGCCGGTCCATTCGGGAATGTCGCCCTCGCCCGCCCTTTCGGCGCCGACGGGCGTCAGATCGTTGCCGAGACGGTTCACCTGCGCCTCCGGCACGGCGGCATGCGCCGCCGTCGCGGCGGCGCCCGTCAGTGCGGCGAGCAAAACCAGAACAGGCGCGGCATTGCGCGCCGAAGCATTCTTGCGGACCTTCATGCGATCCCCCCTCCCTTTCGCGGCCCTGTCATACGCGGGCCGTTTGAACTGCGGTTGCGGTCGGGCATCCGGCCTGCCTCCCAGCACGCCTTTGCGCCTCGGCCTATCTATCGGGGATGAGGGAAGCGGAGATAAGGGCCGATCCGGCCAAACCGGGGGTGGAATGCGGTCAGACGAATCCGCGCCGGGACCCGCAGCGCCGCTCCGGCCCGAGCAGACGTCGATGGCGCGGGTGGTCGCAAGAAGACGCGAGACAGCTTCCGCTCCGGCCACAGTCAGGACGGCGGGGAGATAGACCGTAGGCGGACGGATTGGCGGCGCGGCGCGAGTTGCGGTGCTGTGCGGCCTGCCCCTTCAGCCCTTCGTGTGGCCCTTCGCGTGGCTCAGGGCGTTCGAGGCTCGAAAAGGTTCCCGGCCTGCGCCGGGACAGGCCACCGGGACTTTTGCTCCCGTAGCGCTCCCCGGCCCTTCGCGTGGCTCAGGGCGTTCGAGGCTCGAAAAGGCCCACCGGGCCTTTTCGTTTGCGTTCGCAAACCGCCTCTCACCCCCCGCCCCAAACGGCTTGCAGCCGTTTGACCCTCCCCGAGGGGAGGGTGGGAAAGATGCCCAGAATCCCCTGCCCAAATTTGCCGCTTGACTTACATACCGACTGGTTGGTATGTGTCGCTTCAACAGGAGGACGAGATGGCCGCCAGGACCGGGAAAGCGCGCGCGGGAGAGACCGCGAAGCAGGATGCGAAGGCGAAGCTGCTGGAGGCGGCGCTGACGACGATCCGCACCAAGGGATATGCCGCGACGACAGTGGACGAGCTCTGCGCGGCGGCGGGGGTGACCAAGGGCGCCTTCTTCCATCATTTCAAGAGCAAGGAGGCGCTGGGCGTCGCGGCGGCGGAGCACTGGTCGCAGACGACGGGCGAGATGTTCGCGGGTGCGCCCTATCACGGGTTCGCCGATCCGCTCGACCGCGTGCTCGGCTATGTCCGCTTCCGCAAGTCGCTGCTGACGGGCGGCGTGCCGGAGTTCACCTGCCTTGTCGGCACCATGGTGCAGGAGACCTACGAGACGGCGCCCGCCATTCGCGATGCCTGCGCGCGGAGCATCAGCGGCCACGCGAAGACGCTCGAGGCCGATATCGAGGCGGCGATCGCGGCGCGGGGCATGGTGCCCGGCTGGACAGCGGCGTCGCTCGCGCTGCACACGCAGGCGGTGCTGCAGGGCGCATTCATTCTCGCCAAGGCGAAGGGCGGCGCGGATGTCGCCGCCGAGAGCGTCGACCACCTGATCCGCTACATCGAACTGCTGTTCGGCGCCGGGACGCGCTGAGCCTCCACCCCCCGCAAGTGAAACGGAGTGAGACCATGCCCAGCACCATCCGCCTTCACCGCGTGATCGCGGCCGCCCCTGAAAAAGTCTACCGTGCGTTTCTCGAGCCCGACGCCATTGCGAGCTGGCTGCCGCCTTTCGGCTTCCTCTGCACGGTGCACGAACTCGACGCCCGCGTGGGCGGCAAGCACCGGATGTCGTTCCGCAACTTCACGACGGGCGGCGGGCATTCGTTCGGCGGCACGTACGAGGAACTCGTGCCGGGCAAGCGGCTCGTCTACACGGACAGTTTCGACGACCCGAACATGCCGGGCGAGATGCGCGTGACCGTGACCCTGAAAGCGGTTTCGGTCGGCACGGAAATCGAGATCGCGCAGGAAGGCGTGCCCGACATGATCCCGCCCGAGGGGTGTTATCTCGGCTGGCAGGACACGCTCTACAAGCTCGCGCGGCGCGGCGAGCCCGAGATCAACGAATAACGCCCAGAGCAAGGAGAAGCGACATGAGCGACCTCGTGACCTGCCTGTGGTTCGACCACGGCGAAGCCGGCAAGGCGGCGGCGTTCTATGCCGCGACCTTCCCCGACAGCCATGTAACCCAGGTGAACACCGCGCCCGGCGACTTTCCCGGCGGCGAGGAAGGCAGCGAACTCACGGTGGAATTCACCGTGATGGGGCGGCGCTTCGTCGGCCTCAATGGCGGCCCGGTGTTCACGCCGAACGAGGCGGTGAGCCTCATGGTCGTGACCGAGACCCAGGAAGAGACCGACCGCATCTGGGACGCGATCGTTTCCAATGGCGGCGAAGAGAGCCAGTGCGGCTGGTGCCGCGACCGCTGGGGCTTTTCCTGGCAGATCACGCCGAGGCGGCTGCTCGAGCTCAACGCGAGCGCCGACAAGGCGGAAGCGAAGCGCGCCTTCGAGGCGATGATGACGATGAAGAAGATCGACATCGCCGCGCTCGAAGCGGCCGTTGCGAAGCGCGCATGACGCCGGTCATCACCGCCTTCGAGGCGTCGCCCGACCGCGGGCGGGGGCTGGCGCGCGACATGCGCGTGCGCTGGGCCTTCGAGGAGGCGGGCGCGGCCTACGATGTGCGCCTCGTCTCCTTCGCGCAGATGAAGGAGGCGGCGCATCTCGCGCTGCATCCCTTCGGGCAGATCCCGACTTACGAAGAAGACGGGCTCACGCTGTTCGAGAGCGGCGCCATCGTGCTTCACATCGCGGAGCGCCATGGCGGCCTGCTGCCGGAGGAGCCGGGGCCAAGGGCGCGCGCGATCAACTGGCTGTTCGCCGCGCTCAACACGGTGGAGCCGCCGATTGTCGAGCGCGAGGCGGCGGGCTATGCCGAGCGCGACAGGGAATGGTATGGCGAGCGGCTCGAGATGCTCGACGCGCGCGTCGATACGCGGCTCGGGCAGCTCGCGCGGCGGCTCGGGCAAGCGGACTGGCTCGACGGGGCGTTCAGCGCGGGCGACCTGATGATGGTGACGGTGCTGCGGCGGCTCGAGGGATCGGGCCTGCTCGAGAAATATCCGAACCTCACCGCCTATGTCGCGCGCGGCGAGGCGCGCCCCGCCTACAAGCGCGCCTTCGAGGCGCAGCGCGCGGTGTTCGAGCGAAGCCAGGGCGGCGGGTGAGCCCGGCGCGGGATTACGCCGTGTAACGCAGCGCGACCGCGCCGCTGGCGAGTTCCTTCCGGCCGGTGAGCTTCAGATCGAGATATGTCGAGAGCCCCGCGAAAGGGGACGGCCCGTGGCCGGCGATCCGCGGATGGACGATGAATTCGTATTCGTCGATCAGGCCGCGTTCCGCGAGCGCGAGCGGCAGGGTCACGCCGCCGGTGGCGAGCCCCCTGCCCGGCTGCTGCTTCAGGCGGCGGACGGTCTTTTCCAGATCGGGCCCGCGCACGAGCTCCGCGTTCCAGTCGACCGTTTTCAGCGTGTCGGAGACGACATATTTCTTCGCGGCGTGGATCGTGCGGGCGAAGGGGACCATCCATTCGGGCATCCAGTCCGGCCGCTCGCCCGTCTCGGCGACGGGCCGCCACGCCTCCTCCATCATTTCGTAGATGACGCGGCCGAAGAGGAGCGCATCGGCCGCGGCGATGCCCTCGGCGGCGTGGGCATGCAGCGCCTCGTTCGGGATGCCGGCTTCATGATCGCAGCATCCGTCGAGCGTCACGTTGATCGAATAGCGAAGGGGCTGCATGCGGGAAACTCCGTTGAAAGTCAGGCGATGGCGCGGAGCCCGGCGCGGACGGGTTCGGGATCGACGCCCATCTCGCGTTCGAGCGCGGCGTGTTCGCTTATCCAGACCTTCATGGCGGCGCGGAGCGTCTTGCGGCCCTTCGCGGTCAAGGCGAGCCTGCGGCCGCGCCGGTCTTCCGGGTCGATGGCGACGGAGACGAGGCCGTCGCGTTCGAGCGGCTTCAGGTTCGCGGTCAATGTCGAGCGGTCCATCGCCAGGAACTTCGCGACCGGACCCATGGAATGCGGCTCGGGCCGGTTCAGCACATTGAGAAGCGAGAACTGGCCGCTGGTGATGCCGTGCGGACGGAGCGCCTCGTCGAAACGGCGGGCGAGCGCGCGGGCGGCGCGCTGCGCATGCAGGCAGAGGCAGTTGTCGCGGATATGGGCGGTGGCGGCGTAGATGTCGTCGAACTGTTTCGTCATGACGCCTGCGTACAGGGATTTCCGGTTGATATCAAAGGAACGACATTGTATTGATATCAAACTATTTGGCAATCGGGTAAAAGGGAGAGCGCCATGATCCGCCTCAGCGTGTTGAAATGGGTGCCGCCGTTCGCGCGCGGCTCGGTGAAGGAGTTCCGGGTGCGCTGGGCGCTCGAGGAAGCGGGGCTCGCTTACGAGGAGCGCGTGCTCGCGCCGGAGGACCAGGCTGCGGCGGCCTATCGCGCGGTGCAGCCCTTCGGGCAGGTACCTGTCCTGGAGGAAGACGGGTTCGCGATGTTCGAGAGCGGCGCGATCATGCTGCGGATCGCGGAGAAATCGGACGCGCTGATGCCCGCCGACGAAAAGGGACGGGCACGGACGATGCAGTGGGTGTTTGCCGCACTGACATCGGTTCAGCCGGCGGTCGCCGAAGTGGCGGCGCTCGACTTCTTCTATCCAGAGGAGGAATGGGCGAAGATGCGCCGGCCGGGCGCGGAGGAATTCCTGCAGCGGCGGCTCGGGCAGCTTTCGGGCCGGCTCGAAGGCCGCGAGTGGCTGGAAGACCGCTTCACCGCGGGCGACCTGGTGATGGTGACGGTGCTGCGCGATTTGCGCCACCGGGATTTCGTGGCCGGGTTTCCGGTGCTCGATCAATATGTGAAGCGGGCCGAGGCGCGGCCGGCGTTCAAAAAGGCGCTTGCCGACCACATGGCGCTTTATGCGGAAGCCGCGAAGGCCGAAGCGGCGGAGTGAGGCGGTAACCCACCCATCCATGTCATCCCGGCGAAAGCCGGGCCTTCGCCACGCCGAAGCGGCTTCGTCCGCGCAGGCGGGATCCATGGGCGGCGGCCACAAGCGGAGCGTCAGATGGACCCCCTGAGTTCACAAACGAAGTGCAACACCAGCTTGGGCTTAAGGTGTTGCGATGGGGCACAAATACAAGCAGTTCACTCTGGAAGACCGGTGCGAGATTGCCCGCCTACGTGGCGA